>Ga0247778_1000013_pt1 | contig 334878 bp, 272 predicted proteins | sample UWRJL049202B5_FD_179939 | JGI IMG/M metagenome (GOLD analysis project Ga0247778, IMG submission 179939) | Plant litter microbial communities from Arlington Agricultural Research Station in Wisconsin, United States - UWRJ-L049-202B-5 | ecosystem: Environmental > Terrestrial > Plant litter >...
TGCCAGCTGGTGGCCAACCTTTGCTGCGCGGGACTGGTTACCCGCCGGGTTACTTTCGAGGTTTCAACTCATGTTTCCTCCTCGGCCAAGCTTGCCTGGCGCAATGACCATCAACCCTAATCAGCCACGAGAGTTATTGCGCGGCTTGCTCGCCGATGGCGTCGACGGCGCCGAGCGTGACCTGCACGGTGTGCAGCTGGTTGTCGTCGAAGGCGGGGACCAGGTTGCCTGCGACGGCTACGCCATCGACGACGAGCTTGCGCACGCCCTTCGAAACGTGTTCGGGGTTCGTGACTTCGATCAGGTAGTCTGCGCCGCGGAACTTGCGGCGCACGCTGAAGCCGTCCCAGGCTTTGGGGATACAGGGGTTGAGCTCCAGCCCGCCGTAGTTGGGCATGATGCCCAAGATGTGCTTCGTGCCCACTTGGTATGTCCAGGAAGCCGTGCCGGAGAGCCAGCTGTTGCGGGCCAAGCCGAACAACGGGTGCTCGTTGCCGAGGATGTTTTGTGCGTAGACGTACGGCTCGCACTCGTAGATGTCGATGACGTCGTTCTTCGCGGCGGGGTTGATCTGGTTGTAATACTGAAAGGCGCGATCGCCATTGCCGACCAAGGTTTCGGCGATCATCACCCAAGGGTTGGCGTGCAGGAAGATGCCGCCGTTTTCCTTGGCACCCGGCGGATAAGTGGTCACGCCGCCTTTGGCGGGATCGAAGCCGTCGTAGCCGGGAGCGCTGAGCTTGATGCCGTTCGGGGTATTGAGCAGGCGATTCACCGACTCGAGCGCACGCTCGGCGCGATCGCGCGGGGCAAAACCGGAGATCACCGGCCAGCTTTGGCCGTTGGTCCAGATTTGACCCTGGGCGTTCTTCTTCGACCCGATGGGCGAGCCGTCGTGATCGAAGTAGCGCACGTACCACTCGCCGTCCCAGGCGTACTCGTTGACGAGCCCGCGCATGTGCTCATAATCCGCGCGGTAGCGAGCGGCTTGCGCGTGGTCGGCGCGGAACTCGAACAGCTCAATCAGATCCAACAGGGCTTTGCCGTACTGGTTGGCAACGAACAAGGACTCGGCGCCGGTCTTGAGGTTGACGGTGTCGTTCCAATCGGCGAAGCCGAGCAAGGGCAGACCGTGACGACCGACGTTGGTCTTGGTGAACTCGACCGCGCGCTCCAGATGGTTCAGCACCGTGCCTTGCTCGCGCGGGGCGCCGTGCTTGTCCTTCTCGTAGTAGGGCAGCACGCGATCCAAGAAGCGCAGATCGCCGGTTTCCTTCAGGTAGGCGCAAACTGCGAACACAATCCACAAGTGGTCGTCGCCGTAGAACTTCGGGCGATCTTCGTACTCGCGGGAATCGCCCTCGTTGGCGACCATGGTCGAGGCGTAGAACTGATGCATCGCCGAGCCGTTGATCTTCATCACGCTCAGCAATTTTTCGATCAGCTCGCGCGCTTCTTCCGGCATGGCGCTCATCACGCCCATGACGTCTTGGGAGCTGTCGCGAAAGCCAATGCCACGGCCGCCGAAGCCCAGCTGATACAGCGACAGATCACGCGACCAGTTCTTGGTCATGTAACACTGACGAGGGTTGTGCACGTTCAGCATGCTGTTCATGCTGGCGTCCGGCGTATTCACCTGCACGCGACCGAGGTAAGCGTCCCACTCGCGGCTCATCGCCGCGCGCGCCTCGGCAACGGCTTCGTGGCTGCGGTACTTTCCGAACAAGGCACGCGCGCGCGCCAAGCTCTCGCCGCGAGTGCCCTCTTGTTGCGTGAGCAGGGTGACGAAGCGCTTGGTTTCGCCAGGGGCGAGCGAGCCGAGCGGCAGCAAGAGCGCGCCGATGTTGTCGCCGCGTAGGGCCAAGCTGTTCGAGAGCTCGGGATTTTCGAGGCTCTTGGGCGCTTGAAAGGTGCCGTATTCGTTGTCGCCGAGAAATACGCGGCGATCGGTCTCGAAGGAGCTGACCGGGATATTGGCGCTGAAATACGTCTGGCGCTGGTCGCGATTCATGAATGCGAATTGCGACAGGATCGTGCGGCCCTCGCCGTCGTCGTGCGCCTCGCTCATCATGGTTTGCGGAACCCAATCCGCATTCATGAATTGCTTGAGCGCGTCGAAGTGGGTGTATTCGACGAGCGGAACCGCGTCGAGCTCGACCGGCTCCGCGCTCAGATTGGTGACGCTGATCTCTTGCACCAAAATTGCTTCGCCCTGAGGCACGAACACGCTGATCTGGCTGCGGATACCGTGAAACTCGGTATCGAACTGGCTATAACCGAGACCGACACGGCACTCGTAACGGTCGTAAGCGTCGAGCGTGGGCACGAACAGCGGTGAGAAGACGCGCGAACCCTGGCTCGAGCGCTTGCGCAGGTACAGCGTTTGACCCTTGAATTGGGAGCCGGGCAGCTGCGGAATGTACTTGGTGATCCGATTCAAGGCCGGATCGCCCTTGCACAACAGAAGGCCCCCCGTGTGGTCGACGAAGCCACCGAAGGCGAGGGTGCCCACGTAGTTGATCCATTTGACCGGCGTGCGCGGGTTGGTGATCACGTACTCGCGGGTCTGGTCGTCGAAGTAGCCGTACTTCATTGTAGCCGAGGGTCCTTGCAGCGGAGCTAGGTATGGAACTAGTTCCGTATTCTGGCACCGGGGATACCCCGGGTGCAACCGGTTGTTGTGGGAACCGGTTCCAACCGCGAGCGAACTTTCGGCGAGGGCGGGCGTTGTCTCGCGCTGGCACACGGGCGATTACGCGCTGTGTGCCTCGGGCGTGACGCCGGCCATGAAGGCCCGTTCCACGGCTGCGTAATCGACCTCGACGTCGAGCCGCGCGAGCACGGAATAGAAGCCGAACTGCAGGCGATTCATGAACACCATGCCCTCGGGTAGCGGCACGAAATTGCCACCCTTCTTGAACATGACCTGTTTCATGTCGCCGATCTCGACCACTAATTTGCGCACGAACTCGCGCGTGATTCGATAGGGGGACGCAAATAGCGGCTCGAAGCAGCGGCGCGAGTAGGCGATCGCCAAATCTTCGTACAGCCCGCCCCGGGTTTCCATGATCACCCGGACCTGCTGGGCGAATGCCGCGTCGTCCCGCTCGACGGCGGCGCGGTGGAGCGCGCGGGCAGGGCCCAGGCGGCCCCCGTGGATCGGTTGCACGCAGCCGAAGTCGAGGAATGCAATCCGACCCTCGGCTTGGAACATGTAATTGCCCGGGTGCGGGTCGGCGTTGAACATGCCGCCCACCAGGTTGCCCTTGAACACGAAGCGCCACAGCGCTTCGGCGTAGGCCCGGCGCTCCGCCTCGCTGCGCGTGGCCGCTTCGTCCAGACTGACGCCGGTGACGAATTCGCTGGTGAGCACGCGCAGGCTGGAGCGCTCGCTGATCACGTGCGGCACGTAGATCTGCGGATCGCCTCGAAAGATCTGGGCGAACTCGGCTTGCCGGCGCGCTTCCAATCGATAGTCGAGCTCCTCGCGAAAACGCGTTTTTACCTCGTTCAGCATGCCGCGTGAGTTGACGCCTTTGCCGACGAACGTGCCGACCATCGATTCGAGCATGCCCACGTTTTGCAGATCGCTCTCGACCGCCTTGGCGATGCCCGGATGCTGTACCTTGACCGCGACCACGCGACCGTCCGCGAGGCGGGCGCGGTGCACTTGGCCGATGGAAGCGCTAGCGACCGGCTCGTCTTCCCAAACCGCGAATAACTCGGAGATGGGCGCGCCGAGCTCGAGCTCGACCAAAGCTCGGATCTCCGCGCTGGTCGAGGTCGGCGCTTGATCGCGCAATTTGCGGAGCGCAAGCTCGTACGCTTCGCGCTGGGCCTCGGGCACGATGCCGTCCACGTAGCTGGCCATCTGCCCGACTTTGGCCGCCACACCGCGCAATGTGCCGAGCACTTCAGCGGCGCGCTCGGCGGCGTTCTCGCCGGTTTTGGAGAAGAGCAGGCTGGCGCTGGTTCGCGCGCCCAAGCCGGCGAGGCGCACGAAGCGCCCCATGCGTCCTTCGGGTATTTTTCGATCGTCGGCCAAGCGCTGCCGAAGATGGCACCGACCTGGCGGGAGCGTAAGGCGCTGTAGGTAGATTTACTGAAAATGGGCTCGGATGGCCGATAGCGCGCGAGGCGCTCGATCGCGAGTCCCGGCGCATGTATGATGAAAGCCTGTATGGCCAGTCAGTTCGGCTCGAGCTTCGTCCGTCGACGGCTACTGACGGCGTGCCTGCGTGGCTCGCTGCTGACGCTTCCGGCGCTGGCGGTGGGCTTAAACGCGCGGCCCGCCGCAGCCCAAGACAAGAAAGAGCTGTCCAAAGCGCGGGCGCAATTTCAACGCGCGATCGAGCTGGAGCAAGCGGGCAACTATAGTACTGCGCTCGAGCAATTTCGCGACGTCGGCCAAGTGCGGATGACTCCACAAGTGCGCTTTCACATCGCATCTTGTGAAGAGAAGCTCGGCCGTCTGGTGACTGCCCTGGGCGGCTATCAGCTGGCGTACGCGGACGCCGAGGGTGTCGGCGAAGATTTCAAGGCCGAGGTCGACGCGGCGGTGACGCGCCTCCAAGCCAGCATCCCCAAGTTGGTGATTCAGCGTGGCGCGGGCGCCGAGGCGGCCGAGATCCAACTCGACGGCGTCGCACTCGGCGCCAGCTCAGTGGGCGTGCCCGTGCCGCTCGATCCCGGGCCGCATGCCATTTCAGCCAAAGCGCCCGGGGCGCTGCCATTCAGCCAAACCGTGACTATCACCGAGAACGAGCAGAAGAGCGTGGATGTCTCGCTCACCCCCGAGCCACGAGAAGAAACGCGCGCGAGCCTGGCTTCGACCAGCGGCGGCGCGCCGGACAAGACCAACCCGCGCTTGGTCCCGTACGTAATCGGGGGCGTGGGCGTCGCCAGTTTGATCGGGGCTGGCGTGCTGTTCAGCATGCGCCAAAGCACCCTGCACCAACTCGAAGATCAGTGCGGGCCGAACCACGACGCTTGTCCGAGCTCAGCGGCGGGCGACTACTCGAACCTCAAGCTGTACAACGTGACCTCGCAAATTGCGCTGGGAGTCGGCGTGGCGTGCGTGGGCACGGCCGTGACCCTGCTCGTCCTGCAGAAGAAACACGCCCCACCCGCGACCGCCGGGATGACGCTCGTACCCAGCGCGCCAAACAGCTTGGCTGGCGTTTCCTGGGCGGGCCGCTTTTAGCTCGTTCGCGCGCGGCCGTAGCCGTGTGCGGCGTTCAAAACCCGGGATCGATGCGCCACTTGGAGGCCGGGGGTTTCGGCTTCGCACTAGACGCGGGCGGGGTCGTGGTCACTGCCGGCTGCACTTTGGGTGCCACCGCGGGCGTTCGGACTCCGACTGGCGGGGGGAGGCGCACGGGCACGTTAGACGGCTCGGGCGGGGTCATGGTGCTCGCCACCGGCGGGACCTGTCGACCTGTCTGCGGCGCGCTCGGTTCGATGGGGGGGGGCACTGGCGTCGGTTTGGCGTTGGCATTCGCGGGCGAGGGCTTGGCGGCCTCCCCGCTCTGCGACTGGGACCAGGCGAACCCGGCCGCGCCGGCCAGCAGCAATGCTCCACACAGCGAGATCATGAGCGGCCAGCGCTTGCGGGGAGCCGCAGGATTAGCGGCTTGTGCGGCGCCCAAGATACCGAACGTTTTGCTTTCTTCACCCAATGAGGCGGGGTTCACCCCGATATCCGAGAGCGAACTGCGCTGGGATTGAGTGAGCGGATTGGGCGCGTTCTCCGGATGCGAGCGCGGGCCGCGCCGATCCGCCTGCGCGAGCGCATCCGCCAGCGCCGCACGGCTCTCTTCACGCCGATTGCCGAACAGCTGACGGATGAACGCGCCGATGTCTTCGTCGGTATTGGCGCGCTCGGTCGCGTCCAACGCACGTTGAAAATCGCTCGCCGTCGCAAACCGGTTCTTGGCGTCCTTGGCCAGCGCCTTGAGCAGCACTGCCTCCAAATCAGGCGGGTAATTGGGCAGGAACTTGCTGGGCGGAACCACCGCGTCGTCCGAGGCGATGGTGTACATGGTGGCCGCCTCGCTTTCGCGGCGAAAAGGGTGCTTTCCGGTGGTCAGCGAATATAGCACGATGCCCATCGCGAACACGTCCACACGCCGATCGATCGCCTCACCGCGGACTTGCTCGGGCGCCATGTAGCTGACTTTGCCCTTGAGCTGCCCGGCTACGGTTGCGCTTCCGCCCATGGCGGTGGCCTTCGCCACTCCGAAGTCGACCACCTTCGAGACGCCGTCGTAGGTGACCAAAATGTTTTGCGGTGAAACGTCGCGGTGGACGAGCCCATACAATTGGCCCTTGGGATCGCGCAGCTCATGCGCCGCGTGCAAACCGGCGCAGGCATTCATCACGATCCGCACGGCGATCGGCAATGGCACGCCCCCGAGGGGCTTTGCCGTCTTCATCAGCTGATTGAGTGGAATGCCGTCGATCCACTCCATCGCCAGGTAGAGCACGCCCTCTTGCTCACCCAGATCCGAGATCTCGACCACGTTGGGGTGTCGGATCTGGGATGCGAGCGAGGCCTCGTCCAAGAACATCTGCTCGAACTGGGCGTCTTCGCTCAGCTTCGAGAGCATCGTCTTGACCGCGACGATCTTTTGGAAACCGCGCGTCCCCTTGACGCGCGCCGCCCACACCATCGCCATTCCACCCGTCGCCAGCGGCAGCAGTAGCTCGTATCTCCCGAGCACATGGCCTTGGGAAATTTCCCCCGCCACGGGACGCGGGGGAGGGGCGTGAGGCGCGGTATTCACATTAGATCTCGGAAGATTTACAGACTCGGGCTCCCGGCTCAAGGGTGGAGCGCGATCTTTTTTCAATCACGCTGTGGAGCTAGTGTGGGCACGCTGGGCACGGCCGCCTTTGTGGCTCAATTGTGCCTGCCGTTCGGCAGGCCGCGCCCCGCCTCAGTGTCGATAATTCAGTCGTGAATCGTCACTTTGACCATTTGCACGGGCGTCACCGGGCGATCGCCGGCGGCCGTCGGCGTGGTCTCGATCTTCTTGACGATATCCATGCCTTTCACGACCTTGGCGAAAACTGGGTGTTTGGACGCGCCGGGCGTGAACCAATCCAAGTAACTGTTGTGCACCGTATTGATGAAAAACTGACAGCTGCCGCTATCGGGTCGACCGGTGTTGGCCATGGACAAAGTGCCGGGCTCGTTAGAGAGCTTGGCGTCCGCGGGGTGCTCGTCCTTGATCGTGCCGTCCGGGCCATTGCCGGTGCCCGCCCGCGGGCTCTTCGGATCTTTGCTGTGTGGACAGCCGAATTGGATCATGAAGCCGTTGATGACACGGTGAAAATGCAGCCCGTCGTAAAAACCGGCCTTTGACAGCTTGATGAAGTTCGCTGCCGTGAGCGGCATCTTGTCACTGTAGATTTCGATTTCCACGTCGCCGAGCGAAGTGGAAAGGGTCGCGGTTGGATTCGCCATGGGGGCGCAAGCTAGCAGCTCAGCCGAGCGCTCACCAGCCCAAGGAGCGCCCGGTTTCAGCTCGCGCAATCGCTCCAATCAGCATGAAAAACAAGGACATGCCCAGGACGACCGACTATAACCCTGCGACCGGTAGCTCCCATGAAGGACCTTCTCAAGACGTCGGATCTCAGTCGGGCCGACTTCAAATATTTGCTGGCCCGCTCGGTCAAGTTCAAAGCCAAGCCCTATCAACGCTGCACGGCTTTGCAGAATGACTCCGTGGCCATGTACTTCAGCAAGCCGTCGACGCGCACCCGCGTCTCTTTCGAGACCGCGATCGGGCGCCTCGGCGGACAGGCCATCAGCCTCGGCCCGAACGACATGCAGCTCGGCCGCGGGGAGACGATCGAAGACACGGCGCGCGTGCTCAGCCGCTTCGTCCGCGCGTTCGTGATTCGGACCTTCAAGGACGAAGACGTGGAGCGCTTTGCCGCGGCCGCGTCGATCCCGGTGATCAACGCGCTCACCGACGGTCACCATCCCTGCCAAAGCCTGGCCGATCTGATGACGTTGGCGGAGCAACGCGGCCCGCTCGACAAGTGCAAGGTGGCGTACATCGGGGACGGCAACAACGTGGCCGTCAGTTTGATGGAAGCCTGCGCGTTGATGGGCACGAACTTCGCGATCGCCGCGCCCAAGGGCTACCAGATGCCCGAAGCGTTGGTCGGAGCCGCCCGCAATGTGGCAAAAAAAAGCGGCAGCGAGATCCTAATCACCGAGGATCCGGCCGAAGCAGCCAATGACGCGGACGCCCTGTACACGGACGTTTGGCTGTCGATGGGGGATTCAGAAGACCAAAAAGCGGCTCGCCAGCTGGCGCTCGGTCCCTACCAAATCGAGGAAAAAACCTTCGCCACTGCCAAGCCGGACGCGATTTTGATGCACTGCTTGCCCGCGCACCGCGGCGAGGAGGTTTCCGCCGAAGTGGCCGACGGACCGCGCTCGGTGATCTTCGACCAGGCGGAAAATCGCTTGTACACCGCGGCAGCGGTGCTCTACGCCCTGCTCGAACACAAGCTCGAAGGCGCCAAGCGCTGAGCACTTTTCGCTAAAGTTCGTCGGCGTCCGGCCGTTCCTCGCGACTGGATGTCCATCGCTGGCGACCTATTGACGAGTGCCACCCCGGCACGGCTCTTGTGCCGCCGCGGCACCTGGGTGCTGGAGCTGGTCAAGCTCGTGCCGGTTGACCGCAACGTGTTTCAGCCCCGCGTGCAGCGGCTGGAAGGCGCAGAAGCGGTGCTCCAACACTTGAAGCGCTCGGGCGATAACCCCGCGCTCGCCGCTGCCGCTGGACAGTTGATGCGCGCCGCGCGGGCAGACGAAGATCGCGCTTTCGACGCGGTCGACGGTGATTGGGTCCCTGGGGAACTCGGCCCGCGCCCTGAGACCAACCGACCGAGCGCGCTGTCACCGGGAAGCAACCACGCCGGTGAAGTGGCGGAGCTGCGCGCCGAGTTGCTCGTGCTGCGCGCGTCGCACGAACGGCTCCGAGAGCGCGTGCAGCGCTTGGAGGCGCAGTGGGCCAGCGGCGGGCGCAATCGGGACGTGCTCTCCATCCCGCCTACGCCGTCTTTCGTCATGCCCAAAGCGTCAGATACTCCACCGCAACCGCTCGCCGCGGCTCCCCCCGCGCCGGCGGTCAACGCGACGCGCATGTCAGGTGAGCCTTCGCAGCTACGTCTGCCTTCGGTGGCCGCGATCAACGAGAGCTTGCACGCCTTGATTGGAGATCAGGCCAGTGTGCGCGAGAAACGTCCGGTCATGTTCTCACCGAGCGCGCTCGGCCCCTGCTGGGTCTCGCGCTTGATCGACGACGAGGGCCACGACGTCGGGGCGATCGTTGCCGATCGCGCGGCCGCGATCGCGCTCGGCGGAGCGCTGATGTCACTTCCGGAGCACGAGATCGAAGCTCAGCGCGCGCTGGCCATGCCGAGCGACGACATCGTTGGGGCGATGAGCGAGGTCGCCAACAACCTGTGCGAGACCATCAATCAACAAGCGGGCGGGGGCTTGCAAGTGCGCGTCAAGCCGATCGAACCGCTCTTGCCCGGCTCGCTCGACTGGGCGGCGAAAGCGGCCGATCGCGGCCTGTCCTGCGAGCTACAAGATAGCGCGGGGCTGCTATTCTTGTTCGCGCGCTGAGACCGACTTCGAAGCGTCGACGGCGGCGTGACGCGCGGGCGGTGGGCGGCGCGCGGGGATGCGCACGCGCTCGGTGTGCGGGATCCGCACGCCGCTGCCGCTGAGCGGAATGCGATACACCGCCTGCTCGTGAATCAAGTTCGAGCGCAGGCCGTTGGCTTCGCGAATGGCGCGTACCGTGCTGCCATATTTCTTGGCGATCATGCCCAGCGTCTCGTTCTTCTTCACTTTGTGCGTGGTGTATTGGACGGGCGCGCGGACCAGCTGGTGGCGGGCGAGTGAGGCGTAGCAACGCCGCGCGGTTTCCTGCGCGGTCGGGTTCCAAAAACGCAAGTGCAGGTGGGTAGCGTGCCCCGGCGCGTGACGGATGATCGCTCGCAGCGCGCCCTTCCCCTGAAAGATCTGGCCAAGCCACGCGGGATCTTCGCCGATCGACAGCGCGTACTCCTCGAGCGGTTCTTGTAGTCCGTGATCGAGCAAGATCAGATCGATGTCCGTTTTTTCGATCAGCGCCCGGACCAAGGCCCACAAACGCGGAAAATCCAGATTATCCCGCGTGCCGCGCGCGTACCAACGGGTGCCGTCTCGGTAGTAGAAGCTGAGATCGAGATCGCGGCCCGCCTGATGGCTGATGTGTGGTCGGAGCGGCCCGCCGTGGCGTGCGCCGATGTCTCCCAGGGCGAGGGCGGGCGTGTCCGGAAACTGATCATGGACGGCCTGCACCGCTAGATTCAGATAGTCGATGGTCTCTTGCGTGCCCCAGGCCGAGCCCGGGCTGACCAGGGAATACAAGGGCGAAGCCACGGCTTGCACGCCATTGACGAGGCCACCCGCGTTGGGTGTGCCGACGGACATGGGGCCGAGGGCGGCCAGATCCGTGGTGACGGCGCGCTCGATGCGCTCTTCCGACCAGCCGTCGAGCGGATGCGGCACGGGCGCGCCCGGTGCGGGCTCGGCCAGCTCGCCGTCGTCGAGCCGTTCGTCGTCATCGCTCTCGTGCTCGCCATCGCCGGAGTCGTCGAGGGTGGGTTCGTCCGCGTGAGCAGGGATCGCAACGGGACGCTCCGACTCGGAGCCGAGCGGGCTCGCACTCGCCGCCGGCGCACGTGGGGGGTGAGCGCCGCAGGCCGCGCACAGCAACACCGCCAGTGCGACAGGCCAGCGGCTTACTGGAGCGAACGATACCATTCGAACGTATGCCGCAAGCCTTCGCTGATCGGGATCGGCGTGCCGAGCGCGGCGCTGAAGCGGGTGGGGTCGAGCACCGAGCGCCCGCTGTCGCCCGCGCGGGGCGGCGCAAAGATCGTGCGTAGCTCGACGCCGGCAACCTTGGAGATTTCTCGAGCGAGATCGAGCGTTGAGACGGTCGTACCGGTGCAGACGTTGATCATCCGCTCGGGGAGGGTCCCAGCCAGCGCGGCCAGGTTCGCGCGCGCGGCGTCCCCGACGTAAGCATAGTCGCGCAGGCAGCCGCTGTCGCCTTCTGTGCGCCTGCCATTGATGCGCAGGGTTTTACCGGCCAGCACGGTATCGAAGAAGATGGCCACGACGCCCGCCTCGCCGTGTGGATCTTGCCGCGGACCGTAGATGTTCGCGTAGCGAAGGATCACACTCTCCAGGCCGTGGTGGGTGCGATACACGTCTAGCAGCTGCTCGAACGCAAGCTTGTGGATGGCGTACGGGTTGAGCGGAGCGGGGCGCCAGTTTTCATCGGCGCGTTGACCCTCGGGCACCTCGCCGCAGATCGCGCCGCCGGTGCTGGCGAACACGAGTCGCTTCACCTTGCTGGCCACGCACGCGTCTAGCAGGTTGATGCCGCCGAGGATGTTCACCTCGCCGTCCAAGTGCGCCTCGCGCACGCTGACCGCGACGCTGATCTGGGCGGCCTGGTGACTCACGAGCTCAGGCTTGAAGCCGGCGAGGGTTTCGCGGACGGCGTTGCGATTGCGCAAGTCGACCTGGAACAGTGGCACCCCCGCAGGCACGTTGCTGCGCTTGCCCGAACTCAGATCGTCGAGGACGGCAACTTCATGACCCGCGGCAAGTGCCCCTTCTACTACGTGACTGCCGATGAAACCCGCACCGCCGGTGACCAAAACTCGCATTGCGCTGTCATATAGCGGAGATGCCGGGCTCTGCAACCAAAGCCGATCAGCGGCTCATTACTGGGTCCCCACCGCAGCCAAAGCCGATTTCTCGGTCCCACGCGGCACACGGCTCGGTCGCCGCAAACAGCGCTTTCGTGCGGATTCGCACGTCCCCGGTGGTCTGCTGGCATCGGCGAATGTCCGGTGCGAAATGGGTGTCGAAGGCGCGCGCATTCACCGGGCCACCCGTGCCTGCGGCGGCCCCGCTGAATGCTCGCCACTTCCATTGATGAGTGCGCCGTCGGTTCCGGCTGCAGTGCCGCCGTACCGAATGTCCCCGCGCACGAATGGCGCTTCCGCGCCCAAGCTCAACCCTTCGGTGTCGGTGGCTTCGGCTCCTTCGGTGTCGGTGGCTTCGGCTCCTTCGGTGTCGGCGGCTTCGGCTCCTTCGGTGTCGGCGGCGCCGCATCGGCAAATTGCTTGGCCTTGATGATTTCCCCCTGGGCTCGGGTCAGCAGCTCCACCGCCGCCATCCGATGACCACCGAATTCCTTTTTCGGATCCGGATTCTGGGCCGCCTTCAGCGCCGCCACCGCTTTGGTGATCAGGTCCGTGGCCTCATCCAGCTTGGGATCCGCCGCGTATGCCGCGCCCGCAAAAAAGGCGCCGGCCAAGCTCAATGCGCCCGCCACCAGCACCGCGGATCGCTTCATTGAAGTATTTTGCATGTCCAATTTCCCTCGTAGAAAAAACGGAACAGATGATACCGAGCTTACGGGCGAAGGCCTCATTTCTTCCCAAGGGGGGCGCGCGAAAGCAACCCGTTCCAGCGCGGCGGGGCACCCGACCAGCGGAAAATCGCATTCGGGCGCGTATCTCGTCGGGATCCGCGCTAGAGGGTAGCTTCGTGAGCCAAGAAACCCTCGGCCCCGAGCCGCTAGCCGTCTTCGAGAGTTGGTATGCGGAAGCGCGCGCGCTCGACCCTCGCTTCGCCGACGCGATGACGCTCGCTACCGCCAGCGCCGATGGGCGCCCATCGGCGCGTACCGTGCTGTACAAGGGCCTACACGAAAGCGCGCTGTGTTTCGTGAGCAACTACGGCAGCACGAAGGGCCAAGAGCTGGAGCAGAACCCGCGTGCGGCCTTGGTCTTCTTTTGGGCCACCCTGAACCGGCAGGTACGCATCGAGGGGCGCGTCGAGCGAGCGTCCGCGGCTTGGTCGGATCGCTATTTCGCGGCCCGCGCGCGCAGCAGTCAGATCGGTGCCTGGGCCTCCGCGCAGAGTGAAGTGATCGCGACGCGTGAGGTGCTGGAGGCGCGCATCGCCGCCGCCGAGGCCCGCTTTCGCGATCAATCCGTGCCGCGACCGGAGTTCTGGGGCGGCTATCGGCTAGAGCCCGAGCGCATGGAGTTTTGGCTCGGCCAAGACGCACGCCTGCACGATCGCTACTCTTATCGCCGGAGCCCAGCGGGCTGGTCGGTCGAGCGGCTCTCACCCTAGCCGTGCGCGTCACTCGTTCGTCGAGCGACGTGGCCGCAAAGCACGCTCGATCGACGCTTCCAACTCGGCGGGCGGGGAGCAGAACACGGCTTGGTGCCCAGCGCCCTCCGAGCGCAAACCGGTCGGCATCTCCGGGCATTCGTTCTTTTTCAAGAACTCACGCAGATGGATCAAAAAGTGCTGCGCGGTGCCTTCGGCGCGGGGCCCGAAGAAATCCCAGAAATAGCTCTTCATTTGCCGCCAAACTAGGTCGCAAAGTAAAGCACGCTGATCAAGATCAACCAGATCAGGCCCAGGTAATCCCAGTACTGCCCGCACAGCTTCACGCCTTCGTGATTGGAGCTGGAGTATTCGCGCCGCCTGGCCTTGCCGAGCACGATCAAGAGCGGCACGAAGCCGCCGATTACGTGCACGGCGTGCAGCCCCGTCAGCATGTAGAAGGTGAAGGCGTACAGCGTGCGCGCGTCGGTCGCGATCGCGGCCGCGTACATCGAACGCCAGTTTTCGGCTTGGCCGACCACGAAGGCGAGCCCCAGCAAGAGCGCGACGATCAACGCGCGCTGCAGCGCTTCGAAGCGGTTCTGGCGTACAGCTCGCAAAGCCACGTGCATCGCGATACTGAGCGCGCCGAGCAAGATGCTGCTGGCCACGAGCCCGAGCGGTAGCCCCGGCATGCTGGCCGTCTTCCAGACGTCGTTTTGTGAGCGGGTGATCAAGTAACCGACCACGCTGGCTCCGAAGAGCATGGTCAGCGTGCCGAACAGCACGATCATCGCTAATTGTTTCGGAGACACTCCGTTCGCTCGCGGCGCGCCGGGGTGGGTCGCAATCCGAGACAATGGCGAGCGGGGTTCGAGCATTTTTTCGACGCGCCTGATGGCCTAAAACGTTTCCGTTGCCGTGACAACGGCGGTCGGCCTGAATATGCTCCAGGCCATCGCTTCAGCGCTCTCTCCGAGCGCGCTCACCCCTGGGGCGTACGTCATCTGGCCGCTGAGCTCTCCCCGCCTTCGGGTACTAGCCCGTTGAAATTCCTGGGTTTACTGGCGCGGCTAGTGAGCGCGGGCGTGCTTTCCACTTGGTGCTTGGTGGCGGCGGATGGGTGCGTGCGCTCCGGCTGGCCGTATTTCTCGATCTCGCACCACGTACTGGGGGCGCTCGGCCTGTACGCGATGGTCGGCGCCCTGCTCGGCCTCCTGGCAGCGGGCTTGGTTAGCCTCGAGCGGCGTCTGCTCGGCCGCTGTGCGCGAGGCAGCGAGGCCCGCGTGCTGCGCATCCGCGCCGGCTTCTATGGCGCCGTCGGTGCTTTGGCCAGCATGAGCACCGCGCTCTACACCTTCAGCGGCGAACACGTCGCGCGCACGCTTTTGCGCAGCATCGGTCCGCTGCTGTTCATGCTCGGTGCTGGCTCGGCCACCGCCCTTGGCGCAGGCGCGCTGCTCGTGGCGTTGCGTCTTTTGGCAAGCCGTCGCTGGCTTTTATTTTGGTTGGTGGTGGCGCTGTTTGCGGCATCGGGCTCGTTCGTGGTGTGGATCGACTTGACGCAATACGTCTCGCTCTATTCGCGCATCCACACGATCTTGGAGCTAGCGGCCGCCTTGATCTTGGGCGCGGCTTTCGCGCTCGGTCTGCACGCGCTCTCGTTGTGCCACGCTCGCGGTGAGGCCATCGTGCGCGGTTTGGGCGGCCTCGGGCTGCTCTGGCTGCTGCTCTTCATCGCGCTGCCCAAGATCCGGCTCCGGATCGATGATTGGCTGCGCCACGTTTGGCTCGAGGAAGCCTACGTGGGGCGTGTGCTCCGCCGCGAACAAGTGGCCGAAGAGTTCCTCAAAGCCCCGCTGCACTGGCCCGGCCTGTATATGTCGCGCGTCGCGCGCGTGCGCGAGCGCTTTCCGCTGGGCGCGCCGCGCGTCGCGCCCGAGTGGCAGGCCGCGCCGAGCGCGGAGCCGCATTTCGCGGCCCAGATCGACGCGCTGCGCGGTCAAAAGCGCGGCTACAACGTGATCGTCTACTACGTCGACACCCTGCGCAGCGATGTGGCGCGCGATCCCCGCGTGATGCCGAATTTGGCGCGCTTCGCCGAAACTTCGCTCGACTTTCAGCGAGCCTACGCGGCCGGCTCCGATACGCTCCGTTCACTGCCCGCGCTCACCGGCGGCAATTACGACGTCTCCTTCACCCCCGACAATGATCTGCTGCGTGTGGCGGCGCAGGCCGGCTACGATCGTCAGTTGGTGATCGCCAAGTCGGCGCGGGAGTTCATCGGCAAGCTACGTCCCGAGTTTCATTTCGATCGCACGAGCGACATCGAAGACTACCCGAAGGACATGCAAGTCTGGGGCTACGGCGCCCAGCAAAGCACGGCTCGGCCCGTCGTCGATCGAGCGATCGAGTTCTTGGCGACGCGCGTGCATACCGCGAAGCCATTCTTGCTCTGGCTGTTCAATTTCGATCAACACAACTGGCACGAACTCGATACCCCGTACGTCGAGCATTTGGCGCAAACGCATCGGATCGCGATCGAAAGTGACGATCAGAGTTGGCGCTACCGCGCGATCGCCGCCGGCATCGACGCGGAGTTCGGGCGTCTGATCAAAGAACTCGAAAAGCGCAAGCTGATGGACGACACGGTCGTGTTGTTCGTGTCCGATCATGGCGAAGCCCTGGGCAGAGACGGCTTCTGGGTGCACTCGGTGTTCTTGTGGGATCAACTGATCCGCGTGCCTCTGGTGCTGCACGTGCCGGGTCTCGGCTCGCACCGAATCGACGATCGCGTTTCGTTGATCGACGTGGCGCCAACCGTGTCGCGCTTCATGCTGAAAGAACCACGCCTGAACGGCTACCAAGGGGAAGATCTGATCGGCTATTTGGTGCCCGATCGCCCCCCACGCCGGCTACCGCTGCTACTCACTGCGGCGTCGAAGGACGTGCTGGTCCGTGTCGGTTTGATCGATCCCACCCGCGATTGGAAGCTCGTCCTCTCGCTGGAAGCCGCGTTGCCCGAGCTCTATCGGCTGAGCGCGGCCGATCCGGATGCGGCTAACTTGGCCGAGGCGCACCCCAAACTCACGCTCGATTTGCTGCGTCAGATCTACCACAGCCCGATTTTCCCGCGTTCCGCAGACGACTTCGACCTGCGCGACACCAAAGAGCAGCGGGCGAGCGCGGCCGCGGAGGCCTCGGTCGTGGGTGGCAAACACTGAGCGTTCAACCCCCGCCGAGCCGCGCCAGCGCGAGCGCGGCTTCTTCGCGCACGAAGGGATCCGGATCATGGTCACTCGCGCAGGTCAGCACGGGGAGCGCATGTTCGCGCGCAATCACGCCGATTTCGCCCAGCGCCCACGCGGCGTGCCCGCGCACCAAGCCACTCGTGTGCGCGGCGACGGTGCGCGCGAGTGGGATCACCGCGCGCGCGTCTTTACTGTTGCCGAGTGCAACCGCGGCGTTGCGCGCGAGCTGTGCGCGGTGCGTGCGGCGCAAGGCCGTGCCTTTTACGAGCTGGCGATAGCGCGCCGAGCCGAGTTCCAACAGCCCGATCAGCTCGGGCGCGTCCAGGTATGGCCGTGGCGCGAGTTCGGGGGCCGACGGCTTGCCCTCTGCGCTGGCGTTGAACGGACAGACGTCCTGGCAGACGTCGCAACCGAACACGCGCGCGCCAATCAAAGGCCGTAAATCTCGCGGAATTGGCGCGCTCGACTCGATCGTAAGGTAGGAAATGCAGCGTCTGGCGTCGACCACGTGCGCGTCCACGATCGCGCCCGTGGGGCAAGCGTCCAAACACAGGCGGCAGCTGCCGCAGCGCGGGGCCATTGGCGCATCGGCTTCGATCTCGGCATCGATCAACAGCTCGCCGAGCATGACGTAGCTGCCGACCCCCGGAATGATCGTCATCGTCGACTTGGCAGCGAAGCCGAGGCCGGCGCGCTCGGCCGCGGCGCGTTCGAGCAATGGCGCGGTGTCCACGCAGTGCCGAGCCAGCACCGCACGACCGAGTAGGTTGGCGACTGCATCCGCCAGGCGGCGCAGCTTCTTGCGCATCACGTCGTGATAGTCTTCGCCGCGGGCGTAGCGGGCCACGATTCCGGTCAAGGGCGGCCCATCTTGGTCGCGCCGAAGCGGCACGAGGCCGGCGCTGGCGGGGTAGGCAAGGGCCACGGCGATCAGCGTTTTGGCTGCGGAGAGAAGCTGCCGCGGATCGTGGCGAGGGCCGTTCACCAAGTAGCTCATCTCGGCGTGCAGCCCAGCCCCGAGCCATGCCGACAGACGCTCCGCGCCGAATTCGAGCGGATCGATCGCCGCGAAGCCGACGCGCACGAAACCCAATGCCTGGCCTGCCGCCCGGACGCGCGTCGCCAGCTCGGTGGCCGACAGCTGGCCCGGTGCGGCGCTCGAGATCGGGTGATGCAGACGCGCGCCGTCAGCGCCATGGGCTTCACTGAGGGGCTGCGATTGTCGTTCTGTCGGCACTTTGGCGATTCGGGGAATAACTGGCGACGCTCCGGGGTCCCAGGCGGCGGCAGAGTGTGGTAACGGCGGGTCCACGGTTTGGCCGGAGGGGCCGCCGACAGCATCTTCGGTAATCACGTGATCGAGATCCAGGAACTTTACAAGTACTACGGCGATCGCCGCGCGATCGGCCCGCTCTCCACGCGGATTGCGCAAGGTGAAGTGGTCGGGTTGCTGGGCCTGAACGGGGCCGGGAAAACCACGACCTTGCGGGTCTTGGCCTGCGACCTATTGCCGACCAGCGGCAGCGTGCGCGTGGCGGGTTTCGATGTCGTCGAACGCCCGGACGACGTGCGAGCGAAAGTCGGCTACCTACCGGATCGTCCGCCGCTCTACGACGACATGACGGTGCGTGAGTACCTGTCGTACGCCGCGCGGCTGCGCAACGTGCCGACCGGTAACGTCAAGAAGCGCGTCGCGGATGTAGAAGAGCTGACCGAAATCGGTGAGGTGGGTAACCAATTGATTGGCTCCTTGTCACATGGCTTCAAGCAGCGCGTGGGCATCGCGCAGGCGATCGTTCACGGCCCGGAGCTGGTGGTGTTGGATGAGCCGATCTCCGGCTTGGATCCGGTGCAGATCATGGAGATGCGGGAGCTCGTCCGCGGGCTGCGCGGCTCGCACACGGTCGTCGTTTCGAGTCACATCTTGACCGAAATCAGCGAGACCTGTGATCGTATTCTGGTCATCAACGACGGCCGGATCGCCTGGTCGGGCACCGAGACCGAGCTCAGCGCAACGCTCAAGCAGGGCATGCGCATCGCGCTCACCCTGCGCTCAGCCGGCGCTTCGGCTGAGCTAGCCGCAGATCGAGCCCGCGCGGCGTTGACTGGCATGGTCGGCGTGCGCGAGATCGAAGTGCTCGAACCGGCGGAGGCCGGGGAGGGGATCGCCACGCTGCGGATCGCGGTCACGAGTGACGTGCGCGAAGAGGTGGGTCGAAATCTGCTGCAAGCCGGGCTCGGGATTTTGGAGCTTTCCCGCGAAAAGGAGCTCGAGAGCATGTTCTTGGAGCTGCTCGGTGAGGGGCAAGAACACGCTGGACGCAAGCGTCGCAAGAAGCGCCAGGTCGAGGCCGACTCTGGCCACGGCGAACCGCCTGCGCCGAGCCAGGAGCCGTCCTGATGCGCGCGTTGATCATCGCTCGCCGCGAGCTGTACGCCTACCTGCGCTCGCCCCTCGGCTCGGCGATCATCGCCGCGGCCCTGCTGGTCGACGGCATCCTGTTTTACTTTGCCAGCTTGGACACCAAGCGCCTGTCGGCTCAGCTGCTCACGCAGTTCTTCTATGATTCATCGGCAGCGACCATGGTCGCCGGGCTGTTGCTTTCGATGCGTCTCTTGGCCGAAGAAAGACAGTCCGGGACGATCACGCTGCTCAATACCGCGCCGATCCGCGATCGAGACATCGTCCTCGGCAAGTTCATCTCCTCCTTCGGTGTGCTCACGTTGATGAACGTGCTGACGGTGTACATGCCACTGATGGTGTACATCCGCGGCAAGGTGAGCATCGGGCACATCCTGGTCGGCTACTTGGGAATGATCTTGCTCGGTGCCGCGGTGACCGCGATCGGTCTGTTTGCTTCGTCGCTGGCGCGCTCCCAGGTGGTCGCGGTGATCATCGGCGCAGCCATGGTGGCGTCGATGATCCTGCTCTGGGTGGTCGCCCGAGCAGTGAGTCCGCCGTTCAACACGTTCTTCTCCGGGCTGGCGTTGCACCACGAAAATTATCGCCCGTTCATGGTCGGCACCCTCTCCTTCGACCGCGTCGCGTATTACCTGATGGTTACGTATTTCTTCTTGCTCTCTGCCATCAAAGTGTTGGAGGCCCGCCGATGGCGCTGAAGGAAGCCTCAGAGAAGGTCGACAGCGGTCGGCCCGCACCAGCTTGGATCTTCCCACTGTACGCGGGCGGGATGGGCCTGGTGTTCCTAGGCGAGCGAGTGCTCTCGGGCCTAGAGAAGGGCGCTGGAGCAGCTACGGCGCTCGGCGTGTTGTGCGTCGTTGCCGCCACCGCGCTGCGCTTTTCGCCGCGCTTCAAAACCGGCGGGGAGCGTCAATCGATCGAATCCGTATTGGCGGCGCTTTCGCTGAGCGGGCTCGTCGCACTGCTCATCTATTTCGCGACCACCGATGCCGGAGTCGACAAGCTCGGCCTGGCCAGCATGGCGGTGACCAAAAAGGAGCATCTGCTCGGGGTCTTGCGAGTGCTCTGGATCGCCCTCAGCGCCATCAGTCTAGTCCCGATGCTGTTCGCGGAGACCGCGCTGTGGCCGATGCGCCGCGCGGAGCGTCCGGAGAGCCGGCGCGTGCGGGCCGCAGCCAGTGCCGGGCTGACGCTGGTGTTGGCTGCTGTCTACGCCTCGCTGCTGGTGTACGCCGCCGGCGGGGTCCCGTGGAAGGCGGATTACTCTTACTTCAAGACTTCGCGTCCCAGTGAATCGACACGCAAGGTTGCGGCCAGCTTGGCTGAGCCGGTCAAAGTGGTCGCGTTCTTTCCCGACGTGAACGAGGTTCGGAACGAGGTGGCGAGCTACTTGCGGGAGCTGGCCACGGGCATGCCCAAGCTGCAGGTGCAGGTCAGCGATCGTTTGCTGTCGCCCAAGCTCGCCAAAGAACTGCGCGCGACGCAAGACGGTGTGATCATCTTTTCCAAGGGTTCGGTCAACTACACCGTCACCCTGGGAACGGACATCGAGGCCGCGCGGCCGAAACTGAAAACCCTGGATAAGGACGTCAAAGAGCAGCTGCTCAAGCTCGCCCGCGCGCGACTCACCGCGTACATGACCATCGGCCACGGTGAGTTGAACGACGCGGGCAAGGCGAAGGAGGACCCGGCGCGTTCGGCAAGCATCGCGCGGGCTTTGCTGCAAAAGCAAAACCTGACCTTGAAAGATCTGGGGCTCGCGCAGGGCTCGGCCAGTGATGTTCCGGACGACGCCGACGTCGTGTTGGTGCTCGGTCCCAGCGAGCCATTCGCAGCAGAAGAGATCAGCGCGCTACAACGCTACGCCGATCGCGGTGGCCACTTGTTCATCGCGCTCGACCCCGATGCGAACACCGCTCAGATCACTACGCCGGCGGCTGCAGAAACGCTGGCCAGTCCGCCCAGCTCGACGCCCGCCACCACGGCTGCGCCTGCCGCGAGTGCCGCCAAGAAGACACCTGGCTCGGAAAAGCCGAGCCCCGCAGAACCACCTGAGCCCGCGCCGGCGTGGGCGGCCGCGCTTTCGAGCATCGCGCAGCTGACTTACACGCCGACAGTGCTGGCCAACGACCATGCGCACGTGCGGCTTTCGTTCAACAACGCCGACCAAGTGCGGCTGATCAGCAACAGTTTCTCCTCACATGCCTCGGTTTCAACGTTGAGCCGCGCCGCAGCGTCGGTCGTGTTCTTCGGCACCGGCAGCCTCGAACGCGCCAGCAATGCGACGGCAAAGATCGACTTTGCCGTGCGCGCGCCGGCCGGAAGCTTTGGCGACCGCAACAAGAACTACGTCCAAGACAAGGACAGTGAAAAAACGGGCAGCTTCAACATCGCGGCAGCTGTTTCGCGGCCCGTTGCGAGCGCTGGAGCGTCCGCCGCGCCGCCGTCGGACAAGGACAAGAAACCGACTGACAAGAAGCCCGAGAGCAAAGAGATGCGCGCCTTCGTGGTCGCGGATAGCGACGCTTTCGGCGATCTGGTGATGAGTAACGTACGCGGCAACCAAGTACTGTTGGCCGACGCGGTCCGTTGGCTGGTGGGCGAGGCGAGCTTCGCTGGCGCCGAAACGAGTGAAGAAGACGTGCGCATCGAGACCACGAAGCAACAAGATCTGAGCTGGTTCTACGCGACCATCTTCGGGGCGCCCTGTCTGGTTCTGGCGGCCGGCGTGGTGGTGAGCCGCCGCTCGCGCCGCGCCCCGGGAGCCAAGCGATGAGACTCTGGAAGGGCCAAATCCTGCATCTGGGCCTGCTCGGGGCAGCGGCAGTGCTCGCGTTGGGCGTCTGGACGCGGGATGAAGACGCACAACTGAGCTCCCAGCCGACTCAAGTCGAGGTCTGGGCCGGCGATCCCGACTCGCTGACTGCCTTGAGCTTCGAATCGAGCAGCCGCAAAGTGCGCATCGAACCCAAGAAAGATGCGCTGGGGCGTTGGTACGTAGGCACCGTCGACAAAGACGAGCCGGCGAGCGCGCCGCCCCACGGCGCCGCAGGCGGGGCGTCCAGCAGCGAGCCCCCCGCGCCCACCAAACACACCACCAGCCGTTTTTTGGGCGTCAAAGCCGCGGACGATTTCGTGAAAACGCTCGCTCCTCTGCGCGCGCTACGCGCGGTCGGAAAGGTCGAAGGCACGCGTGCCGAAGAGTTCGGTTTCGATAAACCCGAAGGCACACTGAAGCTGACGATCGGGGGCAAGCCGCAATCCTTGCTCATCGGCGGCGTTACGCCGGGGGGCACGGAACGCTACGCCAAGGCCAGCAATGGCGACGTGTTCGCCATCTCGGGCGATATCGTGCAGAACCTGATGTACGCCGATTCGCGCTTGGCCGAACGCGAGCTGCAATCGTTCAAGCCGGAAGAGGCGACGCGCGTCAAAATCAGCAAAGCCGGTAAGTCGCGGGACCTGTCGCGCGTTCCAGGCAAGAACGAAGGCTGGGCCGACAGCGCCACGCCCACCAAGCTGGACGAAACCGCCGGCAACTGGATGACCAAGCTCGGTCGCGTCCACGTTCAAGATTGGGTGGAAAAGCCCAGCGCCACGCCTGGCCCCGACAGCTTGGTCGTGCGTGTCGACTATTTCGCGGGCTCGAAAGCGCTCGGTAGCTTGGATTTGTACAAACTGCCTGGCGAGAAGGGCAACGAATATCTAGCGAAGACCGAGTACGGGCGCTGGTTCGCGCGCGTAATCACGAGCACCGCCGAGCAAGTCGATCAGGATTCCGCCTCGATCGTCAAATAGCCAGAGTATCGCGCTTTTATCGGCAGGGCTTCAGCGAGGTGAGCGGCTGGCCGTTGACCCAGCGAGGATGCTGCGCGCCCTTCGTTGGTTCGGTCTCTGTGGCGGGCTGTGGCTCGTTGCAGCACCGCTATTCGGTGAGGTAAACGCGAGTCAGCCGGCGCGCCCGCTCGGGGTGCAGGCGTGCGACACGCGTTGTCAAACCATCGAGACCGACTGCGATCTCGCTTGCGACCAAGTCGCCCCATGCGTCGAGGAATGCAAAAAGGCTTCTGAAGCATGTGTCCAGAAGTGCCGCGAAGCCCCGGCCCCGAGCAAGCCCGATGCGTCCGGCAAACCGCCAAGTGCCCCGAGCGCCGCGCCCGTTGGGCCTGCCAAGAAGCCTCCTCCGGCCAAAGCCCCCGTGGCACCGAAACCGACGCCCAAGCCCTGAAGGCGACGGCGGCTATTTTCCGGCTGCGGGCGGCCCGCTCGGACCACGCGACGAACCGCCGCCCTTGAGCGTCGCTCCGCCGTATGGCTCGACCACGGGCAATGTCTCGTACAGCTTGTTGTATGCCTGCTTGATCTCGGCAAGCTTCGCGCCTTCGGTATCCGCAAGATCGGTCAATTCGCCCGGATCCTTACGCAAGTTGTAGAGCTGAAACTTGCGGCCATCGAACACCATCAGCTTGTAGTCCCCGAGGATGAAGGAGCGGCGTAGCGGATTGTGTGAGTCTTCCGTGAGCTCGCTCAAAATCGGTTCCCGATTCTCGACCGCCGCACCCTGGAGCTCCGGCAGCAGGCTCTTGCCCATGAACTCGTGCTCGGGGGGAAAGCCCATCACATCCAAAATAGTGGGCGCGAGATCCAGATGTGAACGCCGCTCGTCGATTCGCCGGGGCGTGATCCCAGGGCCCGAGATCATCAGCGGAACGTGCGTCAGCACGTCCCAAATTTCGAAAGCGTGTTTGTAAAAGCCGTGCTCACCAAAAGCTTCGCCGTGATCGGCGCTGATGATCAGCACGGTGTCCTTCCACCACTGCTGTTCGCGAGCAAATGTCAGCAATTTACCGAGCCAAAGGTCGGTGTAGTAGACCTCGTTGTCATAACGGTCGCGGTTCTTGTTGCCGAACTCCGGTGAGGCTTCCGGATGTTTGTTGTATTGATCGTGCGGGTCCATGTAGTGCGCCCAGGCGAAGAACTGCTTGCCGGTGTTGTCGGGCTTCCGGAGCAGCTTCATGCCGAGCTCGGTCATGGCCTGGCTGGTGATCGCTTCATCGGTCTCTGGGTTGAAATCGAGCCCCGGTACCAGTTGCCACGTGTCGAAGCCCTGCTCGAAGCCGGCAGTGTCGAAGTACTTGTGGCCGTGCCAGGCGGTGGTTCGCACGCCATGCGCCTTCAGCACCTCCGCGAGGAACAGGTCGGCTTTGGGATATTTGGCGAAGAAATAGCCGGTGCGGTAGAGCGTGGAGGGGTAGCGGCTGGTCAGAAACCCGGCAACGCTCTTGGCGGTGTAGCTCGAGAGCGCGTACGCATTGTTGTAAACCACGCTTTGCTCGGCGAGCTTCGTCAGGTTCGGAGCAATCGCCCGTGGGTAGCCCGCCCAAGGCATGTCCGCGCGCAAGCTATCGATCGTCAGCAGCAATACATTGCGCGGCGGGTGCGCCGCTTCTGGTGCTGGTGCGTTGGCGGCCGTCGCTGCGGCACTGGCACTCACGCTGGGCGCAACGCTCGGCACGCTGGGGGAAGGGGCAGAGGTCGGATGCGGTGGCTCGGGGTCGGTCTTGCAAGCGACGACGGCGAGGGCGCAGCTGGCCAACACCCAGCGGCGGCGTCGCGCTGCGTTCAGGGCCACGGCGCAACGAGCAAACGAAAAACGGCGATTGGAGGAAGGTCGTGACACTGGGAGGGGCTCCGTGCACCGGGTTTGGGGCCGGCGTCGTGCGTCGCACAGTAGAGAAACCACCCCCATTGCGCGAGGATTTCGCCAACGGGACAGTAATGTCGGTTGCCGAGGGGCGACCTTTCTATTTCGGAAGGTGTATTTCAGTTTTGAAAGTACTCGCTACAGAATATCCGCTAAGTATCCGATTTCTAAACCAGTAAAAACGGTACGGAGCGTGCACTGAGGGGACCTCGGCAGCAGCCCGAGGTGTCCCCCCCCTCCGCCCGGGCTGCTGCCCTTTCCTTTGTCCGCTGATCGAGCCCTTTCGCCGATTTGTGGCCGAAGCGATGCACTTCGTGCGATTTCGCTGCTGCAGATGCGAAAAGCCAGCTTGCTCGCGCTAATCATCGCCACCGGCTGCCATCGTGATCCCGAGGGCGGGGCGCCGGCGCTCAGCCTGGCCGTCCCGCTGGCCGCGCCGCTCACCTCGGTCAGCTCGTCAGCAGCGCCGATCACGCGACCGCCCCCCGCCCGTATCTCGCTCGACGGTGTGCTCCACGACGTAGCAGCGCCGAACTCAGCGGCGGACACGCCCCGCGTGTATGCCAAGGGCCTGCGAGCCTGGGTTTTCGCAGCGCCCTCAGCGTCGGCGTCGAAGCTCGGTTATCTGCGGGCCGGAGCTTCTTCACCCACCAGCTCGAAGCCCGCAGGCTTCGAGGGTTGCCCCGGTGGTTGGTTTCGAGTCGAACCGGAGGGCTTCGTCTGTGCGGGACCGACCGCCACGATCGACGCGCAGGATCCGACCGTGATCGCGACTCGAGGGACGCGCCCCGACATCTCGCGCCGCTTGCCGTACATCTACGGCACGGTCCGCAAACCTGGACCGATCTATGGACGCGTGCCGAGCGCGGCTGAGCTAGCACAAGCCGAGCCCGATCTGGCCGAACGCATGAGCTCGTGGCTGGCTGCGGACGGCGAAATCGGCGCGCGCTACGCGCCGCAAGTCTGGCTCGCGGGCGCAGCACCGGGACTTACGGCGGCTCAGGCCTGGGCGGCGCAAAGCAATGACCGGTTGCCGCAGTTCCTGGATAATGGAGCGAGAAATCTAGCTCAGGGTCCGGTCGTCGAGCGCATGAAATCGAAGGTCGGTTACTCCTTGCTGGAGACCTTTCTGAGCGCGGGTCGCCGTTATGGTGTGACCAGCGATCTGACCTTGGTGCCGATCGATCGACTGCGGCCGATCCAAGGCTCGAGCTTTCACGGCGTCGAGATCGATAAAGAGGTCAAGCTGCCGTTCGCGTTCGTGCGCTCGCCCGATGCCAAGTATTGGGAGTATGACAAGCGCGCGCGCAAGTTCCGAGAGGCAGAAGCGGCCGAATACCGCGCCGCGGTTCACCTCACGGGCAAGCAGCAATTCTTCCACGGTCGACTCCACTTCGAGGTCGAGGGCGGCAAATGGCTCAGCGATCAGGATGCCTCGCGCATCGACCCTGCCAAACGCATGCCGGCCTGGGGCAAAAACGGGGAAAAGTGGCTCGACATCAACGTGACCAAGCAAACGCTGGTGGCCTACGAAGGCGAGCGACCGGTGTATGCCACGTTGATCTCTAGCGGTGAAGCCGGGCTCGGCGATCCCGAACATACGACCGCCACCAAGCGCGGGATCTTTCGCATCCACACCAAGCACGTGTCGACCACGATGGCCTCAGACGAGGTGGGTGAGGAGTTCGAGCTACGCGACGTGCCGTACGTGCAGTATTTCGAAGACGGTTACGCGCTGCACGGCGCCTACTGGCACGATCGCTTTGGGGTGCCGAAGAGCCACGGTTGCATCAATTTGGCACCCGAGGACGCGCGCCGATTGTTCTTCTTCACCGAGCCGGAGGTGCCGAGCGGTTGGCACGCCCGGCTCTTGCCCTTGAAGGGCACGATCGTGTTCGTCCACGCTTGAGCGTGGGCCTAGGCGCCCTCGACGCCCGCCGCGCCGGCAATTCCTGCTGAGCCGGCCGTGTCGCCGCCGGCTGTGTCGCCGCCTGCGCCTGCCGTATCGGCGCCTGCGGTATCGCCGGCATTGCCCGCTCCGCTGCTGCCCCCGCCCGCACCGCCGCTCGCAGGGTTCAGCGGCGGAACCGCGCAATTTTCCGGCAGCTTCAGGTCAAACGACTGTTCGTCCGTGCCCTTGCCGTCGACTGCGACGTAGGTTTTGCCCGCGTCATCCACCAGCTCGACTTTGATCACGTACGTGCCGGCCTCTAGAGGCGGAGTCGCCGAGACCAGCGAGCGAAGATCGAGCGCGACGCCGTTCCCCGCCGAGACCACCTTCAGCCGCTCCCGCTCGCTCGAACCGTCCAGCAGGCTCACCCGCAGCTGGCCGCATTGCAGGGCCCCGCCGCAGCGCGCGGGCGGCAGCAACGTCCAATTCGTCGTCTGCACGTTGACACCGATGGTGTAGTCGCAACCCAAGGTCGACGACGCGCCGCCATCGCCGAAGAATCCCTGACCGAGAGCGATGCCGCTGATCTCGATCGTAGCGGGGCCGGCAGGTGGAGTCGGAGGGCTGGCTTGGTCGCCGCTGCAGGCTTCGAATACGGTCAGCAACAGGGCCACGTAGCCCAAACTTTGAACAGCGCGCAGCAGCGTGGATGGAGAGGCGTTCACGTTCCCCCCATATTACCGGCGCGCGCCGCCTACAACCTCACGCGACACAGTTTCGCCTCGAAGCTCCCCTTCAAGCTGGTCGCCACGTGTTCAGCATCACCCGGGAACTCGAAGTCGAGGATACCGCGTACCCGCCCATCTTGTGTGGTCGCCACGCTTTCGAGCTGGATTTCACCGCCCGCCGGTAGTGTCAGTCCTCGATGCCCGAGCCGGATGGTGGGCAAGGCGTAGGCCCTTGGGGGCAGCTGCTCGGCGCCCGCATCTGCGAGCGCTCCGGCCCAAGCGTAGCTGCCTTGCGAGAGGTCCATGTCGGCCGGGACGACCACCGTGATCGTCGCGCTCGAGTCGTGTTGGCCCGGGGCCACGAACGAATCGCACGACGTTCGATAGCTCGCCAGCGTTATCTTGAGCTCGCGTCGCTGTCCAGGCAGCACGAGGTACTCGGCGTAGCTCGAGACCGGGCGAAATTCGACGTGATCGCTCGCGTCGGGGCCGGCCACGATGTAGACCGATGGCGCTTCGCGTGAACGGCAGCTCGACTGCGCGAAGCCGAGCACGAGTACGAGCACGCCGACGCGCGCCCCAACGCGCGCTACGCCGAGAGCTCGGTTCGGGGGCGATCCAAAGAAAGTGGCCACGGGCGGTCGTGCAAGTGCTTGCCAGCCTTGCCCAGCGCGGAGCGCGCTTGGCGGACGGTCGGGCGCTTGCGGGGATCCTGCCGCAAGCAGGCAGCGAGCACCATCGCCAGATCTCGGTATTCCGGGATCTGAGCGAATCGGGCCAGCCGGTCCGGCCAGCCGTCGTGCATGACGTGCAAGGACAAGATCGCCGTTTCGTCCTCGGCTTCGAACAATAGCTCGCCGGTCAGGGTCTCGTAGGCCATACACGCGAAGGCATAAATGTCGGCCGGCAGCGGCGAGGGCACGTAGTCGGCCGGCGCGGTGCCCAGCACTTCCGGCGAGCAGTAGTCGAGCGTGCCGCAGCCGGGCCGCAATTTGCGCCCGCTGAGCCCGAAATCCACGAGCACGGGCACATCGCCGTCACGCAAGATCACATTCGACGGTTTCAGGTCCAAATGTCCGACGCTCGCGCCGTGCATGGCTTCCACGCCCGCCAGGATGCCGTCCAAGATCTTGAAGGCTTGCTCGCTGCTCAGCGAGCGACTGCGGATCAAGCGATCCAAGCCCAAGCCACCGATCAGTTCCATGACCAAGATCGGTTTGGGTTGGGCGGCCAGGTCGAAGGTCACGAAGCGCGCCAGGTTCACGTGCTGCGGCAGCGATAACAGTGCGCCCGCTTCTTCGCGGAACAGCTGCAAGAACTCTTGCTCCGACAGACTGCGGGCGGTGGTCGGATCGTAAGCCGGCACTTTGAGCGCGAAGCCTTGGGCCTTGGCGTTTTTTCGTTCCTCGATCCGCCGCGCGACGAACACCGAACTCGCCCCACCGCCGCCCAACGCGCGCACGACGTAAAAGGCGCCGATGGTCTTCTGAGGGAGCAGCCAATCCGGCAAGGCCGTGCGGCGTGTTTCGAGCGGCAGAGCGAAGACGTCGCTCGGCACCTCGACGGGCAAATGCGCGATCCGGCCAAGCACTGCGGATACGGCGCTCGCCAGGGCCACGGGCAGATCTTGGACCAGCTCCGTGATCGCCAAGGTGACTTGTTGCGCATTCGGAGGCACGCCCGAGCGCACCGTGCGCTCGACCAATCCGGCGAGGGGGGGCACATCGGCGACCACGGCGATAGCCATCGGATCTTCTTCGACCACGCGGCGCAGAGCGCCGGAAATCAGCCGGCGCAGGTCGTCGAGCGCGTGTCCGAGTTCGCTCAAGAGGTCGCTATTACCGCCCGAGTTTTCGATCAATTCGGTCTGTCCGCGCGCGCGGGCGACGAACTCTAGCGCGCGCCCCAAACGCTGAATCACGCGCCGCAAGGCCTCACCGCGATACGAGCCGCCCGCGCCGAGGCCGCGGCTGAGGCGCAGCACGCGCGCCGCAATGCGCGCCGCATCGTCGGTTGGGCTCGGCCGCACGCTGCCATCGCCGTCCGCGGCGTGTTCGGCGTACGGATTCAGGAACGCCACGTAGGCTTCGAGGACCATCCGCACGTCCGGGTTGGTCGAGGCCTCCGCGATCGCCTCGAAGCTCTGCGGCTCCGACAGGAAATGGGCGACTGAAAGCAGCAAATCGCTCGGTTCGGAGACACCCTCGCGGACCGCCGAATCGAAGCTGCGCGCGAGCGTGGCGCAGGCAATGCGATGGACCAGCGCGTCCGGGTGGCTGGCCAAGCGTCGCAACATGACCTGCACGGCGCGCAGCACACGGCCACGCACGCCAGCATCGTCCTCCCCGCGTGACCCTTCGAGATCGACCAGGTGCAGCAGCGCTTTCAGGCGACGTTGCTCCCCGAGAGCGGCGCCGCTAGAAGGCTCCGCTTGCTCCACGCTCGATTCGGCTTCCAGGACCCAGCTCCCCAAACGATCGTACAAGCGATCGATGTCCGGGAAGCTCGCATCATTGTCGCCCGGGCGGCGACCGAGGAGCAGCAGATCCGAGAGCCGCGGCGTTTCGAGCACGCCCAGGTCGAGATCGGCGAGTGCGCCGACCACGTATGGCAACACCTGTAAATCGTGCGGATCGTGCGAACCGATGAAGTCCATCGCGCGGTGGCCAGCGGCCAGCGCCAAGGTGGCGAGGTCGTGTGCGGCACGCGCGCCTCGGGTTTCGTACGCGCTGAGAGCGCGGCGTACGGCACCGACCAGCTCGGTGTCTTCGTCTTGTTCGCGGTCCAAGATCCGGACGGTGCGCTCGGCCACGCCTCGGAGCACGGAACTATGGGCTTGCGCGCGCGACGCGAGTGTCTTGCGCAAGGTTTTGGCGGCACTTTCGCCAAAGGTTTGGCTCGACAGATCACTGAGCAGCGTCGCGACCGCCTCGGCTACGTCCGGGCGGCGTGTGGCGGCGATCGCATCGAGCACCGCCTCGGCCGCGTCCGGCTCGGCCTCGATCGCGCGCGGTAAGCCCATCACCAGCGTGGCGATGATTCCAGGATCGTTCTGCGCGATCGGGCCCTCGATCAAGCGCTTGCAAGCTCGCGCAGCGCCGTCGGGATCGGAGGGTAGGGTGCCCACGAGCGAGACCGCCGCGCGACGCCACTCGGTTGGACTCAAATTCGGGTCGAGCGCGCTGTCGATCTCTTCTCGCAGCCCGCCATCGACCGCCGAAAGTAGGCCGCGCGCGACCGCCGCGTGCCGCCAAACCAAGGGCTCGCGATCTGCCAATAGAGACTGAAAAATCCCGCGCACCGGTTCGGCGAGCAGCAAATCCTTGGGGTACGAGTCGCCCTGTTGCGCACGCACGACGGCTTCGCGCGCGGCATGTTCGATCAATTTCGCGGCCAAACGCCGGGCCGGCAGGGTTCCGCTGCGCGCGCGATCGAGCCAGCGTTCGCGCAGCTCGGCGCGTGTCACCAGGGTCAGGGCCAGCGCATCCGCATTTACCGACGAACCCACCGGTAGGTCGAAAAGCAAGCTGATGCGGGCGCGGATTTGCGTCGCTTCCAGCGGCTTTCCCGAGCTCAACGCCATGCGCGCGGCGACCGCGGCGAAGGTGCCGGCGGTGCCGTCGTAAACGCGCGTGAACACGCGGCGTCCGAGCTCCCGTCGCGGTTTGCCTTGCGGCAGGGCCGCGGTGATCTCGTACAGAGCGACGGCCGCGGGCCCCGGCGCAATCCAGTCCAAATCATCGACCAAACCGCTGTCGAGCGCGATGCCCATCACTCGGCTGAGCACTTCCGGTGCAATGCCGTCGAGCGGCGGTGGACCGGACGCGCCACTGCTTTGTCCGAGTGCGGTGATGGCTTGCCGAAAATTCGCTCGGCGCTCGGTGTCATCTTGCAGACGAACGAGCGTGGCAAGAGCCTCGACAGGATTGGGACGGCCGCGCATTGCTGGGAACTTCAAAGTGTAACGGACATTCGTCCGGCAAACTCACGGTATTTGTGGACAGAGCCAGTGTGTGCTGCCCACTCCCAACGTAGAGCAGGGTGCGCACGATAACGATCGTTCACACTCGCGCTGTGGTCCGATCGTAACGGCTCAGTCTGCGGTTGGCGTAAACTCCGGTAAATCGTCAAGGCTCGAGCCGATTCGGCGTTGCTTTGGGTTGGCCCAAAGCTTGTACCTTGCGGGATCTGCCGCATCACAAAGTCGTCTCAGGAGATCGCCTACAATGTATGCAAAGACCCGCTTCTGGTTCGCTCCCTGTTCACTTGCTGTTTGCTTCTTCACCGGCTGCACGCTGGACAAAAAAGACGACGATGCCGACGCTTTCCGCGAAGCCGTGCCGCAGGAAGAGTCTGTGGCGCTGTCTGGCCCCGACTCGAAGCACGCGAGTTCCACGGCCGCGGCGGCACCGTCGCTACGAACCCTGGATACCGCGCCGAGCTCGCCCTACGCCGAGTGGTACGGCTTCAGTCGTGCCATGCGGGAAGGCGTGAATCGAGTCACGGGCGGCGTGCTTGGCGGCGTTTGGGCAATCCTGCACGTGCCGCCCACCCTGCTCAGCAAAGACTCCGCCAGCTGGGGACCGTACACGGACGCGCTCGAGCCGGTCACGTACCGCTTCCGCATCGTGAAGATTGCGCCCGACGAATACGACTACACGCTCGAAGGGCGCCCCAAGGCAGCGACCGACGACGCTGCGTTCCGTGCGGTGCTGACCGGCCACGGCTATGGCAAGCCGCACGCTTCGCACGGTCAAGGCGAGTTCAGCATCGATCTCGACGTCGCCAAGGCACTCGATCCGTTCGCCCATCCAGACGACTCGGGCAGCGTACAAGTGACCTATGCGTTGCCGCACGATTTTCTGACCGGCGAGGGCTTGCTGCCGAGCTCGATCACGGCCCACGTGGATCCGGCGGGTGAGGCACAATACACCGTCGAATCGCTGGCCCTGGTCGATCACACGGGCAGCCTTCACGTCGACGCTCACGTCGACATCGATGAACAGAAGGACACGCAGTTGGAAGACGTGGTGATCGACAGCCGCTGGAACGCGACCGGGGCCGGGCGCGCCGACATTGCCTTTTCCGGGGGAGATTTGCCGAGCACGACCCCGCTGGTCGACGCCGTCGAATGCTGGGGCACGGACTTCACGCGGAGCTACTACAGCGACTCGGTCGGCTTTTCGCCCACGGTCGGCCTGGAAAGTGCCTGCGTGTACCCGAGCAAGTAATGCCGTAAGCTGGGCTCGCCCCATGAGCAACGAGCCCGCGCGCACCGCTATTCTTCTGGTCGCCCACGGTACGGTGGCGCGCCTGGCCGATCTGCCTGCGTTCGTGGCGCGCATTCGTCACGGCCGCCCAACGCCAGCCGGTTTGGTCGAAGAACTCCAGCGTCGCTACGAAGCGATCGGCGGCTCGCCGCTGTTGCAGGTCACCGAAGAGCAGGCGCGCGCATTGGAGGCTCGCACTGGGTTGCCGGTGTTGCTCGGCATGCGCTTGTGGGAACCGAGCGTCGAGGGGGCATTCCGTGAAGCCGCACGTCGTGGCATCGCCCGCTTGGTGCTGGTGCCGCTCGCTCCCTTCAGCGTCGAGGTCTACGGAGCGGCCGCGCGGCGCTCACTCGAAAACGTCCGCGCCGAATTGGGCGCAGCGACCCCCGAGCTCGTGGTCTGCGAACCGTGGGGCACCGAGCATTCGTTCGTGGCCGCGCATGCCCTAGCGCTGCAGGCGTCGCTGCGCATCGATTCGCGCGAGAGCGCCGTCGTGCTTACCGCGCATAGCCTGCCGCGCGCCGCAATCCGCGCTGGTGATCGCTACGAGGTCGAAGTCGAAGCCAGCGCTGGCGCCATCGCGGAGCGCCTCGCTCGGCCCTGCGAACTGGCCTATCAAAGTCAGGGCGCCGACGGCGGAGAGTGGCTCGGGCCCGATCTGCGTCAGACCTTCGAGCGCCTGGCCCAGGCCGGCGTGCGTCAGATCACGCTCTCGCCCTTCGGCTTCTTGGCTGATCACGTGGAAACGCTATACGACCTCGATATCGAAGCGCGGGCGTGGGCCACGGCCCTGGGCCTCGGCTTCGAGCGTGTCCCCGCGCTGAACACCGCGCCCGGGCTGATCGACGCGCTTTCTGCGGTCGCACTGCGCGCGTTGGCCGCGCCGGCACCTTCGCCTACACCGTCCGCCGCGCTGGCGCGATAGGCGCGGCCGCGGGCTTGGTCTAAGCTCGGTAGGCCGTATGAAGTACTCGATCCCACCGCTTCGACTTCGCTTGCTCGGCTTGTTCTTGGTGCTGGTCCTGGGGGTCGGTTGCCCGTGCGTGCGCAGCGCCGTCAACGCCAGCCCCGGCCTGCGCTGGTGGCTGTTCTCCAACTTCGGCGCGCAGCGGATGTGCCCCGAGATGTTGAAGCGCGGCGTGCCGCTCAAGCTCGTGCCCAACGGGAACACGGTCGGTCGCCTGTATCCGGAGCAATGCAACTACCAGGTGAACGACCAGCTGCAACAGGTCACGCTCAGCTTCGCCGGCACCGGTTCGGCTTGGACGCCGATCGCCGGGCGCGTCGGGTTCTCCGTTGCCACCAGTGTCGAGTACGGCATGGACTTCTACATGGCCGAAGACTCCATCTACGTGTGGGCCAAACCCCGCCGCGTTCCTTATGGGCCCGAATTCAAAATCGGTACGATTGAGAACAAGTTGGTCAATTGGGCCGCTCAGGGCCCAGCCGGCTACATGGCCACCACGTTCGGTTCGCAGATTGCGCAGAGCCAGATCGCCAATGGATTTACGGTAATCCATGCCGATAGTGGCGACGAGTTTGCGCTCGGTCAACTGCAGCCCCCGATGCATCCGCCCAAGCCCTTCAATCTGCCGTCAGGGAGCCGCTACGCATTCGTCAACGACACGACCGAGGTGCGGTCCGACCAAATCGACATGATCGGCCCGTTCGAAGTCGCGGAGAGTGGACAAGCGTTGTTCTGCCGTTTCCGACTGACCGGTCCCACCCTCGACGCACTCGTCGTGCGTAGAGGCACCGGCGATCTTTGGCGCCGAGGGCTGCAACTCGGTGCCGCTCTGGGTCCGCCGCCCGAGGCGCCAGTGATGCAATTTCCGCTCTTGCCCGGCAACGAACAACACCAAAAGATCCCGCTTCCGCCCGGCCAATATTACATCGTGCTCGACAACAGCGCGAAGGTCGGCAACGTCAATCCTCCTTGGAACCCGCTTGGCGTCGTGGGCGGCAACACCGCCGTCGTCGCGCATGTCGTGGAGCTGGGTGACGCGGACGACGCTTTCTGAACGGGTAGGGGTTCGAGCTCGCGCTCCACGACCGTTGTCGTCCTCGCCAACGGTGCCCCGCCGACTCGAGCACCCGCCCCAATCCCTGCGATTTCTGGAGATCCGGACCAGCCATGCGAAAACTGAAGACGGACTTTGCACTGCCACTAGTGTGCGCGCTCGCGACTCTGCTCGTGGGCTGCGCGCGTGGGCCCGATCTGCGCGTAGATGGTCTGCCGATCCGAAAAGTGGTCGTGTACCGCAATGGCGTCGGCTACTTCGAGCGCTCGGGCGAAGTCGAGGGAGAATCGGTGCAGTTTCGCATGCGGCAGCGCATGGTCGGAGATTTCTTGGCCACGCTCGCGATCGTCGAACGCGGCGGCAGTTCGGTGCAGGCCGCGTCTTTTCCACTCGACGTCTCAGCCGACGATCCGACCGCGCCCGATCCACAATTCATGCGCATGCTACAGGCCTGGGACGACCCGGCTCAGGCCCAAGATTCACGCAACAACGGGCGCAACAAGCTGCGAGACGTCACGCTGCGCCTCGACGGCAAGCAGCATGACCTGGCGGTCGGCTATGTCGCAGCGACGCCAGTCTGGCGGCCTTCGTACCGGATCGTCGTGCAAAATGGCGGTGCCGATCTGCAAGCCTGGGGCATCGTCGAGAATGTGTCGGGGGAAGACTGGAAGGACGTCGAGCTCGCGCTGGTCGCCGGCGCACCCTTGGCTTTCGAATCCACGCTCGGTGATCCGGTGACCCCAGCGCGCCCGGTGGTCACTGATTCCGGCGAAGTGATCGCGGCCGTGCCGGAAGGGGTGACTTCGCTCAACGAGCGTGAAGGGGGCGTGGTGAATCGCGTCGGGCCGCCGGCGGACGCGCCAGCAGCGCCCCCGCCGCCTCCGCCCGCGCCGGCCATTCAGGCCAGCAGCGCCCCCGGGGGCGGCAGTGTTCACGGCTATGTCCGTGCTCCGAGCCCGAAGAAGGCCGCGAAACCGCGCGCCTCCGCCGCGGAGCCCGAAGCGGAACTCGACGATGCTCAAGACTACAAGAAGGACTCCGCGGCCCAAGCGCAAGGCATCTCTCTGAATGAGCTGGGCAAGGGCGGTTTGAGCGCGCCTCGTCGCATCAGCGCGCTCGCCGCCGTCGCGGTAGATTCGGGTGCCACGCGCTATCAACTACCCGTGCGTGTCACCGTGCCCGACGCCAGCGCCACGATGGTGCTCTTGATCAATCAGCGCGTGCCCGGCGAAGCCGTCTACTTGTTCGCCCCCGACGGAGGCGTGCCCGATTCGAGCTCACACCCGTTTCGCGTCGCGCGTTTCACCAACGCCACCAGTGGTTTGCTCGAACGTGGGCCGATTGCGGTCTTCGAAAAGGGCGCATTTCTCGGACAAGGAATGCTCGAACCGCTGCCGCCCAAAGCCACCGCGACCGTGCCATTCGCGCTCGAGCGAAGCCTGGCGGTAGAGAGCGAGCGCCGCAATCTGGAGCTCGGCGCGCGCCTGTTCAAGATCGAAGCCGGGGAATTGGTCGTCGAGCGCGACAGCGTGACGCGCACCTTGTACAAGATCAAAAACGGCAGCGAGCTGAGCGCCAAGTTGCTCGTGCGCCACCCGCGGCTCGGAGCGGCGCGCTTGTACAAGCCGCCAGCGGGCACCGAAGACAATCTCGGCGCTAGCAACGCGTTGGTGCCGATCGTGGTTCAAGCAGCAGCGCGCGCCGAACTCACCGTCGAAGAGCGCCAACCGACCCAAGAAAGCACCGATTGGCTGTCGCCGGTCGCGGACGAGGCAGTGAAGGCGTATCTGGCCGACGCGCGCGCCGACCACGCGCTGGCGGCGGCACTGAGCAGCGCCTGGGTCGGGCGAGACACGCTGAAGAAGGCCACCGACGAGCGAAATTCTCTGACGCAGAGCCAGGCAGAACTCGAGAAATCGGCGCGCGAGACGCGGCTCAGCTTGGAGGCCATCGAGAAGAACAAGCAAGCCGCTGACCTGCGCACGAAACTCACCGCGCGCCTGGCGGACGTGACCAACCGGCTGGATCAGATCACCAAAAAGCTGGTGGAGTTGAACATGCGGGCTTCGGAGCTCGAAGTGCGCTTTCGTGATGCCATCCGAGAACTCAAGCTGAGTGCACCTTTGCCGCCCAAGGACTGAAAATGCGCGCGCAAACCCTCGAAATTTCGGGGCTTTGCCGGGCCGGCCAGTTGACAAGCCGAGCTGCCTGCGTCACAAAAGCGCCACGCAATGATCGAGCCTGCCGAAGTCGAACGCTTGCTCAAGGCCCGCTTCAGCGACGCCCAGCTCGAGCTCGTCGATCTGACCGGCACTCAGGATCACTATCAGGCCCGCATCGTCTCCGGCGCCTTCAGCGGCAAATCGCTGATTGAACAACATCAACTCGTGTACGGCGCGCTGGGCTCCGCCATGAACGGCGCCATTCACGCGCTCGCACTCAAGACCTACACGCCCGAAGCCTGGGCAAAAGTCAGCGGAGGATCAGATGGACGAAGCTTTACGTGAACGCATCAAGAGCACGATCGAGAGTCACCGAGTCGTACTCTTCATGAAAGGGAACAAAAACTTCCCGCAATGCGGCTTTTCGGCGCAAGTGATCGGCCTACTCAAGCAAAACGGCGCGGAGTTTCGCGACGTGAATATCTTGGCCGACGCCGATTTGCGCAGCGGCCTCAAAGAGTACTCCAACTGGCCAACGTTCCCGCAGCTCTATGTGGATGGTCAGCTCGTCGGCGGTTGCGATATCGTGACTAGCTTGAACGAGAGCGGCGAGCTCAAGACCCTGCTCGCCGGCGGCGCGAGCTAACGCGAACTCGCCAGCCCTAGTGAACGCGCGGCCTCCAGCCCCGACCGAGATGCTCGATTGCCGTCCCGAAACGGGAAGGTGAGCCGCGCGGGCTTTTTCGGTCGACCAGAGACCATCCCCAGCTCGCCGCCGATGAGCGTGGCCACCGAAGCGCGACTGAGCGAGCTCGCTGCTTGGTTGATGGTGTCGAACATTTGCCCGTGGCGTGCTTGAGTGGTGCCCATACCGGTCACTTCGGACTTCAGAAGCGGCAGATCCGTGAAGCCGGCCATGAAGTAGATCAGCGACGCTACGGCGCCGCCGGCCGAAGGCCCGAGAAACCAAGAGCCCACGTGGTGCGATTCGCTATCGGCACAGTGCGCGAAGAGCGCGCCGTCCGTGGCGCCGAGCGCGTCAGCCAAAGCGTCAGCCAACTGAAAATAGTCGGTGCGTTGATCCTCCGTGAAATAGGGCACCACGTACGGACCCGTAAACACGAAGCTGACGCCGCTCACGTGGGCTTCGCCTAACGGCGGGAGTGCCTTCAGCTCGACCTGCGCGTCGAAGCGCTGCTCGGCGATCAGCGAACTGGCTTTGGGCCACACCAGTGTGCCGGTGGATGAGCCCCCCGGGCGGCGCACGAAGGAGGACAGCGCGGCGTTTTGGCTCAAATCAACGCTTGGGCCGCGACGCAGCAAGACCAGCTCCACTTGCCAGCCCTCGACGTCTGCGGGACCGACGCTGCCGCCTCGCGCGACACGCGTGCGCGACTTGCTGCAGGCGGCGCTAGCGATCACTGCGCGCTCATGCTCGATGTTGCTGGCATCGTAGGTCGGTGCGGTCACACTGGCGACCGCGCTTCCAATCGGACCCTGATTGAGCATGCGGTTCACGGTTGCGAGTGGCGATTCCCTGTTCGGAGACAGGTATCGATAGGCCACGGCGAGCCCGCCGACGGTCATCGCTGCAATCATCAGCGGCGCGAGGAACGAAGACAGGTTCGGCCGGTTGGCACGCCGCTGAGGCGAGGGGCGCGCCACCAGCGGTGCGCGGTCCGCGCCATCGCTCAGCAGCTGCGCGATCTGTTGTACTCGCCGCTCGCGCAGATCGTCAGGTAAGCTCTCCCATTGTTGGATTGAGCCTTTCAGATCGGCGCGTGCCTCTGTGGCACCTTTGCCGACCGCCAGAAACTGCCCCTCGACGCGCACCTTGGCCGGTCGCCCACGGCGCTGCAGCTCGGCCTCGACCATGGCCCGGATCTGTTGGACGAGTTGCTCGTCAGTGACCTCGCCCGACACGCGCTTCAGGTTACTCTACACCCCAGGACCGCGTCCACGGGCAGCGCCGGTGCTAGCGTGAGCCGCATGGTGCGGCCACTCATCCTGCTCAGCAATGACGACGGTTACCGAGCCCAGGGCATCAATGCCATGCGGCGCGCTCTGAGTGAATTCTCGGAGGTCATCGTATGCGCCCCCGAAATCGAACAAAGCGCGACCAGCCACGCGCTCAGCGTGCACCGCGCGCTGCGCTTGTTCGAGCCCGGACCAGGCATTTTTTCGATCGACGGCACACCTGCCGATTGCGTGTACGTAGCGCTCCACGGCAAAACGCGGATCTTGCCGCGCTGGCCCGATGCGGTCGTATCGGGCGTGAACCACGGCGTGAACTTAGGCGACGACGTCTTCTACAGCGGCACCGTCGCGGCTGCGCGCGAGGCCGCGTTGAAAGGCATCCCTTCGCTGGCCGTCTCCACGCCCTTCGACGCCGACATGGATCGCGCGGCCGATCTCGCGCGCCGAGTCGTTCAGGCGCTCTTGCTCCGCCCGGTGACGACGCCCTTGCTGCTCAATCTGAATGTTCCAAAAGGCTACACTGCGCTGCGCTCGGCCCGCCTGGGTCGACGGATCTATCACGACGAAGTCGACTTTCGTCGTGATCCGCGGGGCCGGGAGTACCTCTGGCTGGGCGGGCCGAGCGCGGAGAGCGAGGCGTTGCCGGGCTCGGACACCGAGGCGTTCGACGCGGGCGTGGCCAGCTTGACCTCGCTTTCGCTCGACTTATGGGCCCGTGAGACCGACGACTTCTTGGGACGGCTGCTGGCCGACGTGGTGTGACCCGAAGCCGAGGGCAGCAACGTTTGTGAGTTTGTGCCTAGCCGACTACGATGCGGGGATGGCGGTAAGAAAAGGCACGTTCGCTAAGCCGAACAAGCCGGTCCCAGCTCGATCTCAGCCGACCCCGCGCGGCGTCGAGCTCAAGAAGTCAGCCGACCTGGCTTCGGACAAAACGTTCCGCATCGACGAGGCGCCGCATTTCGACTCGCTCGCTTACGTGCGCGGGCTGATTCGCGAGGTGCCTGACTTCCCACAGCGTGGCGTGTTGTTCCGCGACATCACCCCGCTGCTGGCCGATCCTCGCGGCTTTCATATCGTGCTCGACACGATTGCGCATCGCTTCGTCGGCGAACAAGTGGACGCGGTGGTGGGCGTCGAGTCGCGTGGCTTCATCTTTGGCGGTGCGCTCGCAGCGCGGCTCAACACCAGCTTCGTACCGGTGCGTCGCCCGGGTAAGCTGCCGCGCGGCACGGACAAGGTGAGCTACTCGCTCGAGTACGGCGAGAGCGAACTCGAGATGCACCGGGATGCGCTGCGTGAAGGCGCGCACGTATTGGTGGTCGATGATTTACTGGCCACGGGCAGCACGGCCGCCGCCGCTGGGGAATTGGTCGACCGCCAGGGGGCGTTCGTGATCGCCTATGCCTTCGTGATCGAGCTCGGCTCGCTGGGCGGTCGTGAACGCTTGGCGCCCGCGTCCTGCCTGTCGATCGTCCGCTACGACTGAGCTTCGTGCGCGGTTGCTCAGAGCACACGCGCAGGAAAGGCAATCACGTCTTCGAGCCGCGGCGCGCCGGTGGCGAGCATCAACAAGCGATCGAAGCCGAGCGCATTGCCGCCGGCCCGTGGCATGCCGCACTCCAGCCCCGCGAGGAAGCGTTCGTCGAGCGGATAGGTTACGCGGCCTTCGCTCGCGCGGCGCAGGCTGTCTTGTTCGAAGCGACGGCGCTGCTCGTTCGGGTCGGTGAGTTCGTCGAAGCCGTTACAAAGCTCGACCCCGCCCACGTACAGCTCGAAGCGTTCCGCAACGCTCGGGTCGTCGCTCGATAGACGCGCCAACGCCGCTTGATTGGCCGGGTATTTCCAGAGAAACAGCGGCGCCGGCTCGCGCGCGAGGCCGGGCTCGACCAAGCTCACGAGCAGCTGGAAATATCGCGCCTCGTCCGTGTGCGCGAGATCCACGGCGTCTGTGATCCCCGCATGCTCTTGAAACGCCTCGCGCACGGTGACGCGCTGGAAGGGCCGCGCGAGCTCGTAAGCCTGCCCCTTCGGACCGAAAAGCCGCGCTTCGCCGGAGACGCGCTCGGCCACGCTCCGGAGCAGCTGCTCGGTATCCGAGAGCACTTGCGGCAGACCAGCGAAGGCTCGGTACCACTCGAGCATCGCGAACTCCGGTTCGTGCAGCTGCCCGAGCTCGTCCAAACGGCTGGCGCGCGCCATTTGAAAAACGCGTGGAAAACCGGCCGCCAGCAGCCGTTTCATGTGCAATTCGGGGGACGTGATCAAAAAGCCGCGCTGGGCAGGGATCGCATCGAGGTGCAAATCGACCCCTGGTGCGGGTACGCGTAGCGGCGTCTCCACTTCGAGGAAGTGCTCGCGCGCGAAATACTCGCGGACAGCGGCGAGTGCCCGCGCGCGCGCCTGCAGATTGCGGCCAACGCCTTGCCAGGCGAAGCGCGCGAGATCTCCATCTCCGCGCGGCTCGGGACACGGAGTTCGTTCGACGAGCGTTGCCTCAGCCAGTGTCTGGCCATCGTATACGCCGTCGAGGGTGACCAAATCGCCCGGAGAAAGCCGTAAATCGTGCGCGCTTTCGACACGCACGTTCGCGTAGACATCCCCGAGCTCGCAAGCGTCGCGGTGAACAGCGCTGATGCGACCGGCGACGCGCACTCGCTCGCCGCGCGGCGCGCGAGAGAGATCGCTGGGCGAAAGCGTGAGCACCGGCTTACCCGCCGTGGAACGCGCGCAGCGCGAAAGCCGCGATTTCCGAGCCCATCCAAGGCGCCATCAGCGCCAGGACCACGGCCACTACGAGCAAGCGCGGCAAGTGCCCGAGCGTCGCGTCCTGCACTTGAGTGGCCGCTTGCAGGACGGCCACCAACAGCCCAACCAGGGCGGCGATCGCGACCACGGGCAGCGATACCGCGACCGCGAGGAGTAGGGCCTCTTGACCCAGGGCAGCCAAGGCTGACCCGGACGGCACCTCAGCCGCCATCCGGGCTAGCACCAGCTTCGCTCGAATTGCCCGCCGCGGCCCCGCCGCCAGAGCCCGAGCTTCCACCAGAAGAACCGGACACCGCGTCCGGCGTCTCGCAGCGCGAATCGTTGATCCGACCGTCGCTGTAGCAGCACTTGTAGATGCCGGACGAAACGGTTTTACAGATCAGCCCATCGTCGCAGTCGTCGTTGAGCGGCTGTGTCTCGTCACCGCAACGCTCACCTTCACTCTGTTTCGCACAACCGGGCACGACGGCGAACAGGACCAGGGCCGGAACGAGCGTGGCCAGGGCGATGAAACGGGCGGTGAGAGAGCGCATGCTGGAGCGCTTCCTACCAGGGGTTCCGGCGGCTGTCACGCCCGGCGCTTGTCCTTGGCTTCGACCGCGGCCGCGAACAGACGCAGGTAGGAAAGGGCGCTCATAATCGAGAAAACCAGGGAAATGTAAACCAATGCGCGGCCCACATGCACCAAATCAACGATCCCCAGATCGAGCGGGCCGAGGGTGAGGTGGTACGGGTAGCCCAGAATCAGCGCTAGAATTCCGACCATCTGCAGCGCGGTTTTGCTCTTGCCGTCGTCACCGGCGGCGATCACCACGCCCTCACTGCTGGCGATGCTCCGCAGGCTAGTGACCGAAATCTCACGAGACAAGAGCAACACTACCGCCCATTCGGGGATACGGCCCATCGGCACCATGTACACCAGCACGGCCATGACCAAGAGCTTGTCGGCCAGTGGATCCATGAATTTGCCGAGCACGCTCACGACGTTCATGCGCCGCGCCAAGTAGCCGTCGAGCAAGTCGGTGATCGCGGCCGCCGAGTAAACGAGCGCGGCCCACACGCAATCTTTGGGCGAGCCGCGGCCGAGCAGCATGATCACGAGCGGGATGACCGCCACACGCGCCATGGTCAGCAGGTTGGGAACGTTGAACGCGTCCTCAGTCAGCGAACGCCGACGGCGCTTGCGTTCGCTCAAAGGGAGGCGATGGGGACGCCGAGAGAGTAAGCCTGCTTTCGCCATATCAGCCCAGATCGACTAGCACCGAACCGCTCCCTGAAAAGGCCACGAAGCCAGGTGCCTTGAGCGGCGCGGATTCCAAGTCCAAGGGGTGGCCCAATAAGCGCCCAATCCAGCCCACCACGTCGTCGGCGCGCACGGCGAGCTTTTGATTTTCGGTGACCTCGAGGACCCGCGGCGGTTTACGGCTCTCGATCAGCACCGTTCCGCGTCCTGTGATTTGAACCATCGACACGGGTTCCCCGCCTCCGGTGGGCAGACGGCCATTTTCATGCTGTGCGCTGCCCGCGTAGCCGACCAAACAGCTCTCGCGTACGTACACGAACATGCCACTCAGCTCCAGCGCAGAAAGCTCGCGCTCGGGCCCCGCACCGACCAAGATTTGGCCTGCGCCGCTGAGCAGCACCCAAGGGCTGCCGGGCCCGCCCAGGGGTTCGGTCAACTCGCGGCCGCGCATCCGCCTGACGAGCGGGGTGTTCGTGAAGGCCGCGCCATGGGCGAGTAGCCCACGCACGGCGTCACCGCGCACCGCCCAAGTCGTCGTGACTTCGATCAAAGCCGAGCGGCGACTCGGCGCAACCATCGGCTCAGGGCCCTCGACCTGAGCGCGGATCGACGGCAACGCACCAGCAGGCACCGAGGGCAGCAGCGACACGCGGCTCAATTCCGCGGGCTCTGGGATCGCCGGCACGGCCGGACCAAAGCGACCCGGCAACGACGAGCGGCGCGCGCGCGGCGGGGCCGGCATGTCTTCGCCCGGCTCGATCGCGCGCCAAATACCGGTGCGCGCCAAAGAGCCGTGCTCCACTTCGGCGCTAGCGCGCGAGAAGCCCGCCTCGTCCGTCTCGAGCTCTTGCACGGCATCGGCCGCGGCGGCACGCACTTCCGCGCGCTCCGGCGGGTGAACGCTCTCGGGCTGCGCGCTCTGATCGATCAGCTGTTGCATGCGCCGCACGAGGTGCGGCTGGCCCGCGCGCTCGAAGGCAGCGCGCGCCTTTTCGAAGTCCGCGAGGCGCTCGTGAGCGAGCCCCAAGTAGCCCCAAGCGCGCACGTGGTCAGGAACCCGCGTGGTCACTTCTTCCAAGCACTCGCGCGCCGCTTGCGACTGCCCGGTCTTCAGGTAGCAGAGCGCGAGGTTCACGCGCGGGCTGATTTCTTCTGGCCGAACCCGAATGATGTCTTGGTAAATTTCTTGCGCGCGGGGGTAGAGCCCCAACCGAAAATAGACCACCCCGAGCAGCCCTTGGCCCTCGATATCCTGGGGCTGCACACGCAGGGCGAGCTCGAGCTCCTCTTTGGCCTCGCTGACGCAGTTGTCCTGCAGCAGCTCACTGCCGCGATACAGATGAAACAAGAAGTCCTCGCCATCGAACTTCGATGACGGAGCTTCCGAATCGTGCTCTTGCCGCCGGAGTGAGTTCGGCGCGGGCGCGGTGGAGGCCACGCTCGGCCGGCGGGGCGGGGCGGTCGGGGCGAAGCTCGGGCGACGCGAGGCCGCGCCCTGCTCGACACCATTCTCCGACTCGTCGCCCGATTCCGCCATGCTTGGACGATACTCTAGCGAGTCGCCAGCGAGCCCAGAAAACTCGAAAGCAGGCGAATTCCCGCCGCTTGGCTCTTTTCCGGATGGAATTGCGTGGCGAACACATGCTCGCGCCCCACCGCGGCCGTGACCGAATTCGGCCCGTAAGACACGGTGGCCTTGGTCACGTCGGGTTCGAGCGCCACGGCGTGAAACGAGTGCACGAAGTAGACGTGTTCACCATCCCCGCCCGCAGCGGTGAGCTCCCGGTGGCCGCCCGCGCGCAGCTCGAGTGCATTCCAACCCATGTGCGGGATCTTGATCCCCGGCGCCCCGAGTAACTTCTTGACCGACCCCTTGAACCATCCGAGCCCGCGAAAGCCGGGCGCTTCCTCACTCGACTCGAACAAGATCTGCATCCCCAAGCAGATCCCGAGGTAAGGCGTGCCGGCCCGCAGGCGCTCGAGCAAGACCTCGAACAGCTCGGGTCCGAGCGCCTTCAGGAAGCCGTCGAAGTTGCTCTGGCCCGGCACCACGATGGCGTCCGCGCGTCGAACAACGTCCGGATCGGAGCTCCGCACCGGGCTGATGCCCGCGTCCCGCCCCGCGAGTTCGAGCGCTTTCTGGACCGAATGGAGATTGCCCAGGCCGACGTCCACTACGACCACCGACGTCACACGAGCATCCCCTTCGTGGACGGAACCCCTGACGCCCGCGGGTCGTGCTCGGTCGCGGCGCGCAGCGCTCGCGCGAAGGCTTTGAACGAAATCTCCACGATATGGTGCAGGTTTTGTCCCTCGTGCAGCACGACGTGTAGGTTTGCCTGCGCGGTGCGAGCAAAAGCTTCGAAGAATACTTCGGCCAGCTCGACGTCCCAGGTGCCAATCTTGGCTTTGGGTAGGGGCACGCGCCAGACGAAGAACGCGCGGCCCGACAGATCGATCGCGGCCGTTACGAGCGCTTCGTCCATCGGCAACGTCGCCGAGCCGTAGCGGCGGATCCCATGTCGATCGCCGAGGGCATCGAGCACGGCTTTACCGAGCACGATGCCGATGTCTTCGGTCGTGTGGTGCCCGTCGATCTCGACGTCGCCCTCCGCGACCACCGTCAGGTCAATCGAGCCGTGGCGCGCGATCTGATCCAACATGTGCGAGAGGAAGGGGAGGGGCGTCTGGATTTTGGATACGCCCGTGCCGTCGAGGTTCAGCTCGACGGTGATCTTCGTCTCTTTGGTCTGGCGCTCGACCTTGGCGATACGCGCGGTCATTTCAGTTCCTCCACTTTCCAAGCCGCGTGCTCGCGCACGAGTTCGATCGTTCCGCCCGCGCCATAGGCGAGCGTGGCGCGTTCGCCCACCACTTCGAAGCGCGCGGCCGGCAGCGCGGCTTTGAGCGCCTCGATCAGCCGTGCCATGTCTTGCTTCTGCTCGCCCTCCCAGGCCGCTCGCAGATTGGCTTCGGTCAGCCCCTCGCGTTGGCTGTCGGGGACAAACCGCAACAACAGATCGTAGCGCTTGTTTTCGACCGCGCGGACGAAGGCGAGCGCGGCCGCCTCCGGCGCGGCTTGGCTGTACAGGTCAATGGCCGAGCCGTCGACCCGCCAAGCACCGTTCTCGTAGACGAGGAGCAGCGGCTCGCCGTCCGCGCCCGTCACCTGAGCCGTGATGCGAGCCGGCCCGCTCGACGGCCGGTCGAGCGCCCGAATCAATTCTTGGGCTTGTTCGGGGTTTTCCTGAATCATGCGCTTGAACTGCTCGAAAGGAATGGTCTTTTTCGACTGTTCACTGAGCAGAGAGTAGGCTTCGGCCAGCTGACCGCGCTGCACGGCACGGGCGTACGCAGAAAGCGTGCTCTCGGGGCTGCCGGTGTTCGAACCCGCAGCACACCCGACGCCCAAAGCCGGCGCCGCGCCCAGTAGAGCGAGTGCGAGCAAATTGCGACTGAAGAGCGGGGAGCATGCCGTGCGCGACATGTTGGGGGGATACCACAGGCCGAAGACTCTCGCGACTTAGGTACACAAGTGTGCGCGCTGCCGCGAAACCGACACGTCGCTGGATCTCTGGTCGATCCGTATTACTGTGGAAACATGCGTCCTGCCCCCAAACCACGTCAGCCGGAGCAGCTCGCGATCTTGCCGCTCAGGAACTCGGTACTGTTCCCGATGTCGGTGGTGCCGATCAACGTGGGTCGACCGCGCAGCGTGCGCTTGGTCGAAGAGCTGCTCGGACAGGAGAGCGCCATGGTCGGCGTGCTCACCCAGAAGAACTCGGACACCGTCGAGCCCACCTTCGAAGATCTGTATGCGATCGGCACGTTGGCGCGCGTCGTGAAAGTGATTCGACTCGGTCCGTCCAACTATAGCGTCGTGCTGAACGGCCTCGGTCGCTTCCGGATGCAAGCCACGACTGGGCTCGAGCCGTACATGACGGCCGAAGTCGAGCGCATCAGCGAACCCAGCGAGCCTGCGCCGGACCTCCATCAATTGGGTCAAAAACTGCGCGAGAACACGCGGGAAGTATTGGCTTTGATGCCGAACCTCCCGAAAGAGACCGCGAGCATCTTGGACAACGTACGCGAGCCCGGTGCACTCGCCGATCTGATCGCCTCGAACTTTCCGGAAGAGCAAGCCAGTATCCACGTCCGGCAGCGCGTGCTCGAGGCCTTCGACGTGCGCGAACGCGTCGATCTGGTCTTGGGCATGGTCATGCGGCAGCTGGAAGTGCTCAAAGTGAAAGACGAGATCTCGACCCTCGTCCACACCGAGATGAGCCGCTCACAGCGGGATTACGTGCTGCGCCAGCAGATGCGCAACATCCGCGAAGAGCTCGGCGAAGCCGCGGACGACGACGAAGTCGAACAGCTGCGCGAGCGCATCGCGCGCGCCGAGCTGCCCTTGGAGGCCGAAAAGACGGCCCGCAAGCAGCTGGGTCGCTTGAGCGGCATGCAACCGCAGTCGGCCGAGTACCAGGTCACGCGCACCTATGTCGAATGGCTGGCCGACTTGCCCTGGTCGCGCACCACTCCGGACCGCGTGGACGTGCGCGAGGTGAAGCGCTGCCTGGACGAAGACCACTTCGGGCTCGACCGGGTCAAGAAGCGCATCATCGAGTACTCCGCGATTCGCCAACTGCGTCGGGACAAGAAGGGACCGATCTTGCTCTTCGTCGGGCCGCCCGGCGTGGGCAAGACCTCGCTCGGCAAATCGATTGCGCGGGCGATGGGCCGACGCTACGGCCGCATCTCGCTCGGCGGCGTGCGAGACGAAGCCGAGATTCGCGGGCACCGCCGCACTTATGTGGGCGCGCTCCCGGGGCGCATCATCCAAGCCTTGAAGAAGACTGGCTGCCGCAATCCGGTTTTGGTCCTGGATGAAGTCGACAAGATGGGGGTCGACATGCGCGGCGATCCAGCGGCAGCCTTGCTCGAGGTGCTCGACCCGGCTCAGAACGACACCTTCGTCGACCACTACATCGATTTACCCTTCGATCTCTCGGACGTGACCTTCATCGCCACGGCCAACTACCGGGGCAACATCCCGGACGCGCTCCGCGATCGCATGGAAATCATCGAGGTGCCCGGGTACACGCGCAGCGAGAAGCGCAGCATTGCCGAGCAATTCCTGGTGCCCAAGCAGGTCAGGGATCACGGCATCACCAGCGACCAGATCCAGTTCGAACGCGAAGGCATCGAGCTCATCATCGACTCGTACACGCGCGAAGCGGGAGTGCGCGGCCTGGAGCGGGAAATCGCCTCGGTCTGCCGGGACGTTACGGTCAAGCTAGCAGAGGGCAAAGCTTTCTCGACGATTGTGGTCAACCCAGCCCACGTCCGGGAGTTGCTCGGCCCCGAACGCAATCTGAACGAGATCAACGAGCGCAAGCTGGTGCCCGGGATCTCGATCGGCCTGTCCGTGTCCGGCAGCGGCGGGGACATCTTGATCGTGGAATGCACGCGCATGCCCGGCAAGGGCGACATCCGCATCACGGGTGGGCTGCGAGACGTGATGAAAGAATCGGCCGCGACCGCCGTTTCCTACGTCCGCTCCAAGGCCGACCGGCTCAAGCTCGATCCGGAGTGGTTGAAGACGATCGATCTCCATTTGCACGTCCCGCGCGGTGGTTCCACCCGCGATGGCGCGAACGCGGGGGTGGCCATGTTCGTGGCCGTCGCCTCGCTGTTGCTCGACGCGCCGGTGCGCTCGGACGTGGCCGTGACCGGTGAAATCACGCTGCGCGGCAACATTTTGCCGGTCAGCGGCGTGAAAGATCAGGTGCTGGCCGCGCACCGTGCGGGGATCCGCGAGATCTTGCTTCCGACCCGCAACGAGCGAGACTTGGAAGACGTGCCGAGCGAGATCAAGAACGATTTGCGCGTCCATTTCGTGTCGCGGATCGATGAAGTGTTGCCTCTGGTCCTGCGTGCTCCCGAAGCGTCCGAGAGTGACGATCGGGAAGTGCCGCAGTCCAGCGGCGACGCGCACCCCTGACGCACGCCGTCGTGCCCGGTATGCCAGAGTCGACGCTCTCGCCCGTTCTGCGCTCGCGCGCGGTGCGAGTCGCGGCGGTTTTCACAGCGCTGTCCTTCTCGGCCTTCGGCTTCATCCCGCAGTTCGGTGGCCCGGGCTATGAGTCGTCGCTAGCAGCCGGGATCGTGCTCCCGGCCACGACCGCGCTGTGTCTCGCGTTTGCCCTTGCCGGTCAGCGCGTGGCGCCGCTCGAGGCCTTCGGCCGGGGGCTCTCGGTCGGTCTGGGTTTGGCCGCGCTCGGTCTCGTGATCGTGTTTGGGCACGGTCTGCGCGTCGGGATGTGCGACGCGAGCTGGGGCGTCGAGTTGTACCTGCTCGCGCCGTTGCCCGGCGCGCTCCTCGCAGGCGTCTGGGGCGCCGCGGTCGGACTCACTGCCGGCAGAGTCCGACCAGGCTGGCGCCGACGCACGCTTTGTATTTTGGGGGCGCTCAGCGGACCCCTGGCCGGCATTGGGCTCAGCTTGGGGCGGTTCTACACGAGCCCGATGGTGTTCGCCTTCGATCCGTTCTTCGGCTATTTCGCCGGCCCGCTGTACGACACGGTGATCGACGCCTTCTGGACGCTCGCGACCTACCGCGCAGGCACCGTGCTCACGCTCTTGGCACTCGGCTGCGCGGCCTCCTTTTTCGACGAGCGCCTAGAATTTGGCGGTTTTCGCGGGCGCACCTGGCTCGCCGGGGTGGGGGTGTCCGCGGCCTGCGGCAGCGCGGCGTTGAGTTGGAATGGCGCTGCGCTCGGGCACTTCAGCACGCGCGCGTCGATCGAAGCGGCGCTCGGCCAGCGCGTTGACGGGGCGCGTTGCGACGTCAAGTATTCGAGCGGGATCTCGCGCCGCGACGCGCTGCTCTTCGCGCGCGATTGTGACGCGGAGCTGCGCGCCGACGAAGCCTACTTCGAGATCCAAGGGCCGCCCCGCGTGACCGCATTCTTGTTCGCGAACGAAGGCGAAAAGGGTCGTTTGATGGGCGCTTCCAGCACCTACATCGCCAAACCCTGGCGGCGCGAGATCTATGTGCAAGCTTCGGCGTATCCGCACCCCGTCGTCGGTCATGAACTGGCGCACGTGCTCGCGGGCAGCTTCGGTCAAGGGCCGTTCCGCGTCTCGGGCCCTCTCGGCGGCTGGATCCCTGATCCCGGTCGCATCGAAGGCGTGGCCGTCGCCGCTTCGCCCAACGACAACGACGACTTCACGCTCGACGAGTGGGCCAAGACACTGCTCGAGCTGCAGCTGTTGCCCCCGCTGGAATCGGTGTTTCGCCTGGGATTTCTGGGCCAAAACTCCTCGACCGCGTACACCGTAGCGGGCGCCTTCCTGCATTGGTTCCACGATCACTACGGCGCTGCGGCGCTGCGGCGCTGGTACGGTGGCGAGCCGATCGAGCAGGTCTCCGGCCAGTCTTTTGGCGCGCTCGAGGCCGCGTGGCGCGCCGATCTCGCGCGCGTGAACGTCGCGCCCGCCTTGCTCGACGAAGCACGCCTGCGCTTCGACCGCCCGTCGTTGTTCGGTCGCCACTGTCCGCGCATCGTCGACAAGTTGAACGGCCTCGCCAACCAAAAGCTGGGCAGCGGAGACACCGCGGGTGCGCGCCGCGAAATTGCCGAGCTTTTGCGCCTCGATCCGCACCACACGGGAGCCAAATTCGAGCTCGCCGCGTGCGAAGTCAAAGACGGCAACGAGGCGGCCGCGTTGGCCGCTTACGCCACGTTGGCCGCTTCACCGGAACTCGCCAAGCTCGAGCAAGCGGGCGCCCGCGAAGCGCGGGCCGACGTCGAATTGCGCGCGGGCCAACTCGAGGACGCTCGTAACGACTACGCTGCCGTGGCTGCGTTGGTTGCCGACGAAGATCGACTGCGCACCTTGGACGTCAAACGCTCGCCGGAAAACGAGATCCAACGCCGGGCAATCGTCGACCTGCTGATCGGCGATCCGCTCTTGGGCGCGTCGTTCGAGGTGGCCGCGCCGCGCATCGCCGAGTGGGCCAGTGCCGAGCCCGAAAATGGCTTGCCCAGCTACTTACTGGGCAAAAATTTGTTTGGGCGTGGGCGCTTTGCGGAGGCTGGCCAATACCTGGATCAGGCGCTGGCAAGAAAGCTGAGTCTGCCGCGCGTCCAGCGTGAAGCCTGGCGCACGCGGCTGACGCTTGCCTGCGCAGTGGGCGACAGCGCCGCCAGGGGCCGCGCGCTCGAAGCTTTGCGCGCCGATCCCGGCCTCAGCCCCGCGCGCCGCGCCACGGTCGAGCGGCTGGCACTGCGCTGCCTCGCGCATTAAGACCTTCGCCGCAAGCTCGGCTTCGAGCTCCACCAGTCGCGGTTCAGCGGCAGCGAGGGCCGCGGTTTTCAGGCGCAGCGCTTGCTCCACTTGCGCCGCGGGCGAGTTGCCAGGATTGCGCGGCTTAACCGCCGAAGCCGCGCACCGTGACCGCGCGCAGCAAATGACGCTGGGCGGCGGCAAAGACGGCCAAGGCCGGCAGACTCAAGATCACGTTGCCCGCCATCACCAAGTGCCAGCGCACGCCCGTGCCTTGTTCACGGAGCAGCGCGATAGCGAGCGGGAGCGTGCGCGCGTGTTCGTCGGTGGTCAGCACCAATGGCCAGAAATAGTCGTTCCAGTGCGAGACGAAGCTGAACAAAAACAGCGAGATCAAGGTCGGCTTGAGCAAGGGAGCCAACAACCGATACACGATGTACAGCTCACTTGCGCCGTCCATGCGTGCGGCTTCGATCTGTGCGTCTGGAACACTGAGCAGCGCTTGCCGAACCAGGAAGGTGCCCAAGGCGCTGACGCCAAAGGGCAAGATCAAGCCGCTCAGGGTGTTGACCAAGCCGACATCCGCAAGCAGAGAAAACACGGGCACGAAGCGGACCTGAGCCGGCACCAATAGGGTGGCCACGATCAGCCCGAACGCCCAGCGCTTGCCGCGAAAGCGCAATTTCGCAAGGGCATAGCCTGCGGGCAAAGCCAGCGTGATCTGCAGCGCCGCGATGCCGAGAGCCATGACACTGGTGTTGAAGAAGTAACGCGCCAAGGGCAGGGTTTGGAACACTTCCCGATAAGCGTCCAGCGTGGGCTGCCTCGGCCAGACCGCGGTGGGCGAGCTGATGATCTCGGCCAGCGGTTTCAAACTGGTCAATCCCATCCAGAGGTAAGGAAATAGCCAGACCAGGGCTACGACGCATAGCGCCCCTTGCCGCAGCCAACCCGAAATCGGCGATGAGCTGCGGTTCACGCGCTTTCCTCGCTGCGAAAGAGCATGAATTGTGCCCCGGTGAGCAGCAGCAAAATTCCGAAAAAGGCCACCGCTTCCGCGCTCGCTCGTCCGACCCGCAGGTCCAAGAATAACTGCTCGTAGATGGCGTACACGAATACGGTGGTCGAGCGCACTGGGCCGCCTTGGGTCATCACGCGCACCACGTCGAACAGCTGAAAACTCGCGATCAGGCTAGTGGTACCCACGAACAGCGTGGTGGGCCGCAGGAGCGGCCAGGTCACGTTCCGAAAGCGCTGGCTGGGCGATGCGCCGTCCAGTTCAGCGGCTTCCAACACTGTCTGCGGTACGTCTTGCAAGCCCGAGAGGAAGATCACCAACGCGTAGCCGGTGATCTTCCAGATCGTGACCGCGGCCACGGCCCAGGGCGCGAGCGCAGGATCGGCCAGCCAATGCGGCGCGCGTGCGTCCGAAAAAGCCCGCCAAATGCTGGCAAAAATGCCCGAATCTGCGTCCAATAACCACAAAAACAAAAGCCCGACGCTGACCCAAGACACGACGTACGCGCTGAACACGGCGCTGCGCACGAACGCCGCCCAGCGCCCGGGTCGATCCAAGAGAACGGCCAGAGCCAGCCCCGCGGCCATCGATCCGAGCACCACGGCCGCGCTCATCGACAGCGTCGTGCCGAACGTTTGCCACAGCTCCCCCGAGCGCACGAGTGATCGATAATTGGCGAGGCCCACGTAGCGCGCCGGCGTGAGCAGATCCCAGCTGAACAAGCTGTGCTTGACCAGCATGCCCAGCGGAAAGACGAAAAATACGAAGAGCAGCAGGAGCGAGGGCAGCAGCATCCAGTACGGATCTGCAGGGCGGCTCGGTTTCACGTCGGCTCCAAGGCCAACGCGCGCGCTTCAGTCAGAATGTCGCTCGCATCGCGCTGCTGAACGACCGCGCTTTCCAGACGCGGTTGCACGATTTCCCGCTGGATTCGAAATAAATCGACCGACCAGGGCCAAGGCTCGGCAACCGTGAGCTGCTCCAGGGCCACGCGATCGTTCGAATGGGTCGCATAGTAGCCGCGCTGCTCGAGGCGCTGCACGGCCGCGTGCGTGACCGGGATATAACCCGTTCGGGTAGACCAAGCGATCACCTGCTCGGGCTCGTGCATGAAGCGCAAGAAGCGTACGGCCGCGGCCTTCTCCGCGCTGGGGGCTCCGCGCAGCACGATCCAGAACGTACCGCCAGTGGGCACCGCGCGCTTCACACCCGCCGGCAGCGGCGCGGCGATCAACGGGAAGCGCGCCTGCGCCTCCAGGTATTTCAAGAATGCAGTCGAGGACCAGATCATCGCCGCGCGGCCGCTCAAAAAATCCTGATTGCACTGTTCCCAGGCGTTGTAGTCGCGCCCTGGGGGCGGCTTCATCCAGCCGCTCTGCACCAGCTCTTGCCAAAAACGCAGCGCCCGCACGCCCGCCTCGTCGCCCAGCGAGATACGGCCATTTTCGGCCACAATCGAGCCCCCGGCCTGGCCCACCAACGCCACCCAAAACCACCAGTTGATGGGGCAGCCAAAGCCGAAGCGGCCTCCGGCCTTCGGCTCCGTGAGCCGCTTGGCCGCTGCGCGTAACTCTTCCCAAGTGCGCGGCGAGGCGAGCCCGGCCTGCGCGAAAAGATCCCCGTTCAGGTAGGCGATCGGCGTCGAGCGATTGAAGGGTAGGGCACACAGCGGGCGCGCGCCGCCGGCCAACCAAGTGCGCTCTTGGCCGAGCTCCGGGATCAGATCCAGCTCGCGCACGCCCGGATAATCCGCGAGCGGCTCGAGCACGCCCGCCTCGGCGAGGTAGGGCACCACTTCGCCGACCACATGGCTCAGCACGGGCGCGCAGCGGGCCGCAATCGCAGTGCGCAGCTTGGCCAAGCCCTCGAAGTAATCGCCTTGATAAACGGCTTGCACGAAGTCCCGCGTTTGGCTGCGGTTGAAGCGCTGCACCAAGCTCTCCAGTACTTCCCGGTTGGTGCCCCCGTAGCTGAACCACAGGCTGACCTTGGTGCGCCCGTTTGGCACCGCGTCGACCGCGCAGCCAGTCAAAGTGCTGCCACCCAGCGCTGCGCTGGCCCGAAGAAATTCTCGTCGCGGAATCATCAGCAGTACCGGAGTGGCCGAGCGCTAGCCGCACCGACCCAACCCAGCTATAGCTCGTCGTTCTGCCTCCCGATACGTCGCCCCCCAATCGTCACCGTCCCCTGGCCGTTCTGCTGCTGGCCACCAGCGCCGCCACGGCTTGCCGCCACAAAACGCCCCCCATCCCCAACGCGTCCGCCTCCGCCGTCTCTCCCTCTCTCCCCCTCACCAACGTGCCCGTGCCCGTGCCCGTGCCCGCTCACCCTCTCGTGTGCCCAACGGGCATGTCGCTCCTCCCCGGCGGTCCGTTCTGGGTCGGCTCCGAGCGCAGCGAGCATTACGCCGAAGACGAGAGCCCGCGCTTTCGCACCGAGTTGCCCGCGTTCTGCTTCGATCAAACCGAAGTCACGGTCGCGGCTTACGCTGAGTGCGTGGCCCGCGGCGTGTGCACGCCAGCCGTGGCGTCGCATTCGCATTGCAACGCCGCGCATCGCAATCGGCCCGAGCATCCCATCAACTGTGTGACCTGGACGCAAGCCGACGCCTTTTGCGCGGCGCGCAACGCGCGGCTGCCGACCGAGATCGAGTGGGAATATGCCGCGCGCGGTGGCGAGCTATACCTGAAATACCCGTGGGGCAGCGAGAGCCCGGACGGCCATGCCTGTTGGAAACAAGGTGACGCTTGTCCGACCAAAGCCTATCCGGCCGGCGCGTTCGGCTTATTCGACATCAGCGGCAATGTTTGGGAATGGACCGACGATTGGTACGCGGCATATCCCTGGCCGCCTGAAGACGGCTACGCAAAGGTGTACCGCGGGGGCAGCTGGAGCCGGCGCTTCGAGAAGTGGATGCATACGCGGCTCCGCGATCGCGCCAAGCCCAGCGACCAAGGTGCACACTTGGGCTTCCGCTGCGCCCTGGTGCCTGATTTGAGTCGCTGCCCGTTCGGCAAGGCCGACCACACGCACTGCCTGCCTGGTGTGAGCGAACTGCCTTGCAAGCCGCCACGCGCCTGGAACGGCGCGCGCTGCGCGAAGCCGGGCACGCCGCGGTGCCTCGAGGGCTACGAGGAGCGGCCTGGCCACGGCTGCGTGCGGAGTGAGCCCGAGGCCCCGCAGCAGGTCGACATCGAGGCCGAGATCAAGCGCGTGCAGCGCGTGCCGGCCCCGGAATTCAGCGCGGATTGCCGCGCGAATTTCGGGGCGCGGGTGCGCCCGTTCCGTTACTTCGGTGGCACCCACGCGGCGCGAAACCTGGTAAGCGGTAGGGCCGGATGCAAAAATCGCGACGTTGGCGTGGGCTGGAATTCGACCTGTTGTCCGTAGTGTTGCTCGCGGGCTGCTCGGCCACGCCTGCCGCGACCACTCCGGTGGCCCCAAACGCGGAGCCGCCTGCCACGACCAACGCGTCCTCGCCGGCACCAAGCGCGCCCGTGCCAGCAGACTCCGAGATCAAGCCCAGCCACTCCGCGTCGCCCACGCCGGCCACGGTGGCGGCGCCGGAGGCCACGCCGGAACCCTTGCCCCAGGGCACACGGGTGCTGCAAATCGGCGATTCGTTTGCTGCAGCGCTGGGCGGAGAGCTGAGCAAGCTATTCAAAGACGCGGGCGTGCGCAGCACGCTCGAGTACAAGACCGCCAGCTACATCCCCAACTGGAGCTACGAAGGCGACGTGCCCAAATTCGTCTCCAACTATCGCCCCGATCTGGTGCTGATCACCCTCGGCGCGAACGAGATCGAAATCCCGAAGCCCGAAGAGCGGATCAAGCCGATCAAACACTTGGTGAGTTCGCTCGGTGGCCGGCCCTGCGTGTGGATTGCGCCGCCCTTGTGGAAGCCCGACACGGGCCTGCTCCAAGTGATTCGCGACAACGTCGCGCCCTGTCGCTACTTGGACAGCAATGCGCTCGTGCACGATTTGCCGCGGGGCCGGGACAAGATCCATCCGAGCCCCGAAGGTCGGCAAATTTGGGCCAAAATCGTGTTCGATTGGCTAGCCAAAGAGCGCCAAGGCAGCCCCACTCAGCCTTGGGCGTTGAAGCCCGAGCCGGCCTCGAATTAGCGCTCGCTAGGCTTTGGCCCGAGCCCGCCGTACCGCGAACTCACCGGCGCACAAGCCCAAGCCGCCGCCTAGGAAGAGCGCGATCAAGAACGCGGCAAACACGCTACCAAATAAGTTGTTCAGCGCGGCGTGGGCAGGGAAGTAGAGCGCGAACACGATCGCCAGGCCGAACCACGCGCTCAGCCGCGACCGCAACCCGCGCTGTGCACCCGCCACCTCGAACACCACCGCCAGCAGCATGGCCATGACGAGCAACAGCGTGACACCGAGCGCAGGGGAGGCGACCAAATCATCGGCTACGACGCGGTAAGGGCCGAGCTCAGTCAGCACCAGCACCAGAGCGCCCAAGGCGAAGACCAAGTTGCGGAGCGAACTGTGCGCATCGCGGAACGGGGCGATGCCGGAGAAGACCGCGATTACCGGGATCAGCAGGGCGACGACTTGCCCTTCCAACGGCCGCACGGAGTCGAGTTTGGAGCCGCCCACGAGCAGCAGCAGCGAGCACAACAGGAGCGGCAAACGCAAGCGAGAGAGGGCGTCGGACATGCTGGTTCGGGAGCCGCGGAGGACATAGCATGAGGCCCCGTGCCCCGCGAAGCCAGGTCTCCCGCGCTCCTCGCGTGCTTCGGCTCGAGCTGGCGTGTGTTTTTTTGGGGGGTGCTCCTGTGCGGCTGTGCCCCGCAGAGCGAAGGCGCGCTGCACGTAGCGCCGTCCAAGCACCCCACGCCGGTCGCGGCGCGCCTAGGCACCCACATTCCGAGTCGCACCGGCGCAGAGCGGCTGAGCTTCGACGCGCGCGTCGATCCCGAGTTGAAACGCATCGAGGTCGAGCTGTGCCCGTCCGGTTTCCGCATCGAGCGGCTCAACGCGCCGAGCCCGGGCGCGGAGCGGCTGCTCGAGGGCGGCGTCATCATCACCCCTCAGGGTAATTACGAGGATCGCGAGCAAGGCGTCGATCTGCCGCGCACGCGCGCCGACGAGTGCCTGCACTACGCCGTCAATTTGCCGGAAAAATCAGCGGACCCGACCAGTCTCCGGCGAGCAGGCTCGGACGCGCTGCTGTCGCCCGATCTGTGGCTCTGGGTCCCGTCACCGCGACCCTTGGGGGTGGCCATGCAGCTGCGCATGACGCTGCCTGAGGGCCTGGTCGCGCTGCTGCCATTTCAAGACACGCTGCCCGAGACGGCGTTCGCTTGGAAAACCGCGGGCGCGTTCGGTCACGCTCCCAGCACGCCGCTGCTCGTGCCGGGCGGCGTGCTGGACGTCGCGGTGCTGGGCCATGGCTTCGGCCAACACTCGGGCGAGTTTCGCGATTGGCTCGCCCAAGGCGCGCGCGCCAGCAGCCTCTTGTTCGGGCGTTTCCCGCTGCCGCGCACGCTCGTGATCGCCGTGCCCGGCGATCGGCCGGGCCCCGGCTTCGGCATGGCGTTGCGCGGCGGCGGCCCCGCGGTCGTGATTTTCCTCGATCGCGGGGCCAACGCGGCCCGCCTGGCCAGCGATTGGACCGCCACGCACGAGTTCTTGCACCTCGGCGTGCCGCGCTTGCCACCGGAAGACGCCTGGCTGTTCGAAGGCCTCGCCAGCTACTACACGGAGGTCGTGCGCGCGCGTGCCGGCATCATTCGCCCGGCGCAAGCCTACCAACATTTGCTCGAAGGCTTCGAGCGCGGGAGGCGCAACGGCAGCTCGCTGTCCTTGCGCGACGAGAGCAGTGAGATGCACGAACGGCACTCGTACTATCGCGTGTATTGGGCGGGGGCGGCGTTGGCTTTCCTGACCGATGTCGAAGCGCGCCGCGCGGGGGGCCCCACGCTGGACGCTGCGTTACGCGCGTTTGCGGAGTGCTGCGCGGCATCGCAGGAAGATTGGAACGCCGAACGCGTGCTCGCCCACTTGGACAAAAGCCTAGGCGCGCCGCGTTTCACGGAGCAAGCGCGCCGCTGGCTCGATCGCTCCGATTTCCCCGAGCTCGACCCCACCCTGCGCACCCTCGGCGTGGCCCTGGGTGCGCATGGCGAAGCCATTTTCGGCCGTGCACCGAACGCGGCGCTCCGCGACGCGATCATGGTTTCACCAACCGAGGCGGAGCGCGAACCAAAGCGCGCCGAGTAGCCCAGCAAAGATCCCGAACACCCAAGCCGGGCTGCCCACGAAGTACGGATAGACCATGCTGAGCAGCCCGAACAAGATCTGCGGTGGTCGGCCCTGCTTCTTTCCATACATGAAAAAGCCGAAGCCCACCGTGGACACGGCAAAACCAGCGAGCAAGGAATTGCCATCGAGATTCATTCGGGGCTTGCGATCAAGCTTAACAACGCCGCGCGCGCACTGCGAATTCCCATTAAAAAAGGCCTCGCGCGGCAAGCGAATCGCGCTAGCGTCGGAGCGTGAATAAGCGAGGATTCGCGGCGTTGTGGCTCAGCCTGGCCTTGAGCTTCGCCTTGTTCAGCAGCGCGAGCTGCATCACGTGTCCAGCGGGTCAACAGAGCTGCGGGGACTCGAACCCCGGCGCGTCTGCCGCTGACGGGGGTGCGAGCGACAGCGACAGCGCCACCTGCGATTATCTGAGCGCGATGCGCAGCTGCATGAGCGCGTTCTGCAAAACCACCTCGAATCCGTTCTGCACCTGCTACAACCGCGGCTACGACCTGACGACCAACGGTTGCGTGTGCATCCCGTTCGACGCAGAAAAGTTCTGCGATAATGCCGAGGGCCTGAGCGCGGATGCGTATGACTGCGCTGCGGCGAGCAGTGGTGTTTCGTCGTACTGCGTGCCCGTCAGTCAGTGATCTCTCTGCCAGTGCTCTCGCTCTGCCAGCCCCGAGCGAAAACCGCCACTGCGACCTTTGCCTACAGCAATCTGAGAATTGATCAGGAGCGCGCTGCTCGAGTCTAGGTCATGCTCCTTGGTAGAAAGATTCGCTCAGGAAAGCTCGATGCCGTCAGCACCAGATCAGTTAATACTCGCCTCGGGGACTTGGCCTATTGGGCAGCGCAACGATCTCGCGCGGGTCCTGGTGGCTGAAGACGACCCGCATTTGTTGCGCCTGGTCGCGCGGCTACTGCGGGGCGCCGGTGTCGAAGTCGAAACTGCGGCCACGCCCGAAGCCGCGCTGGAGTTGATCTCCGCGCTGGGCTTCGATCTGATCTTGAGTGATTTGTTCGCGCCCGAGATGAGCGGCGCGAAGATCGTGGCCGCCGTGCGGCTGTTCGATCCACTGCTGCCGATCGTGATCATCTCCGGCGATACGGAGGCTCGAGACGCCATCAGCGCGATCGGCGACCCGGGGCTGCATTTCGTGGGCAAGCCGTTCTCCAACGACGCCCTGCTCGATCTGGTTTGCGGCCTGGTGGGTGTGAACCGCAAAGGTCAGATCCGCCCCCCGCCGCTTGCCATCGGTGAGTAGCTCAGGCCCTTGTTCGGTTGGCGTTGCTCACTTCGGCGCAGGAATATCCGCGATCGTCTTGACCGGGGCCTGGCCGTCCGTGGCGTTTTCGTCTGAGTGCGCGTAGATCGCGGACATCTCGTGTTCGCGCTTTTCGCGTACCCAGACCGCGACGACTTGTGTCGGCCCGTGCTCGCACGAGTGCAGCTCCCAGTCCTCGCCGGTCGGCGGGTGTAGCTCCATTTCGCGGGCCTGTGCGCCCGCAACCGCCGCCCAATCCTGGTCGACCGCTTGCCGCGTCATCTTGTATTCGTGTTTCATGGCCCTGGTAGACTCTGGGAGGGGAGCGCCGTCAAATTTGCGCCGGAAAGACGATTCGTCCCGATCCATGCGCTGGCACAGCGCAAAGCGCCATCGAGACCGCCGCCGGCTGCTCGTGCCGACCATCGAGCTTTAGCCCAAGCTGGGCCAAAACCTCCCTAAGTTTGCCAGCGGCTTGCGACCAACCGGCTATTTTTACTGGTGACCCCGACGAGAATCGAACTCGTGTTATCGGCGTGAGAGGCCGACGTCCTAACCGCTAGACGACGGGGCCAGTGCGGGTTCGGGGGGAGGCACCCGAAACCGCTGTGAACGTTGCTGGGGGACTAGGATTCGAACCTAGATAGCAAGAGTCAGAGTCTTGCGTCCTGCCGTTAGACGATCCCCCAAGGGGACCCTGTTGCTTGTTTCCCCTGACGGGGCGCAGGTAACTATCCTCAATCCTTCCGGCATGCAAGAGCTTCTACACGAAATCATCATTCGGTGGCCGGCTGGCCGCACGTGGGGCTTCGCGAAGCCGGTGCGCCGAACGTCGCGGTGGGTGGCGCCTTGAGCGGAGCCCGCGAAGCGGAGGCGCTGACGGGGGGTGCCTGCTGGCGTTCGCGGGGGCGGGCACGCTAAGCTTGAGGGATCATGCGCGAGTGCGCCGTGGAGCCCGGACCGATGGCTTCGCATCCTCAGCAGCGCGCGGGCAAGCCCAGTTTGGAGTCATGGAACTTCGCGTCATAGGTTGCCACGGCGGGGAGACGCCGCGTCACCGCACCAGCGCCTTCGTGGTCGACGACCGGCTCGCGATCGACGCGGGCTCGCTCACCAGCGGCATGGATCTGAAAGCCCAATTCCGCTTGAACGCGTGCATCATCAGCCACGCGCACCTGGACCACATCCGCGATTTGGCGACCATCGCCGACAACCGCTGCCAGGCCGATTGCGAGCCGCTGATCGTTGCGGCGAGCAAAGAGACGCTCGCGGTCTTGAAGAAGCACTTCTTCAATAACCTGATCTGGCCGGATTTTTCGGTGATCCCGAACAAAGCCAAGCCGACCATTCAGTACGTGGAGCTGAAGCCGGAAAAACGCGTCGATGTGGCCGGCTACCAGGTGCGCAGCGTGCGGGTGAACCACACCATCGACTCCTCCGGCTTCATCGTCGAGGGCAAGGACGCGACCATCGCGTATAGCGGTGACACGGGCCCCACGGATCGCTTCTGGGAGCTGCTCAATGAAGAGAAGAATCTGAAGGCGCTGCTCATGGAAGTCAGCTTTCCAAATCGCGAGCAGAAGCTGGCCACGGTCAGCGGTCACCACACCCCGCGGACCTTGCTCAAAGATCTCAAAAAGTACGTGAAACCGCAGGATTTGCCCACGCTTTTGTATCACATCAAGCCCGTGTTCCAGGGTGAGGTGGAGCAGGAGATCGCGCGTCTCAAGGGCGTGAACCTGACGGTGACGGCGCTGAACGACCAGTACGTGCTCTGAGCAGTCTCAGATCAGCACCGCGCCCATCGGCTCGTAGCCGGGCTTGAGCGCGAACAGGTGCGCTTCCACATACGGAATGGCCACGTGCTCGCTGTTCGGCAGATCGGGGCTGAACGTCCGCAAGCGCGCCACCTGGAACCGGCCTTTGAAATCCGGGATCTCGCAGGCAAATTGGGCCTGCGTGTAATACCAGAACGAGTGCTCGTTCCAGAACGAGCGGCTGCGCGGATCTTGAAACGCACCGCGGCCGTCGGTGGAGGGCACACGGATTAGGAAGAACCCGCCCGGCGCGAGCACGCGGTACGCTTCATTCATCACGTGCACCGGGTCGCTCAGCTGCTGCAGCACGTCTTCAGCCAAGATCAGCCCGACGCTGTTGTCGGCGAGTGGCCAGGGCCGTTCGAGATCGATGCCCGCGACCTTGCCGAACGCGCGCCCCGTGCCGTAGCCGGCGCCGTATTGGCGCAGCTCGAGCTTGGCGAGGCCCGCATCCTCCGCGAATTTGACGCCCAGCGCGGTGATGTACTTTTCGTATACCCGCCAGTTCAGGTCATCGACCCGCGACCCGTGGTTGGCCATCGTTTGCCCGGGATAAATTCGGTAGAAATACAGGCACTCCGGCAAGTGCGCGAAGCGATGCCCGAGCAGGAAAAAGCGTTTCAATAAGTCCTGATCCTCGCCGAAAAAGAGCCCCGCGTCATAGCCGCCGATCTTCAGATAAGCGTCTCTGCGCCAAGCCTTCAGGTGATGCGGGCAATAATCGATGCGGCGGATATTCTGAGCCGTGATCGCCGGCGCGCGCATGGCGATGAGCTCGTGGCCCTGAAACTCCACCTTGTAGTGATGCCAGCCGTAGTCCGCGCGGTATCCGTCCGGCGTCCAGTCGCCATCGCGGAACTCGGCGAAGTCGCTGTACGCCACGTCTGCGTCTCGTAGCGCGGCGAAGGTCTTGGCCAGCGCTTCCGGGTGCAGAAAATCATCATGGTCGAGCTCGAACAAAATCTCGCCCTCGGCCTCTTCACAGCAGGCGCGCTTGAGCTGACCCAAGCCCTCGAGCGTGTCGTCTTCGAACACGCGGACGCGCGGGTGCTCACCGATGCGGTCCGGTAAGCGCCCGCCATGATTCTCCAGCACGATCCACTCCCAATCCTCGTGGGTCTGCGCCAGCAGCGTCTCGAACACGGCTTCGATGTAAGCGTTGCCAGCCTGGCTGAGCGGGGTGAACACGGAAATCATTTGCGGCGCATGATCGCCCAATGGCCGCCCGCGGCCAATCCTGGCCGTGGGAATTGTCACGTCCTCAGCACGCCTATGCGCGTTTACTTCAACACATCTGCAACAGCGACGGTGACGTCCGGGAACGCGAGCAAGCGGATCGATTGGCCGCGTTCGAAGCGCTCGACCTGGGCGTACGCGCCGGGCACGGGCCCCGTGTACATTTCGATGCAACGCTCGGGCAGGTTCACTACCCAGTACTCGGGGACCGCGCAGCTTGCGTACAGCCCGAGCTTCTGCCCACGATCTTTGGCCAGTGAGGTCTCGGACACTTCGATAACTAGCTGCGCCTGGCTCGGATGATGCGTGTCGTAGTCGCCGGGCGGTGCGACCAACAGGTCCGGCTCGGGTTCGGAAAACTCGAGCGCGGCAGCTCGTCTCGGAACGCTCGACGGGCCTCGGTCATCCCCCAAACCCACCCGCCAGTTTAGTTTACATAATGTATCTTATGCGAACTACCGGAGCCGGAAATGAGGGGAGATTCGGGCATGATTTGAGCCCGCGAGCCGCGCGATCTCGCGCTCCGCCCATCCGGCACCCCGGCGCGGCGCGCACGCCAGGCGGGCGCCAGCGCGTTTGGCCTGAGGCGCGCGGACTCAGATCGGCGACGCCACGGTCAGGCTCAGGAACGTGCCGCCGTTGGTCATCACGAACGCCCGTGCGCCATAGGCCGAGGGCGTCATGCTGGCGCCGTCCGAGACGTGGATGCCGTCGATCAGTTCGCCGCCCAACGGCGAGACCAAGAAGATCCCCATGCGCGAGGCCGTGACCAGCAGTGCGCCGCTGATCGGGACCGGCGCGGACACGCCGCCGCTCGGGACTTCGCGCCGCCACAGCTCGCGACCGGTTTCCGGGTCGAGGCCCCAAAGGCCGGTCGTACCACTGGACGCGATCAGGATCGCGCGCGCCGGCTCCGGCGGGCCGCCATCCCGGCGAACGTGGGCCGGTTCACGCCAGAGCGTGAGCTCGCTGACGCCGGTGACGGCGGTGTTCGGCCAGACTTGCACGCCGGTTTCGGCGTCCAGGGCAAACACACCGCCGGCATAGCTGGCGACGTAGACCACGGGGCCCGTCGGCAGCATGTTCGGCACGGGCGTGGTGTCGACGTCCAGCTGCTGCGGTACTTCACCCAGCGTTTGCTCGGCTTCCGCCGCGAGATCGACCGGTTGCCAACGTTCGACGCCGGTCAGCGCGTCGTAGGCCACCACATTGCCGTCGCTGAAGCCGGTGTAGACCTTGCCGCGGAACAAGAGCGGCCCTGCGTAGCCGGCGACCTCCATGCCCGTCGCGGGCGAGCGATGCTGCGACCAGCGCACTTTGCCAGTCGCCGGCTCGAGCGCGAGCAGCGTGTCGTTGGCGTTGACCACGTAAAGCAGGCCGTTTTGTAGGACTGCGCGGCGCGACACCTCGGCGTTGGACATGAAGCGCCAGCGCAGCTTGCCGTCCTTGGCCGACACCTTATAGAAGGCGCCGTCGTTGGAGCCGAAGTACACCACGTCTTCGACCGGATCGTAGAGCGGCGCGCATTGGACGAAGCCAGTCGTCTCGAAGCGCCAGATCTGCTCACCGTTCGCGGCGCGCAAAGCGTAGAGGCCATTGTCGCTCGAGCCGGTGAACACGCGTTTGCCGACCGGATCGATCTCCGGTTGGCCCCGTTCGTATGGTTCGCCCGCGCGCCGCGAGGGCGCGACGAGCTTACGGGTGTAGTTGACCTGCATCGCCGAATTCGGGCGTTGCAGCCAAAGCGGCATCTCGGGATTCGCGCCATTGCGAATGGCCTCGCAGCTGGTGGCCGCAAGGCCGAGTGCGGCGGCTACCAGACCGCAGGCCGCGCCCGATAGTCGCGCCAATCGCCAGCGAGACCGAGCTTGCTTCACGGAGCACTCGCCGGCGGCGCTGGCGCGTTCGGCACGCCCACGGGGCCCTTGGACATGCCCTTCAGCAGCTCTTTCAGCTTTTCGGAGGAGATCCCTTTGCCAGAACCGTCGCCGGCGCCCATTTGCTCGCTGAGCTCTTGGATCTGCTCCGCGGTCAGCGTATTCGGGCTGGGCGTCGGGACGGCGCTGGGATCGACGTGGCGCTGTAGATCGCGCACAGATTGCTGCAAGTAGCCGGTGCTGCCACTGCCGAGCGACTTCTTGTCTTTGGCGTCCGCGCCGCCGGCCAGGGTATCGAGCCGCTTCTGGGCGTCCTTCAGGTATTCCTTGGCCTTCTCGACGTTACCAGCGGCGTACGACAAACGCGCCTGATGGTAAGCGCCGAGCGCGTTGAAGCCGAGCGCGTCGATGTTCGATAGCTCGCCGAACGCTTTGAGCGCGCCATCTTTGTCGCCGGTTGCTTCCAAACTGATGCCCACGCCTTCGAGCGCGCGGCCCTTCACGCCCGGATCCTGGCCGGCGAGCTTGCTGTCTTTCACGGCTTGATAGGCCGCCTTGGCGTCGGCGAATTTGCCTTGATCGTAGAGCACCGAGGCCAAGCCGAGCTTGGCGAAGGTGGCGGCAGAGGTCGAGCCACCGTCCGCGATGGCGCGATACTGCTGTTCAGCGGCTTTCAAGCGAGCCTCTTCGGTCGCGAACACGGGGCGTGTTTCGACCAGCCCGGTTTGGGGATCCGGCTTGCTGTCGTCCGTACCGATGCGTGCGCCTTCGGCCCGAATCGCGGTGCTGAGCTTGGCCGAAGCTTGCTCGGCGGCGCGATTGGCGCGATAGCTGTAGATGGCGTAGCCGACCCAGCCCACGAGGCAGAGGATCACCACCCACTGCACGACGTTGGCGTTCTTCTTCAGCCACTCGCCGGCGGCCTGGGTGCTGCGTGCGAACGCGTCGTCGACGATTTCGCCCGCTTCTAGGTTACGCGTCGGGATCGCGCGGGCGCCCGGCTTGGTGCGTCGACCGCCGGTCATCTCTTCGCGCAGCCGGCGGTTGCGATCGCGGCTGGGCTCGGGCTCGGCGTCCAGCGCGCGCTTCTTCTTTTTCTTTTTGGGGGCGCTCGCAGCGGCCAGATCAGGCGCCTCGCCTTCGGCAACGAGCTCCGCTTCCGCGACCTCGGCGTCTACCTGCTCTGCTGGATTCGTCTCGGGCTCCTTTTTATCGGCACCCAAAGACGATTCGGACTCGTCATGCTGCTCAGCCACGGGCGCTTCTATACACCATTCCGGCGTTCAGCGGCATGCTCGCCCGTTTTTTGGTTCTGCCTAAGAAATGCCGAAGATCCCGGGCATTTGCCTCACTCGTCGGTGGCGCTGGCGGGGCGGTCGGCGGAAGCGGCCTGCCACGGTTTGGGCGGCGGCGGCGGGAGCTCATCCGACAGCGGCACCAGCGAAAGCGCGTCCAATTGCACGGTGCTGTCGGCAAAGACCACGAATTTCGCGCGCAGCCCTGGGCGCGCACCGACGCTCTTGGGTAGCTCACCGTAGACCACCACCGGTTCGGGGCCTGGCGGAATGTGCAGGCGCAAGGCCTGGGCGGCGTCCAAGTTTGGCAGGCTCGGCTTGCGTTTGCCCTCGCCGCCCCAATCCGGCGCGCCCGCGGCGATCAGCACCTCGCCCGGCGCGCTGCCCGTGGCGCGCGCGCGCACGAACGCTCGCACGCCGCGGCCATTGCCACCGGACGGAATCGTCAACGTGACGCTCACCCCGAGCGAGGCCTGACTGCGCAGGCGTTGCAGATCCGGTCCTTCCGGGCCGCCCACGTATTGCAGGATCTTGCTGCGCTCGGCGGCCTCGACGCCAATCAGGAGTGGATCCGGGACGCCCATGAAGCGCACTAGCGGCGGCGCCAGGGCGGCCTCGGTTTTGAGCGCCACCAGCGCGTTGACCAGCGCGATGCGAGTCGACTGCGACCTCTCGTTGCCGAGCGCCTTGAGCAGCGAACCTTGCCCGAGCTCACCGCCGATGTGAGCCAGCGCTTCGGCCAAGTACGGACGCAGCCGCACGTCGTCCAAGCTTTGCACCAGCGGCCAGACCGCATCTTTCGCGCGAATCGTGCCGAGCGCGGCCGCGATCTGGCGGGAGCGGTCGAAGTTGCGCGCCGCGCTGTCTTGCCACCAGGCGATCAGCGTCTTTTCGCCTCGGCTATCGCCGCTTTCTGCCAAGACCAGGGCTGCCAGCCGCCGCACCGCGAGATCCGACGATTTTTCGAGTTCGAAAGTGAGCGGCGCGCCCTCACCGAGCCGCGTCAGCGAGAGCGCGGCGTAGCGGCGCACGATCTCGTCTTCGTCGCGACCGAGTGCCAAGCGTAGCGCGGCTTTTGCCTCCGGTCGTTTTAGCTCGAACAAAACCTCCGCCGCTTTGCGGCGAATCGCGAGATCGGCGTCGTCCAGCAAGGCCGCGATCTCTTCCACCGCGTCGCCATCGCCGCTGATGCCGCGCAGGATTGCGGGCGGCCAACCTTTGCCTTCGGCGCGCAGCCCGTTTTGCTCGTAGCGGCCGTGCGACGCGCCGAATTCCTTCAACTGCGCGCGAAGCTCGGCAAACTCCTTGCCGGATTCTCCGGAGATATCGCGCTCTTCACCGGCGTCGCGCGCCAAATCGAAGAGCTTACAGGCGCCCAGTTTACGCGCGCAAATCAGGCGCAAGGAGCCTTGCCCGAGCAGCGTCTGCTCGTCGGTTTCAGCCAGCACCAGCCCCGGACCTTCGGGGCGCCGGGCCGCCAAAAGTGGCCCCAGATCGCGGCCACGCAAGCGCGGCGGCTTGGGGATGTCGAGCGCGGTCAGGAGCGTCGGCAGCAGATCGATGGTCTGCACCGGTTCGGCAATGCGCCGCGCGCCCAGGCTGCCCGGCGCGGAGATGATCAACGGCACGCGCACTTGCTCTTCGTACACGCTCGTCCCGTGATAGTGCCCGCCGTGTTCGCCGAACTCCTCGCCGTGGTCCGCAGTCAGGATCACGACCGAGTTCGGCCGGCCCGCGCGGAACGCTTCGACCAACTCGCCCACGGTCTGGTCCGCGAAGCGCACTTCCGAATCGTAGCGATCCAGATCCCGCTCGCCGAACGGAAATTCCGGATGATTTTCGTAGGGCTCGTGGGGCGCGAACAGGTGCACCCAGGTGAACAGGCGCTTGTCGTCCGGCGCGCTGTCTAGATACGCGCGCAGTTGCTGCACGCGCCGTGGCCCCTCCGCAAACTCGACCCAGCGATACTCGAAACCCAGGAAGGTATCGCGGAAGCTCTGAAATCGATCGGGATCGATGAAGAACACGGCCGGCGGGTAAAACGCCGCCGTGCGATAGCCGTAGGTGCGAAACAGGCCGGCCCAGGTATCGGAGTCTTGGGCGACGCCCTGGAGCAGCAAGGGACGCATGTATTTGCCGGTCATCAACGACGTGACCGAATACGAGGTGTGCGGCGTGGGCGCGTAGGCATGTTCGAAAACCACGGCGTCTTTCGCCAGCGCATCGATGTGCGGCGTGGTCGGCCGCGGGTAGCCGTAGCTGCCCAGGTGGTCGGCGCGCAGCGCGTCCACGCTGATCAGCAGGAAATCGCGCTGCCGAAGATCGAGCGTGCGCCCGCTTTGCTCGACCGAAGCCGACTGGCAGACGGCGTTTGCCGTGCGTTCCGCCGGGCCGAGCGCGTCGCAGTCGACCGTGTCTTCGGCCGCGGGCGGCGCTACGACCGTGGCGAAAGCCAGGGCACGGCCGGCGAGCGGCGCGTGCTCGCTGACGACGAAGCGGAAGTTATCGAAGCGTGCCAGGCGTTGCGCGCTCGGCCACACCAGCAGCGCGGCCAGCAGATAAACCCCGAGCGTAATGCCGTAGCGGTAGCGCTTCGTTGCGGCGCGATTCGAGGCCGCGCCTCGCTGGGCGCCTCGCTGGGCGTCGAGCGAGCGCTGAAGTGCCTCAGCAGCCAACGGCAGCATCAGCAACACGCACGCCCCCAGCCCCAAGTGGAACGCGGGATACAGCCGCACCAAAACGAAGTGGTTCGCGAGCTCCAAAAGCAACACACCCAGCGCGACGAGACCGACGCACCAGCTAGGTCGCTCGCGTTGCAGCCGCGCCAGCGGGGGCGCGACGGCCCAGACCGACGCGCCCAGCAACGCGCCGACGATCATCGCGAACCCGCCCCGTTGACCCAATGTCGCGAGGTGCCGCCCTCCCCCCACCCCAAAACCCAACACAGCGCCCGCCGCGACACCGAACGCACCGAGCAATGCGCGCACGGCGCGGGCCTCGGATTGCTCCACGAGCCAAGCCACGAACGCGCCCAGCAGCGCGCCCGACGCGGAAACGGCCAGGGCCGTCGGGGCCAGCCAAAGCAGGCCGTATTGGACCTCCCAAACGCTGCTCAGTTCCCGCGCCGCGCTGAGCAGCGCGACCGCCAATTCGGCGGCCACCACCGCCCAGACCGACCAGCAGGCGCGCGCGATCCGTGCGAGCGCCGAGCCGCCCGCTGCCCTGAGCGACCCGGTCACTTCAGCGGAACTCGATACTGCCGATTTCGTAGCGGCGGGTCCCGCCCGGAAGATTCACGACCACTTCATCACCGGTCGATTTGCCGATCAGCGCCCGCGCGAGCGGCGCGGAGACCGAGATCGTTCCGTTCTTCAGATCGGCTTCGTCTGCGCCCACGATTTGGTAGGTGTTCTCTTCGTCCGTATCGAGGTTGGTGAGCAGCACGATGGCGCCAAAACGCACGCGATCACCGGAGAATTTCGAAGCGTCAATCACTTCCGCGCGCGACAGTTTATCTTCGATGTCTTTGATCCGGGCCTCGTTCAGGCCCTGCTGCTCTTTGGCGGCGTGGTATTCGGCGTTCTCTTTCAAGTCGCCGTGATCGCGCGCTACACCGATGGCACGCGAGATTTTCGGTCGCTCTTCCTTGAGGCGAACCAGTTCATCGCGCAGCTTTTGCGCGCCGGCGGGGGTCATGGGGACGGGTTCGTTCATCTGGCCTCGGGCCGGCATCTTTACCCGTTGTTCCGAGGCGCGCTAGTCTTGTCTTTCGACCGGGCGGCACCTGAGCGGCAGAAAGCCGCCAAAAGCGGGCCTGTCAGCTTGCGCCCGAAACGGAACGCCGCTAGCAGAGGCTCGAACATGCGGACAACGAAGGCGAGCACGCGCGGGTCGACCATTTCCGGCCAGAGGCGCGCACTGGCGAGGGGCACGCTCTGGTTGATCGGCGGGCTTTGGCTGGCCGCTCCCTGCCTCACCGCCTGCGAAAAAGAATACCGCCCCGTCTCGGCCTTCGATTACTCGGAGAAGGCCAAGCGCGACTACGAAGCGGCGATGGACGACTTCGACTCCAAGAATTGGGAAGCCGCCCGACAGAAGCTGGCCGAAGTGAAGCGCAACTACGGCTACAGCCGCTACGCGCGCTTGGCCGAGTTGCGTTTGGCCGATGCCGATTACGAGCAGGACAAATTCGCAGAAGCCACCGCCGGTTACAAAGCCTTCGTCCACGACTATCCGAACGATCCAGAGATCCCGTACGCGCGCTACAAAGTGACGATGACCCAGTACGACGCAGTGAGCGCGTCGTTCTTGCTCCCGCCACTCGAGGAACGCGATCTGGCGTACGTGAACGACGCGCACACCAGCATTCGTGGCTTCTTGAACGACTACCCGAACAGCGAGCACGCGCCGCAGCTCGCTTACATGCAGTCGGTCGTGACCGGGCTTTTGGCGCGGCACGAGCTGTACGTGGCGCGTTTCTACCTGAGCCGCGATAAGTTCCCGGCCGCGGTCGCGCGCATCCAATATTCGCTGCGCACTTACCCCAATTCGGGTTTGGAGCCGGAAGGCCTGGTACTTTTGGCCGAAGTGTATCTGAAGACCAAGGAGCGCGCCAAAGCCCGAAGCGTGCTCGAGCTCGTGCTCACGCGCTACCCGGCCAGCCCGTTTGCGGTTCCGGCCAAGAATTTTCTGGATCGTCTGGACGTCCAGGGCAAGCAGGGCTGAGCGATGCCGGATCCGTCACCGCTCAGCACCGTTCCGCCCACCGTTCTCGTCGTCGATGACGAGAAGAACATTCGGCGCATCCTGGAGATGGTGCTCACGGGCGAAGGCTACCGCGTATTGGAGGCCGAATCTGGCGAGAAAGCGCTGGAGACCCTCGGCAACCCGCACGAGCCGGTGGATGTCGCGATCTTCGATTTGAAGCTGCCGGGAATGAGCGGTCTCGATGCCCTGCAGCGCCTACGCGCGGACGACGCGACCAGGGATTTGCCGGTGATCGTGGTCAGCGGACATGCCACGGTGCACGACGCGGTCGCCGCGATCAAGCTCGGCGCCACGGACTTCTTCGAGAAGCCGCTGAACCGTGAGCGCGTGTTGGTGAGCGTGCGCAACTCGATCCGCACCGCGCGCCTGAATCGGACGGTCGAACAGCTGCGTGTCGAGCTCGAGGCTCGGTACGAGATGATCGGCACCAGCGCCCCGATCCAGAAGCTATTTCAAGACGTCGACAAAGTGGCGCCGACCAAGGCCAGCGTGCTGATCACCGGCGAAAGCGGCACCGGCAAAGAGCTGGTCAGCCGGGCCATCCACCGCCTGAGCCCGCGCCGGGACGCGCCCTTCGTGAAGGTGAATTGCGCGGCCATCCCGCGTGAGTTGATCGAAAGCGAGTTATTTGGCCACGAAAAGGGCTCATTCACCGGCGCCCAAGCCCGCAAGCGCGGCTTTTTCGAGCAAGCGCACGGTGGCACGCTGTTCTTGGACGAGATCGGCGACATGGACCTGACCGCGCAAGCGAAGGTCCTGCGCGCGCTACAAAATGGTGAGGTCGTACGCGTCGGCTCCGAGCACGTGATCAACGTGGATGTGCGCGTGTTGGCCGCGACCAACAAGGATCTGGCCAAGGCGGTGCAGCTCGGCACCTTTCGTGAAGATCTATTTTTCCGCCTGGACGTGTTCCCGATCCGCGTGCCCGCGTTGCGCGAACGCAAGGTCGACATCGCGATCCTGGCCGAAGCCTTCGTCTTCGGCTTCTGCAAGGAGAATGGGCTGCGCTCCAAGCGCATCGATCCCAGTGTTTTCGACGCCCTTTCACGGCGCAAGTGGCCGGGCAACGTGCGCGAGCTGAAGAACGTGGTCGAGCGCGCCGCGATCTTGTCGAGCGACGTGATCACGATCGCGGATTTGCCCGAAGATCCCCACGATAGCCCGTTCGACGACGAGAGCGAGGAAACGGGCGCGACTCACAGCGGTCCGAACGACAGCATCCCGGATGCCGAGACCACCCCACTGCCGCAGAGCTCGTCCGATCGCCTCACCTTGCGTGAGTATCGAGAAACGACCGAACGCGCGTACATCATCGAAACGCTGAAGGCCCTCGACTGGAACATTTCCAAAGCGGCCATTGTGCTCGGCGTCGAACGCACCAATTTGCACAAAAAAGTCCGCAGCTACGGCATCAAACGCGGCGAAGGATGAGCCCCCGCCGTGGCTCTCCGAGCGCCGTCGATCTCGGAGCGCTGAACGCAGCGGCTCCCGAACCGATCCGGATCGCAGGCAAAACACCGGGCGTGGTGGCCTTCCACGGCTTCGGCGGCACGACACGCGAGATCGAACTCGCCGCGACGGTAGCGGCCGATCTCGGTTTGTCGGCTTTGGCGCGCGCGCTGCCCGGTCATGGCAGCCACGCGCGAGACTTGGCCAAGACCCGCTTCGCAGATTGGCTCGCGGGCGCCGAGAGTGCGTACCAAGAGCTGGCCGCGGCTGGTCCCGTGATCGCCGTCGGCCTTTCGATGGGCTCGCTGCTGGCCGCACAGCTTGCGATCGAACACCCGGACCGCGTGCGTGGCTTGGTGATGCTCGCCAACGCGGCCTGGCTGCGCCCGCCCCTGGCCTTTGCTCTGCGCGCGGGCGCCTTGCTCCGGCTGCCCGATTTTCTGATGAAAAAGGGCGGCTCGGACATCGCCGACCTCGATGCGCGACAGAGCCAGATCGCGTATACGGCCGATCCGGTGCACGCGGCGATCGATCTGGAGCGCTCGGGGCGCGCGCTCCGCGAGCGGCTTTCGCAAGTGCGCTGTCCGACCCTGATCTTGCACGGCGCGCGTGACCGAGTGTGCCCGGTCCAAAACGCCTGGCGCGTGGCCAACCTGCTAGGCACGCGCGACGTGCGGGTCGTGATCTTACCGCGCTCGCAGCACATCATCACCCGCGACGTCGAACGCGCGGAAGTCGCCCGCGAATTGCGCGACTTCTACGCGCGCATCGCCGCTCAAACGCCGGTCGAGCCGTAGCCGCCGGCACCACGCGCCGTCTCGTCCAGCTCGTTCACGAGCTCGAGCTCCGCCTGCACCACGGGGCAGATCACGAGCTGCGCGATGCGCGAGAGCGGCTCGATCAGGAATGGCTCTTGGCCGAGATTGATCAGCAGCACCTGCACCATGCCGCGGTAATCGGCGTCGATCGTGCCGGGAGAGTTGACGATGCTGATGCCGTGCTTCAGTGCGAGGCCCGAGCGCGGCCGTACCTGGCCTTCGTAGCCGTCGGGAATCCCCAGCGCGAGGCCAGTGGGGACGAGCGCGCGCTGTCCGGGTTCGAGCCACTTCGACTCACTGAGCGCGGCGCACAGGTCGAGCCCAGCAGCGCGCTCCGTCTGATACGCCGGCAAGGGCACATCGATCGGGCCAAGCTTTTGCACGCGAAGCGGGAGACGGAGCGAGCTCATGAAGCTCGAGATCGCCTGATCCGAAGCGCGCGTCGAGAGCTATTTCAAGACGTCCGAAACGGCGATGGGCGCGTCGCTGAATGCGAGCAGTTGAATCGATTGGCCGCGCTCGTAGCGATCCATGCGGGCGTAGCCTTCACCGGCAGGCTGACGGTAGACCTCGATGCCGTTCGACGAGGTTTACGATCCAATACTCCGGGACGTGGCGGCTGGCATACATCCGGCACTTTCGACCGCGGTCCTTGGCGAGCGACGATTGTGCCGCTTCGATGATCAAGTGCGCCTGGTTCGGGCGATCCCCGGTGCTCCTTCGCGGCGTCGGACATCTCGAATGACCTCAGCGGTTGCGGCGGCCATGACTGTTCCTCCTGAACGGTTTTTAGCATCCACCCTCGCCAGTCGGCACAGCCTCCCCGCCGGTTTCCCGAAAAAGCGCTCAGGAGGCCACGCTCGCTCGGGAACGGATCCGGTGCCTTTCGAAGATCACATCCGCCATCTCGCTCAGCTTTTGCGCCTCGCGCTGGATGTCCGCGTTGTGCCGATAATGGAGCGACGAAAAAACGTAACTGGAGAACGCTTGGTAGCTGCGGGCGACTTCCAGCTCGTTGCCGATCTCTTTACAGATCGCGATCGAACGCATGAAGTAATCGACCGCCTTTACTTCGTGCCCCTCACCCCAGGCACCCGCGCCGGTGACCTCCCCCAGCGTGCGCAGCGCGACCGCCAAATGCGGCTTACTGCGCACCTGGCCAAACAGGTCGACCGCGCGCTTGATCAATTCGCGGGCCTTTTTCAGCTCACGCTGCTCCAAGTAGGTCTTGGCCAGTGCGCGCTTGGCTTCCGCCAGGTGCAGCTTATCGCCCAGCTCATCACACAGCTCTTCGGCTTGGGTAAGATACACGACGGCTTCATCGCTGTGCCCCATGCGTTGATGAGTGACGCCGATGCTGGTGAGCACGGCCGCGATGCGGTTGTGCTCACCGACGTCTTTGGCCAACGTGTGCGCCTCGGTGAACAGGCGGAGGGCCTTTTCGTGCTCACCCTGATCGAGCGCCAGATGGCCGAGATCATTCATACTCTCTACGCTGCCCAGCGGGTCGTCGAGCTCACGGCGGATCTTCAGGGCGGCCTCCAGGGCTTCGCGAGCCTGCGCTTGCTGCCCGTGATCGCGCCAGACCAAGCCGATATTGTTCAAACTGAGCGCGATCGAGCGGCCATCCCCGTGCTCTTTGCGCATATCCAGGGCTTTTTTGAGCTCTTCCAGCGCGGCTTCGTACTCTCCGCGCATCCACAACAACTTCCCGATGTCGTCGTGGCTCGCAGCCACGCCGCGCGAATCGTTTACGTTTTCGAATAAGGCCAGCGCCGTCTCCAGGTGATCGCGCGCGAGATCGAGCGAGCCGGTGTCACGATAAACGCGTCCGATACGATTGTGAGCAGCGCCGCCCTTGGCCCTCAGCCCGAGCCGAAAGGCGATCGCGTGCATCTCACGAAAGGCGGCCAGCGCTTCGTCCGTCTTGCCCAAGAGCAAGAGCACGTCGCCGTGGTTGTGCAGTGCGTCGATGCGCCGGCGCGCGTCGTCGTCGCCCAATAGCTCGAGACCCTTCTGATAGTAATCGTGCGCCTTTTTGGCTGCGTATTGGTGACGCGCGATGTTGCCGGCGTCCAGGTAGGTGAAGGCCGCGCGCGTCAGCGAACCGCCGTGTTCCAAGTGCCGCGCCAACATGGCCACGTACTCTTCTTGGCTGCGCAGCGTCTCCTTCTGCGCCAGCCAATCGGCGATCGCGCGGTGGTATCGCCGGAGCGCAGCGGGCGCGGTGAGCTGAGCGATCCGCTCGCGTTCCAAGTTGTGTTTGAAGATGTATTCTTTTTCGCCGCTGAACGCCGAGTCCGGAACGTTCAGCACGTAGTCGCGCTGCACCAGATCAGCGAGCAACTTCTCGACGTCCAGTACGTCCGTCGTGGCAGCGACTTCCCAATATTCCGGCGCTTTTTGGTCCAGCCGGCCGAGCGCGACCAGCCCCCCCAGCCAAAATACGCTGCCCATTGCCGCTGCTTGCTCGAGCAGGCGGCGATCGCGGGCAGACAGCGCGGCGATGCGAGCGGCGACCGCGTCGGCGACCGTCAGCGGCAGCTTGGCGTTCGCCAAGCGATCCAGATCCACTTGCCACGCGCCGCCCTGCTCGCGCAGCACGCCGGAGTCGAAGAAGATCCGCACCATGTGTTCGAGTAGGCCTGGCGTGCCACCCGCCAGGCCTACCCCTGCGTCGATCAGGCGCGGCGCGCTGCCGCTCTGACAGCGGCTCAGAAGCGCGCCCATGATCTCCGCCGACTCGTGGGCAGTAACCGCGCCGAGCTCGATCAGCTCGTGGCGAGGGCCGCCAATTTCTCGCCAACCTTCGTGGCGAGCCAGAAATTCCGGGCGCGCCAGGCAAACGACGACGATCGGACCCTTCAAGTTCTCGATCAGGTAGCGCAAAAGCTCGATTGAATCCTCGTCTGCCGCGTGCAGATCCTCACACACGAGGCAGAGTGGTCCGCGCTCGGCGTCGCTCTCCACGAAGCTGCGTAAGATCGCGCGTCGCATCAAGCGAGCCTGCGAGGGGTCGTCCGCCACGGCCCGAGTCAACGGGCTCTCGGCGAAGGGCAGATTCATCAGCTCACCCAGGAAGTAACTCACGTCCCCGACCCGGCGGTCTTCCAGCACCAACGCGAGTTCGTCACGTACTTTGCTGCTGGCCGCGTTTCGGTCCGCGCCGTCGGCAACCCCGAAGCGCGCGCGCAGCAGGCGCTCGAACAAACCGTACGCCAAGCGCTCCGAGCGCGGCACGCCCCAAAACGCGCGCAGCGCGCTCGCATTCGCAGGCCGAGTACGTAGGTACTCATCGACGAGCCGCGTCTTGCCCATCCCAGCGGGACCCACGAGGGTCACCGCGCGGGCCTCGCCTTCGCTCAGCGCTCGCTCGAAAATCGAATCGAGCCGCCTCCTTTCGGCGTCGCGGCCGATCAACGGGGCTTTCAGGTCGAGTATGGCCGGGGGGGGCCCTTGCGTCATGGGACCGGGATTTCGCCCCATTTTCCGCACAGTCTCAAGAGCACAGGCACGATGTCGGCACGCCCGGAGCCGAATCCTCGTCAATTGCGCCCGGCCACAGTAAAAAAAGCGCCACGATCGAGTTGCGCGCGAGCTCCGCTTGTTAGAGGCTCGGCCCCCATTCGTCTGCTAGGTTTCGAAATTACCGTGGCACTGCCCGAACGCACCCCCCCACAGTCGACCAGCTCCGAGAAACGCTCGGTCGGTCAAGGTCTCTTCCGTAAATGCACCGGTTGCGGAGTCGTGAACACGGTGGAGGACCTGTCCTCCCGGTTCTACGTCTGTCCGTCATGCGGGTATCACCATCCGATGAGCAGCGCCGACTGGCGCCGCTTGCTCTTGGACGGTGCGCAGCTCGATCGCTGGGACGAGCATCTCCTGCCCTGTGACCCGCTCGAATTCGAGGACGGCAAGCGCTACGTCGATCGCATCAGCCGCGCCCAGGCCATGACCGGAGCGACCGAGGCGGTCGAGATCGGCCGCGCTCGCTTGGCCGACATTCCGATCGCGTACGGCGCGTACAACTTCGCGTTCATGGGCGGCAGCATGGGTTCAGTGGTCGGCGAACGCGTCACCCGGCTGTTCGAGCGCGCCACTTCCGAGCGGTTGCCGGTCGTGCTGCTGCACGCGTCCGGCGGCGCACGTATGCAGGAGGGCATCTTGAGCCTCATGCAAATGGCCAAGACGATGAGCGCGCTCGGTCGCTTCCGCAATGCCAAGAAGCCGTATATCAGTGTCCTTCTGCAGCCGACCACCGGTGGGGTCGCCGCCAGCACGGCGTTTTTGGGTGACATCAACCTCGCCGAGCCGAACGCGACGATCGGCTTCGCCGGCGCGCGCGTGATCGAGAGCACGATCAACGCCAAGTTGCCAGCTGGCTTTCAGCGCTCGGAGTTCCTGCTCGAGCACGGCATGGTCGACACCATCGCGCCGCGCGGCGAGATGAAAGAGCGGCTGCGTTCGCTCCTTTCACATCTCGGTGGTGAGGATAAGTGACGGATCTGAAATCGACGCTCGAGCGGCTGTATCGCTTGGTTCCGCTCGGCAAAAAGCTGGGCCTCGAGCGAATGCAGGCCGCGTGCGCCGCGTTCGGTAACCCGCAGCTGGCGTTTCCCACCGTGCACGTGGCCGGCACCAACGGCAAGGGCACGGTGACCGCTTTCGTGTCGTCGATCGCGCGCGCCAACGGTTCGAAGGTCGGGGTCTACACCTCGCCCCATTTGATGCGCTTCGCCGAGCGCATCAACATCGGCGGCCAGCCGATCAGCGACGACTTGCTGGTCGATCTGCTCAATCGCGTCATGGATCGCGCGCCCGATCTGACGTTCTTCGAGGTCGCGACGCTGACCGCGTTTTTGGCGTTTCAAGAGGCCAAGGTCGATCTGGGCGTGATTGAAGTGGGCCTCGGTGGGCGCTTGGACGCCACCAACGTGCTGCCGGCCCCGCAGGTGGTCGCCATCACGCGCATCGCCTACGATCACATGGCAGAGCTCGGCGACAGCTTGGCGCAGATTGCTGCCGAAAAAGCCGGCATCATCAAGCGCGGCTCCAAGGTCGTGCTGGGTAAGATCCACCCCGAAGCGCGCGCGGTGATCGAAGCCAAGGCCGCCGCCGTGGGCGCTCCGATCGTCGAGCTCGCGAGCCCGGAGCCGATCGCCGGCGCGCCCCTCGCCTACCCGCGTGTCGCGCTCGTCGGTTCGAACCTGGCCGTCGCGGTGACGGTCGCGCGCGAGCTCGGCATTGCTCCCGAAGTGATGGCTCAGGGCATCGAGCAAACGACTTGGCCAGGCCGGAACGAGCTCTTGCACCGAAGCGGCCAAGAGCTGACGCTGCTCGATTGCGCGCACAACCCCGACGGAGCCGTGGCCTTGTCGCACGCGCTCGATCCGAGCGTGCTGGGCGATATCGAATCGCGCAAAGAGATCGTACTGGTGTTCGGCGCGCTGGCGACCAAAAACTGGCGCGCCATGCTGCGCCGCTTGGAGGGCGTGGCTGGGCACCGCGTGTACGTCGCGCCGCCGATCAGCAAAGGCGTCGATCCGAACGAGATCGCAGCCTTCGTGCCTGGTGAGGTCGCGAGCTCCGTGGCCGAGGCGTTGGCTCGGGCGCGCTCGCTGGTCGGCCCGCGCGGGGTCGTGGTCGTGACGGGTTCGACGTTCTTGGTCGGCGCAGCGCGCGCCCTGCTCTTGAACCTGCCGACGGATCCTGCCGTCGCACTTTAGTTTTTTTGGTTGTTCGAGAAAATATGAGCGAGCGCAAGCTTTTCGGCACCGACGGCATCCGCGGTCGTGCCAACGCCGAACCCATGACCCCGGAGCTCGCGCTGCGGCTCGGGCGCGCGATCGCTCTCGTGTCGCGTCGCGGCAAGACGCGCGCGCCGCGGATCGTGATCGGCAAAGATACGCGGCTCAGCGGCTACATGCTGGAAACTGCGCTGTCGGCGGGCATTTGCGCCATGGGCGGACGGGTCATGTTGTCTGGGCCGATCCCGACGCCAGCCGTGGCGAACCTGACCCAAAGCATGCGCGCCGACGCCGGCGTGGTGATCAGCGCCAGCCACAACCCTTTCGCCGATAATGGCATCAAGATTTTCGGTCCCGACGGCTTCAAGTTGCCGGACAAAGAGGAGATAGCGATCGAGGCGCTCCTCGCCGACTCCAAGCTCGACACGCAGGGCAAGACCGGCGCTGGCATCGGCCGCGCAGAGCGATTCGAGGACGCGATCGGTCGCTACATCGTCTATGCCAAGAGCACCTTTCCGAAGGAACTCGCACTCGACGGCCTGAAGATCGTGGTCGATGCCGCGCACGGCGCTGCGTACCGCGTCGCGCCGGCCGTATTCGCAGAGCTCGGCGCCGAGGTGATTCAACTCGGTTGCCGTCCGAACGGCGTGAACATCAACCGCAACTGCGGCGCCCTGCATCCAGATCACGTCGCGCTCGAAGTGACGCGGCAAGGCGCGCAGCTCGGGGTCGCGCTCGACGGCGACGCCGATCGCGTGATTTTCGTCGATGAAAAAGGCCAAATTGTCGACGGCGACGCGATTATGGCGCTGTGCGCGACGCGCATGATCAAGCACAAGCGGCTGCAAAAAAAGACGCTGGTCACGACCATCATGAGCAACATGGGGCTCGACCGCGCACTCGAAGCGGCGGGCGGTAAGATCAAGCGCACGAACGTTGGCGATCGCTACGTGGTCGAAGAGATGCGCCGCGGCGGCTACAATTTCGGCGGCGAGCAGTCCGGACATTTGATCTTCCTCGATCACGCCACGACCGGAGACGGCACCGTCGCCGCCCTGCAGGTGATCGCGATCATGCTCCAAGAATCACGCCCGTTGAGCGAGCTCGCTCAAGTAATGAAGCGCGTGCCGCAGGTGCTCGAAAGCGTGAAGCTGCCCGCGCGTCGCCCGCTTTCGGAAATGCCCGAGCTCGGCAAGCGCATCGTGCTGGCCGAGAAAAAGCTGGGCAAAAATGGGCGGGTGGTCGTGCGCTGGAGCGGCACCGAGGCCAAGCTGCGGTTGATGGTCGAAGGTCCGGATCCGGCCACTCTGAAGACCATGGTGGCCGAGATGACCGACGCGGCGAAGAAGGACCTGGCGCAAGTCGGCTGAGGCCAAGGTGCCGCCGGTCACAGGCCACGCAGCCGTGCAACTCGGCCAACCTTCGCCGTGGCGGCGCGGCGCGCCGCTGATCGCGATTGCGTTCGCTGCCTGCTGGCATGCCACGAAGTACGACTTCATCTGCGACGATGCGTTCATCGCGCTACGCTACGCGCAGAACCTGATCGAGCACCGCGAGCTGGCCTACAACTTGGGCCAGCGCGTGGAGGGCTTCACCAGCCCGTTGTGGCTGCTATTGGTTTCGGCAGCCGGATCATTGGGCCTGCCATTGCCGGCTGCGACTCAGTGGCTCGGGGTTGGCGCCGCGCTGCTGACTTTTTGGGCGCTGTGCCGCTTCTGGGACGAGCTCGAGCCCGAAGCGCCACAGCTAGTGCTCGCGCCAGCGGCGGCACTCGCAATTTCTGCGCCGTTCGCCGCGTGGACGCTGGGTGGTCTGGAGACGCCCCTGTTCGTGGCCCTGTTCACGCTGACACTTTCGTCGATCGCTCGCGACGCGCGAGAGCGCGAGTTCCGCAGTAGCATGAAGGCCGGGCTCAGCGCGGGGTTGTGCGCACTGTGTCGACCCGAGGGCGCGACGCTGATCGCCATCGGTAGCGTCGTGCTCGGCTTCACTTGGGCCGCGCCCGCGCCGCGCAGGCCGCGACTGCTCGGTTGGTTCGCGCCGATCGCTCTCCTCGTCGGAGGCTACGAGCTTTTTCGGCTGCGGTATTACGGCGCTCCGCTGCCGAACACATTTTACGTGAAGACGTCGGGCGACGGGCTGTGGCAACGCGGCCTGAACTACCTTGCCTTGGCGGGCGCCGAATTCGGCTGGCTACTGGTCGGCGCCGGCCTGCTTTCGGCCAGCGGCTTGCTGATCGCGGGTTTCCGTCTGCGCGCAGAAAAACGGCGACATTCCAGCCTGGTGCTGGTGCTGTGCACGAGTGCCGCAGCGCTGATCCATGTGCTGTATGTCGCTCGCATCGGGGGCGACTTTCTCGATTTGTATCGCTTCCTGACGCCGTTGCTGCCAGCCGCCTACTGCATTGTGACCGGCGCTTCGAGCCGCCTTTTCGCCGTGCTAGCGGGACAGCGGCGCTTCGCCGTGCCGCTCCTCGCCACCGCCTCGTTCGTGGGTCATGCCCGAAATCAATTCGTGATGGCCCGTGAAGCGACTCAAGTCGCCTCCAGTTCGCGAGCCGCGCTTCGGCTCGAGCCCCTTGGCTGGACGCGCTTGTATGGGCGTCGCTGGCAAGGCATCGGCAAGTGGTTGGCTCGAGCTCGGACCGAGGGCGATTCAACGGCGGTCGGAGCCGCCGGGGCGCTGCCCTTTTACGCTGGGCTCCCGAACCTCGATCTGTTCGGGTTGAACGACCTGGAAATTGCGCGCCACGGCCGGATCATCGGCAATCGCCCCGGTCATCAACGCTTCGCCACGATGGACTACCTGCTCGCGCAACAACCGACGTTCATCTTCATGAATCCAGAGTCGACACCGCTGGCTCCGGGACGGCTCCGCTACGACCGCTATTGGACGGCCCGTGGCTATTTACCACTGGAAATCCGCGTCGACCGCGAGCTGTGCGACTGCGCAGAGCCATTTTATCACCAGTTCCTCGTGCGCCGAGAGCGCGCGGCGTCACTGCGAGGACGCGACGACGTGGTCGTCGGCAACCTTAGCCCGCCCTAGCGCGTCGCTGCGTAAAAACACAGCTCCAATTCGCGGCTATCCGCGCCGAAGATCTCGATCCGAAGTTCATGGATCGCCCCCCGAAACTGCGTCGTCGCCAGCTGAAAAGGTTGCCAACCAGACTCTGGCAAGTGCGAGTGCGTGCCGACCTCGCTGCCGTCGATCGCAAACGCCATGCGCACCGACGGCCAGCCATGGTCTCGAAACCTGAAGAAGGGAAAGCCGACGTAGCCGTACAGCAGATCGGCGATCGGCACCCGGGCGAAGTTCAACACCAACACGTCACCCGCCGCGGGATTGGCCCAAAGGCAGCGCCGCGCACGATCGTGCTGATCCTCGATGATCGTCGTACCCACGAAATTGCCCTCGGCGGGTCCACACGAAAAGCGCTGCCGCGGGAACGCCGGCCGAGCCAACAGGCCGCTCGACGACGACGGAGGCCGCGTGCCATACCGACACTCATTCTTCTCGTCGTTTGGCCCACGCTCGAAGACCGTGAGCTCAGGAGGCGCGGCGTGCTCGTTCAACACATAGAGCGGCGGTTTGAAGCCGGGATTCGTGCGCGTACGCAGCGTGAACTTGCCGAACCGTTTTTCGGCACGGACGGGCCAACTCGCGACCAGTGGGTTCTCGTTACCCAACGCCGAGACCTCGATGGCGCGCGGAAAGCCCGCCTCGTCGGGCCGGGCCACGTCGGCGAGCGGCATCAGCGCGTCAGTCAACGCATTGCGCGCGAGCGGTTCGGCCCACTCCGGCGCAATCACGATTAGATCGTGCTCCTGCTTCAGTGCGCCGACTTCTGCCTCGAGCGCACGCCACTCGTCGACATCCGGGAAGCGCCGCGAAAAATAGACGCTTGCCCCTAGCTCGGCCAGGCCGAACAGCGGGAGCGCCAACCACAGGTACTTCGCGTGCGGGGACAGTGTGCGGATGCCCATCGAAGAATCGCTTAGGGCAGTGCTAACCCGCCCTTGGTCGCAAGGCCTCACAAATTCGAAAATCGTGTGACTCTTGGCTGAAGGCGGGAACAGTGCAAACGACCGAGCTTTGCACTGCTGGCCCGCGATCGCCCCACAAAATAAAAAAAGGCGGTCCCGCACCACTCAGTGCGAAACCGCCCGTTCTTTCTCTCAGCTACGCGCGATCAGCCCGCCGTCGCCGAGCCACTCGCCGACGCGCTGGCTTTGACCGAGACGTTGATCTGCACCGAAGCTTCAGCCTGCGCCTTGAGCGAAGCGGCGAAGCACGCGCCCACCTTGAGCGCCGCATCGGCGTCCGAGGTCACGACGGCTTGCGCGCCTTCGAGCGAAGCTTTGACGCTGGCCACGATGCCCTCGAGCTTGCCCTTCATGCCGATGCTCACCTTGAGCAACGCAGGCAGGTTCTTCTCGAGCGCGGCCTTGACCTTGGCGGCCGCCGCCGCGTCCACCGCGGTCTCGATCTTGGCCGTGACGACGGCCGGCTTGCACTCGACGTTGGCGTTGACCTCGGCGTTGCAATGGGCCTTGCACTCCGCGCTCATCTCCGGCGGCTTGACCTCACCGCTGCACTTCGGCTCCTTGAACTCGACGCTGCAACCGCCCGAGCAGGTGCCGTCGCACTTGCCGTTGGCTTTGACGCTGCAGGTTGCGTTGCATTCGCCCTTGCACTCGGCTTTGCACACCGCGTCGGCCTTGCCCTTGCAGGTGCCGTCGCAGGTGCCGGCGCACTTGCCTTTGGTGTTCTTGCCGTCGCACTTGCCCTCGCAGGTGCCGTCGCACTTACCCGAGATTTCACCGGTGCATTCGCCCTTGCAGGTGCCGCCGCAAGTGCCTTCGCACTTGGCGCCGGCGTCGAGCTCGCAGGTGCCTTCGCACTTGGCGTCGCACTTGCCGCTCAGCTTGCCGCCTTCACAGGTGACCTTGGCCGAACCGGGCTTGATGTTCGCGTCGCACTTGCCGGCGCAATCGGCCATGGCATTGACGGACGCGTTACAGACCGGCGGTTTGACGTCGACCTTGAACTTGACGCCAGCTTTGGCTTTCATCTCGCCCAGGATCTTGACCGCGGCGTTGCAGGCCGCTTCCGCCTTCTTGCCGGGGCCGTCTTCCTTCGGCTTCAGGTCGGCGTCGCTGGCGCCCAAGTCTTTGGCCAGGTTGCCGCACGCGGTGGCGACCTCGGCTTCGACGTCCGCGCCGATCTTTTGCAGATCCGCGCCGGCCGCCAGAGCGCCCTTGGCCTTGCCTTCGAGCTCAGGCTTGAGGCCGAAGTTCGCGCTCATGATCGCGCTGGCATCCGAGATGCTTGCCGGGCAACCACCGGGAACGGCGGGCATCCCCGCCGGCATGCCCGGCATACCCTTCGCACCACAGTCAACGATCAAGGGAACAGCCAAAATCAAGCCGGCACCAAGCCAAGCTCTCGACGTCTTGCGAGCGAACATAGTTACTCTCCTCCTCGGGCTCCCGAATTAAGGGCCACGATATCGGCGTGGACGCTAGCCCGAGACCCGGCGCTTGAGAACTCCCCCTGGTCCGTTTATCGGCTGGGCTGCGAAATGTTTCGCAATCGGGTCAGCGGCGCCCGCGCGGCGCGCGCGCGGCCGGCCGCTCGGGAGCTTGAGGTGGAGTATCGGAAGTGCTGCCCAAGAAGGGCAACTCGATCTGCTCTGGATTGAGCGACTTTCGCGGCGCTTTTTGGCCAGCTCGGGCCAAGAACTCGTCTTCACGGGCCATGTCGGCGCTGACCACTTCTTCGTTGTCGAAAGCAAACGCCAGCGCGTCGAAGACCTTGGCCGGACCGAGCTGCGGGTAGCGCTTCAAGATTCGTTCGATGGTCGCGCCGCTCCGATAGAACGCCCACAGCCGACGCACGGGAACGCGCGACCCGAGCACATAAGGGCTCCCACCCAGCACGTTCGGGTCGGATCGCACATGCGGATGCGGGACTAAGACGAGGGGTAACGGCAGGATGGCCTCCTGAGCAAGAGTGCTAACTCCGGAGCGGCCGCGCGCAAAGCCTCAATGAGGAGCCGCTTCGAGCGCCTCGCGGTGTTCCGCGAAAGTGCGGCTGAAAGTGTGCCTGCCGGACCCCTGCCCCTTGGCTACGAAGTACAAGAAATCACTTTGTGCTGGCGCCAGCACGGCGACGATCGACGCTTCACCCGGGTTGGCGATCGGGCCGGGCGGGAGCCCCGCGTGGCGATAGGTGTTGTACGGATTGGCCGCGTCACGCAAAAGCGCGGGCGTCACGCTGCCGTGGAACCCGGCGCAGCTCGGGATCTCCGCGCCCGATACGACGCAGCCGTAGCTAGCGGTCGGATCCGATTGCAACATGCGCGCGGGACGAAAATCCGGATCGCGCAAGCGATTGAAAAAGACGCTGGCGATCAGCGGCCGCTCGTCGGAAGCCTGCGCTTCTTTTTCGATCATCGAAGCCAGAGTGAGCACCTCTCGCTCATGAAAGCCGAACTCGCTAGCTAATTGCTCGAGGCGTCCGGGATGATCGACGGTCAGCCTTTGCACGCGCTTTTTGGCTTCTGCCGCCAGCACGCGCACCACCTCGCGCGCGTCACTGTCGACCAGCAGACCGTAGCTTGCCGGAAACAGATAGCCCTCGGCGCTGGTCCCCTCGATCCCCAACTCACGCAGCAGGGCGGGATCGGCGACCGCGCGGCGAAACGCGGTCAGCGTACACACCTCGGCGTGCTCCAAGCGCTGCCCGACTTGGAGCGAATGAAAGCCCTCCGGGAAGGTCAAATGCTGAGCAGAGCGTCCGGAACTGCGCGCCAGGCGCTGTGCGAGCTGACGCGGCGACGCGGCGTCGTTCAGGATGTGTTCGCCGGGCGCGAGCTCGAAGCCCGGTTGCAGGAGCGCGAGGTAAGCGCGAAATAAACGCGGGCTCTGCAGGGCGCCGTGCGTGGCGAGCAGCTCGCTCAGCTCTGCCGGCGTCGCATGCTCGTGAACTTGCGCCACGAACGCGTGGCCAGCGCCGGGACCAGACACCACCGACCAGATCCAGAGCGGAGACAAGCACACCCCGAGCAGCGCGAGCAGGGCCGCCAACACCCCGCCCAGGGCCCGAAGCGGCGTCACCCGTGGCACGGGCGTCAGGTGGTGCGTGGGCGTGAGGAGCGGCGCGTTGGCGCGCCGCCGCTTGCGTTTGCGCTTCGACGTCGAGCTCGGGGGAGCGCTGCTCGCGCGCGCGGCCGCAGCGGGTGGCGGAGGCGTGGGCGTGGGCCGCGACTTTCGGCGCCGGGGTTTGCTCACGGGTCGTCCTGTCCTTCGGACTCGTCGTCCCAGGCCTGGCGCTCGTCGCGACCGCCGTGCGCGCGGTGCCCCTCGGGGGCACTGAGTTCGTGCTCCTCGGGATCCCGCGGCGCGCGCTGGCCGTCGAGCCAGCTCTGCAGCAAGACCGCCGCCGCGGCGCTGTCCACGCGCTCCCGTGCCTCACGGCTGTTGGAGCCCTGCTCACGCAGCCGGGCATGGGCTTCGACCGTGGACAGCCATTCGTCAATCAGCTCGACCCGGGCGCGCGTCCGCTTGGCGAGCTGTTCGGCGAAGCGCCGGGCGCGGCCCGCGGCCAGACCCTCTTTGCCGTTCAACTGCCGGGGCAGGCCGATCACGAACACGGTGATGCCCTCGGACTCCGCCAAGCGGGCTAAATCCGCCACTACGCGGCGCTGATCGCGGCCGTCCAGGTACTGACGCGGGTGGGCCATGAGGCCGAGCTCGTCAGCGACGGCCAGCCCGACACGGACTTTTCCGAGGTCCACGGCTGCAGCCCGCATACCGGGCGTGTTTAGCATTGGAACCCGCCCCTCGGCGAAAAACGGTACGCGAGCTTGACCCGACCCGCCCATCCGAGCATAAGCGCGGTCGGCCGCGGCGCGCCCCGCCCGGTCCTTCAGGATCTGAAAGTCATGCAATTTCGCGCCGTCAAGGGGACGAACGACATCCTCCCCGACGAGGTCAGACGCTGGCAGCGCGTCGAGCAAACCTTTCGCCAGGCCATGGCCTTGGGCGGTTTCTCGGAAGTGCGGACGCCAATCCTCGAGCACAAAGAGCTGTTCGTGCGCTCGACCGGTGAGACGTCGGAAGTCGTCGAAAAGCAAATGTTCGAGATCGAGCGCAGCGGTGACACCTATGTGCTGCGCCCAGAGGGCACCCCTGGCGCCGCCCGCGCCTACTTGATGAACAGCGTGCAGGCTCAAGAGCCGGTGTCGCGCTGGTACTACATCGGCGCCATGTTCCGCGCCGAGCAGCCGCAGCGCGGCCGCTACCGTCAGTTTCACCAGGCCGGCTGCGAGTTGTACGGCGACGCAAGCCCGGCCTGCGATGCCGAGCTGCTCGATTTACTGCACGGCTTTCTGGGGCAGCTGGGCGTCACCGACGTGACCTTGGCCGTCAATTCGATCGGTGGCTTGGAGAGCCGTGCGGCCTACCGCGCCGCGCTGACCGCACACTTGCGCCCGCGTGCCGAGTCGCTCAGCGAGCACGCCAAGAAGCGGCTCGAAGACAATCCCTTGCGTATCTTGGATTCCAAAGATCCGCGCGACAAAGCCGCCGTTGCAGACGCTCCGTCCATCTTGGATTCCCTGACCGCCGAGGATCGCGAGCACTGGCAAGCCGTGCTGCGCGGGCTCGACGCGCTCGGAACTCCTTACCAAGTGACGCCAGGCCTGGTGCGTGGGCTCGACTACTACACGCGCACGGTGTTCGAATTTCAATCGACCATGGGCGGCCTGGGTTCGCAAAACACGCTGATCGCCGGCGGCCGTTACGACAACATGCTGAAGAGCTTGGGCGGCCCACAAATCCCGGCCATCGGTTGCGGCATCGGGCTCGAACGCGTGCTGCTCGCCCTGGGTGAAGATCCCGTGCCGCGCGCCACCCCCTGCTTCATTGCACCGCTCGGGGAGAAGGCCACGCTCTCGGCCTTGAAGCTGGCACGCGAGCTGCGGGCCGCCGGCATCGTCACCGTGCTCGACGGGCGCGGCAACTCCATGAAGAGCATGCTGCGTCGTGCAGACGGCCTCGGGGCCCGAGTGTGCGTGGTGATTGGCGAGTCCGAGGTCGAACGAGATCAAGTGCAGATCAAGGATCTGGCCGCGCACACCCAAGATCAGGTTCCCCGCGCAGAAGCAGTAGCGCGCATCGTTTCGACAATTGCTGCTACGGCGACGTCGGGGAGCCAACATTGAGGTTCAGCCGGCTCGCCGCGCGGCTGCTCGCGCCCGCTCTGTTCGTGTGTTCCCTCGGCCTCGCACGCTCGGCTTCTGCCCAGATGGGCGGGATGGGCGGGCCCGGCGGCGGCATGGGCATGCCCGGCAGCAACATGGGCGGGATGCCGCAGGGGGGAGGCCAAGCCAAAAAGAAGAAAGCGGCGCCCCCGCCCGGCACGCCCGAACAGCACGCGGCTTCCGGCGCTGATGATTCGCTCACCCCGCCGGGCAGCGAGCCCGCGCTGCCAGATGAACCGCTGAAACTCACCCAGCCCACGTTCGACGCGATCGGCAGCGACACGCAGCCGGATTCCGAAGAGCTCGGCCGCGGCCCCGCCACCACGCGCAAGTTCTACGGCCTCTATTACCAAGAAAATAGCGGGAAATATCAGTTCAAGCTGGCGTTCCCGGTGTGGGCCGAGCGACAAATGCCGTCGCGCACCAAGCCCAACCAGACCGACCGCGCCTCGCTCTTTGGCGCGCTCTACTACAACCGCCGCAGCGCCGAGCGCGCGGACGACATTCTCTTTCCGCTGGTCTGGAACCTGCGCGACAAGCTCACCCAAACGCGCACCACGATCGTCGGTCCGCTCGTGAACCGCAGTGCACCGGGCGAGAGCGACAATTGGCTCGCGCCGCTGTACTTCACCGGCACGCGCAAGACGGGTGGCTACACGCTGATCCCCCCGCTCTTGACGTACACGAACCACGACGACCAAGGCGGCTTCAACTTGGTCGGGCCGTTGTTCTGCTCTTGGAAGGGCGGCTCGAACTGCGACACGCGCACCGCCCAAGACATCGACTTTGGCCTCGCGCCGCTCTACTTCTACGGCCAAAATATCAAGACGAAGTACGAGATCATCCCGCCCCTCCTGCACTACTACCGCTACAACGACCGGGATTTGTCGTGGACCAACCTGTGGGGCCCGTATTACCGCCGCCACACCCAAAAGCGCGACATCTTCCACTTGTTCCCGCTCTATTACAGCCTGTGGGGCAAAGACGAGCGACACACTACGGTGCTGCCGTTCTTCCACTACGGTCACAAGGGCGATTCGTGGCTGTTTGCGAGCCCGCTGTTCGTCGCCGCGCACAGCGACAAGGGCGCGAACACGTTCGCGACTTGGCTCTATGCGCGCCACCGCGGTCGCACGGAGCTCGACATGGTCACGCCCTTTTATTGGGCGTACCGCGATCCGGACATCGGTCTGAACCGGAAGATCCTGTTTCCGTTCCTGTATTCGAGCACCAGCCCGCGCGAATCCAATCAGGCGTTCTTTCCGTTCTGGGGCCATTTCCAGCGCTACGGCATCAGCGAGAGCACCTGGATCACGCCGCTCTTCAATCACAATACCGACCTGCGCGGCTGGTCGACCAACCTGTACCCCTTCCTGTACGTCGGTCGGAGCACGCTCGACACGCACTTCGTCGTCGCGCCCTTCCTCTGGGACTTTGCCTCGCCGAAATCGCGCACCACCGTGGCTTTCCCCGTGTTCTGGCGCTTCAGCGACGAGAAGGAAGTCACCCAGCTGGTCGGCAACGTCTACTATCACGAGAAGAAACTGCGCAGCGGTCTAGACTGGGAAGTGCACATCTTCCCGGCCTTCTCGTACGGCGAGACGCCGAACGGTCACTGGTGGAACGTACTCTACGGCCTCGCGGGTTACACACGTCAGGGCACTGCCACCACCGTGCGCACGCTCTGGATCCCCACCAAACTCAGCGACTAGCGCCGCGCTCGGCTCTCGCTCGGCGCGGGTGCTAGGATTTGCGGCATGAAAGCCAAAGTTGCAGTGCTCGGAGCCTCGGGGTTCGCGGGTGCGGAGCTGCTTCGGCGCTTGCTCGACCACCCCGCGTTGGAAGTGGTTCGGGTCTGCGCCAACGATCACGTCGGAGAGCTCGTGTCGCGCGCGCATCCGCATTTGGAGGGGCTGACCCAGCTGCGCTTCGAAAACCCGCCGCACCGCGAGGCCGCCCATGGCGTGGACGCAGTGCTCATGGGCCTACCGCACGGCGCGAGCTGTGAGGTGGTGGACGCGGTGGCCGGGTCGAACACGCGCATCGTCGATATGTCGGGCGCCTTTCGCGTCCAGAACCCGGCCAGCTACGCGCAGTACTATGGCGCCGCGCATCCTCGCCCCGAGCTCTTGAAAGAGTTCGTATACGGGTTGCCCGAACTGAATCGCGGGCGGATCCGCGGCGCGCGCTACGTAGCGTCTGCGGGCTGCTTTGCGACCACGATCGAATTGATGTTGCTGCCTTTCGCCAAGGCGGGGCTATTGCGCGGCTCGGTAGAAGTAGTCGGGATCACCGGCTCGAGTGGTGCCGGCGCGTCACCCAGCCCGACCACGCATCACCCGGTCCGCGCCCACAATCTGCGCACCTACAAACCGCTGGAGCACGCGCACACCCCCGAAATCGTGGAAACACTCACAGCCGCCGGCGCGCGCGAACTCTCGTTGCGCTTCGTGCCCGTGTCCGCGCCGCTCACACGCGGCATCTTTGCGACGGCGTTCTTCCGCGTTTCCGCGAGCGTCAGCGAAGACGAGCTGCGTGCCCTGCCCGCCCGCACTTATCGAAGTGAACCCTGCGTGATCGTGCCCGAAGCACGTCTGCCCGAAGTCGTGGCCGTGCTTGGGTCGAACCGCGCCGAGGTCGGCCTGGCAATCGGTCCGGTCGAGGGCGAGACCCGCGGGTTGACGGTGTTCGGCGCGCTCGACAACTTGGTCAAGGGCGGCGCAGGCCAGGCCCTGCAGAACCTGAACCTGATGCTGGGGCTCGAGGAGCTGACGGCGCTCTCGCCGATCGGTCTCTACCCCTGATTCGCCGGCCGCCCGCGCAGAAAATTTGGCCAGCTTCGGGGAGTCATGCCAATCAGGGCTCAGGGCTCGCTGCACGAGCCCTGAGCCCTGATTGGCATGGCGTGACTCGGCGGCGCGGCGGCCGACAGCGAAGGCGCACCCCGGTCTGCGCCTGGCGGAAGCCCTTGCCGCCGCGGACCGATACTTTGTGCACGAACCAATGCCGTTCCGTTGAGAGCTTTCGCGCCCAATTTTTCGCGGAGTGCACCTTCACGGCTAGAAAATCGAGTTGGAATTCGAACTCGATTTTCTCGCGAGTCTACCCCACCACGCCAAGTGTGAGTGTGAGTGTGAGTGATTCTCGGAGCCAACAGAAGAGCGGCCTGCACGGGCTCTGTCGAGGCCCAATTTTGGGGTCGCCTCGCGAGGCCACTCATGCGCCAGTGCGCGACGGCGTGGCCGCTCGCGTGGCCGAGCGACGCTCAGCACCCTTGCGCACGCGAGCCGCCGCGAGGCGACCCCCGATCAATCCCATTTCGAGCGCAGAACGGTCAGCGCGCGTCGCTGCAGCAACGGAAACCGGTCTCGGTCCCGTTGTAATACATGTCGTGGGCAGTCTGAGCCGCGCGGCAGAAGTTCCGACCTGGTTGCCAGTAGGAACCTTTCATCGCCGGGCGCGCGGGCGTCGTGCGATCGATGGTCACGAACTCTTCCAGGTTTCCGGCCAGATCGGAGACGCCGAACGGGCTGTTGCAGCGCTCGTAGGAGCCGCTTGGAGCGCGCAGATCCCGGAGTACGCCGGCAGGGCTCACCACGTCGTCGCGATCGGCGTTGCAAGCGGTGGCGTCGCGCGTGAAGCCGTACGGGTAGGGCTGCATGTTCTCCCCCTCGCAAGCGAAATTGTACTCGCTCTCCATGCACATGCGCTTGCCGAGCTTGCGGCACGTGCGGTCTCCGTCGCGCCAACTGCGGTGATTGGCCGGTAGCGTTTCGCCGCTCTCGGTGAACTCGTGCTTATCGATACAGAAGCGCATCGCCTTGCGCTCTTTCGACAAGCAGGTCGACGGACCGTATTCGGCGCAGCGGAAATATTCGTAGGCCCCTTTGGGGTCGAGGTACTTCTTACAGTTGAGCCGGACGTTCGGGCAGTAATTGCCCTCGACCAGCGCCATCCCGTCGCCGCAGACGGACGGTTCCGGTTTGGCGGCCGCCGCGCGAATCCGACTCGCCGACAGCATGGTCTCGGTCATCGCGGGTGATGCAGCTTGTGCTTCGTCCTCCAGCAGTGCTCGCAACGCGGGCAGTGGCTTGGCATCGCTGCAACCAGTGGCCGCCAGGGCCAGAAGTCCGAGCGCCGTTCCGATGAGCCCTAGGCATCTCATGAGGGGACTCCGACTTTTCGGTGGCGAGGCGGTGCGGTCAAGGTCAATCGGTTGGCCAGACGGCCGAAATGATCAGAACAAATCAACACTTAGCTGATTCGTTCAATCATTCCCGCCAATTAGGACGCACTTTAAAGGCAGTTCTTTAGCCCGGCAGGGCGGCCAAACAGCAGCGTGTCCCGACCTGAATGTCCTTGTAATAGTCGTCGTGCGCGGTCGTCGCGGGCCGGCAGCGGTTGCGCGCCGCCATCCACCAACCGCCCTTGAGCGCATTGCGGAATGGGTCCACGTGCTCCTTGCCCTCGCGCAGCACCGACTCGTCCATGTTGCCGGCCAGGTTGTACACGCCAAACGGGCTCACGCATTCGGGACGTGCGTCAGCGCGTTCGCGGCGGTCAGCCAAGATCTGCCGGTGCGGATTCACCTCATAGAGGTCAGTGCGATCTTGATTGCACTTCGGGGCCCGCGTGAAGCCATAAGGGTATGGGCGCATCTCCTCGCCTTCGCAGGCAAACGTCCATTCACTCTCGGTGCAGAGGCGCTTGCCAAGACTGACGCACAAGGCGTTCGACTTCTGGAAGCTCTGGTAGTTGAGCGGCAGATCCTCACCTGGCGCCGTGTACTCGTAGCGGTCGATACAGAAGCGCAGCTTGACCCGAGTTCCAATGCAACGCGAAGGCTCGTGAAACTCGCTGCAACGGGCAAAGGGCAGCTTCTCGTCATCGAGCCAGCGCGCGCACGGCTGGAGCACGTCCGTGCAGTATTCGCCGTCGACCAGGGCCATCTCCCGCGGGCAGGCCTTGCTCAGTTCTATTGGAGCTGGAACTGGTAAGGGGGTTCCCGGGGGCGGTTGATCCGAAACGGGGGCGCTTGCGAGGGTCGGCGCTTGCGTGACCGGCGCGACGCGTTGCATCGCTTCCGCAGCCGCGGTCGTGGGCGTCACCCCGTCCGCTTCGAAGCCCGCCCGCTGCTGCAGCCGCCGCGAACGCTCGCCCCCGAGTTGGAAGACGAGCCCACCGAACATGAATTGCGCCAGCAGGGCACCGAGGATTGCCGCCAACGCTTTGCGGATCATGGCTTGAACGCCCGCGGATGGTCGCGCTTTTGGCGCAGAAATCGCAAGTTTTCTGCGCGGCTCAGCTCATTCGCGGACGACCACGCCGGTGCCTTCGCCCATGTCGGCGCCGACGTTGATGCCGTGCCAGCCCTTCGGCACCGGCGGATCGGTCCATTGAAAGACGTAGCGCGCGTCGATCGGGGCGAGATTGATGCAGCCGTGACTGCGCGCGATGCCGAACACGTCGTGCCAATAGGCGCCGTGTAAGGCGAAACCGGCCGCGAAATACTGGATCCACGGGACATCGCGCAGCTCGAAATCTGCTGAGCCGCGACGCATGGTGATGCCGTACTCCGGATCTCGACCTTTGTTGATGTTGGCCAGCCGCCGCTTGTCGTCGTCGTTCAGTGATTTGCCGCCGGCTTCGGCTTTCTTCAGCCGCTCGGTGGTCTCGGCCGCGTTCGCGCTCAGCTTCGCCCCGTGGCCGCGCGAGCCGCCCGAGACGCTGGAGTTCTCCTCGGAGTCCATCGCGGCCGCGATGTGTTTGCTTTGCAGGCGGAAGGTGCCGCGCAGCGTCGAGAGCGTCTCCTTGGGATCACCCAGTTTATCGCGGCCGGTCGAAACCAACGTCGCGTAGACCGGCTTTTTTCCTTCGTACAGCACCAGCACTTGGGCGGTGATCGAGACATCGATCCATTTTTCGCCCTTCTCGGCGAAGTCCGGCCAGGTCGGCGGCTTTTCGACCACACCAAGATCTTCTGCGCGTAGCCAGACCGTCTTGTCGCGCGCGGTTTGATAGAAGCGCGCCCCCGCCTTCATGCGCACGTTGCCGCTCAGCGGCACCACCGCGCGCCGTGGGATCGGATCCGCGGCGCGCACTTCGTCTTTGCCCTTGATCAGCTTGTAGGTCGTGACCTCGGTTTTATTCACCCACGCGAACGGGAGCGGCATTTTTTCGCCGATCTCGAGGCCGTGGAACGGCGATGCAGAGTCCGGCTTCAGCTTGCTGATCGGCAGCAAGCGCATGTCGACGCTGACGGCAAAGTGGCGATGCACACCCTCGTCTTCGGTATCGAAGGCATCGACGAACGAAAGCCCGGTTTTGCGCCGCACGCGATCGGCGAAGTAGGCATACTCGGGCACGGCGTAGCCAGAAACGTTCGGGATCTTGCGGCCGCCGTCGAGCCAAAATGGAATCGGCTCATTCGGGCTTTTGCCGCCGAACAGCTCATTTTCACTGAGCTCGGTGGACGGCTTGAAGCCGGCTTTGGGCGCCAGACCGGGCACGGCCACGCCGCGCGCGTCGAGCGGCACGTCGTTGGCGCCAAACACGACTTGCTGCACCTCTTTGCGGTTCGATTCGAACCAGCTCAAGTGCTCGTCCAACTTGAACTCGCTCTTCAGCTGCTCCTGACGCGTCGGCACACGCAGGTATTGTGGCGCGGTCGCGCGCACGAAGCCGTAGCGATACGGCATCGGTTTGTCGATTTCTGGCCGCCGGCTCGCGGCGCGCACGAGCGGGGTTTCGAGATCGGTGGTGGCGTCGTCCGTGCACACGTAGCCCATCGGGAAGATGCGGTACCACTGACCCTTGCAGCCTTTGCCGCGGGTCGGCTCTGGTTCCCGATCTACGACGCCACCGAGCCGAATGTAACCGAGCCGGCGCGAACCGGTGTCGGCGAGCTTGTACACGGTGCTGGCGATCGTTGTTGCGGCCAGCTTCGGCGCATCGCTCGGTGCTTGCGTATCGAGCTCACCGTGATCTACGGACGTGGGCGCGGCCGAGGCGGCCAATGCGCCGCTGGCAGAAGCCGAAGCGCTCGCTACGGGCTGCGCGCTGCCCGTTTTCGGCTTGCAACTCGGCGCGAGCGAGCACAGTGCCGAGCAGCCGATGATCCAGTGACTAGCCCAGAACCACGCGTTCACGCGCGGGTTCTAGGGCAAAACCTGGCGGCGCGCAAAGCCGCTCCGCGCGCGCGGCCTCAGCCCGGCGGACCTTTCACGTCCGACGCGAATTCGACGCCCTGCGCGCCGTCCGGCAAGGGTGGCAGACTGTTCGGATCCGTTCCCGGGCCGACCCAATACACCTCCGGCACGGGATAGTAAGTGCTGGTGTAGGAACGAAAGCTGCGGTCACCGTTGGGATAGGTCGTGCGCACGGTGCTCACGACGTCGTAACCCCGGATCCCCTTCTGGTGGCGCTTGCTTTGGTTGGGCTCGAAGCCGGGCTCGACCACGACACGGCGCACGAACTCGTGCTTCTCTTTGACTTGGTAAAAATGTTCGACTTTGCCCGGAGCATCATGGCCGAGCAGCTCGACGCGGAGGGTGGTCCGCGTGGGCAAGAAAGCATGTACGATCAACGCGGAGTCGTACGGATTCCTCAGTTTCAAATCGAGCTCCCCATCGATCACGGTAGCGTCGAGGCCGAGCGGGGTATAGCCACTCGGTCGGCTGTGACTGCGCCGTTGTAGGATCTCGAAGCCGCCGTAGACGGCCGCAGCGTGCAGCGTGCTCGCGACCTGGCACACGCCGCCCCCCACGCCGGGCTCGAGTTCATCGGCCACGATCTGGGGCGCCTCCGTGAAACCGCGTTCCAGCGTGCGCGGGCCGACCGCCTGATTGAAGCTGAAGGTCTCGCCGGGACCGATCACGCTACCGTTCAAGTAGCGCGCGGCCGTTGCGATGTTGATCGCGCGCGGCCCGGCGTGATGCGTGAAGTCGGTTTCGAAGCTCGAAAGCACGCGCGAAACGTCCACCGCTTGCAGTGAGTCGCCAGTGACGCGCGGCGCGATCGCCCGCGTCACGAGGGCAATCACCGCGCCGTCTTCGCGCTCGCCCTCCGCGATCTGGACCAGGGTCGCGGGCAAATCGAGCTCGCGCCCCGGCTGAGCCACAACCCGTGCGTGCGCGCGCAAATCGAGCCGAGCATCCACCGGTTCGCGCTGCACACTGCCCGCAAATGCGGCCAAGCGCCGCGCCGCGCTCGGTGCGTCGAAGCGAAACACGAGCGGCACATCGTATAGCTCCGTGCTGGGCGCGATCCGCTGGTGCAGCTCACTGAGCAGGCTCGCGTGCCCCGCGGCGGCGCGCGCCGCGCGCGCCGCACGCGCCGTACTCGCAATGTCCAAACTCAGGCCGAGTTCCCCGAAACTGGCCTCGCCCAGCCAGCCGTCGGTGACCAGCATCAGCCGCCGCGCAGCGATGGCACGCTCGCGCCGCGCCAGCCACGTCTCCAGGGTTTCGTCCTCCGGCGGCACTTGCTCGCCCACCAAAATTCCCGAGCGACGCTCGAGCCAAGCCTGTGCCCGCGGATAGGCTCCGAACGCGGCGGCAGCCAGCAGGCCGCCGCCAAGGAACGCGGTCCAAACTCGCACGCGACTAGCGTACCGCCGCGCGGGGGCTCCGGCCAAGCGAGCGCCGAGTCCGCTTGACTCAGGAGCGCCTTGGCCGCAAATGTCCGCTCAGCTGGCCATGCAAATCACCGTGAACGGCGACGCCCACGAGATCCCCCCGGGCACCACCGTGCGCGGTCTGGTCGAATCGCTGGGCCTCACCGAGGGCCCGGTGGCCGTAGAGCGCAATCGCGAAGTCGTGCCGCGAGCCGAGCACCCGAGCACCGAGCTCGAGCCGGGTGACGTGCTAGAAATCGTGCATTTCGTGGGCGGCGGCTGATGCCGCCACCAGGCACGATCGACAAGGGCTGCTGATGCTTCGTTTGGGTTCGGGTGGGCGGCGCGCGGGCATGCTCGTGATCTCGGCTCTGGCGGTTCTTGGGGCACTTTTGTTGTTCGGCAGCGGCGGCGGTGACGACTCACACATCACCTGGTGGGTGGTCGACGAGCTCACGCGCACCGGCAAGATCGTCAATCTCAACGGCGACGCGCTGGAACAGAGCTCGTCTCTCGGCTTGGTGCTGCTCGCCGCAACGGTGCGCCTCTTGGTCCCTCTGCCGACACCCGAACTTGGTGTGCTGCTCTCGCTGCTCGCGCTGGCCGGCACTTGCTGGCAGAGCGGGCGCTTGGCTCGGCGTCTCGATCCATCGCTCGAGTTGCCCGCGTGCTTGTTGGTCGCGACCAGCGGTCCGCTCGTGTATTGGGCGACGAGCGGGATGGAGACCGCGCTCGCGGCGTTCGCGAGTGTGTGGTTGCTCGAAGCGTTCGCGCGCTTACTCGAATTGCCGCGCACCGTCGCCCGCGGCGAACTCGCCAGCTGGCGTTTGGGTGGAAACTTGCTCGCCGCCAGCGCCTGGTTCGTCAGCATCCGACCGGAAAATCCGCTGCTGCTTGCGGGTATCTTGGCGACCGCAGCCGTGCTCTGCCTGTCAGGACGCGAGCGCGCGCGTTCGCCGGAAGAGAGCCCGAATTTTCCGATTTTATTGGGCGCGGGCCTGATTGCGATCGGGCCGGGCATCGCGTTGTTTCTATTTCGACGGCTGATGTTTCATGAGTGGTTCCCGCACCCGGTTTCGGCCAAAGCGGGTGGCGGCACCCGCTTTGGTGCAGGCTTTGCCTATCTGCTCGATCACTCGCTCCAGTTCCAGCCCGCGCTGCTGCTCTTGCTGCCGCTCGCCGCACTCTTGCTGCTCGGGCTATTCGCGGCCCGCCGCGGCAAACCACTGCCTGCGCTGCTTGCGGCGCACAGTGTGTTCGGCGTGCTGTTCGTGTGGTCCTCGGGTGGCGATTGGATGAGCTGCGGTCGGTTCTTGGCGCCCTTCGTGCCCGTGTGGTGGCTGACGGTGCTGGGCGCGGGCTACTTCGTCACGCGCGCGCGAGGGGCGTGGCTGGTGGGCGGTGCCGTGGGGCTCGCTGTCGCCAACGCCACGTTTTTGGTGCGGCTCGCCCACGGCGGCGGCGCGAACGGCTATCCACTCGCGGCTGCGCTCAAGGTCGTGCCCGCGGCCCGCGCTCAGTATGCGCTGTCGAGCTATCCATTCTTGGAGCTCGCCAACAAGAGCCACCTGCGCGACGCGCTCTTGGCAGAGGAGCTAAAGCGTGTCGTCAAACAGGTCGAGACCATCACGCCCGGCAAAATCTGGCTCGCGTCTGGCCAAGCCGGCGGCGCGCCGTACCACCTTTTCAGCGCGTTCCCGAACAAACTCCGCTTCATCGACTTTTGGGGCCTGACCAACTCCGAGGCCCGGCCCTGCTTGCCCGCCAAGCGCTTGAAGCACTCGAGCCTCGGCGTGGCAATGACCCCTGAGCTCTTGTATCAATATCGAGACGTCGTGCTGCGTGATTGCGGCGTGCCGATGCCGGACATCGTATTCAACACCGGTTTGCGGGCGAGCACGCGGCGAGGGCTCGAACAGCGTGGCTACACGGTCGTTTACTTTCAGCGCGGAGCCATGCCGAACTACTCAGGGCCGAGCTGGTTGCGAGGCGGGACCAGCGTCGACGCTTACATTGCGGTTCGCCGCGAGCTGGCCGAGCAACTGCAGCTTCGGTATCGCGAACTGAGCTGGACGCTTTCCGGCTAACTCTGTCGGTGCGCCTTGGCGATCTCGACGTAGCGGGCTGCGAGCTGGCGGCCCTGCTGCCACTCGTTTTCTCTGAGGTCGCGCACGACTTTCCCCGGCGATCCGACGACCAAGGTGCGCGCTGGGATGCGAGTACCCGCGCTGATCAGCGAGCCGGCCGCGATCAGCGCTTCGGCCCCGATCTCACAGTTGTCGAGCAGAATGGCGCCCATGCCGATCAATGCGCCGTCGCCGATCAGCGCGCCGTGGATCACCACGTTGTGACCGATGGTCACCTCCTCGCCGACCACCGTGTTCGAGATCTCGGACGACATGTGCAGCGTGCACAGATCTTGGATGTTCGAGCGCGCGCCCACGCGAATCGAACCAACGTCACCGCGGAGCACGCTGCCGTACCAAACGCTGGCCTCTGCTCCGAGTTCGACGTCACCGATCACGCGTGCCGTGTCGGCCACGAACACGCCCTCGGCGACTTTCGGCCAAACTCCCTTGAAGCCGCGAAAAATGTCGACCATCAGGGCCCCGCGAGCACGGGCAAAGCGCGGCGCGCGGGCGCGGCGGGGCTAGCAGTTCGGCGTTCGGGGTTCGGCGCGAGCACGAAGCCCGGCTCGACGTCACCGCGCAGCGAGTTGTTGTAGGCCTCGCGGATGCGCACCGGCACCAGCTGCCCGACCGCATCGCCCGTGCACGCGAAATGCACGATCTCGTTGCGCTCGCTGCGGCCCATGTAATCGCCATTTTTGCCGCGCCGCTCGACGAGCACGATCTCCGTCGTGCCGATCAAGCTTTCGAGGTGCTCACGCCGGTGGCGATCGGTCAGTTCGAAGATCTCCTCCAAGCGCGCGCTCTTTTCGGCTTCGGGCACGTCGTCTTCCAGCTTGAGCGCGGGGGTATTCGGCCGCTCCGAATAGGTGAAGCCGAAAAAACCAGTAAACTTCACGCGCTCGGCGAGGGCCAACGTCGCCGCGAAATCTTCGCGTGTCTCGCCGGGGAAGCCGACGATCACGTCGGTCGAGAGCGTGACGCCCGGCACCGCGCTACGCAACGCATCCACGCGCTCCACGTATTCGTCCACCGTGTAGCGGCGCAGCATGCGCTTCAGCAAGCGATCGCTACCCGACTGCACCGGCAGGTGCACGTGCCGCGCGAGGGCCGGCAGATCCCGGTGCGCCAAGATCAACGACCAGGTGAGGTGGCGCGGGTGCGGGCTCGTGTACCGGAGCCGGGCGAGCTCCGGCACTTCCGCGCAAATCGCCCGTAACAGTGCGGGAAATTCGCTTTCGTCGGCGAGCGCGACGGCGCGCAAGGTGTGCTTGAAGTGCGACTCCCCCGCCCCCGGCGCGACGGGCAACGAACCAGCGGGATCGCGATAGCTGTTCACGGTCTGACCGAGCAGCGTCACCTCACGCACGCCCGCGTCCACCAGGCGCCGGATCTCGGCCAAGATCTCCCGCGCCGTGCGGTAGCGCTCGGGCCCGCGTGTGTACGGCACGACACAATACGTGCAGCGCTCGTCGCAGCCTTTCATGATCGTCACGAACGCGGTGGCTCCGACGCGCCCCGGTTCGGCTTGGGCGCTCAAGAACTGGGGCGCGTCCAAATCGAACACGGTGCGGATGCGCGGGGGCGCGCCGAGCTCCAACTCCGCCAAGATGCTCGGCAGCTCGCCGATGTTGTCCGGGCCCAGCATGAAGTCGATCTGCGGCATGCGCTTGGCCAAACGCTCGCCCTCCTGTTGCGCCATGCAGCCCGCAACGCCGATCAGCAGACTGGGCCGCGCGCGTTTCAGTAGGCCGATGCGACCCACCTCGCTGCGCAATTTCTGCTCGGCCTTCTCGCGGATGCTGCAGGTATTGAGCAGCACCAGATCGGCTTGGGCCGGCTCGGCGACCTCGGTATAGCCGATACCCCGCAAGACCTCGCCGATTCGATCCGAATCGTGCTGGTTCATTTGGCAGCCGAAGGTGACGAGCGTGTAGGCGGGCATGGCGAGGATTTGCCGGAGATCCCGGCGGCCGGCAGGCTAGCACGCTACGGCCCCGCGGCACCTACACGCGTTGCCACACGGTTTTTTGCGCTGGCCCGGAGACAGCTAGTTTCCCCGAGGCGGCCCTCGCTGCTAGACCAAGCACGGCATGAGCCGAGGTACTGCACGATGATCGCGAATTTCAAGACCCTAGTCGAGCTGTGGGAGCAGAGCACCGAGCGGCACGGCCCGCGCGAACTGTTTGGCACCAAGACCAACGGGGCCTGGCACTGGATCACCTATGAGCAGTTCAAGCCGGAGGTCGATACCCTCCGCGCAGGCCTCGCCGGGCTCGGCGTCGGCCCGGGTGATCGAGTCGCGCTGATCGCGGGCAATCGGGTCGAATGGGCCGCTGCTGCCTACGCCACGTTCGGCTTGGGCGCGACCTTCGTGCCCATGTACGAAGCGCAGCCGCTGGAAGATTGGGCCTTCATCTTGAAGGACTGCGAGGCCAAAGTCGTTCTCGGGACCAACGCCGAGGTGCTCGAAAAGATCGACTCGATTCGTCAACGCTTGCCGGATCTGGCTCATGTCGTCGGCTTGGATTTGCCGGAGAGCGACGCGCGCTCGTACAAGCGACTCTTGGCCGCAGGTAAAGCGCAGCCGCACCCCGTGCAGCGTCCAGCGCCGGATCACGACGCTTGCTTCATCTACACCTCGGGGACTACCGGCGCGCCCAAAGGCGTCGTGCTCACCCATTGGAACATCGTCAGCAACGTGATCGCAGCTGGAGAGATCTTCCCGCTGCGCCCCACCGATCGTTCTTTGGCCTTTTTGCCCTGGGCGCATGCGTTCGGGCAAACCTGTGAGCTGCACATGCTGTTCAGCGTCGGATGCTCACTCGGCCTCAATGACGAAATCCCGAATTTGCTCGGGAACCTGGCCGAGGTGAAGCCGACGATCTTGATCGCTGTTCCGCGCATTTTCAATCGCATTTACGACGGCGTGAACAAGCAGATGACGGAGCGCCCAAAGCTGATTCAAAAGCTTTTCGCGGCCGGCATCGCCGCCGCGACCAAGAAGAAGCGCGGCCAGTCGCTGACCTTGGGTGAAGGCCTTTCACTCGCCGCTGCAGACAAGTTGATCTTCTCCAAAGTGCGCGGCCGCTTCGGCGGGCGCCTCCGCTTCTCGGTCAGCGGCAGCGCGGCTCTCGCGCGCGAAGTCGCCGAGTTCGTCGACGCGCTGGGCATCGCGGTATACGAGGGCTACGGCATGACCGAGGCGAGCCCCGTGGTGACCGCCAATTGCCCGGACGCCACTCGCATCGGCACGGTCGGAAAGGCACTCCCGCGGGTGCGCGTGGAGATCGATCACGCGGCCACTGGCGACGAGAAGAACGGCGAGATCATCGTGTATGGCGACAATGTCATGCGCGGCTACCACCACCGAGAAGACGAACAACACCAAGTGCTGATGCCCGATGGCGGCTTGCGCACCGGTGACATGGGCTTCCTCGACGAAGAGGGATACCTGCACATCACCGGTCGCATCAAAGAGCAGTACAAGCTCGAGAACGGCAAGTTCGTCGTCCCCTCGCCGCTCGAAGAAGAGCTGAAGCTCTCGCCCTACATCCTGAACACCATGCTCTTTGGCCTGAATCGCCCCCACAACGTGGCCCTGGTCGTGATCGACGAACCCGCGCTCGCCAAGTGGGCCCGCGACAAAGGCCTCGAAATCAAGGATTACACGACGGATCAAGCGGTCCGAGAGCTGATCGGCAAAGAGCTGGAGACCCGCGCGCACAACTTCCGCGGCTACGAGAAGCCCAGAGCATTCCGTTTGATCCGAGAAGACTTCACGATCGAAAACGGCCTGTTGACGCCTTCGTTGAAGGTGCGCCGGAATCTCGTGCTGGCTCGTTACCTCCCCGAACTCGAAGCGCTGTACTCATCGCGCGCGCCGAGTACTTGACGATCAACCGATCGCGTGCGACATTGTGCGTCGCCCGGGGCGTTGCTTAGCTGCGCCCAGTCACTGAGGAAATCTTCCATGAGTTGCCGCCGCCCCCACCGCATGCCGTGCCCCCACGTCGGGCCGAGCATCGTTCGCGCGGCAGCGCGGCAGCCGAGCAGTAGTTAGAGCGCAGCTCTCTAGCTCCTCGCCGGTAATCGCCGCGGCGCCGCAAGGTCCCGCGGCTTTTTTGCGTTTTGATCGTCACTTTTCGAGGTTTTCGTGTCCGCCCTCCGCGCTCAAGCACCCGTTCTGAAAGCAACGTTGTTCCGCGAGCTCGTGTCGCTGGCCTGGCCGATCACGGTCTCGACGCTGTCCTTCACCGTGATGACGGTGGTCGATACCGCGTTCGTCGGCCGCCTCGGCCCCGCTTCGTTGGCCGGCGTTGGGCTTGGTGGGATCGCGCTATGGACCGTGGTCTGTTTTGGCTTCGGGCTGCTGCGCGCGGTCAAGGTCTTGGTTTCGCAAGGCGTTGGCGCGGGCGAACGAGAGGAAGTGCTGCCGTTCCTGGCGGCGGGTGCGTATGCGGCGCTGGCCTTGAGCGTGCTCATGCTCTCATTGGGCTACCCGATCGCTCACTATCTGCCCCGATTTTCGGCTAGCGCCGAGGCCGGGCGTGTCGCTCACACGTATCTATCGATTCGTTTGCTGGGCGCGCCGATCGTGCTCGTCAACTGCGCGATTCGCGAGGCGCGCTACGGTCTCGGTGATTCGCGATCGCCGATGTACGCGGCGTTGTTCAGCAACGCGGTGCACATCCCGCTGAACTACCTGCTGATCTTCGAAGCGGGTTGGGGCATCGCGGGTGCTGCCTATGCGACGCTCTTCGTGCAGCTGCTCGAGCTCGCTTGGATGCTCGCCGTACAAGCCAGATTCGGCTTCGGTTTCGGCCGCGCGCGCTTATCGCACGTGCTGTCGGTGTTTCGCCTCGGTGTGCCGACCGGCAGCGAGCTATTGCTCGGTGTGGCGGCGTTTTCTGCGTTGGTGTTGTTGATTGCTCGCATGGGTGAAACCGATCTGGCGGCCCACCAAGTCGCACTGCAGATCCTGCATTTCGCGTTCATGCCGGCCGTTTCGATCGGCGAGGCCGCGTCGGTGTTGGCAGGTCAAGCGGTGGGCGCCAACGACGATCCGAAGGTGCTGGCGGTGGCTAAGAACGCACTCTGGTTAGCGGGGTTCTACGCGGCCAGCTGCGCGCTAATCTTCGTGTTTGGCGCGGTGCCACTGTTGCGGCTATTCACCGGCGATCTACAGGTGCAAGCCGTAGGCGTGCGCTTGCTGTACGTGGCGGCGGGCTTTCAGATCTTCGATGCCGCCAACATCGTGGCCCGCGCCGTGCTGCGCGGCACGGGTGACGTGCGCGTGCCCGCGCTACTGGCGATCGGCTCGGGCTGGTCGTTCGTGCCCGGCTTGACCTGGTTCTGGGGCATTCACCACGGTTTCGGCGCGGTCGGCGGCTGGCTCGCGCTGACCGTCGACATCAGCGTCGGAGCGCTGCTGTTCTGGTGGCGGCTCGGGGCTGGACACTGGCTGCCTGCGGCGAAGCGATCTCGCCTGCGGCTCGCGCGCGGCGTCGCCTTGGCCCAACCCGCGGAGTGAGGGTTCGTCTCGTCGCTGGTGCAACGACGAGACGAACCTGCTCAGTGCCAGTTCACTTCGCCGGCGAGGGCGCGGGCTTCATCGCCGGCGCCGGCGCGGGCTTCATCGCCGGCGCCGGCGCGGGCGCGGTGGCCGGCTTGGCGGCAGGGGCGGCTTTCGCGACCGGTGCGGCCGCTGGCTTGGCGGCAGACTCCGGCGCCTTGGCCACCCCCGGTTTGCTTTCCTTGGCCTTCGACTCCGCGGCCTTCGGCGGCAGCAGCCCGAGCTGCGCCGCGAACGCAGGGCCATTCATGAACAGCCACACGTTCTTGGTCTTGCCGCCGACGAATTTGTCGATCTCGACGAAGTGCACCGACACCGGCTTGCCAGTTTTTTTCAGCTTCATCGCCGGCATGTCGCCGGTGTTCGTGCCGCTCCAGGTGCCGGTGGCGACCACGTAGTCACCGGCGGGCCAGGCGCTCTTCAATTCGATCTTGGCGTCGGGGAAGGCCTTGAACATTTCATCGATGCCTTTCAGCGCTTCCTTTTTGCCTGTTCGATCCGCGGGCGCGCTCAACTCGGAAAAGACGATGTCATCGGCGGCCGTGCCCAGGGCCAGCGCCGGATCGTGCTTGTTGAAGCCTTCGATTTCCTTGTTGAAGGCGGCCAGATTTCCCTTCTCGGTCTCGCTTCCCGTGGCGACCACGATTGGCTTTTCGCTCCAACCGGCTTCGATGGCCTTGCGGTGCGGGAACGGCATCAAGCCCAGTTGACCGGCGACGGTACCGCCGTCGTAGGCCATCAGCTCTTTCACGGCCTTGCCCGAGTCGTTCAGCTCGATGCTGTGGGCAGCCAAGAAGCCGACCTTCTTGCTCGTGGGCGGCACGGGACCGACCGGTGTCACGTAGGTACCCGTGTTCGTGCCGCGCACCAGCACCACGCCTTGAACGTTGTTCCCGTTGACCAGAGTCAGCTGGATCTCGCCCGTCCCATCCGGGAAGCCGTTCGCGAAACCTTTGGCGCCGGTCTCGGTGATGGCCGCGGGTCCCGTCAAGGGGGCGCCCATATCGAGCATCTCGCTCGTGGCGTTCTCAGCCCAGATCCCTTGGAACCTGGCGAAGTCCTTGCTGTTGAAGGCGGCCCAACCCTCTTGGTAGGCCTTGATTTTTTGCTCGGCAGTGAGGGGCACGGGCTTTGGCTCCTGGTTTTTGGCCTCGACCGCGGCGGGTGCGGGCGTGGTCGCAGTGGCGGGCGGCGGCGCGAGCGGCACCACCGCTGGCTCCTGCTCGGCACAGCCAGCCAGGCCGAGCAGCACTACCGGTAACCGAGTCGCGATTGATCCCAGATTCCTCATCATCGTCGAACCCCTTCGTGGATTGTCCGCGCTCCGTGCGCGAAAGCGCGCGTTTTACACCGTTCCAGTTTGGCGACAAACTCTGCCAGTGCCTTGGCTCCCCGCGGAGCGGCTCCGCGGCCGTTCGAATTCCGTCGCTTCCGGGACAAAAGCGAGGGTATTTCCGGGTCTAGCGGTTCTTGACAAAAACGATGTGCCAATGCATATCGAGGTCGTGAAGCTGTCGAACAAGGGCCGCTATGCCGTGCGCGCGTTGTTCGATATTGCCTTTTTCAACGACGGCAAACCGACTCAGGTCAAGGACATCGCCGAGCGTCAGCACATCCCCCCGCGGTTCCTGGAGCAAATCTTCCAGGATTTGAAGCGCTCGGGGATCGTTGGCTCGAAGCGCGGACCCCAGGGCGGCTACAGTTTGTCCCGACGCCCCGCCGAGATCCGTTTGGGGGACGTCGTCCGCGCGCTCGAGGGCCCGATCAGCTTGGGCGATCGCGAAGTGGGGCCCAAACGCACTCAGCCCTCGACTGACTCGCGACGGGTGACGGAGATAGTGTTTCGCGATCTGTCGACCCGCGTTGAAGCCTGTTTCGACGAAGTCACGATTGCCGATGTCTGTACACGAGCCGAAGAACAAGGCCTGAAACGCCCCGGGGCACAACGGTACGTCTATGTCATCTGAACTCCAAGCCGCGCTGCCTCCGCTCCCCGAGCACCCTCTGATCTACGGCAGTGTGCTGGATCTGATTGCCGACACGGCGTTGGTCGAGATCCGCCGGCTGGCTCGAGAATCCGCGCGCGCGAACGTGTTCGGCAAGCTCGAAGCCCAGAATCCGGGCGGCTCAGTAAAGGATCGGATCTGCCTGGCGATGATCGAACGCGCCGAGCAGGAGGGAAAGCTCGTCCCCGGCGGCGTCGTGATCGAACCAACCAGCGGCAATACGGGCATCGGCTTGGCGTTGGTTTGCGCAGCGCGGGGCTACCGCTGCGTGCTGACCATGCCGGCCAGTATGAGTCTGGAGCGTCGCCAATTGCTGAAATCGTACGGCGCCGAGCTGGTGCTCACTCCGGACGAGCTGCAGATGGACGGTGCGATCGCAAAAGCCCAAGAAATTGCCAGAGACACGCCGAATTCGTTCACGCCCCAGCAGTTCGAAAACGGCGCCAACCCCGACGTCCATTTTCGCACCACCGCGCAGGAGATCATCCATGCCTTGGCGGGCGCGCCGCTGCATGCCTTCGTGGCGGCGGTCGGCACCGGCGGCACGATCAGCGGCGCCGGCCGCGCGTTGCGAGAGCGTTACCCGGGCTGCCAGGTGATCGCCGTGGAGCCCGAGTCCTGCGCTACGATTTCACGCGGCGAGCGCGGCCCATCCAAGATCCAAGGCATTGCCGCCGGCTTCGTGCCCAAAAATTACGACCCCGGCGCCGTCACTCAAGTGCGCACCGTGACGGACGAGCTTGCCTACCAAACCAAGCTCGACTTGGCGCGGCGCGAGGGCTTGCTGGCCGGCATTAGTTCTGGCGCAAATATCGCCGTAGCGCTCGAGGTTGCGCGCGAGCTGGGCGAGGGCAAGAACGTGGTCACGATGTTGTGCGACACTGGCGAGCGCTACTTCAGTCTCGATGAGTACTTCAAGTCCTGAGCGCGACGCGCTCCAACACAAGTCGGCGTTGGTCGTCGGCGTCGGCGGCCTGGGCTGCCCGGTGGCGCTCGCCTTGGCCGAAGCGGGCCTCGGACGGATCGTGCTGTGCGACGATGATCTGGTCGACAGCACCAACCTGCATCGCCAAATCTTGTTCGACGAAGCGGACGTGGGCACCGACAAGTTGGACGCCGCCGAGCGCGCTCTGTATCGCCTCGGCGCGCGGCCCGGGAGCGTCGAACTGGTGCGCTCGCGCTTCTTGCCGGACAACGCGCGCGAGCTCGCTCGCAGCGTGGATGTCGTGATCGAGGGCGCTGACAACTTTGCAACCAAGTTCTTGTGCGCCGATGCCTGCTTTTTGGAAGGGCGCCCCGTGGTCCACGGCGCAGCCGTGCGCCTGCGTGCGACGGTGCTCTGCGTCGCCGGCACGGGCGCTCCCTGTTACCGCTGCTTGTTCGAAGATTTGCCGAACGGCGCCGCTGCGCCGAACTGCGCGGAGGCGGGCGTGCTGGGTCCAGTGGTCGGCTTCGCCGGCGCATTGATGGCCGACCGCGCGCTGTCCGTGCTCTTGGGCGACCGCAGCGTGTTCGGCAATCTGGTCAGCTTCGACGGCAAAACCGACCGCGTGCGCCAGCTCACGCTCGCCGCGCGTGCGGGCTGCGCGCTGTGCAGCAGAGAGCGCAACATCGATACCATTCGCTATGACCGTTATACGGCTGCCAGCTGCGCAGCCTGATTCACCAGTAAACAAGGAGAGACCGACATGGCAACCGTGCGCATCCCCACCCCACTCCGCACCCTCACTGGCGGCGAAGATCAAGTCCAAGCCACGGGCGACACCGTGAAGGACGTGATCGAAAATCTGGAGAAGAACCACCCTGGCATTCGTGAGCGGCTGCTCGACGAAAAAGGCGTCCGTCGCTTCGTGAACATCTACGTCGGCGACGAGGACATTCGCTTCCTCGATGGCCTGGCCACCGCGCTCAAGGCCACGGACGAGATCAGCATCGTGCCGGCCATCGCGGGTGGCTGAGATGGAGGTTGAGCATCCGCTCACCCGCCAGATCCGGCTCGCGGAAGTCGGCATAGAAGGCCAAGCTCGTCTCTCCCGCGCCACCCTCTCGGTGGCCGGTAACGACGGCAGCTGGGCGGAATTCGTGTACCTCCATCGCGCGGGCATCGAGCGGCTGACTTTGCGTCCGAACTTGCCCGCCGTCCCGTTCGAGCATGCTTCGCTGTTTCGGCACGACGGCACGCGCCGTTTGGGCGCCGGGGCCTGGCGAGCACTCGCCCAGCTGCGCCGCGTGCTCGCCCTTTCTGCGGATCTTCGATGAGCATTCGTCTGACACGTTCGCGACGCCTCTCCTCCGTCCTCGACGCGGTGGGCAACACGCCGTTGATTCGCCTGAAAAGGGTGGCCGCCTCTGCGCCCGGTGTAGAGGTGTACGTCAAGTTGGAGTTCATGAATCCGGGCGGCTCGGTCAAAGATCGCCCGGCGATGCGCATGATGCTCGACGCCATCAAGGACGGTCGCCTGACGCAGGACCGAATCTTGATCGACTCGACCAGTGGCAACACCGGCGTCGCCTATTCGCTCATGGGCGCGGCGCTCGGCTACCGGATCCAGTTGGTGATGCCGAGCAACGTGACCAAGGCGCGCAAAGACATCACCCAAGCCTTCGGCACCGAACTGATCTACAGCGACCCGATGGAGGGCTCGGACGGTGCGATTCGCTTGGTACGCAAGATCGTCGATGAAAATCCGGGCAAATATTTCTACCCGGACCAGTACTCGAATCCATCGAATTGGCTGGCTCACTACGACGGTACCGGCGTCGAGATTTTAGACGCGCTCGGCGATCGCATCACGCATTTTTGCGCCGGCCTGGGCACGACCGGCACGATGATGGGCACCACGCGCCGCCTGCACACGCATTCGCGGCCGATTCATTGCGTGGCCGTCGAACCCGATCAGCCGCTACACGGGTTGGAAGGCCTGAAGCACATTGCGTCCAGCATCGTGCCGCCGATTTTCGACCCGAGCGTACCCGACGAAACGATGCCCGTGTCCACCGAGGACGGCTGGGACATGTCCGACCGCGTGGCGGTCGAAGAAGGCCTGAACATCGGTCATTCCACGGGAGCCAACATCTTCGCAGCCGTCAAGCTCGCTGAACGCATTCACAAAGCCGGGCAAACGGGCTGCGTGGTCACCATCGCCTGCGATCGCGCGGACCGCTACTTTGCTCCGATGAAATGGGAAAAGCGCTACCTCTGGTAGTCACGAAGGACACGCATGTCGAATACTCCTTGGATCGCGGGTGGTCTGAAAATCACGGCCGGTGTTTTGCTCGAAATCGAGCGCGCGGGCATTGCCGCCTACGCCCGCGACGAAGAAGCGTGCGGTTATGTGACGGGACCCGCCGCTGATCCGCTACTCGCCAATCGCGCCGTCGAGCTGGAAAATCTGGCCAACAAATATCACAAGGCCGATCCCGAGGGTCATCCGCGCGCCGGGCGTGAGTACTTCAAGATCAACTCGCTCAAGTTCGAGCGCGCGATCGCCGAGGGCATCGCCAGCGAACAGCCGGTCAAGGTGTTCTTCCATTCGCATCTGGACTGCGGTGCGTACTTCAGCGCCGAAGACGCAGCCAGCATGACCATGGGCAACACGGGCGGCCCCAGCTATGCCCTCGCCTACCTGGTGACCGCGGTCGACCAAGGAGAAGTCAGCGCTCATCGCCTCTTTATTTGGGATAATGCCGGCAAAGCGTTCGTCGAAGCGCCGTTTTCGAAGCTGGAGTAAGCTCGAAGCCGACCATGACGCGGCGCTTTCTGCTCGGACTCGCACTGGGCAGCGCCGTTTGGCCCGCGGTAGCGCAGGCCGATCTGGGCAGTGACGTCCGAGATTTGAGTGCCGCGCGCGTCGGCGCCGCGCGTGTCGTGCGCTTGAAACCGCGCTTGCTCGAACATGGCGAACGCCTGCCGCTCTCGATCCCGGCCGAGCTCCTCAATCCCAAGGACAGCAGCTGTACCACCGTGTCGCTACTCGGCGTCGTGGGCGTTCACTTCGTGCTCCGCTTCTCGGAACCCGATCCGAGCACCCCGAGCACGGCGTTTCCGGAAGCCAGCGCGGCCGGCGCGAGCGAACTCACCCGTTGCGGCACGGGCAAGCCACTGCTCGCGGGCGCTTACCTGGAAATGCGCTCGCCGCGTGGGGTGATCGAGACCCTGGTCAGTCACTCGCTGGCGCCGCTGCCGCGCTTGACCGAGGTCTTGCCGACGCGCGATCCGGGCGGCGAACTGGCGCTCGGCGATCCCGGGCCTCGGCCGGCGTTGCCACCACTTGCGGCCCGCCTCGCCCGCTTGGCTGCTCGCGCCCAGCGCGACGCGGCCAACGGCTTCGAGCAGCAAGCACTCCAAGCCGCGGCCGACGGCAGCGGTGCTGAATCGTTGCTGCTGGCTCGTGGTTGTCACCAATTGTCGTTGCTGTCGGAGTCGATGCCCGGCGGCAGCCCGGTCGTCGACCTAGACGCCGAGCTCGTCGATGGCGAGAGCGGCGAGCGGCTGGCCGTGGATCGAGCCGAAGACACCGACGCGGCGTTGAGCGTGTGCTTGGGCCTGCCCACGCGGGTCGAGCTGCGCTTCATTGGTGCTCCTGCTCACGCCACGCTGAGTTTGGCGCACACGCGCTGGGACTTGCCGCCCGGCTTGCCGAGCACCTGGGGATCCGAAGCGCAAGCGGGTCTGGCTCGGCTGGCTCGCGACGCGCACCTCCGATTGTTGAACGCGCCGATTTATAGCTCGCTCGGCGTGCAAGGGAGCACCGAGTTGCCGTTCGAAATCGAGCCAGGTGCGTGCTACAGCGCGCTCTTGGTCCCATTGCGCGGTGAAGCCACTCGCTTGTCATTGTCGGTGCGGGCCCACGCGGTCGGGGAGGTCCCGCACGGTTCATCGGACACCGAGGGCAGCGTGGTTTCGTTTTGCGCCCAGGGCGCGCGTATCGCCACGCTCGAAGTCGACAGTCAAGGCTCGGGCCTCGCCTGGCTGCTCTCGGTTTGGCAGAGTGGCCGGAACATGCTGGGGGTCCGGGCACGATGACCTGGCGCGCGCTCGCGGCTGCGCTGACGATAGCTCTGGTCGTGGGCGGCGCTGGCTGCGCGCCGCGCCCAAGTGCGCTCAGTCGTCCCCCCGTCGTGGCGCCAGCGTTTGGCAAAGCGCCCGGCCCGCCCGATACGAAAGCCTGGTTTCGCCCTGAGCGCGAGAGTGAAATCGTGGGCGTTGAGGCCGGCGTTGCCGGTGATCACGTGGCCACCCTGGTCGATCTGCCAGAAGCTTCGTGCGCGGTCTTCATCGCCCGTGGCACGGACACGATACAAGACTTGGATCTGATGATTTACGGCGAAGATGGCGCTGAATTGGGCATGGACGAGGGCGCGGACAAGACGCCCGCGGTGCTCGTCTGTCCACCCCATCCGGCGCGCGTCTACGTCTCGGCGCGCGTAGCAGCAGGGCACGGCTTGGTTGCGCTCGGCGTCGAACGCCTGCCCCCGGCAGATGCAGAGCGCGCCGCCAACGCCTATCACGCTCGGCAGCGCACGGGAGAAGGGGATGCGCGGCTCGCGAATTGGCCCGGCCTCGCCGAGCGCATCGCGGAGCATCGCCAGCGCTTGGGCGGGAAATGGACAGACGTGCGGCGGATTGCCGTTCCGCTCGACGCCCGCATCCCGACGCGCTTGAGCGCCAGCGTCGAAGAGCAGCGTTGTTTGCACGCGTTGGTACTGGCCAGCGACGAACTTTCGCATATCGAGCTCTCGGCCGTCGACTCGAACGGGCATATCTTAGGCCGCGCCGCTAGCTTGGGTCGCGACCGTTCGCTGGTGGTGTGTTCGCCGCTGACCACGCCGATCAGCTTCGAACTGCGGCCGCAGGGTGGCCGGGGCATTGCCGTGCTCGTGCTGTCGCAAAGCGATGCGGGTAGCAATGCCGATTTCGACGACGCTTTGCGCGTCGATCGCTACGAAGCTGGCACCCTGGATGATGCCCGACAAAAGAACGCGACCCGTCTGGCGGGCCTCGGCTACCCCAAAGCGAAAGTACTGAAGACCGGTAGGCTGCAGCCGGGTCGCCTGGATAGCGCCGCGTTTGCGCTGCCCAAGGGCTGCGCACGCCTCGATATCCTAGCGGCCGCCCCCGTTCGTGATCTGTCGGTGCGTCTGTGGGGCGCGGACGATTCGCTGCTCGCGGAGAGCGACTCGCGCGCGACGCCGGTATTGTTCGCTTGCTCTGGCGGCGGCCCCGTGCGCCTGGACACCGAGACCCTGGAGCGCCCCGGTGAATACACCGTAGAACTCCGGGTCGAGCCCGAACCCGCGCCACAATTGGCAGGGACCCCGCTCGCGGCCAGCCGTTTGCTTGGACACATGCTCGAGCACGGATTGATTCGCAGTGGCACTCAAGCCGGCAAGGTCACGCTACATCACTTGACCCCCGAGCACCTCGAGACCGAGCAGCTGTTGGTGCCGTTCGGGCGCTGCGTGGATTTTACGTTGGCGCTCGGCCAGGGCAGCACGGGCGCCGAGGTGCGACTCGTCGACGACCAGTCGGGCGAAGAGCTCGCATCGTCGCGCGGCACGGACGCGACGAGTGCGCGCATCTGTGCCTTCGATGCGCGCGCCGGTGGCACGATCCACGCGCGCGCCGAGCTACGCGTCGCGGCCGGCCAAGGCGAAGGTCTATCGACGACGCACATGACCAGCCCCGCGCGCTGAACGCCGGTAAACTCGGGCGTTCAGGGTCGAAGCGGGATGACGTCGCGCACGGTGGCTGATTTCAGGGCCACCGATCCATCGCCTAGTTTCAGCTCTGCGTCGTTCAGCGCGCGAACCTGCATCCGCGGCCAGGGTTGGGACGGCGTCTCGGGGCGGAGTAGCACGAAGTCGCCACGGCGCAGCTCGTTAACGAAGCTCGAGGGCGGCTCGGCGCTCAGTGCGGACAGCGGCACCGTCACACTCCGCTGCGCCGAGCTGAGCGTCACCACCGCGGTCTCACTGTCGAGTTCGCGTACGTAACCGGTAAACCATTCAGCGCCCACTTTGACCAAGAGCCGTTCGCGCAGTGCAGGGCGCCAACCGGGCTCGGGCCGCGGGTCACCCGCGCGCTCCGCCGCACGCGCAAAGGCTTGCTCCGCCTCACTGCGCGCGAAGTGGCGCTTCAAGTTGAGCTCGGTGAGCGCGGACGGCACGAGTAGATGATCGCGCGTCAAATCGAACTGTTCACCATTGGCAGATCGCGCTTGAAGCGCGTTGCCCGAAATCTTCGTCAACCGGCAGGGCAGCCAGGCTTCGCCGCGACCACAGATGGCCAGCATGTTCACGCTGAGCTCGCGCGCCGTCGGTGGCAACCGATATACATCGCTGGCAACGACGTTCATGGAATCGCTGCCGCCGAGAGCTTGCAAGCGCAGACGATCGCCGTCCGCCGCCAGCACGCGGCCCTCGAAAAACTGCGCCGCCGATTGCTCGGCGACGACGCGATCGCCACGCACGTAGACCTCTGCTCGGACCGGATTGTCGGCCGCTTCACGCTTCTGACAGGCCCAAACCTGGCTGCCCAGCAGCGCGGCCACGAGATAGCGCCAGAACTGAATCCGTTGAAGCAGCACGCAGGCTTTTGTCCTACTCTCCTCGGTTGACGCAAGCGATCGCGAAAAATGGAGCAACCACGATGACGAGCGCACAAGACCCCCGCCAAGCTCAAGGCGGCGGTTATCCCCCCGGCGGCTATGGCCCACCCGGTGGCGGCGGCCCCGGCAGCCCCGGGGGCTACGGTCCTCCCGGTGGCGGTGGTCCTGGTAGCCCGGGTGGCCCAGGAGGCTATGGTCCTCCAGGTGGCCCAGGAGGCTATGGTCCTCCAGGTGGCCCAGGAGGTTACAGCCCCCCCGGCTACCCGCCGCCCGGTGGTTACGGCCCCCCGGGAGCGCCCTACGGTGCTCCCTATCCGTCAGCAACCGGCGGGCCCCCGTATGGCCCCCCGGTCGGTTCACCGAACGCCGATCTCAAGAAGCGAGCTCAAACCTGGCTGATCGTGTCGGCCGCGAGCGTGATCCTGTGCAGCAGTTGCTTCGGCATCATCGGCGCGGTGCTTTGCTACATGGCGATGCAAGCCGCCGACCAAAACAACCTCGCGGACGGCGAAAATAAGCTCAAATGGGGCAAGATCATCACCATCGTCGGCTTTGCGATCGGCATCGTGCTGAGCATCGTCTTCGGCGCGATCTACATCACGCAAATCATCGCCGCGACCACGCACTGAGCGGGGCTCACGCGGGAGCGGGCAAGCGAGCCAAGAAATCGAGTAGGATCTGATTGAACAGCGTCGGGCGCGTCAGATTGACGACGTGCCCCGCGTTCTCGAGCTCGTGCAGCTCGGCCTGCGGCAACAGCTGCTGCAATTCCCGGCACGGACCCAAGCTCTCGGGGTCATCCGTGCCGGCGATCAGGCAGGTCGGAATGCGGAGTTCACGCAGCTGAGGCGCTAAGCGCTCGGGCGAAGGCGAGGCCGCCAAAATTTCCCGCTGCAGGTGCGCCAAGGCTTGCGGTGAATGCTCCAGTAGCCCCTGGCGGATCAGTTTCGCACCTTTGGGATCGAAGCGCGAGCGTTCGCCCCAGACGAACTCCGCGCCCGCTTCGTCCAATCCTCGCTCTTCGATTGCAGCCGCAAACCCGAGCGCCCAAGTGCGCCGCTTTTCCACGTCGCCCGAGGTGGGGTAGGACGCGAGCACCAGCGCGCGCACGCGCTCGGGATGGAGCAGCGCGTAGTCGAGCGAGAGCTTGGCGCCCAGGCTCAGCCCGGCCAAGATCAAGGGCGTGGGTTGGGCGAGCACGAGCTCGTCGAGATCGGCGAGCAAGGCTTCGATCCGATACGACTCTGCGCCCTCGGGCGCGGGGCTACGCGCGTGCCCGCGCAGATCGAACAACGTGACCCGGAAACGCGCCTCGAGCAGCCGCGCTTGCAAGCGAAAATTGCGCGCGCTACCGCCGAAGCCGTGGCAAAAGATGATCCCGGGGTCGCCCTCTTTTCCGAACGTTTCCGTGTAAAGCTTCACCCCTTTTCCAAGCACGGAATTTTCTCGGTCGTCAAGCTTGATCCGGCGGTCGATCCGCTCGTATGGGAGAGACCGTGAGTCGCCCTGACCTGAACCCAGCGCAACACAGCGCGGTGATGACGCTATCCGGGCCGCTCTTGGTCTTGGCTGGCGCTGGCACCGGCAAGACGCGCGTGATCACGTACCGGATCGCGGAGCTGATCCGGCGCGGCATCGTGCAAGATCGAATTTTGGCGGTCACCTTCACCAACAAGGCCGCCAAGGAGATGAAAGAGCGCGCCCAGCATTTGCTCGGGAAACGGCAACGCGGCGTGCAACCCCCGGAGATTTCCACCTTCCACGCGCTCTGCGTGCGGATCTTGCGCCGCCACGCCGATCGCCTCGGTTATCCCAAAGAATTTGCGATCTACGACCGTAGCGATCAAGAGACGTTGGCGCGCGGGGCGTTGCGCGACATCCGCGTCAGCGCGGACAAGCTCCGCCCGGGTGATTTGTTGCATTTGATCAGCGGCTGGAAGAGCCAGGGGATCCGCCCGGCTGCCGCGGAAGCCGCCGCCCAAGGTGACCGCGAGCAGCTCGCGGCTGCCGCGTATGCGCGCTACCAGACCCAACTTCGCGCCTGCGGTTCGATGGACTTCGATGATCTCTTGCTGTCCACCGAAGAGCTGTTCGACAAACACCCCGAGGCACGCTTCGCGGAAGCCACGCGCTTCGATCATCTGCTGATCGACGAGTATCAAGACACCAACGGCCCGCAGTACCGCATCGTCAAGTCGCTGGCCGACCGCCATCGGAACCTGTGCGTGGTCGGTGACGACGATCAGTCGATCTACGGTTGGCGCGGCGCGGACGTCTCCCACATCCTCAACTTCCAGAAGGATTGGCCGGACGCGAAGGTCGTGCGCCTGGAGGACAACTACCGCTCCAAAGCGCCAATCTTGGAGGCTGCCAACACGCTAATCGCCCACAACAGCTCGCGCCATTCCAAGATCCTGCGCCCGTTCCGGGAGGGCGGCCTGCCCCCGCGCATGCTGCGCATGGAAAACGAGACCCTCGAAGCCGAGTCGGTGATCGCCGAAATTCGACAAAACATGCAGGGCGAAGACGAATCGCTGAAGTGGCGTCCGAGCGACGTCGCGATTCTTTTTCGCACCAATGAGCAGCCGCGTGCTTTCGAGCTCGAGCTGCGCCGCGCGCAGATCCCGTACGTGCTCGTCGGCGGCATGTCCTTCTACGATCGCAAAGAAGTTCGCGACGTGCTCGCCTACCTGCGAGTGATCGCCAACCCCGCCGATGAAGTGTCGCTGCTACGCGTGATCAACACCCCTGCCCGCGGCATCGGCGCAGGAACGATCGAAGTTTTGATGCAAGTGGCAGTGGTCGAAGGCAAGCCGCTCTGGGAAATCCTACCGCAAGCCTCTGCCAACGGGGACATCCCCCACACCGCGGGCGACCGCGTGGACGCGTTCCGCGCGCTGATCGAGCAATTCCGCAGCCAGCTCGGCCAGGGTTCGCTCTTCGACTTTGCGCAAGAAATGCTCAAAACCGTCAACTACCGGGCCGAGCTCGATCGCGTGTACAAAACGCCGGGTGACATCGAAGCGCGCTTGAACTCGATCGCCGAGTTCATGAATTCGATCGCGCTCTACGAGCAACGCACCGAGGGTGCCACCCTGCAGGGCTTTTTGGAAGAAGCCGCACTGGCCGGCCGCGAGGATCAAAAGGACGACGACAAGCGCGAGCGCCGCGCGGTCACGCTGATGACCTTACACAGCGCCAAGGGGCTGGAATTCCCCCACGTTTACCTTGTGGGCATGGAAGAGGGCTTGCTGCCGCACCAACGCTCGATCGTCGACGGCAAGAGCATCGACGAAGAACGCCGCCTGGCCTACGTGGGCGTAACACGGGCGCAGGACACGCTGACTTTGACCTTTTGCAAAGAGCGCATGAAGTGGGGCAAGCCCCGCGCTCAGATCCCCAGTCGCTTCTTGATGGAGATGCGCGGCGAGACCGAGCGTGCGAAGAAGGCCGCCGAAGCCGCGGTCCTGATGTTCCGCACGATGGACGGCCGGCCCGTCGAGACCAAGCCTGCGGCAAAGAAAGCCGCTAGCAAACCAGCTGGCGCGCGCAGCGCGAAGAAGCCCGCGCGCCGCGCCTAGCCGCAACGCGTTTGGCCGCGCCGCAGCGGGCTCAGTCGAGATCCTTCAGCTCCGCATCGAGCTTCTCGTCCCATTGATCGCGCTTGGGTGCGGAGTCTTCTTTTTTCGGTGCGCCCTTGGGCACGCTGTGCTTCCGCCAGCGGCCGATCATCATCGCCGCCGCCACGCCAGCGCCACCCATCACCACGGACAAACCGATGAACACATTTTTCAACTGGCTGCTCTCTTGAACAGCCATGATCTTTGGTCCGTAGCGATCCACGAACGACGCTTGAATCGCCTCCGGCGATTCGCCGTTGCGCAGACGACGGCGGATCTCGTGGCGCATGCTGAGCGAAATCGGCGAATCGTGAATGTCGATCGTTTGCGTCCAGCAACAGGGCGCCATCAGTTTGCCCTCGATCGCGCTGGCTCCGGGCACGTTGCCCTGAATGTCGTCGCCGTAGTCGTCTTCAGGTGAGACAGAAGCGGCTGGAGCCGGCGAGTTCGGGGCGTGCGCCAATGCAGCGCCGGAAAACGACAACCCAACCCCCAGCATCAATGCCGGAAGGCCGAACGCCAGCGGAGAGCGAGTCATACCGGGCGTTCTAGCGCGGAGCGGGTCGCTCCGCAGGCCTTCTCCTCACGGCGGGTGCTTCGAGCCGCTTTCGGCACATTTCCTAGGCCGCGGCCAATTGAGGAAATGCCCCTGACATATCGCTCTGGCTGGAACGCTTCTTCTTGCGCCAAAGTGCCAAGAAGTGCTTGCCCCCTGGACGACACTAGCCGACAAGCACCCACAATGGCCCCCGACAAAGCAGAATCGCTTTCGGACCCGTTCGCGCCGAGCGACGCCGTAGCGGTTGTCCCGGACTCGAGCCCACTGCGAGTGTCACTCAATACGCAGTTCGAGAGTGGCATTCCTCCCGCGCGTGAACGGGAAACATCGGCTGGCGCACAGGCCTTCGATCTCGGCCTTACGCTCGACAGCGGCGTGCAGCGGATGGAAGCGGCGCTCGCCAACCAAGGTCGGACCGAAGTCAATCTCGGCTTGCTAGCGCGCGGCCTCAAGCACTTGTCGGCCAGCGCTCAGGCGGCGCGGGTCGCGAACACCGAGCTCATGTACGAGCTCGACGAACTGCGCACGCACCTGACCCGCAGCCACGAAGAAGAACAGGCGCTGCGCTATCGCATGAGCCAACTCGAACGACTCTTGGACATGATTCGCAGCGAAACCTCCCGCGAGCGCGCGTTCATGATCGAAGAGCAGGATCGATTTCTGATCGAAATCATCACCGACCATGAGCGTCAGTTGAGTGAGCTACAAGAGCGGCTGCGCCAGACCGACCAAAGCAAAGTCGATCGCCAGAAGCTCGAAGAGCTCACCGCCCAGCGCGACCAAGCGCGCGAATACGCGACGCGCTGCGAGCGCGAACGGGATTTGGCTTGGCAAGAACTCGCGGCCAGCGTGGTCATGCCAAAAACCGCAGATCCGCCGGCAGATCCGCCCCCGCGGAGCCCGTCCGGAACGGCAGCCATCGGCTCGATCAGCTTGCGCACCGTGTCGGTCCCCGCTTCCAGCCCTGCCGCTTCCGCCGCTCCCGAGACGGAGCGGAGCTCGAGGCGGTCGGGCACGAGCTACTCGCTGTCTGGCGACGACGTGAGCGAGTAACCCACGGCGCCGCGTTCATCGCTTCGCGGACCGATCTACGTTACCCGCGCCGCGGCTCCTCCAGCCAAACTCAGCGCCAATGCTCGTCTTCCGCGCACTTTGCGAGTTCGATGCGCGGAGTGAGCCGCGCTGAGCGCTCAGCCCGCGCGCTCGAACGCCGGCTTCAGCTCGCTCGTGCACCACTCGCGAAAGCTGGTCGGGGTCGTGTTCTCGGCCGTGCGCGGCTCGCTCAGGTCGAGGCCGTTGTCTTTCGCCGCCTGCATGTCGAGCATGCCCTGCGCGAACGCCTCGCTGGCGCCGTACTTCAGGAGCTGCGCCTTGTAGCCCTCGGCGGGCACCTGCTGATAGCGGATCGGACGACCCAACACTTCGCTCATGATGTGAGCGTGGTCGTCGAGCGACAGATCCTCCGGGCCGAGCACGGCAACGCCGCCCGGACCGCTCCAAGTCCGATCGCGCAGTAAGCGCGCCGCACTGGCCGCGATGTCGCGCGTCGCGACGTACGGCGCGCGCAGGTCCGGCCGGTTTGGTCCGAAAAACGTGCCTTGCGCGCGAAGCGAATCGAGGCTGCGCAGCGTATTTTCCATGAAGCCTGGGCACCAGAGCGCGCGAACGTCGAGCCCGGCCTGCTCGAGCTCGATGTCCTTTTTCAGCGCGGAAGACACGATGCCGGCATTGACTTGGACGCGGCGACCGAGCGCGGACACGGTGACCACCCGCTTGACGCCATTGCTCTTCATCGCCGAAATCACCGGCCGTGTGAAACTCAGGTAATAGGCGGTCACGTCCGCTGCCCCGACGAACGGCGGTACGAGGTGAAATAGGCTCTCGGCGCCGGCCAATGCGCGGCCGAGCACCGCCGGGTCATTGCTCGAGCCTTGGACGACGTCCACTTGGTCGCGCACCGCGGCCGTGAGCTTGCCTGGATCCCGCGCGATCACGCGCACGCGCTCGCGTGCGGCGAGCAAATCGTTGACCAACTTCGAGCCCGTAAATCCGGTAGGGGTAGTGACGACGATCATGATGGCCTCCTCGTGCCTTGCTTCGGCTTGCTTCGAACTGAAGTACACTACACCGTACCGTTTACTTCTGCAAGACCATGGGGTAGGTAGCGGAAGTCCGCGAAATTCGGCAGTATGGGGCGATGGCCAGACGAGGCGACGCGCTCCGCGAGCACATCCTTTGGGTCGCCAAGGAGGTGTTCTTGGAGCTCGGCTTCGAGCGGGCCTCGATGGATGAAGTCGCCAAGCGCGCCCAAACCTCCAAGCGTTCGGTGTACGCGCACTTCGAGAACAAGGAGAAGCTGTTCTTAGCCGTAATCGAGCTGGTGCGTGGCTTGTTCTTGGCGCGCATCAAAGAACCGGCGGTGTACTCGCCCAAGCCCGCCGAAGCGCTGGAGGCGTTCTGTGCGCGTTACCTCGAGGCCCTGCTCTACGAAAGCTCGGTTCAAATGTTGCGCATCATCATGGCCGATACCGCGCGCTTCCCCGAGGGCGCCACCAAACACCACGACGTGATCTTTACCGAGGTCGCGACGCGGGTGAGCAGCTATCTGAAGGCGAGCTTTGGCCTGAGCGCGCGCGTCAGTGCGGACGCTGCGCAACGGCTACTCGCGCGGCTGCTTTTTCCACGTCTGCCGCGGGCTCTGCTCGGTTTGGAAGATCTGATCCAAGAGTTCGACGAGCAAGCGCTGTCACCGAAGATCGACATCAAATTCGTGCGCAAGGTCGTAGCGGAGCTACTCGCGTCGCTGCCGAGCGCCCGCGACGGCAAGGGGGCTGGCTGAGTCGCGCCTGTACGTCGACGCCCTATGCCAGATTACCGTGCAGTGCCCGGCCGCTGAAGCTGAAGCGCTCTTCGCGCTGACCGCGATGGACTATTATTATCGGGGCACCGCACACGTGCGCGGTGGAGTTGGCACGCTCGCCAGCGTGTTGCTCTCTGCTTCTGCGCAGATAGGAGTAGATGTCCGCTTGCCGGCGCGCGTCTCCAGTCTTCATCGAGCGTTTTGGCGGCCTATTCCAGCTCCTGAAGCGGCTCCCCGTACTGGGCACGAATGCTCGCCGGGTTCGAACCACGGGCGGAGTGAGCATTTCAACGCGGCGTCCGGCGAGCCGATCATCGAGGACAAACGCGCTCGTTTCCGCTGACGTTGGTCGACGTTCGACGGCTCATGCGCCTCGGACGACTCCGTCCCGACGACTCGAGCCGTCAACTCAATGCACGAAATGAAGCCCCACCTCGTGACGGGGGCGAGATGATCGTTTGGTATAGCGCGCTGCCCGCCAACAACAGAGCAGGCAGCACTCGGAAGGCGCGAATCAGCGAGCGCCCGACGAGGCCAACCGGCTCACCCGAGTAGAACAGGTACGGTGACGGCAAGTAGTAGCTGAGCAGCAGGATCAAGAGCCAACGGTGCAGCGAACGCTGCCCTTCGGTTTGCCAGACGAGCAAGAAAACGGTGACCGGCAAGAGCTGTGTATATTGGTACTCCCAGGCGATGGCGTAAGCCAAAAAGTGCGACGCAAGCGTCAGGATCGTCAACCAGGCCAGAGTGCGTGCTTGTTCGCGTTCGTCGCGAAAGAACAGCACCGGCGCGAGCACCAGCGGCAACAGCGCGAGCCACTGAAAGGGGGCGTCTGTGCCGGTCAGCCCGTGCCACAAGGACGGCAGCGACAAGACTTGCAGATGATCCCAGCCAAATCCAGACTGCGCGATCATGTGCAGCCAGTGCATGGCGTCGTCGCGCATCTCGGGCGTGAGTTGGAAGCCGTTTTTGTAAATGTTGAGGTGCTCTTGGACCCACGCCGGAGACATCAGCAGCTCCAGCACGCGTTTGGGCCCCACGCCTTCGGGATTCAAAGTCGGCACGAGCAGAAAGACCAGCGAAATTGCGGCATAGGCAAACAACGCGATCAGCGCGGCGCGCCTCGTGCGGTGCACGATCAGTAAGCTTGGGACCAAGAGCACGAGCACTGGCTTCGTGAGCAGCGACAGCGACAGTCCGATCGCGATCTTTGCGGGGGGACTGAGTCGGTGAGGTCGCGGGGCACAGGCTGTTTCGGACGGGGGCTGGTCGAGCTCCCCAATGCCGACGAGCGTGAGCGCAACTGCCATGACCACGAGTCCGTGGATGTTGCCGCAGTTCAGTAGCAAGAGCGTGAGCGGGGACGCAAACGCTGCGCCCCAGACCCAAACCGTGTGCCACCCCGGCCGCGCGTGGCGCGCAAAGAGCGCGGCGACGCCCGCGAACAAGCCGATCGTCAACGCGACGAACGCGGCGTAGGACCACCAGGGCGGGAGCCAGCCCAAGTAACCCCCGATGGTAACGGCGACGGCAGGGTGGAGCACGAACCAGGTCGCTTGCGGCCCGAACGCGGGGCTCGACCAGGTATCGAACGCACTCTGACCGGCCCACAGATTGCGGTAGGCCTTGGGAACGCAAAAGTAGTCGATGCCCTGGGCGTCGTGAGGTCGAGCCGCATAAAATAGCGGCTCTTGAGCGCCCAAAACGAGCGCAATCACCAGGCACGCGGCGTACAACGCCAACAAGCCCCAACCCCATCGAGGCGACAAGGGGACTTTCACGGCGCCAAGGACTCGGTCAGGTGCTCCACCCAGTTCAAGTTTGCCTTGGCGAGCTGATGGTTCGGGTCGATCTGGAGGCAGCGCGTGCAGGCCGCGACCGCGGCGTTGCGTTTCCCCAAGAGTCCGTAAGCGACGCACAAGTTGTTGAGCACGGCCGGGTTGTCCGGATTATCCGCACTCAAGGGGAGCAGCAAAGCCAACGCACCTCGGCCGTCATTCTTCTGCAAGAGCGCACGGGTCACTTCGATTTGCGCCGCGAGACGACCCGGCCGTGACTCGAGGGGCAGAGCGCTCGGGCGGGTCGCGGGTACCTCGCCGCGACGGTGCACGAAAAGTGCGACCATGGGCAGCAGCAGCACCAGCGCAATAGCCGTCAGGGTAACGGGCGTTGGAGACCACGGGTCGACGCTCGGTTCGCCTTTTGGATCAGCACTGGGGGCAGTCACGAGCCGCGAACATTACGGGCCCCGTCTCATTTCCGTCAAGTTGCCGCGTCCGCGCCGGGAGTCACTCGCGTCGCCGCGTGCGCCGAGCGCGAGGACGAAATCGCTCAAGGTTTTCGGCTTGCTCAAATAGTAGCCCTGCACTTTGTCGACGCCGATGGCGCGCAGCGCCAAGAACTCGGCCTCGGTCTCCACACCTTCGGCAATGATGGTGCTGCCGATCTCGTGCGCGAACGCGATTAGGCCTTTGGCCAGAGCGCGCCGGCTCGAGTCGCAGTCGATGTTGCGGGTGAGGCTGATATCGAGCTTGATCACGTCCGGATCCAAATTCAGAATGTGTCGCATGCTGGCGAAACCCGCGCCGGCGTCGTCGATCGCGAGCAGGGCGCCGCGCTGACGGAAAGGCGCGAGTGCGCTGGTAAGTGCTCCGTAGTCCGGCACCGCAGCGTGCTCGGTCACCTCGAGCGCGATCCGAGCGAGGTCTACGTCGCGCAGCACGGGCCGCAGGCGACCCGAGATCAACAGTTCCGGCGAAGTATTGAGGCTGAGCGTGAGCGGCGCCGGCAAGTGCTCGAGGGCCACCAGTGCATGCTCGATCGCGCGCAGCTCGAGCTCCATACCGACTCCGGCGTCGTGAGCCGCGTTGAACCAGACGTCGGGCGCGCGGGGCGGGTGCGTGTCGAAGCGCGAAAGAGCCTCCGCCCCCGCGATCTCGTCTTCGAGCAGCGAATAGATCGGCTGATAGACGATGCGCGGCGCGCCCTCCGCGAGCACGCGATGAATTTCATCCGCCGCTTCCTGCTTCGCGCGGGCCCCCCGCAAATCTTCGTCGATGCGGGCCGCCAGGACCTCGCCGAGCGCGCGGATCATGCGCAGATCGCGCTCGCCCAGAGTGAGGTTCGGCGCGCGGCTGAAACAGCACAAAGTGCCGTAGATCTCACCGGTCGAAAGCTCGATCGGTACGCTGAGGTGAGCGCCGATCGGGATGGCTCGAGTCTCTGGCATGGCCATGGCGGCCGGGACGAGTGAGGTGTCGGCGATCAGCTGCGGTAGCTCGCCGCGCACGATTTTCAGACAGTAACCGTCCTCGAGCGGGATGACCTGCCCCACGGAAATCGGCGCGGATTCCTCGGAGTCCACGTGCTCGAGCACCCGATCGACCTCGCGGAAGTGGGACACGAACGCGACGTCCATGCCCAGGTGCTTGCGCACCGTGCGCAGCACCTGCGCCACGCCGTTGTGGCCCACCCCATGGGCCAAGAGCGTTGCGATCGGACCTGCGTTTCGGAGATTGTCACCCATTGTCGCCTCTTTCCCGGCCTTGGATTCCCATCTCTGGCAACGGCATTTGGCGGGCGGCATTGAGGGTTTTGCTGGGATTTTACGTCCCCACCCCCTTGACCTTACCGGTCGGTGAGCCTAAAGTTTCACGAAGTTTTGAAAGCTCAAAGAACAAGCTGATGTCGGGAATCCCCTCAGAGCCCGTTTCCCAGACCGAACTGGAAGTCGCCGACACGATCGGGCGGCTGATGGAGTTCTGGGGATTCAAGCGGCCCATGGGGCGCATGTGGACACTGCTCTACCTTTCTCCAGCCCCACTCGGCGCAGCAGAGCTGGGTGAGCAGCTGAAGATGAGCGCGGGCGCGGTCAGCATGACGCTCAACGAGCTGCTGAAGTGGGGCGCCGTCAAGAAGAGCTGGCGACCGGGAGAGCGGCGCGACTTCTATGAAGCCGAGACCAGCATCGGAAAATTGGTCCAACGAGTGCTGCGCGAGCGCGAGCTGGAACTGGTGCGCCAGTTCGGTGAGGCGTTGAGCAACGCGGAGTTGGCCCTGCCGCGCGCGGCCGAGGCAGGCAGTGCGCCCGATTTCAAGCGCGATCGCGTGCATGAATTGCAACGCTTGGCACGCCTCGGCGAAACCCTGCTTACGGCGTTGGTTGCTGGCAAAGTCGTCGACCCCACCCCCTTCCTCAAAGTGTACGGAGATCCATGACCGAACCTGTGACCGCCCTCGCCCGCGACGCCGCCGGGACCGCCATCACGCGCGAGGGCTCGGGCGCGATGTTCGACGGCATCGCGGCCCGCTATGATTTGGTCAATCGTGTCATCTCGCTCGGCATCGATCAAAGTTGGCGCCGAAAGACCGTACGCGCGCTCGAACTCGGCCACGCTCACCGGGTGCTCGACTTGGCGACGGGGACGGCCGATCTGGGAATTCAAGTGGCTCGCACCGAGCTCAGTGTGAGCGTGGTCGGCCTCGACCCTTCCGCCAAAATGCTGGAGGTCGGGCGCGAGAAGGTGGAGCGCTCCGGGCTAAACGGCCGCGTGGAGCTGGTACAAGGGGACGCTCAGGCCCTACCCTTCGCCGACGCTTCCTTTCATTCCGTGTGCATCGCCTTTGGCATTCGTAACGTGCCCGATCGCGCGCAAGCGTTGCGTGAGATGGCTCGCGTCACGCGTCCCGGCGGCAGGCTCGCAATCCTCGAGCTCTCCGAGCCGCGGGGCGGCTTGATGGGTGCGATGGCGCGTTTCCACATTCACACCGTGGTGCCCTACGTGGGCGCATTGCTCTCCGGCGTGAAAGAGTATCAATACCTGCAGCGTTCGATCGCGGCGTTCCCCCCCGCGGCCGAGTTCGCGGAGCTGATGCAGCGCTCGAATTTGAACGTGCTGGGCGTGCATCCGTTGACTTTCGGGGTTTGCCACCTTTACGTCGCGGAGCCTCGAAGCTAACCATGAGCGAGCAGTTCGCGATTGGCGCGGCCAGCACTCGAGCGGCTGACAGCGCTTTCGACAGCCGAGAGCTGATCGACCGAATCGGAAGGGATCTGGCTCGGCTGGATGGCACGTCCGAGTGGGCAGTATTGACCTGGCCGGTGCCGCGGGTGCCGAGCGAGCGTCTGCTCGGCGCCGAGAGCAGCGGCAGTGCCATCCTCTGGGCGCCGCCCGCCGATGAAGAAGCGTGTGGCCTGGGCGCAGCCTTCACACTCGAAGCAAACGGCAGCGCTCGTTTTCGAAGCATTCAGGACCAAGCGCAAGCGGTTTGGGCCAAGCTCGACGCCAGTCGCCGCGACGCCGCCGCGCCTAGCCCTCGTTTTTTTGGCGGTCTCGCTTTTCAACCGGGTCAAGCCGAGACCGGCCTTTGGCGCGGCTTCGGCGACGCACGCTTCGTGCTTCCTGAACTCAGCTACCTGAAGAACAAGGCGGGCGCCTGGCTGTGCCTGATCGTGCGCGGTGGCGGTTGGGACAAATTGGCCTTCCGGGGCGAGCTCGAGCCGCGCTTGACGCGCGCGCTGCAGGCCTTGTTCACACCGACTCCAGCGCGCGAAGCAGCGCGCGAGCTCGGGCGTGAAGAGCCATCCGAGCCGGCGTTCGCCGAGCTGGTGAGCGCCATTCAAGACGAGATCAAGAGCGGGCGGGCGCAGAAGATCGTGGCCGCGCGGCGCGTGAGCTTGACCTTGGATCGCGAACTCTTGCCGGAGGTCGTGCAGAGCCGGCTACGTGACGACGCCCCCGAATCGACACGCTTTGCGTTTCGGGTCGCTGGCACGACCTTCTTGGGCGCGACACCAGAACAATTGGTGCAAAAACGCGGCCTCGAGCTGCGCACAGAAGCGGTCGCCGGTTCGGTCAGCGCTGACGATGCCACGTCCGCCCTGTGGTTGCTCGAAAGCGCCAAGGACATCCGTGAGCATGAGTTCGTAGTGAGCGAGATTTTGCGATTGCTCGCGCCGCTGACCAGCGAGCTCTCACCGGCACCCAAGCGCGAGCTGCATCGCCTTCGCACGGTCCTGCATTTGCGCACGCCGATCCAGGGCCAGTTGCGTGAGCCCGGCCACGTGCTCGAGCTCGTTTCCAGGTTGCACCCCACGCCCGCCGTCGGCGGAGTACCGACCCACGCGGCGATTGAGTTCATCACTCGCCATGAGCCGGATCAACGCGGTTGGTACAGCGCACCCTTCGGTTGGTTCGACGAAACGGGTGATGGGCGTTTCGTGGTGGCGCTGCGCTGCGGCGTCGTCGCGGGCAAACGTGCAGAACTGTACGCAGGAGCCGGCGTGGTCTCTGATTCGAACGCCCCCAGCGAGTTCGCCGAAACGCGCTGGAAGCTCGCCGCGCTGCTCGGAGCACTCGGAGTTTCCGCATGATCCCGACGCTGCTGACCGAATGGTCGCGGCTGCTCCTCGGAACACTGGCTCGAGCGGGTGTCGAACACGTGGTGCTCAGCCCGGGCTCGCGTTCGACGCCGTTCGCGTGGGCCGCGCTGAACGAGCCCAAGCTGCGCTGTCATTCTGTGTGGGACGAACGAGTCGCTGCCTTCTTCGCGCTCGGCCAGGCGCGTGCCAGCGGGCGGCCGAGTTTGCTTCTGTGCACGTCGGGTACGGCCGCGGCCAATTACTACCCCGCGGTGATCGAGGCTTCGCTCGCGCGCCTGCCGCTCTTGGTGCTGACCGCGGATCGTCCCTTCGAGTTGCAACACGCGAGCGCGCCGCAAGCGATCGATCAAATCAAATTATTCGGCGATGCCGCGCGCGCCTTCTTCGAGCTGGGTACGCCCGATGCTTCGCCGAGCGCGCTCTCGGGGTTGCTCCGCAGTGTCGCGCACGCCGTGCATGCCGCTCGACATGATCATCCGGGCCCCGTGCACTTGAACGCGCGCGCGCGCAAACCGCTCGAGCCGGTGCAGGCGGACGACGCGGCCGCCCTCAGCCTGCGCGAAAGCGTAGACGCGCTACTGACGCGCGGTCCCACGCTGACTTCACCGGCCGCGCGTCACGGCGATGTGACCCGCTTGGCGCGCGCTTGCGCCGAGACGGCCCGCGGGCTGATCTTGGTCGGTCCCGAACCCGCGTATCGACCCGAGGCGGCGCGCGCGGTGAGCCGCCTGGCGGAGCTCACCGGCTATCCACTGTTGTGCGAGGCCACGAGCCAGTCTCGCTTCCGAGCCGAGCTCGCGCCCGGTGTGTTGTGCGTCGACGCTTTCGAGTGGCTGCTGCGCTCGCCGAACCTGCGCGCTCGCCTCGCCCCCGATTTGATTCTGAGCTTCGGCAGCACGCCCACATCGGGGAGCTACGAGCGCTGGCTCAACGGCAATTTCAATGGTCAGCGGTTCGTGATCGCCGAGCATGGCTTCCCGGATCCACACGGGTTGGCGAGTGAACTGATCGACTCGAGCAGCGCCAACGCCGCCAACGATACCGTGCGGCACTTGCAGCATGAACGCGTGCAGCACGAAGCCGAGCGCGAACGATTCCGTCATGCTTGGCGAGAAGCCAATCGCCAGGCCTGGGTCGCCGTCGAGCAAGAGCTGGCTCGGCCTTCCGCGCAACTGAGCGAAGCCTGCGCGATCCGCGAGGTGCTCGATCATTTGCCCGACCCCTGCCAGCTCATGATCGGCAATAGCTTGCCGATCCGCGAGGTGGACGCGTACGTCCCAGCTCGCGCGTGCAGCTTGAGCGTGCTCTGTCAGCGCGGAGCGAACGGCATCGACGGGCTGATCTCGGGGGCCGCGGGCGCGGCTAGCCTCCGCCCAGAGCCCACCGTGCTGCTCTTGGGCGACGTGAGTTTCATGCACGATTTGGGCGGCTTGGCCGTCGCGCGCGAGGCGAGCGGGCCGTTCGTGATCGTGGTCATCGACAACGGCGGAGGTCGGATTTTCGAGCAACTCCCGATCTTCGAGCAACTCGCACAGGACGCGGAGGCGAACCGCTTTTGGCTCACGCCATCCGGCGCGGAGCTCGCGCATGCGGCCGCGCTATTCGGCTACCGGCACTCGAAGATCAGCGAACGCGCGGGCATCGCTCGTGCCCTGAGCGAAGCTACCCGTCAACCCGGGGTGAGCGTGCTGCAAATCGTGGTCGAGGGCAGCAGCGCGCGCGAGTCCGAGCAGCGCGTGCGGACCGCGCTCGAAGCCCTGATCGGTGCCAGCGGATGAGCGCGCTGCTGGCGTTGCACGGCTTCACCGGCAGCCCGCACAGCTGGGATTTTCTGCCCGAGCAGCCAGCGGTACGCCGCTTCGTTCCGGCGCTCGTGGGCCATCGCGGAGCGAGCGAAAATGGCCACGTGCTGAGTTTCGAAGCGGAAGTGGATCGCTTGGCGCAATTGAGTGCAGAAGCGAGCACGCTGCACGTCGTCGGTTATTCACTGGGCGCACGCTTGGCGCTCGGGCTCGCGCTGCGCCATCCCGAACGCGTCGCGCGGCTCACGCTGATCAGCGGTCACCCCGGCCTCGACTCCGACAACGAGCGTGCCGAACGACGGGCCGCGGACGAGCGTTGGTGCGAGTTGTTGCTTACTCGCGGCTCGCTCGCGTTCGTAGACGCCTGGCAGTCCCTTCCGCTGTGGAGCAGCCAAGCGCAGCTGGACCGAGCCACGGTCGAGCGCAAGCGCAGCGAGCGGCTGAGTCACGATCCGGCCGGCCTGGCGCGTTCGCTGCGCGTCACCGGCCTGGCGGAAATGCCCAACTATCGCCAAGAATTGACGCAGATCCGCGTGCCCCTGACCTTGCTCGCGGGCGGCTTGGACGCGAAGTTTCGGAGTCTCGCCGAGCAGATGGCGAAAATCGTAGCGCACGCCGAACTGACGATCGTAGACGGAGCGGGGCATGATCTCTTGCTCGAGCGCCCCCAGTTCATTACCGAAGTGATCCGACGAGGAAATCAGCCATGACCGACATCGAATGGACCCCGAGCCAAAGCTTCGAAGACATCATCTACGAAAAATCGAGCGAGGGGATCGCCAAGATCACCATCAATCGGCCCCAGGTGCGGAATGCTTTTCGGCCGCTCACCATTCAAGAGATGGAGCGTGCCTTCGCCGACGCGCGAGACGACAGCGAGATCGGCGTGATCATTCTCACCGGCGCCGGCAAGGAAGCGTTCTGCTCTGGCGGCGATCAGAAGGTGCGCGGCGACGGCGGCTACGTCGGCAAGGACGGCATCGCGCGTTTGAACGTGCTCGATCTGCAGCGCCAGATCCGTACCTTGCCCAAGCCCGTGATCGCCATGGTCGCCGGCTATGCCATCGGCGGTGGGCACATCTTGCACTTGGTCTGCGATTTGACGATCGCCGCCGACAACGCGCGCTTCGGCCAAACCGGGCCCAAAGTCGGGAGTTTCGACGGCGGCTACGGCTCTTCCTATTTGGCGCGCATCGTGGGCCAAAAGAAAGCGCGTGAGATTTGGTTCCTGTGTCGCCAGTACGATGCCACGCAAGCGCTCGACATGGGCCTGGTCAATCACGTAGTGCCATATGACAGCTTGGAAGCCGAGACCGTGCAGTGGTGCCGCGAGATCTTGCAGCACAGCCCGCTTGCCCTGCGCTGCCTGAAGTCCGCGCTGAACGCGGACTGCGACGGGCAAGCCGGGCTGCAGGAGCTGGCCGGCAACGCGACGCTCCTCTACTACCTGACCGAGGAAGGCAAAGAGGGCAAAACCGCGTTCCTCGAGAAGCGCAAACCCAACTTCAAGAAGTTCAAGCGCCTGCCCTGAGCCGAGCAAGAACCATGAGCGCCTCAGCACCGATCAGCACCGCGAATCCGCCGCTGAGCGTCCGTCCCGGCTCGCTCGGCGCGTGGCTGCTCGCCAGCCGGCCGAAGACGCTGAGCGCGGCGGCCGTGCCGGTGCTGGTCGGCACCGCCTGCGCTTCCGCGCGCGGGCAGGTGAAGTGGGGGCCAGCGCTCGCCGCGTTGCTCGGCGCATTGCTGCTGCAGATCGGCGCGAACTTCGCCAATGACGTGTTCGACTTCGAAAAAGGCGCGGATACCGCCGATCGTCTCGGCCCGACGCGCGCCGTGCAAGCGGGGTTGCTCAGCGCGCGCAGCATGCGCCGTGGAATGTGGGTCGTATTCGGCCTGGCGCTGCTGATCGGCTCGTACCTGACCTGCGTGTCGGGGCCGGTGATCTTGCTCATCGGCTGCGCGTCGATCGCGTCGGCCATTGCCTATACGGGCGGACCTTATCCGCTCGGGTATCACGGGCTCGGGGACGTGTTCGTCTTCATTTTTTTTGGTTTGGTCGCCGTGTGCGGCACGGCCTTGGTCGAGATCGGGCGCGTGCCGCTTTTGGCGTTGGCCTGCGCCATTCCGGTGGGCGCACTGGCCACGGCCATTCTGGTCGTGAACAACTTGCGCGACCGTGTGACCGATTTGGGCGCCGGAAAGCGCACCCTCGCCGTGCGCTATGGGCGCAGTTTCGCGCTCGGCCAGTACCGCGCCTTGCTCGCGCTCAGCTATTTGACGCCTGTCGGCTTGGCCTTGAGCGGCCGCATTGGGCCGGAGGTCTTGGTCACGCTGCTCTCGCTGCCTTTGGCGCTCAAAACCGAGCGCGCCGTGAGGGCCACGGAGGGGCGCGCGCTCAATCCGCTGCTCGCGGCCACCGCCAAATTGCTCGCCGTATTCGGGTTGCTGTTCGCGCTCGGCCTGAGCCTACGCGGTCTGCTCGGCCATTTCGGGTGGGCGAGCGGGCCGTGACCCTGACCGTGTCAGTGGTCTCCACTGCGCGGACCTTGTCTCGCCCCGCACGCAACGCGCGCGCTCAGTGGTCCGAGCGGGCCAGTTGCATCATCACCCTCGAGAGTGATAGCGGCGTGCGTGGCCGAGGCGAAGCAGCGCCCTTGCCGGGCTTCAGCCCCGACAGCGGGGAGGCCTGTGAGGCCGCCCTCCGAACCCTCGATCTTACGGGAATTGCCGACCAGCTCGAGCCGGGCCACGACCTGATCGGTGAGCTCGGGCGGGCCAGCTTGCGCCTCCCCCCCCATCTCCCTGCGGCGCGCGCGGCCTTCGAAAGCGCGTTGCTCGAGCTTTGGGCACGCGCCGCCGGAGTACCAACTTGGAGGCTGCTAGTACCTGACGCCGCCGTGCCGAATTCGCGTGCCGTCGCCTGTCTGCTCTCTGGTGAGCCAGAGCAAGCCTTGCCCCAAGCCCGGGCCGCGCGCGCACGGGGTATCACGAGCTTCAAATTCAAAATCGGGCGCCCGGGGGCACTGGACCGCGAGCTGGCCGCCGTGCAGAGATTACGCGCTGAGCTCGGCCCCGCGTGTCGACTCCGTTTGGATGCCAATCAAGCACTGAGCGTCGCCGACGCGCGCCAATATTTGCCGCGTTTTGCCGCCTGTGAGCTCGAATTCATCGAAGAGCCGTGTGGCCCGCGCGAGCTCTCCGAGCTCATCGCGCTGGGCCTGCCCTTCGCGTTGGACGAATCACTGGCCGCGGGTGCGACGCCTCGGCCTGGCGACGCAGCCGTGATTTTGAAACCAAGCCTAGTGGGTGGAGTCTCCGGCTGCTTCGCGCTGGCGCGCGCCGCGCAGCTTTTCGGCGCTCAGGTGCTGCTTTCGCATGCGTTCGAAGGCCCGCTCGGGCTCGCGTTGAGCGCGACGCTGGCGCTGAGCATCGGCTCGGCGACGACTGCGCACGGACTCGATCTGGAGGGTGCCCGCCTCGAGCACCTCAGCCTGCCTTTCTTTTCCGGGTCCGCCATCGTTCCCTGGAATGAACCTGGATTTGGCCTCTCGGAGCAATCATGAGGCTGTCCATTTTCGCGGCCGCTCACGAAGCGCCGCAGCGCGAAGCGCTCGTCTGCGAGGGTGAACGCTTGACTTTCGCCGCGCTAGCGCGGCGCGTGCGGGCGCGTGCAGGTCAACTCGCTGCGCTCGGCGTACGACCGTTCGACGCGCGCCCCGTCGCGCTGGTCGTCGACGGCAGCCTGGCGATGTTCGAATGCTTGTACCTCTGCCTCGAGCTCGCGGTGCCAGTCTTGCCCCTCCACCCACGATTGACCGCGCCCGAACGCGACTACTTGGTCAGCCTGAGCTCCGCGCAGTGCACGATTGAGCCGAGTCAGCTCGAAGCCGTCAAGGAGCCACCGGCGATGGGCTGGGATTTCGAGGCCGTGCCGGAGGATCGCACGCTCGCGCTCGTGCCCAGCTCGGGCTCCACGGGCCGACCCAAGTTGGTCGAGTTGAGCCGGCGCGCATTCCTCGCGCTGTGTCGCGCGGACGCTGAACGCGTCCCACCGCGGCTCGACGATCGCGCGTTGCTTTGCTTGCCCCTATCGCACGTCGGAGGGCTATCGGTCGTCATCCGCGCGCTCTCCGCGCGCCGCTGCTGCGTCGCGTTTCGTGCTGGAAGTGGCGGTTTGCTCGGCTCCGTGCCGGAGCTCGCGCAGTGCCTGATCGCCGAGCGGATCACGCTGCTGTCTTTGGTGCCCGCGGTGCTCGCGCGGTTGGTGCGTGAGGCGCCCGAGCTCGCGTCGCATGCCCCGCTGCGCGCGGTCTTGCTGGGCGGACAAGCCTGTTCGGCAGAGTTGTTTGCGGCCGCTCGTGAACGTGCCCTGCCCGTGCTCACCAGCTATGGGCTGACCGAAGCGTGCTCCCAAGTCAGCACGCTGGCCTTTCCACCACCCGCTGCAGCGCCTTTGAAGCAGGGCGTCGTCGGTGTGGGCTTTCCGCTCCATGGGGTCGAGGTTCGGGTCGTCGCCGGATTGATCGAAGTCCGCGGCCCGACGCTGTTCAGCGGCTACCTCGGACAAGCGGCGCCCGTGGAGGAGGACGGTTTTTTTAAAACCGGCGACCGCGGTGAGTTCGATCAAGAGCTCGGTCTGTTCGTTTTTGGCCGAGAGAGTGAGCTGATCATCACGGGCGGCGAAAACGTCGACCCGAGCGAAGTGGAGCACGCACTTTTGGCCTGCGTTGGTGTGGAAGCCGCGTTGGTATTCGGCGTGCCCGATCCGGAATTCGGTGAGCAGGTGGCCGCCGCGCTCGAGCTTCGACCGGGCCGCTTCGATCAGCAGGTGTTGTTTGCGGAGCTCGATCAGCGGCTGGCATCGTTCAAACAACCGCGCGCGCTGTGCAGCTTCGATACGCTACCGCGCCTCGCGTCGGGCAAGCTGGATCGCGCCCAGATCCGCGCCCTCGCCGCGGCGCGGCTTTCGCCCGTGGTGCGCGGAGCTCGCGCAAAAGGCTGAGCCTCCGTCGAAAAAAGCAGCTATCCTACGGAACCGCATGGCCCCTGCCCCGCTACGTCTGAGCGTCGTCTTTCTGCTCGCCTCGTTGGTCGGTTGTGAAACGCGCCCGCGTGAAAGCGCTCCCCCCGCCTCTCGTTCGGCAACGGTGGCCGCCTCAGCCGCGAGTGCAGCACCGGCTACCGCTGCGAAAGCATTCGGAGCACCGATCAGCCCCGGCCCCCAGCTTGCCCTGGCGGACGTGCTTTCGAGCCCGGAGCGGTTTCGCGATCAGGCGGTCACGGTCGAAGGTCAAGTTCGGAGCGCCTGCACCCGCCGCGGCTGCTGGATGGAGCTCGCCGAAGGCAGCGACCCGAAGCTGCCCGGCTGCCGCGTCACGTTCAAAGACTATGGCTTCTTCGTGCCGACGGACTCCGCGGGCGCCCACGCCAAAGTCCAGGGCACACTGGGCGTCAACACGCTGCCCCCAGAGCGGGTCGCGCACCTCGAGAGTGAGGGTGGCCAATTCCCTCGCAAGAACGCGGATGGCAGCGTCGACGAGCTGCGCCTGGTCGCAACCGGCGTCGAACTACGCCGCAATTAGGTCGTTCGGCCGTTTTTTTTTGGACCGATGGCCGAATGAGTCTTTTCTGCGTTTCCGCCAAGTTGTGATACGCCGGTAGGCAATGCGTTTCCTGACTCGCTTCTTGGGCGCGGCGTTGCTGCTGCTCGCGCTCCCCGCTCGCCCCGCCAGAGCCAGCGAAACGCACGTCGTGGCCTCCGGGCAGACGCTCGGCCGGATTGCCGATCGCTACAACGTGACCATCGCGGCGCTGTGTGAAGCCAATGGCCTGCAGCGCCGTGCGCCGCTGAAGATCGGTCTCAAGCTCCGCATCCCTGAGGGGAAGGACGCCGTCGTAGGTGAGGACGCCACCGATCCCAACGAGAGTACGACGCTCATCCCGTCGCGGAGCAATGACGACGCCAAGGCCAACGAAGTCGACAAGAGCGACACGTTACTGGCCAACGGCATGCACATGGTCACCCTCGCGGGCGCTGCCCCGGCCTACTACTTCGAACCCACCGGGCCGGGCCGCCATAGCATGCGTCCGATTTTGGTTTATCTGCATGCGCGGGGTGGACACCCGGAGAAGGATTGCCAGCGCTGGGCACCCGTCGCACGCCGACTCGGCTGGCTCGTTTGTCCAACCGGGCCCGCTCCGTACGGTGATGGGCGCGCCTGGGACAACAACTGGCCGTCTGCACACACCGCAACCATGTCGGCCATTCAGGTACTTCGAAAGAAATACGGCCGCCGCGTGCAACTCTACGGCAACACGCTGATTGGCTTCAGCGAGGGTGCCTACGCGGCCATGAACGTCGGCGTGCGCGAACCGCACGTGTTCAACCGCTGGCTGATTCTAGCTGCCACCGACCACTACTGGGGCGGCCCCGGCCTGGAAGCGCTGCAGACCGCAAAAGAACGCGTGCGCCGCGTGTTCTTGATCACCGGCGAGCACGACGGCGTGATCGACGGCACCCACCAGGTCGAAGACTGGCTGGCCCGCGCCGGTGTCGACACGCGCGTGGTCACCCCGGGCGATATGGGTCACGAACTCGCCCTCGATCGCAAGCCCGAGCTCTACCATCAAGCCCTGGCCTGGCTCGACCGCGGCGACAAGAAGGGCAAAAAGAGCAAGACCAGCGCCGAACGCGCCGAACGCATCGCCCGCAAGTAGCCCCCTCGCTCTCGGTGCGCGCGCAGCGCCGCACGCTTCTCTCGCATCCCTCTCCGGCGCGCGCGCAGCGCCGCACGCTTCTCTCGCATCCCTCTCCGGTGCGCGCGCAGCGCCGCACGCTTCGCGCCTAAGCGCGCGCCAAGCAGTTCAGCCGCTTCAGCGCGAGCGGCCCAGCCCCCCCGTCCGAGCGTGCGCAAACGCAAGTCTCCAGCCGCGCGCCGAAGGCGCCGCGCGCCCTTCTCAATGCCAGGCGGCGGCCTGTTGAATCGGCTTCCCCGTCCGGTCATGCTCCGCGATCAGCGTCCGCGCCAGCACGTCGCAATCCACGCAGGCGGGGAAGCGCGACTGGTGCTCGCAAATCAGCTGCTTGGCGGTGGGCGGATCGGCCGTGAACTCCTCGGGGTCAAGGTGCCGACCGCAGGCGATGCAGTGAATGTGAGCCTGCTGCTGACCGCTCGGGCCGGGCGACAGATCTTTGCGTTCGCGTTTGGTGAGGCGCTTCTTTCGCTGCATCTTGGCGGCACTTAACTCAAACTGGGGACTCTCGGTCAAGCGCGTTCTGGTCAGAGCTCAGGTCGACAGCTCAGCGAGTAGCTGGCGCGCCGCAGCGTGCTCCGCATTCTCCGCCAATGCCTTGGCCACGAGCAGCTTGGCTTTCCGGGGATCGTTGGATTTTCGAGCCAGAACCGCCAAATAGTAGTTGGCGTCGGCTTTGGCGTCGGCAGGGGCGCCGTCGGTACTACCCGAGGCCGCGGGTTTCATGATTGAAACCGCGCGAAACGCCCGTTGCGCGATCTCGTCCTCGTCGATTTCGACGGCGAGTTGGCCGAGCCGCATCGCGAGCTCGCCATTCTTGGGATCGAGCTCGAAGGCCTTGCCCAGCGCCGCCAAGGCGTCGGTGAGGTAGCCCTCGTCCAGGTGGATCTGAGCCATCGTCGAAAAGATCCCGCCCAGGGCTTTGGTGCGCCGACCCTTGTTGGCTTCGGCAATCGAGTTCAGCAGCGCGAGCGCCTCCTCCGCGCGTTGCGCGGAGGCGTAAGCCCGTGCGAGCAGGACGACGACCTCGACGCTCTCGGGGTTGTCCTGACGAGCCGATTCGAGCACCTCCACGGCCGCCACCGGATCACCCTCGGGCGCCAAGAGCAGGGTGCCCACGCGCAGCAGGCTGGCCACGCGGAGCGCAGGGTCGGGTTCATTGCTGGCGTCCTCCAGCAGCAGATCGGCGAGTTCCCGGCGCGCGCCGAGCGCGTCGTACACGACGGACAAGCGCTGCCGCAACTCGGGGTGCAAATGGTTCTCGCGCAGCGCGCGTTCGAGTGCCGGGCGACAATCCGCGAGCCGCCCCGCGAGTTCGCAAGCCTCGCTGTAACGCAGCGCGGTCTCGATCAGTGAATCGCCCTGTTCGACGTCGACCAAGCGCGAAAGCGTCTCGATCGCGCCCTCCAGATTACCCGTGCGCGCCTCGAGCGACGCCAAGCGCCGGAGAGCGCTCAAATCATCTGGGTTGGCGCGCACGAACTCGGCCAAGCGCGCGCGCGCGCCGGACAGATCGCCCGTCTCTTCGAAGACCGCGACCAGGCGCAACGTGAGCCGAGCTTCTTCATTCGGCTCTGCGCGTACGATCGCGCGTTCAATGGCTTCGATCAGCTCCGAGACGACGCTTCGATCCGTGGTGTACGCCTGCTCGAAGGCGGCCACCGCTTCGTCATCTCGGCCGAGTTCGCCGAGCACCGTGGCGCGCTTACGCTGCAGCTCCACGCTGTTCGGATCGGTGCCCAGCAGATCGTCGATCACGCCCAATGCGGCCTCCGGATTTTGCGCCGCCCGATGCGCTTCCATCAACCTTTCGAGCAGCTCGCGCTCATTGGGCCGGTCGCGCAGCGCTCGGCTGAGCAGCTCGGCTACGCGCGCGAAGTCCAGCCGATCCGAGAACCGCACCACCAATAGATCGCGCAGCGCGGAGTCGCGCGGATTGGCCTCGAAGCCCATCGTCAGTGCGCGCTCGGCGCCTTCTGGATCACCGAGCTCTTCGCGCATGGCCGAGAGCTTGCGCGCCAGCGCTGCCGCCGTTTCACCTCGAGCCGTACGCAGCAGCCCCTCCAGCGCGTCCGAGATGGCGACGGCATCACCGGTGGCCTCCGCCAAGCGGAGCACGCTCTCGAGGAGCTCCTGCTGGTTCGGTTCCCACTCCAAGGCTGCGCGGCACACGTCGAGGGCTTCGGTCAAACGCTGCTCGCGCTCCAGATTGCCGACCAAGCGTAGCGAGAGCTGCACGATTGCCGGGACGTCGCGCGCATCTTTGGCCTGATCGATCTGACTGACCAGGAGCGCAGACAGCTCGCCGCTACGCCCCTCGCGCTCCAAAAGCTCCGAGAGCACGCGCGCCGCGTCACGCTGCGAGGGGTCGTCGGTGATGATGTCTTGCAGGAGCGTGATCACGTCGCCCGCGCGCGCCGGCTGACCCAGCAGCGCATTGACCTGCTCGATGCGCAAAGCAGAGCGCTCCGCGGCATCCTCGATCAACGGGGTTATGCGCGAAACGAGCTGAACCATGCGCTCCGAGTCACCGAGCTTCCGCACCAACTCCAGCAGCGGTTCCCAGATCGAACGATCCGCCGGGTCCGGCACGAGCAACAGCTCGTACAAATCCGCCGCGCGCCGCCAAAGCTCGGGAGATTGAGCGAAGCGCTCCGCGACAGTCAGCCGCAAGCTGCGCGCTTCATCCGCTGGCAAGTGCGCCGCCGCTTGCGCTCGATATTCGAGCGCTTCGATTTCGCGGCCCGAGGCCTCGACCAGCTTCGCCAACTCGAGGCGCACCCAGGCCGCGTCGGCCGGAGCTTCGTTGCTGGTGTCGAGGGCAAGGCCGGCTTTGAGCAGGCGTTCGCTGAGCTCGGCGTCACCCAAGCGCTCCGCGACGTTGACGCCCTCACGGACGCGCGTCAACGTCGCGTCAGGGGCCGCGATCTGACCTGCCAAGGCGTTGGCCAGAGCGCGATCATCGCCCGTGGCACGCGCGATGCGCTCGAGCAAGGCCGCCACTCGCGCCGGATCTAGAGCGCCCGCCGATTCCGCGAGCAACTGTCGCGCGCGCTCGAAGTCTGGCGCGATATCCAGGGCTCGCTCGAGGAGCTCCAAGCCCTGTTCTCCACCGTTCGCGTCGGCCAAGCGCACCTGGGCAAAGCGATAGAACAAATCGCCATCGGCGTCGCCTTTGCCGGTTTTCAGTTGCGCGGCGACACGCCGTTCGAGCACTTGCGACTCACGACTCGCATCGCCCAGACAATCGTAGACCCGAGCCAGTGCGGCCCACGAGGCATCGTCGAACGAGGCCGCGGCATCCAGGCTGGCTTCGAGCGCGCGAGCGCGCCTGGCCAAGCCGTCCTTCACGCGCTCGAGGTCGCCGAGCCCGCCCTTGTGCAAGAGCACCAAATCGGCCAAGGCGCGCGCCGCTTCGGGCGCCGGTAGCTCGCGAGCCAGCCGAGACTCCAGCGCTCGCGCCAGCAGATCGTGACGCTGCTGGCTGCGCAGGGCGCTTTCCAAAGCGGAGGCGTCCGCCGGGCTCTCCAGCGCCGCCTCGAAGGCGGATTCGATGAACTCGCCGGCACGCACCGAGTCTCCGCGTTTGGCGGAGATCTCGCTCAGAGCAATCAGCGCTTCGGCCTTGCTCGGCCCCTCGCGGGACTCATCGCGCCCGAGCACCAAGAGCAACGAGCGGTACATGCCCTCTGCACGTTCCAGTTGGCCGTGCTCGAGAGCCATACGCGCCAGAAGCTGCATGATGCCCGGGTGAGCCGGATCGATCTTGGACGCCGCGTCGAGCTCTTGCAGCGCCTCGGCCTCACGCTTGGCCCCGAGCAGCGCGCGCGCCATGAGGAAGTGTGCGAGCGCGCGATCCTTCGGCCGCCGCGCGCCGTAGCGCTCGATTTGCGCAGCCAACACCTGCGTCGCTTCGTCGTATCGCCGGGCCAAAAACAAGGCGTTCGCGAGTTGTAGGCGTTGCTTTTGATCGTCGGGTTCGAGCTCGATGGCGCGCGCCAAGAGCGGCACGGCGGAGGCCGGATCGGCGCGTTGCTCGAGGTGCAGCGCGGCCGCCTCACGCAGCAGCGCGAGCGTCGCCTTGCGGTCCGTCGCGCGTTCCGCTTCTTCGGCGAGCAACGCGGCAAGCGCTCCGTAGTCCTGCGAATCGCGATACAGTGTCGCCAGCCGCGCGCGCAGCGCCGGCGCGTTGACCGCAATCGGCACCGCGCGTTCTAGGCTGGCACGGGCCTTGTCGGGCGCGCCGATCGAAAGATACGCTTCGGCCAGCTCCAGCGCGCGGTCAGTCAACATTTCGGGCGAGGACTGCGCGCACAGGGCCTCGAGCACCTCGGCCGCGAGCGCGTACTCCTTTTGCCCCAAATAGATGCGCGACAGGGCTTCCAGTGAATCCTCACCGCCGAGCGCGGCACCGGCGCGGTGACAGGTGATCGCCCGCTGCAAGTCGCTCAGGCGCTCCTCGGCGAGTTGGCCCGCGCGTGCCCAAAGCGCGGCCGCGCCAGAGTTGTCGCCTGCACTGGCGCGCGCATTGGCCTGGCGTTCCCAAAGCGTAACGATCTCGGCGTGTTCGCCCTGCTCTTCCAAGAGGAGCGACAGCCGCGTCACCAGCGAGCGGGCGACCTCGTCACCTGGCTCCTCGGCGAGTAATGCCTGAAATAGCTCGATCGCGCGGGCGCTGTCGTCCAGCCGATCGGAGCACAAGCAAGCCGCGTCGCGCCGTAGCTCACGGCGGCGAGAGTTTTCGAATGGCAGCTCCGCAGCGGCCAAGAGCCGCGTGACGACCTCGCCGTACAGGCCGGCTTCGGTAAGCCGTTCGGCGAGCTCACTGACTACCCAATTGGCCGCCCGCGCTTCGGCGCTGTCGGCCGCACTGTGCGCCTGTTGCCAAGCCTTGACCGAAAGGTCGAGCAAGCGTTCGCAAACCTTGCGACCGAGCTCACGATCGGCGTGATTGGCGCCCGCGACTTCGATCGCCTTGCCCCAATCCTCAGCCGCTACGAACGATTCGAGCGCGGCGATCATGTCGCCCGTGCGCGTTTGATGCAGGTGCCCGAGCTCGCTGTACAAGCGATGCTCGCGCACGGGATTGCTTTCGACCGAGACCTCCTCCGACAACAACTCGGCGAGCTCGCCGAAACGCGACTCGGCCGCCAGCAGCGACGACAAGGCTTCGAATGTCTCGAGATCGCGACCGTCGTGCGTTTGCACCAAGCGCCAAGCCACGATCGCTTGAGCGCGATCGCCTTTGACTTGTTCGTGGATGGACGCAATCCGCACGCGATCGGCGCGGGCCGCGGCGGGTTCTGCGCTTTGACGCGCCCGCTGCGCGAGCGCGGCCACCAGCTCGTCCCAACGCTCGGCGCGTTCCAAGGCGCGGCACAAGCCGTCGAGCGAGGTTCTATCGAGCGGCGACAGCGCGAGTCGTGCCTGGAAATTGCGCACGGAGCGGTTGGCATCGCCGAGCACGGTCAACGACAACTCGGCCGCCTCCCCGAGCACGAGCAGCTGTTCGGCTTCGCCCGGCTCGAGACCCGCGCGCTGTTCGAGCACCTGGGTGAGCTCGAGCAGCTCCTGGGCATTGCGCAAGAGCTCGCTGAGCTCGCGAGCGGCATGTAGCGCGGTAACCGGTGCCTCCGGCGCGAGCCCGAGTACCCGTCGATAGAGCTCCATCGCGCGCCCGGGGTTCTTCAGCTCGACGCGGCACACGTCGCCCGCTTCCGCCAGCAACGCGGCGCGCAACGCCGACTCGGTCTCCTGCTCGGCCACGCTGACGAGGGTGTCGGCGCGCCGCTCTTGTCCGCCGACGCGCCCTGCAAGCTCCGCGAAGCGCTCACGGCGCGACCCGAGCTCGGGCTCCAGGATCACGAGCGTGAGCAGCGTTTCGAAGGCGGCGGCGTCATTGGACAGCTCTTCCAAACTGAGCTTGACCACTTCTTCGAGCAAGACGATGCGCTTTGTACGCGGCGCGCTCTGAGCGAGCACCTCGAGCATACGCACGACGTCGATCGTGCTAGCCGTGCTGCGATAGTGAGCCTCGAGCGCGCGAGCCGCGCTCTCGCGCGAAGACGCGCCGCTTTCGAGCATGGCTTCGGCCGAGGCCGGCAGCGCGACGATGCGCTCGAGCAGAGCCACCGCCGAGCGCACATCCGCCTCCCGGCCAAGCATTTTTTCCGCCCAGCCGAGCGCGGGCAAGGGTTCGTTCAGGTCGAGCCAGAGCGCGGCAATGCGGCCCATGGTTTCGCCGGGATCAGGGCTCTTGTTGGCGCTCAAGCGCAAACTCAAAAGGTCGATCAGCGGGCGACGATGGCCGTGCCGCTCGTACAACCGCTCCAGCGAGGACTCGACGCGCGTGTCGCCGGGGCTGAGCGCGTTGAGCTTCTCGAAATAGGCGATTGCGCGTTCGGGATCGTTTGCGAAGTCGCGAGCGGCCATGGCCGCTTCACGCAAGATCTCGATCCGCTCCACGTTGCCGAGCGGCGCACCCAGACGACGGTCGTACAACGCGAACAAGTCCGACCAACGACCCGCGGCACTGAACGAAAGCTTCAGCCGATCGAAGGCCCATTCCGCGGCCGGGCAGAGCGCGGTCACGCGCTCCAAGAGGTGGACCACGCGCTCGGAATCGTCGAACCATTCTTCGTGGAATTCGACCACCTTGCGCCCGAGCGAATCGGCGATCTCGGCCGGCAGCTCGCGCTCGATGGTGCGCGTGTACGCTTCGGCGACGGGCGCGGGCTGATCCAGGCGGCGCGCCATTTGCTCGGCGAACTCCCAGAGTTGTTGCTCGCCGGGCGCAGCCTCGGCACCGCGCAATGCCAGCCGGAGCGCCTCCTCCGGAACGTCCGTCTTGGTCTCGAGCAACTGCATCAGCCACCGGCTGCGCGCTTCCGTCAGCTCGGGAGCATCGTTCGAAACGGCCAACAGGGCTTCGATCACGTCCGCGCGCGCCGACGGATCCTCCGAACCTTCCGCCACGCGTTCCAAAATCGCCGCGGCTTGCGCCCGCGATTCCGGCACCGACAAAGCCTGGTGCACGACTCGAAGTGCCTCTGCGTCACTGGGATTTATGGCCAAAATGGGCTCCACGAGGGCAAGCGCCTCTTTGGCGCGCGAGAGCGATCCGATCATCAATCCGGCCCGGCGCAATTCGACCGCGCTCCGTGCCTCTGGTTCTACGCGTTTGACCAAGCTGTCCAGCGAGTCGAGCGCCCCCTTTGCATCGCCCGACGCAACTTGCAAGCGCGCCAACTCGGAAAGCGCGTCGGTCCGCTCTGGGTCCCGCTCGAGCACTTCGCGGTACAGCTTGCGGGCCGCCTTCGGGCTGTCGAACAGGGTCTCTTCGGCGTGCGCCCACTCGATCAAGACACCCGCGGGGTCGGAGGCGTGTTCCAAGCGATGGCGGAACAGCCAGCGATAATCATCGATGCGTTTGGGCGAGCGCTCGGCGTGACTCAGGAAAGTGGCAAACGCCTCGGCGTCAGCAGCGCCCTCGCTGCCCGCGCCCACGAGCAACTTGCGAAAAACCTCAGCCGCACTGTCGGCGCGTTCGGGATCCCGGGCCAACGCACGCGCTTGGGCCAGTTGGACATGACGCGCACGGCCCGTCTGCAGGCCGCGCGCCAGCGCCGAATCGACGAGCGCCACGAACGCCTTGCCATTACCGGTCTGCACGGCTCGTTCCTCGAGCCCCAATATCAACGATACCAGCTCACGCTCGTCCCCTGCCCTGAGCAGCACCTCGAACGCGCTCTGCACTGCGTCGAAATCGCCCGCGCGCGCGGCCAACTCGACGAGCCGCTCGGCGGCCTCGCGGTTGTCGGGATCGGCATCGAGCACGCGCGTGTAGAGGCGTTGCGCGCGCACGCCTTGATCCGAAAGCGCCTCGCTCAGCCGGCCACCTTCGAGCCAAATGCGCGCGGCCTCGCCCGCGTTTTCCAGCTGCCAAGCCAGGGCATTGCCTAGACGCTCGAGTAAATTGGCGCGCAACTCGGGATCGCTCGTGTGCGTGAGCCTGCGTTCGAGCACGGCTTGCACGGTCTTGCCGTCGTTCTGCTCACGCGCCAACTGCTCGATGGTCTCCGACACATCGTCGGACAGATCGCTGGTTTGTACCAGCTCGCGATAGTGCTCGAGCGCGCGCACGGGATCTTTGCGAAAACTGGCGACTTCGGCCAAACGCAGCAAGGTCACGTTCCGGCGTTCCAGGTCGAGCAACGGCAGCACCCGCGAAAGTTCTTCGTACACCGCGGGCGCGTCCGAGGCTTCGCTCAGCGCATCCACGAGCGATTGGTGCAGCACCAGATCCCGCGGCTCCTCGGCCACGGCTCGGCGCCAAATGCCGATCGCCGTGGCGGGGTCACCGAGCTCGCGTCGGTGCAAGAGTGCCAAGCGCTGCAACAGCTCGCGCCGCCGCACCGGGTCCGTTTCACGCTCCAACATCGACGAATAAAGCGCCAGGCGCTCGGCGGGCGCGCCCTGCTCGGTCAGCATTTCGTCGATTTTTTGCATCAGTTCACGCGAAGAAGGATCGCGAGCCAACGCCCGGCGATAGATCTCGATCGCGTGCGGAATGTCACCCGCGCTCGCTAGCGCATCGCCGGTAGCCGTCGCCAGCGCGAGCAGCGCGGGGGTATCGAGCGCGCGATCAGCGAGCGCTGCGCGCAAGAGCTCCGCGCTGCGCGCGCTATCGCCGGAAATTGCAGCCAGGCGGCGCACCTTCGCCAAACGTTCGCCGATTTGCTCAGGGGCGTAGTCCACGGCGATCCCGAGGGCGCGCCCGGCGGATTCGAGCGCTTTCGACGCATCCTTCAACACGGTTTCACTCAACCAACTGGCTTCGTCGAGCGCGCTGCAACGAGCGAGTGGGTCGGCGTCGAGCTCGGCCCGAGTTTCCAGCACGCGCACGAGGCCGAGGCCCGGTTCCTCGCGCCGATAGAGCGGTTCGAGGACGTCCGCCGCCGCCAGCCGGGTCTCGCCCGCGACCAGCAATTTCTCGGTCGTGCTGCGAGCCGCGCGATCACTCGGATCGAGGGTCAATGCGTCCTGGAGGGCGCGCAGCGCGCCAGCGGGATCGCCGAGCCGCGCCAAGCGCATTTGCCCGAGCTTGACCAGGAGAGCAATCCGCTCCGCACCTTCCAGCAGCGCGACCTCGCGCTCGAGCACCGTCGATAGTTCGGCATAACGCTGCGCCTGTTCGAGCAACGGCACGATCCGTTCGTTGATCTCACGCGACGGGCCGCACAACGCAGACAGGCGCTGCCAAGCGGCCAGAATCGATTCCGGATCGCGGCTGCGCAGAGCACGCAGCTCCGCCGCCTGGAACGCGAGCTGTCGGGCCTGGACCGGATCCGTGCTGCGTTCCGCACGTACGAACAGCACGTCCGACAGGCCTTCGTCGTCCGAAGCCTCGCCGTAAAGCGCTTCCAGGCGACGCAGGGCCTCTTCAGTCCAGGGCGAGCCGATCAGCGCGCGCCAGGCCACGATCGCGCGCGCCGAGTCACCGCCCTCACCGTCACAAAGCCGAGCCAAACGCCGCGCGGCCGCCTGGCGTGGTTCGGGCGCAGTCTCGAGCGAAACCACGCGCTCGAGAGCGGCGACGAGCTGCTTTCGCTCGGCGGCCTCGGTGTACAGATCGGACAGCTGTTTGGCCGCTTCGAGCACGGCCGCGTCGTCGCTCCCGGCCTCGATTACCTGTTGGAACGCGGCCTGGGCGCGCTTCAAATCGCCGATTTTGAGATACACGTGGCCGACGTCGACGCCGACGCGCGCGCGTACGCTCAGCACGCGACTCGTTTGCAGCGCTCGCGCCAATAGTCGGGCCGCTTGCTCCGGCTGATTCAAGCTCAAGCTCAGGCCGACGAAGCGACGCCGCAGATCATCGTCACCGGGATCGCCCGCGACCACGGGCGCGAGCAACTCGAGCGCGCCCGCGGGGTCGTGCAGGGCGTCCTGGCGCAAGATCCCCAGCCGACGTTGCACTTCGACGCGGCGCGGTCCGCGCACCTGTTTGAGCTCGACGCCCAGCATGGCGACGGCGCGATCGATGCGCCCCGTCTTTTCGTAGGCGTCCGAGAGCGTGGCCGCCGCGCGCAGCGAAACCGAGCGATTTTCCAGCAACGCCTCCGCCGAACGCAAGGCCATGGCATGCGTCGGATCGGTCTCGAGCAGACCCTCGACGTGACCGAGCGCGCGAGTCGGATCCTTCAGTTCCGACAAACACAAGTCGACCAACCACTCGCGCAGCAAGGTCGCCTCTTGCTCGCCGGGCGCGGGCTCGCGGCGTAGCGCTTGCTCCAGCAGATCGACGACGTCCTTGTGACGCCCACGCGCGATCAAGCGCTGCACGACCACCGAGCGCACGTCCTCGCGACTCGGATCGAGGCGGAGCACTCGTTGCCCGATCTCGATCGTTGCTTCGTCGTCGCCTGTGGCTGCCTTGACCAACTCGGAGGCCTCGTGGAGGAGCCCCGCGCGACGCGCGGGCTCGCTTTCACGAGCGCTGGCTTCCACGTACAATTCCGCTAATTTCGTGGCCTTTCCCGCGCTACGCAAAAGCCGTTCCTGAAGCGCGAGTAGCTCAGGGTTGCCGGGCACCGCGAGCGCGGCACGCTCCGCGTGAGCGATCGCGACGTCGACGTCACCGAGCGTCTCGGCGAAGAACTCGGCGGCGCGCAGGTACACGAACAGCTGTTGCTCGGGTTGTAGCAATTTGACGCGCTTCTCGGACAGCGTTTGCTCGTAGGCGAAGGCGAGTTCGGCCACCTTGTCGTGCTGCAGCGCAGCCGCGTGCAGCTTGAGCCAGGCATCGACGGGTTGTTCGCCTTTCGCGACCGCGGTGACCAGCATGTCCAGCACTTCCGCTGGGTTGTCGAGTCGTTGCTCGAGCGCCTCGGCGACCTCCCACAGCTTCAACGCAAGCACGCTGACGGGTCGACGACGGCCTTCCTGAGTCGGAGGGATCGTTGACATGATTCGAACCCCAAACGCTACCAGACCTGCCACGAGGTTGCGCGCCCCGTGATTTGCCGCCCTTCACCTACATGGCCGCTGTTTGTGAGATTACTTCAAGACTCTGTCACCGCTGCTAGCACCGCTGCTAGCCCGAAAAAAAGGCGATCAGGTGTCGGTTCACCTCCTCGGGCAGGTCGTGATGCAACCAATGGCCGGCCTCCGCATAGCGGATCACCCGAACGCCCGGTACGTATCGAGCGAGGTCTGGGAGCAGCACCCGCGCCGAGAGCGAGAGATCTCGCTCTCCCCAAAGCACCAGGGTGGGTCGAGTGATGGGCCACGGGGCGCGTTCGGGGGTGCGGAACGCCGCGCGGTAGTAACTGAGAGCAGCGCGCGCCACGCCCGGCAGTCGCATCACGGCCAGGTACCGCTCGACGTCGGCATCGGAGAACACCTCCGTTCGCACCGTCATGCCGCGCGTCGCGAACGTCATCGGCCATTTGCGACAGGCCAGCCACTCTGGGAACCAGGGCAACTGAAACATGAGCGCATACCAGGATCGATGAAGCTGATCGAAGTGCCGCAACGCGCGGCCGAACTGAGCCGGGTGCGGCGCGTTGATCACGACCAGCCGCTCCACCAATTGCGGGTACTCGGACGCCAAGCAATAGCTGAGCGGCCCTCCCCAATCATGACCGACGAGGTAAACCTTCGACAGACCCATGGCCCGAATCAAGCCGGCCAGATCGGCGGCAAGCAGCGGCAAGCGATAGTCGCGCACCTTGGGCAACTGATCCGATTGGCCGTAGCCCGGCAAATCGGGAGCGATCGCCCGAAACCCCGCCGCCGCTAGGGCTTGCATTTGGCCCCGCCAGTCCGCCCAATAAGCGGGAAAGCCGTGGCAAAGCAAGACCGCCGGCCCAGACCCGAGCTCCGCGACATGCAATTCGAGCCGCCCGACGTTGACTCGTCGATGCTCGATGTTCATCGCTTCGAGCTGCGGCGTCGGTCGGCGACGCGTTGCAGGGCACTCAGCAAGCGTGCACCGAGATCCGGAGCAACGCGCTTCATGGCGTAGAGCGCCCAGGCTTCGGGCGTCACCGGAAGCAAGGCGGGGTTTTTGCGCGCGGCCCATAGCACCGCGCTCGCCACCCGCTCCGGCGAGTAATTGCGCTTCGCGTAAAAGCGCTGCACGTTCGACCGCTCACTCTCCGGATAGCCGGCCCCGCGCATGCGCATGTTGGCGATGATCGGCGTGTTGATGAAGCCCGGGCACACGACCGATACGCCAACGCCGAAGGGAGCGAGCTCGGCGCGCAACCCCTCGGAGAGGCCGACGACCGCGAACTTCGTCGTGCCATACGCGGTCATGGTGGGAGAGTTGTAGTAGCCGGCGGCCGACGCAATGTTGATGATTTGACCACGGCCGCGGGCCACCATTTGGGGCGCGAAAAAGTGACAGCCGTGCACGACACCCCACAGATTGGCGTTCATGATCCACTGCCAATCTTCCAAGCTGGTCGCGAGCAGGCCACCCGCGAGGCCAACGCCCGCATTGTTCACGAGCACATCGGGCGTTCCGGATCGCGACACGGCATCGTAGAAGCGCGCCATCTCGTTGCGCGAGCCAACGTCTACCGTCTCGGTGTGCACGCGCGGCGCACCTGCGCTCCGCAGCTCTGCGTGCAAACTGGGCAGCCGTTCGCTCGCCAGATCACAGACGAAGAGCTCCGCGCCCGCGCGCGCGAAGGCCAGCGCCGTGGCACGCCCGATGCCGCTAGCGGCACCGGTGACGACCACCAATCGATCCGCGAATTCGCCCAAGCTGCGCAAGCTCATTTCTCCTTGGTCAACCAGCGAGCTTTTTGAACCCCGGCGCGCTCATCGTCAGACAAGCGCTGCTGTCGGCGACACCCAACTTGGCGAACTCCGCCCGGCACTTCTTGTCCAGCTCGCCCCCCGAATCACCGCCCAGCAACTCAGCGTAGCGCTTTCGCGCACACAGCGCCAAATAACCCATGTCCGCAGCGGCCAGGCCGGACGCGGCGCGTTCGAACTCGTGCAAGGCGCGCTCACGTTCGCCGCGCACGGCCGCCAAGCAGCCGGCCACGAAGTATCCCATCGGCGGGGCATAGGCCGGTCCGTCCTGCTGCACCCGCTTGACCGAGCGCGCCGCCTCGCGGAAGGCTTCACCGCTCGTTTGCCCTTCGTCGAGCGCGGAGATCAAACTCAAAGCGCGCTCGAACTCGGAGAAAACACGCATCAGGTGCACGCGCAAGAATTGCGACGAGGTCAGGGCGGGCCAGTGCTCTTGCACGAAAGCTCGCGCGCGCCTGCCTTCACCTCGGTAACGGTACACCGACTGCGTGGAGATCAAGCGCCCCCAGTGACCCGCCGTGAAACGGCCTGGCTCGCAGGATCGAAAGCTGGAGTCGTCCGTGGCCACGCGCCAGCCCGTGTCGACATCGTTTGCGGCCAGCGCGGTAATACATGCTGGGTAAATCAAATGCATCAGCGCGTAGCGATCGGAACGCTCCATCGCCTCGCGCATCAGCACCGGCATCCGCGCGGCCGCGGTCGGCAAATCCCCACACAATATCAGCGAATTTTGCGACCAGGCTTGAGCATTGGTCAGCTCCCAGGTGACCGCGCGGCAGCGCGCGCGTAAGATCACCTCGGCCTCGTCCAACAGGCGCCGAGCCGGTTGCCATTCTCCAGAGAACACGCGCACCAAACCGCCCGCGATTTTAGCCAGGGCGCTACCGTGTGGATCCTGACTGCGGCGCGCGAGCCCCTCGGCAGTGCGCACCAGGCGCTCGATCCGTTCACGCGAGCCGGCGCCCACCGCTGCGGCGTTGCCCGCTTCGAAAGCCAACGCGCGACAAATGCGGACCGGCTCACCGACGTCCAGCGCGAGCAGCAAGTGCTGCGCGCCGAAATCCGCGCCGCGCACCACGTCGACCATGACCAGCCCTGCCGTCGCCGAGAACGCCACGTCGACCCGGGTGAGATCTGTCGCAGCGCAGCGCTCTGCCGATGTCGGCTGGAACGAAAGACCGCGCAGCCGCAGCCGCGCGCGATGATAGAGCAGCGAAGTCACGGCGGCGCCCCTGGATTCCGGGTATTTCATACCCACTCGCAGCAGCAATGTGCGCAGCTCGGCGAGCCCGTCGAGGTCGCGCCCGCCTTTCAGATAGTGCTCGGCAGCGCGCCGGGCGAGCTCGATCGCTTGCTCGCTGGGCGCGGAGGCCGCTGCCTCGTGATAGGCGTCGGCCGCTTCGGCGCTCCGCCCAGCGTTGACCAGCGCATCACCCACACGAGTGAGCAGGTCGTACTTCGGGCGTTCGACGCCAATCTCCAGCGCCATGCGATACAAGCGCACGGCGCGCATGAAGGCCAGGCCATCTTCGGCGGCCTGTGCTGCAGCCAGCACGTACGGCCTTGCATGCTCCGAGTCGCCGGCCCCCAAATATTGTTCGACCAGCGCTTCTGGATCTGCGCTGCCACTGGCTTCGAGCGCGCGAGCCAGCGCGCCGTGAACGCCGCGCCGGCCCTCGGCACTCAATGTGGCCGCGACGCTGTCGCTGATCCGCGCGTGATAGGCCTCGACGAAGTCTTGGCCATCCGCGCGAAAGGTGCGCACCAGCCGTGCCGTACGGAGGCGGGCCCGCAGCGCGTCGTTTCGTGGCACGGAAGCGCTCTGCTCGGCAACGGCGTACGGCAGGGGGCCGTTGGCCACCGCCAGTACTCGCAGCAGCGAGCCCGCGTCGGCAGGCAGCTCGCCGACGCGGTTCTGAATCACCTGTTCGAGCGAGACACCGAGCGGCTGATCCGTTTCGGAAACGCGGCGGGCCGTTCGACCGAGCTGCCACTCGGCCAGCTCGGAGACGAACAGGGGCACGCCCTGGGACTCCAGTGCAATCGCTCGCACTAGCTGCGCGGGCGCGCCTTGCCCAGAAGCAAGCGAAGCGTGTGCGAGTTCGGTCGCTTCCTCGAGTGAGAGCTGGTCCACGGACAGCTCTCGGACGTCGATGCCCCCGCTCAGCCGCTTCAACATCGCAGCGAGCTCCGCCAACACTGGGCTCGTCTGCCGGACCTCTTCCCGGAAGCCGCAGAGCAAGAGCAGCGCCGGCGCGTTCGGCGGACGGAGCAGCTCCTCGAGCAACAGTAAGCTGTCGATATCGCTCCATTGCACGTCGTCGATGTGCACGATCAAGCGCGTCAGCCCGGAGAGCGCGAAGAGCAGCTCCTTCAGCGCCGTGAAGGCCCGCTTCCGAAGCTCGATGGGCTCGGCTATCGCGTATTCGGGCAGAGCGAGGTGCGCAAACTGAGGCACTGCGCGCAGTACCGGAAAGACACGCGCCAAGTAGACCAGGTCGAGCGGCAATGCGGCCGCGATCGCGGGTGGCGCTCGGCTCGTCAGGTAGCGGCTCAGTTCGTCGACCACGCTATCCATGCCCTTGAACGGCAGAGCTTCGCGTTCGAAACAACGACCCGACAGCACGAGCGTGCCTGGCTGCTTGCCGACGCGACTCAAGAAATGTTGCGCGAGCGCCGTTTTGCCCATGCCGGATCGGCCTGCCAGCAGCGCCACCACGGGCCTGCCACGGTGACTCGCGGCGAAGGCTTCGGCGAGCTGCTCGAGCTGTTGCGTACGACCGACGAAGGGACGGCGCAAACTGCCACCGAGGCTCGGCGGGGGTGCCGAGCGCTGTCCGCCGCCGTCGATCGGCGTCAGCCGGGCGACGACTTCGTCGCCGCGCGGGCGACACTTGGGATCGGAGTGCAGCAGATCCAGGCACAGCGCTTCGAGATCCGGAGGCACGCCATCGGAGAGTGCGCTCGGCCGCACGGCCCGCGTCTCTTGCTGATTGAACAGAATCTCCTGTGGGTTGCCGACGAACGGCAGCTGCTCGGTGAGCGCCTCGTAGAGCATCACGCCCACCGCGTACCAATCCGCGGACATGCTAGCCGAGACGCCACGCGCTTGTTCGGGCGCCATGTACGCGGGCGTGCCCAAGATCAGCTCTTCTGTGGTCGACGACTCGCTCCCGCTAACGAGCTCACCGACCACGCCGAAGTCGAGCAGAACGACGCGGCCGTCGAGCGTGACTTGCACGTTGGAAGGTTTGATGTCGCGATGCAACTTGCCCGCGGCGTGAATTGCCTGCACGCCGTGCGCGAGCTGGGTGAGCGTCTGTCGCAGACGCGGGATGTCGCACGTCGGGCCTTGGCGAACCCAGCGCAAAAAGTCCACGCCATCCAAGAGCTCCATGGTGAAAAACCAATGGTCCCCGTCGGACACCATTTCGTAGAGCTGCACCACGTTCGGATGGGAGATGTCGGCCAGCGCACGGAACTCGTTCTTGAAGCGCAGAAGCGCGGTTGGCTCGATGCGAGCCATCGTCTTCAGCGCTACCGGCAGTGACGACTCGCGATCGCGTGCGCGGTACACGACCCCCATGCCGCCTTCGCCGAGGCGGCCTTCGAGCACGAAGCGCTGGTTGCCTTCGAACTCAGTCGCGGCGAGGTTCGCGGGCAAATTCGGGCTCTCCGTACCAGCCCTCACCGTAGCGCGAGGCTTCCCGGGCTCGCAAGCTCAGCGCGTGCGCTGGCGCGGCTTTTCGGAACGAGGCCCGCGAGACTGATTGGTCCGCCCCGAATCGCGCGCGCCACGCCCGGGCGCAACCGGCGTGGATACGCCGTAATCCGGTGGCACCAAGTGTTGCGGGCCGCGGCCGATCAAATCCGCGCGCCCCGCTTTGCGCAAGGCCTCGCGCGCGAGCGGGTGATGTTGCGCGTCCCACCAGAAGATCAGCGCCTTCATCATGCGTTTTTCGCGCAGATCGGTGGCCGTATACACGGGCTCGTTGGTCAGCGGGTCGATGCCCGTGTGGTACATCGCAGTCGCGATCGCCATCGGCGTGGGGATGAAGTCTTGGATTTGCCGCGGACGCAGGTTCTTTTGCTTCAGATAAAGCGCCAACTCCACGGTATCCGCGAGCGTGGAGCCCGGGTGACCGGTGATGAAGTACGGCACCAAGTATTGCTCTTTGCCGGCGGCTTCACTGGCCTGGCAAAACGCTTGCGCGAAGCGCTCGTACACCTCGATGCCCGGCTTCTTCATCTTCTTCAGCACCTCCGGGTTCGTGTGCTCGGGCGCGACGGAGACTTGGCCGCCAGTGTGGTGCTTGGCCAATTCGGCGATGAATTCCGGGCTGCGCTCGGCTAAATCATAGCGGACGCCCGAGGCGATGAACACGCGCTTCACGCCCTTTTCCGCCCGTACCTTGCGCAAGAGATCGATCAACGGATCGTGATCGGTCTTCAAATTTTCGCAAATCCCCGGGTGGACGCAAGAGAGACGGCGACAGGCGCTCTCGGTGCGCTCGTCCTTGCAGGTCATCTTGTACATGTTGGCGGTCGGACCACCCACGTCCGAGATCGTGCCGCTGAAGCCGGCCATGCGCGAGAGCTGCCGCACTTCACGCAGCACGCTTTCGGCCGATCGGCTCTGGATGATGCGCCCCTCGTGCTCGGTGATACTGCAAAAGGTGCAGCCGCCGAAACAGCCGCGCATGGTCACGATTGATTCTTTGACCGTATCGTACGCCGGGATCCGCTGCCCCGCGTAGTCCGGATGCGGACGACGCGTGAAGGGCATGTCGTACAAGCCGTCCATCTCTTTTTCGTCGAGCGGAAGCGCGGGCGGATTGAAATACACGGCTTGTTTGCCATGCACTTGCAGGATTGGCCGGCCATTGTGAGCGTTGGTTTCGAACTGGAACAGGCGCGACATGGTCGCAAAGGCCTGCTTGTCGGTGCTCACTTGCTCGTATGAAGGCAGGACCACGGCCTTGCCATCGCGCACGAACTTGGTCGCGTCGTCGGCGATCGCTTGCCACTCTTCCGGGTTCTTTTTGACGTGCGCGGTGCCGCGCACGTCCGAAAGTGCGCTCACGGGCTCGCCCTCGGCCAAACGCCGCGCGATCTCCCAAGCCGCGCGCTCGCCCATGCCGAATACGAGCAGATCCGCCTTGGCATCGAGCAAGATCGAACGCCGCACCGACTCCGACCAATAATCGTAGTGCGCGATCCGACGCAGCGACGCTTCGATCCCACCCAGCACGATCGGCAAACCCGGAAACGCTTGTCGACACAAGTTCGAGTACACGATGCTGGCGCGGTTCGGCCGCGCCTCGGTGCGACCATTCGGCGAGTACTGATCCTCGCCGCGCATTTTCTTTTGCGCGGTCAGCTTGTTCAGCATCGAATCCAGATTGCCCGCCGTCACGCCGACGAACAACTTCGGCCGTCCCATGCGCGCGATGTCGTCCGGCTTCTGCCAGTCTGGCTGAGCAATCAACCCGACCTTGTAACCGCGCGCCTCCAAAAAGCGCGCAATCAACACCGGCCCGAACGCGGGATGATCCACGTACGCATCACCGGTAATGATCAAAATATCGAGCTGCGCGATCCCGCGCTCGTCCAAATCAGCCCGCGTCGTCGGCAAGAACGCCGCATTGGGCCCGCGCTTCGGAGCACGCGAGGGCACACGGAGTTCAACCAAAGACATGGCCGCCTTCTAGCACGCCCCGGCCGCCGCGCCCCGCCCCGGGTCACGAATGACCTCAGCCTCGAGTCGCTAGGGAGATTTGGGTTGATGGTCACGCGTCTCTTCCCAACCGTCCCAGCCTTCGGCGGCGCGGACGAGAGAAAGGGAGAGGGAGAGACCGATGTGAGGCCTGAACGGCTCCCAGATTTACTGACCACAAAGCCGCGGAGGCCCCAGAGAACAGAGGGAGAGGAGAAAGATTTTGGGTCTTCCGCGCGGTCGTCCACGTAGCGGGAAAGGTCGATTGCGATTTGCTCCCCGCACCGGCCGGAAATGGCTTTGAACTGCATTCCCTTTCGGCGGCCGGAGACAGCGTTGAACTGCGTTCCCTGGCGGCGACAAGGTGCGCCGAGTTTGGGCGCAGTGATCTGCTGTTTGAGAGCGACCCAATCTCCACTCTCTTCTGATCTCTGCGTCCTCTGCGATTCTGTGCTCAAATCTCAGGGAGTGCTCCACGGTTCGACGTGGTTCGATCACGCGCTGCCCCGCGCAACGCGCGGTCGCGTGCTGCTACGGGAACATTGTGCGTCGAGAGGTGCGTTGCTGGAACGCGGGCGCCCACTCTTTCAACAGTGGCCGCGCACGGGGGATATGTTACGCCGCCCGCATGCGAGCCGCGAGCTGAACGCTCGGTTTGAAAGGTGGGTCACGGGTGTCAGTGACGGCCTCAGGCGGGTGCAGGCGTCACTGACGGGCGCGGCGGCGCGAGCGCGGCCGCGCGGGCTCAGTCCGCCGTGCCGAACGTTTCTTTCAGGCGGGCGAGATCCGGATCGAGCACGTAACCGCCGAGACCGATGCGCAGCGAGATCGTGATCTCGTCGCCCCACGGCCACCACAGGCCGTAGCCAAGCAAGCGGCCCGAGTTGTCACCGGTGAACACGCGCTGGTCGGTACGCACTCCGCCCGTAGCTTCGGCCACCTCTTTCAGTGCGGCCGGCGCGTTGACAATCGTCTTCGAACCCCACTCGTTGGGCAGAAAGCGCAGCACGACCGCCCGCGCTTCGGCTTCCAGCTCGACGTTGAACGAGGAAGCCACGCACGAAAAGCGGCTATCCCAGCTCCATCCGCCCTTGATCCAGGCTTTCTTCAGTTGTTCGAACACCGCAAACAACGCGGCAGACGAACCAGCACGAGCGTCCATATCCAAAACATAGCCGAGAACTGCCCGGATCGTCAGGTTTTGAGAAACTGTCTCGATTCGAAGCAGTTTTATGCCCGGCCGCCCGGCTGTGCCACGTCTTCGCCAGCCCGTCGCGCCCCGTTCGACCGCCCGCCTACTACCAGCCGAGATCGGCCTTGAGCGCAGCTTGCAGCTTGTCGGCCATCTTCTGGTGGGTCTTCAGGCTGGGGTGGTAGTCGCAGCCCAGACCGTCGGCGTTACCGTCTTGGAGGCCGAACTCGAGCAAGGTCAGGTTTGCGTCGCCGGCCGTCGCGCGGGTAGCAATCACGGCTTTCAAATAGACCATGGCCTTCGCGTAGTCGTCAGAGCTCAGCATCGGGCCGAGCGCGAGGAAGAAGCGCGCCGCGGGATAATGCCCACGCAGGTCGCCGACGAACTTGAGATACGCCGCCTGGAACGCAGCGCCCGGATCGCCCTTTGCAAAATCGTTCGTGCCCAAGTTGATGACGACCGCATCGGGGATGAACTTGGTAAAGTCCCAGCTGCTCGTTGCGCGTTCGGGCAAGGTGCGCGGGTAGCGGTCGGGCATCACGTCGCTGGTGCCTCCGTCGTAGTTGCGGATCACGCCGATCCCGGACCAGGCTTCGGTGTACAGCTCGGCGTTCACTGCGCGCGCCGCGATCGCCTCGTAGCTGAGGTAGTGATTCTCGGTGGCAGCCGTGAACACGCAGGGCAGCGTGCCTTCGTTACCGTAGCCAGCAGAGATCGAATCGCCGATCACCTCTAGGCGACGCGTAGGCACCGTTGCCGGCAAATAAGCGCTTGCGGCGACGTCGAAGCCATTGAACGTGGTCTCCTTGAACGACGCTTCGGTGCGCCGATAAAGCAATAGATCGTGCGCGCCGGCCGCGAGCCCCGTGCCGAGCGCATACTTCTTCGTTCCCGACTGCAGCGTGAGCACGCTGTGCGTGCCGTCGAGGACGACCTCGAACACGTTGTCTCCGTTGTCGCTGAGCGTGACGCCGATAGCGGTGCCCGTGAAGCGCAGCGCGATTGCCGTGCCCGGCCAGGCGAACACCGGAGCATCCGGCTTGGATTGATCGAAGCGGCCAATGAAGCGCGGACCCACCGGACCGGCTCCGCCAGTCGACTGGCCGGCGCTGCCACTCGACTGGCCGGCGCTGCCCGCCGCCCCCGGCTGCGCGCCCGCGCCAGCCGCACCACCGGCCGAGCTCCCGCCAGGCGCAGTGTTACCGCCGGCGCCCGCGCTCGCGGGCACCCCCGCGGCGCCCGCGTTGCTCACGGCATGCCCTGCTACTGCTGAGCCGCCCGCGTCGCCGCCCATCTCCTCGGTTCCGCCCGCACCGGCACCCGCGGTGTGCGCTGGCCCGACGGCGTCCGGCGAGCAAGCGCTCAGCCCGAGCCCACACAACAGCAGCCCCATCGCGAAACCTTTGCGCATCATCGTCGATCCTCGCACCTTGAGACGCTTGCGTCACCGTTTTGAGCGCTGAGCGTGACCACGGCCAGGCCATTCGGCCGGCAAAATCGTAAACTCTCGTGTCATTTTATCTTGTTGAGCGCGCGCATCCTTGTGCTATGTACCGCGCGCCGTCACGGGGCGGTAGTTAAGTTGGTTATAACGCCGGCCTGTCACGCCGGAGGCCGCGGGTTCGAGTCCCGTCCGCCCCGCTGATTTCCTGAACGATTCCTATCACCCCCTGGGTGCGACGATTCAGGTGATCGAATCTCAAAACCGGAAGCACCGGGAAGGGCTGCCCAAAGCCCTCCCGGCCCGCTTTCAGTCGCGCCGTGAATCACACGGCGCGCAGATGAGATCTGCAAACGCGCGCGGAGTGTGTGCTCGAGTCGACCGCAATCCTCAGCTCGCGCACTGCAACATCGTCCCAGTTTTTGCGAAAAAAACCTTCGCGTTCGTCGCAATTTTCCCGAAGGGCGCGCGTGCGCGAGCGAATTGGCATCCGTGCGCGTTTCGCAGCATGCCAGGTGCTGACAAAGGCGCTTCCGGTGCTATTGATGCTGTCAGCGGAAGAGACGATCCCTGACTCAAAGCCATCCTCCGAGCCACTCGTCTCCATCCCTGTCCCCCTCACAGCCCCCCTCGCTTGTTTCAGCGTCAGAAAAGGATTTCGTCTTGAGAACTTTGCACAGCTTCGTGACGGTTTGCGTGTTTGGTGCGGTAGCGGCCCTCGTTCCTGCCTGTGGCAGCTCTGATAGTGATAGCGGCGGAGCCGCCGGTGCTTCGGCAGCCGGACGCCCGGGTACGGCGGGTGCGTCGTCCGCTGGTGCCCCTGGCGCAGCAGGCGCTGGCACGGCGGGCGCTGGCACGGCCGTGGGCGACGCCGCCAAAGGCGCCACCGTCTACAACAATTTGGTCTGCGGCAGCTGCCACGGCTCGGATGCCAAGGGTTTCTCGGGCCCGAACATCACCGCGTCGGTGACCGCTGGCATCGGGTCGTGGACCTACCAGCAGTTTCACGACGCCTTGCGCACCAACAGAGACAAAGACGGCAGGCAGCTGTGCGTGTTCATGAGCACCTACGCGGAAAGTGACATCAGCGAACCGAGCATGGTCGACCTGTGGGCTTATCTGCGCTCTTTGCCAGTCAGCGATGTCGTGAACAAGGGCACCTCCTGCCCGTAACCGAACCGCAGACGTGATTCGAGGGATCGGGCCCTGAAAGCCTGACCCTCGCGACTCGAAGGGCTGACGGTGATCGGCCCTTCGAGTCGACGGTTCGCTCGGTGCTGGGAAAAGGGGATTCGTGGGTCGCCCCTGGCTGCAGCGTGACGTGATTGGATTGGATCGGCACAGATCGCGCTGCTTGCTTTGGATACGAGATCACCCACCCTCCATGCTCTCCGAATCGGTTCCGCCTGAGGCCGCCGCAAAGAGCAGTGCTTCCGACTCGGCGCAGCGCGCGCGGCATGTGGCCCGCAGGCGTCTCGTCGGCGCGCTATGCGTATTTGTCTCGAGCATCGCCTTTTCGACCAAGGCCATCTTGGTCAAGCTCGCTTATCGCCAGGGCGTCGATTCGGTGAGCTTGCTGGCGCTACGCTTCGGCTTCTCGGCGCCGTTCTTCGCCTATGCCGCGTTCGGGGGGAGGCTGCGCGGCAAAGTACCGAGTCCACTCACACGCCGCGACGGCATCACGCTGATCGTGCTCGGCGTACTCGGCTATTACCTCGCGAGCCTGAGTGACTTCATCGGCTTGCGCTACATTTCCGCCGGGCTCGAGCGTTTGATCTTATTCGTGTACCCGACTTTGGTCGTGGTGATCGAGGCCGGGCTGTTCGAGGTTCGGCTCGAGCGACGCCAAAAACTGGCGCTGCTCATTACCTACGCCGGGATTTTCCTAGCCTTCCGCGGTGAGCTCGGCAGCCTCGGTTCAGACGTCCCGCGTGGAGCCGCTTGGGTTTTCGCGAGTGCTCTCACCTACGCGCTGTACCTGATCGGCGCGGGCCGAATGGTGCCGAAACTCGGCTCGCAGCGCTTCACAGCGTTGGCGCTGCTAGCGGCCACGGCGGCCGTCCTGTTGCATGCAGGAGCGAGCGGAGCGCATCTCCTGGGCTTGCCCCCGGTGGCCTATCTGATCGGTCTGATCATGGCGCTGCTGGCGACCGTCTTACCGGCGTTCCTGCTCGCCCGTGGCATCGCGCTGATCGGCTCCGGCCCCGCCGCCATCGTCAGCACGGTGGGCCCCGTGTCGACGATTCTGCTCGCGTACCTCGTGCTCCAAGAGGCCATTTCGCCAACCGAATTCCTGGGCACTGCGCTGGTCGTGGTCGGTGCCACACTCGTCGCTTCCAGCCCCAAACGTGCCCGATCCGCCGCTTCGACCTAAACTCGCAGGGCTTGGCTTCGGCCTCCTCCGATGTACGACCACCGAGCTTCCCCCTTGCCGGGCTCCGAAAACGCAGCTACGACCCGCTGGCCACTGGGCGGGTAACTCAGTTGGTAGAGTGCTGGCTTTACACGCCGGATGTCATCGGTTCAAGCCCGGTCCCGCCTACTAGAAATCGCATGCGAGACGACTTCGTAGTTGCTGAGTTCGCCGAGGCATGGCTGGCCAAGTTCCCGCGCATTGCGGAGCGTGGGCTGGGGCCTCGCTTGCTCGCGGCATTGGCCGGCATGTCCGGCGGCCCCAATGCGGTCGACGATTTGGACGACGTCGAGGTGATCGCGGCGGCGTTGCTCGAGCTCGTCGCCATGCTCAAGGCGTCGCCCGGCGGCCTAGCGACCCACTTCCCTACCCTGTTCGGCAGCGCACTGAAGGGCAAGCCCGGGCTTTCTTGAGCCGCCGCCGTTCAACGTGCACGCCCCCGCTTACTTAGCGTACGGGTCGGAGTCGTCGATCGGGCGTGCCGGGGCGGCTGTGTCTCGATGAGTGAGCGGAGCCGCGGTTGCGACAGGTGCCACTGCGGCGGCCGCAGGGGCGCCCGGCGGCGTTAGCGGGTCGAGCGCGCGCTTGCCCGCCTTAGTCCAAGCAGCAGCTGCTGGCCCACCGCTCGCTCGGAGCGGACTGGTTTTGTCGATCGGCAAGGCGATCAGCAGATCGAGATCCTGATCCAAGCGAATCATGCGCGCTTCAGAGACGCGGCCGATGCAGCGGAGCTCGAGCCGGTGCAGCGCGACGTCTTTGGGAAATTGGCCCTGAAATGGGTTCGTATCGAGCTTTGCGCCATCGAGCAAGATCTCCGTATCGGCGGGCGAAGCGGCGATCTTGACGGTCACGAGCTTCGGCTGCGCGCTGGCGACCTGCGGCGCGGCGTTAGCGACCGCGGCCGCGGGCAGACCGAAGGGCTGTACCGCCTGTGGGGGGCGCTCGGAACCGCTCAGCCAGCGTCCTGCGACCCCCGCAATGACCGCCACGCCGACCAACGCGGCGATCCACGTGTGCTTGCTCGTCGCGCTCGGCGGCAGCACATAGGTCGAAGCGTTGCCAGTGAGCGTGGCACCGCCGATCCCGCCGAGCACCGCCGGAGCCACCGGGATCACCTGCGTGCCAAAGGAGGGGTGGTCGTCCTCCACGTTGGCCTGCTTCATGCGTTGGTCGACCAAACGGCGGATCTCGCTGCGTTCGCTGGCGTACAGGTCATCCAAAACGCTACGCAGTTGTTCGGCAGAGAATTCTAGATTGTTGGCCCGGACGTAGGCGCGCAAGGCATCGCGCATCTCGAGCGCAGATGCGTAGCGGTCCTCGACCCGTTTCGCGGCCGCACGCATGCAGATCTGCAGTAGCTCGACCGGCACTCCCAGCGCCTGCCGCATCAGCTCGGGATCGACCCCGGCCATGCGCGCTTGCACGATTTCTTGCTGGGTTCGGTCCTGCGACAAACGCCGATAGGCCAACAGTTCCCAGAGCAAGACCCCGACGGCAAAGACATCCGAGCGCTGCTCGCTATTGCCCAGGATTTGCTCGGGTGCTGCGTAGCCGAGCTTGCCCTTGAACATCCCGGCTTCGGTGGCGTGGCTGACCCCCGTGGCCTTCGCCACCCCGAAATCCAAGACCTTGGCCGTGCCATCGAACGTCACGAAGATGTTGTTCGGGCTGATGTCACGGTGCACGAGCGACAGCGGCGTGCCATCCGGATCCGTGAAGCCGTGCATGTAGACGAGCGCTTCGAGCACCTGACAGATCAACTCCAGCCGCGCGGCGAGCGGCAGCGGTGTGTCGATCGTCTTCTTCAACAAGCGACCGAGTGTTTGCCCCTCGAGGTACTCCATGCAGATGAAGTAGCGACCGCCATCCTCGCCGACCTCCAGCGTTTGCACGATATTCTGGTGATTCATGCGCGCCGCCAAGCGCGCTTCGGCCAAGAACATGTCGAGCGAGCTTTGATTTTCACGCAGCTCGTCGCGCATCACTTTCAGCACCACCAGCTTGTTGAAGCCAGCGAGCCCCGACGACACGGCGACGAACACCCGCGCCATCCCGCCCTGCCCCAGCTCCAGTAACAAACGGTAACGGCCGAGTCGAACCACCGGTGCCTGCGCATTGGGGGGAACTGAACTCAAGGAACGACCTCCGCGTAGCGAACCCCGCCGCCCATGTCGACACAGGCGGTGCCCGATGTGCTGCAAACTGCAACCGAGCCTTGTTGCGTTTTCGTGTCGCTCACCCCCGCGCCGGACAGCCGCGCAACGAGCAACGTGGCGACTGCCGCGTGCATCTGTGGCGGTTGAGCGCTAGTGATAGACATTCGATCGAGCCGAAAGAGTAACCCATCGGGCGTCATCATGGCGCCGATCGTCAATGGCGACTCGGGGACGCCAGCTGCCGGTGAGCGCCCTGAACAGGCGGCTAGCAGAGAAGATGCGGGGAATTGAGCGCTTTTTTAGCGACGACCACCGGCTTTCCACCCTTCGTGCAACTCGTCGCTCGACCAGACCGCGGGAGCGGCGCGGCGCTTGGCCGAGGATTCGCGCCGAAACGTGACCTCTCGTGCTCTCACGGCGCCGTGTTCGCGAACGCGCTCAGCGCTTCACAAATAACCCTTAGGTGTGATACTGCTGCCCGCGGCACCCTGCTGGCGTCAACCCCCCCCCGCGACGTAGGCGGGGTGCCACTACGAACTCCGCGTCGCGGCAGCTGAGCGGCGACGAGCGCTCAGCTGAGGCCCGGTTGCTCGCTCGGCGCTTCGCCTGGTAGCACGATGCGCGAAGCGGCAGACGCCGGCGCGTCCTCTTCGATCAGCTCGCCATTGCGGTACTCGATCAGCGAGCGACGCGGACCGAACAGCGTATCCGGCTCGGGGAACACCATGGCCTCGCGCAGCACCTCGTCCATGTGATCGACCAGCACCACGCGTAGCGTCTTCAGCACCCGCCGCGGGATCTCGCGCAGATCCTTGCGGTTCTCTTTGGGCACGAGCACGGTGGTGATGCCGTTGCGGTGCGCCGCCAAGATCTTCTCTTTCAAGCCGCCGATCGGCATCACGCGGCCGCGCAGGGTGATCTCCCCCGTCATCGCCACCTCATTGCGCACCGGCACGCGCGTGAGCGCGCTGGCGATACTGGTGGCCATGGTCACGCCCGCGCTGGGGCCGTCTTTGCGCACGAAGTCCGGGAAGTGCACGTGCACGTCGACCTTTTGATAAAAGTCGGGTTCGAGCTTGAGGATCGTGCTGCGCGAACGGATGTAACTCATCGCCGCTTGCGCGCTCTCCTCCATGCCCTTCTCGAGTAGGCCCGTGATCACGAGCTTGCCCTTGCCGGCGACTACGCTGACCTCGCAATCGAGGATATCGCCGCCATGGTCGGACACGCTCAGGCCGTGCGTGAGGCCGATCGCGTCGTGCTCTTCTTTCTTACCGAGCCGGAACTTGGGCACGCCCAAATACGTCGGCACGTCCGCGCCGCGGATCTCGAGCTGCTGTTCTTTGCCTTCTTTGACGACCTTGAGGGCCACCTTGCGGCACACCGCGGCCAGCTCTCGCTCGAGTGAACGCACGCCGGCTTCACGGGTGTAGTGATGGATGACGGTGCGCACGGCGTTCTCCGTGAACTCCACCGGCACGTCTTCCAGCCCGCATTCCTTCTTCTGGCGCGGGATCAGGTATTTCTGAGCGATGTTCAGCTTCTCGAACTCGGTGTAGCTGGTGAGCTGAATGATCTCCATGCGATCCTGGAGCGGGATGGGGATGCCGCTCAAGGTGTTCGCGGTGGTGATGAACATCACGTCCGAGAGATCGTAATCCAGATCGAGGTAGTGATCGTTGAAGGTCTTGTTCTGCTCCGGGTCCAAGACCTCCAGTAGCGCAGCCGCCGGATCACCACGAAAATCCGTGCTCATCTTGTCGATTTCGTCGAGCAAGAACACGGGGTTGTTGGAGCCGACCTTCTTCAGGTTCTGGATGATCTTACCCGGCAACGCGCCGATGTACGTGCGGCGATGGCCGCGGATCTCGGCCTCGTCGCGCACGCCACCCAAGGACAGGCGCACGAACTTACGGCCCGTCGCGCGGGCGATGCTACGCGCGATGCTGGTCTTGCCCACGCCCGGTGGACCAACGAAGCACAAGATCGGCCCCTTGAGGCTCTTGGTCAGCGCCTGCACCGCCAGGTACTCGACGATGCGCTCTTTCGGCTTCTTCAGGCCGTAGTGATCCTCATCCAGGATCTTCTCCGCTTCGGTGATGTCGAAGCGTTCCTCGGTCTTGTCGGACCAAGGCAGGGTCAAAATCCAATCCACGTAGTTGCGCACGACCGTCGCTTCCGCACTGGTCGGGTGCATCATCTTCAGCTTCTTGAGCTCTTTTTTGACCTTGCCCTGCGCTTCTTCACTGAGCTTCTTGGTCTTGAGCTTCTCTTCGATCTCTTGGATTTCTGACTTGAACTCATCGCGCTCGCCGCCGCCCAGTTCCTTCTGGATGGCCTGCATTTGCTCGTTGAGGTAGTACTCCTTCTGCGTCTTCTCCATCTGCTTCTTGACGCGGGAGCGGATCTTCTTTTCGACCTGCAGGATCTCGATCTCGGCCTGCATCAGCTCGTACAGCCGTTCGAGGCGCTTCTTCGCCTCTTCCATCTCGAGCAGGCCCTGGCGATCGGCGAGCTTGATCGTGGGCAAGTTAGCGGCGATCGTGTCCGAGAGCTTGGAGGCATCGTCGATGCTCTGCACGCTCATCAAGACTTCCGGCTGAACCTTCTTGTTCAGCTTCACGTACACCTCGAACGTGCTCTGTACGCTGCGAATCAGCGCTTCGACCTCGACATCGGCGGTGCCCGCTTCGGGGATCTCTTCGATCTCGACGCTGAAGAAATCATTCGAGTCGTTGTAGCGCTTGACCCTCGCACGCTGACGGCCTTCGACCAAGACTTTGACCGTGCCGTCGGCGAGGCGGAGGAGCTGCACGATCGTGCCCACCGTGCCGACCGCGTAGATGTCGTCCGGCGTGGGCTCGTTGGTCTTGGCGCTCTTCTGCGCGGCCAAGAAGATTTCTTTGTCGTGCGCCATCGCCTCGTCGAGGGCGGCGATGCTCTTCTCGCGCCCAACGAACAGCTGCGACACCATGTGCGGAAACACGATGATGTCGCGCAGGGGCAACGCGGGCACGGTGCGCCGGGGCGCAGCACTACGGTCGTTGGGGTCGTTCTTGAAAAACATGAATTTTTCCAGGGCCGCCGGCTGCGCCAGCTGCGGCGGCTACGCGTCGGGCACCCTCTGGCGAGAACGAGTGCCCGACTATGTTGTGCGAAGCGGCGCGGATCAGCCGACGCCAGCTTCCTTGTGATAGACGATCAACGGTGCATCGCCGTTGGTGATCGCGTCTTCGTTGACGACCACTTCTTTGATGCCTTGCTTGGTCGGCACCTCGTACATGATGTCGAGCATCGCCTCTTCCAAGATGGCACGCAGGCCGCGCGCGCCGCTCTCGCGGACGAGCGCCTTGCGAGCGATGGCTTGCAGCGCACCTTTGGTGAACTTCAGCTTCACGCCGTCCATCTCGAACATCTTCTGAAATTGCTTCACCAAGCTGTTCTTGGGCTTGGTCAAGATGTCGATGAGCGCGTCTTCGGTCAGCTCGTGCAGCGTAGCGATCACCGGCAAGCGGCCGATGAACTCCGGGATCAAGCCGAACTTCAGCAAATCCTCCGGCTGCACGTGAGCGAGCAGCTCGCCCAGCTTGAGCTCTTTCTTGCTCTTCACGTCGGCACCGAAGCCGAGCCGCGACTGGCCCAAGCGACGCTGCACGATTTGATCGAGCCCGACGAAGGCACCACCGCAGATGAACAGGATGTTGCTGGTGTCGACCTGCAAGAAATCTTGTTGCGGGTGTTTGCGACCGCCCTTCGGTGGCACGTTGGCGATCGTGCCTTCGATGATCTTCAGCAGGGCTTGCTGCACGCCCTCACCCGACACGTCGCGCGTGATCGAGGGGTTATCGCTCTTCCTACTGATCTTGTCGATTTCGTCGATGTAGACGATGCCGCGCTGGGCACGCTCGACGTCGTGATCGGCGTTCTGCAAGAGCTGAACGATGATGTTTTCGACGTCTTCACCGACGTAGCCCGCCTCGGTCAAGGTGGTGGCGTCCGCGATCGCGAACGGCACCTTGAGGATCTTGGCCAAGGTTTGCGCCAGGAGCGTCTTACCGCTGCCGGTCGGCCCCAACAGAAGGATGTTGCTCTTGCCGAGCTCCACGTCTTCCGAAGAGACCTTGGTGTCGATGCGCTTGTAGTGATTGTAGACGGCCACCGCGAGCGTCTTCTTCGCTCGCTCTTGACCGACCACGTAGTCGTCCAAGATCGCTTTGATCTCGGATGGCTTTGGCATCGGGTCCGAGCCAGTCGACGGCTCGTCCTTCTCCACCTCTTCGGCAATGATGTCGTTGCAGAGGGCGATGCACTCGTCGCAGATGTAGACCGTCGGCCCTGCGATGAGCTTCTTCACTTCCTTCTGCGACTTGCCGCAGAAGGAGCAGCACAAGTTACCGTTCGATTCGTCGCGCCTTCTCTCCACGATTTACCCTCGGAAGCGCCCTACTGGGACCGGAGTTTCCGTCGAATTGCCGTCAAATTGTAAGACGTCCGTCGCTGTCCCGCAAGGAGTGCGGGGGACAAACGCCAGACGCCGCGAAGCACTAGCCTGAGCTGCGGCACAGAGCGCCGAGAAACTAAGGCCCCGGGCGCGAATTGAACGGCCCGGAGACCAGCTGGCCATCACGTGGCCTTCTTCTTCGGCTCGAAGATTTCGTCAATCAGGCCGTATTCCTTGGCCTGGACGCCGCTCATATAAAAATCGCGCTCGATATCACGGGCGATATCCTCGCGGTTCTTACCCGTCGACCGCTGCAAGATGTCGGTGATGACGTCTTTGACGTGGCGAATCTCGCGAGCCTGGATTTCTATGTCAGTCGCCTGACCCCGCGCGCCGCCGAGCGGCTGGTGAATCATGATCCGCGAATGCGGCAGCGCAAAGCGACGGCCCTTGGTGCCAGCACCGAGGAGCACTGCGCCCATGCTTGCGGCTTGTCCGACGCAAATCGTGCTGACGGAGCAGCGGACGTATTGCATGGTGTCGTAAATCGCTAGCCCAGCGGTAACGACGCCACCGGGCGAGTTCACGTACAGCTGGATATCCTTGTCCGGATCTTCGCTCTCCAGGAACAAGAACTGGGCGATGATGATATTCGCAACGTCGTCATCGACGGCGCTGCCCAAGAAGACGATGCGGTCTTTGAGCAAACGGCTGAAGATGTCCCAGGTGCGCTCGCCGCGATGCGTCGTTTCCACGACGTGCGGGTAGATCACATTGTCCCGGGGGGCATCTTGGTAGCGCTCGAGGATGTCGAGGGCTTGGGCTCGGGTTTCAGGACGCTTCGACATTCAATCCTCCTCGACTGGGGACCAGGCTGCTAACGCAACCGACGCGAAAGAATCAGGCTTCACTGATCTTGGCCTTCGCCTCGATGATGTCCAGGACCTTGTTTTCCAAAATCATGCCAATCAGCATTTCGCGCTTCTTCTGGTCGCGATATTCGACGCGAAGCTTAGCCACGTTCTTGCCGGTTTGCTCGGCGAGCTCCTTCAAGCCCTCCTCCAGCTCGGCGTCGCCGATCTGGATGCCCTCGGCCTTGGCGATTTCGGCCATCAGCAGGCCAGCGCGTACTTTGACTTCGCTGTCTTGCTGAATCTGACCGCGAAGCTCCTCACCCACGCCGGTCGCCTTTTGACCCTGGCTGCGCGCCCGCTGCAGGATTTCCTGCTCGGTGACCCGCATTTGACGCTCCACGAGGGACGGCGGTACCGGCACCGGGTTCGCCTTCACCAACTCGATCACGAGCTGCTCGGCGAGCTTGTTGTCGGACTCTTCCTTCGAATGCTTCTCGAGGGTTCCGCTGATGTCTTTCTTGAGGGCCTCGAGGGTTTCGAAGTCGCCCACGTCTTTGGCGAACTCGTCGTCCGCCTCGGGCAGCACGCGTTCCTTCAGATCTTTCAAGGTGAGCGCGAACACCGCGGATTTGCCCGCCAACTTCGGGTGGGGGTGCTGCGCCGGCAGGTCGACCTTGGCTTCTGCCTGATCGCCCACATTCTTACCCAGAAGAGCCGTTTCGATCTCCGGGATCAGTTGCCCGCCACCGAGCTCTGCCTGGAAGTCGGTCGCGCCAGCGTCTTCGATCACCGTGCCGTCGACCGAGAGCGTGAAATCGATCGTCGCCACGTCGCCTTTTTGGGACGGTCGAGCGGCCTTCGGGGGTTCCAACGTGGAATGCGAGCGGCGTAGCTGATCCAAGCGCTCGCTGATCTGTTCCGGGCTCACTTCGACCTTGGCGCGGGTGGCCTCGAGGCCGTCGTACTTGACGCTTTCGATCAGCGGTAACACCTCGACGCGGGCCTTGTAGCCAAAGGCTTTGCCCTCTTCGAGCCGGCGCGGCTCGATCGACGGATCCGTCACCGGCTGCAGCTTTTGATCGCTGATCGCTTGCGGGTAGGTCTCGTCGACCAGCTTTTGCGCGACGTCCGCGGCAATCCGCGGCCCGTAAAGGTGCGCGAGCACCTTGCGCGGCGCGCGCCCAGGGCGGAACCCGCTCACGCGGGCGGTTTTTGCGACCGATGTGTAGGCTTTCTCGACCTCGCTCTTGACGCGATCGACCGCGATCTCCACATCGAACTCGACTAATACGGGACTGAGCCGTTGAACGTTGACCTGCATCTGAAGAGGGCGTGACGTTACATGCCGGGGGATCTAGGTCAAGGAAGGTTTGACGTTTGTTTCGCTGTAGCTGTTCTTCCGCTGGCTCACGATAGTGCGCGACGCGGCTCGGCGCAGGCGGACCCGGGTTTTACCCCGAGCCGGCCCCGCCCCGGAGGCCCTAAAAGGTCCCGCTCAGCCCGAGCGACCGATAGCCAATCCACGGCCGGACTCGGGGAGCACGCTCGGCGGTAGGCTCGGATTTGTGACTTCCGCTCAGAACGAGCAGGGTCACACCGGTTGCGAGGCCCGCCCCGCCGACGATGAAACTGGTCAGCGCGAGGGTCTTGTTCGTGGCCGCGCTACTATCGAGCGAATCGATATTGGCGCGCTCGGAACGCGAGCACGACTTTCCGCCGCACGCATCGAACGCGTCGTCGGCGTCTTTCTGTTTGCTGTTGGCAGAGAGCAAAAACACGGTGCCCAAGCCCACCCCAACCACGCCGACGCCCAGGGCGACGTAGCCGCCCACGCGCAACCCGGAGCCGGAGGAGCTACCCGCTGGTTCTGGCGGTGGCGTTGGCGACGCTGGAGTCGCCGCGGCGGCAGCCACCGGTGCGACGGGTACGACCGGCGGCGCAGCCGCCGCGTTCGGCGCCAGCACGAGCTCGATGGTCTGCCGCGCCGCTGGCTTCACGTCGACCGTCTGCTCCGGGCTCGCTTGCGTGGCAGTGGTCGCACGAAATTTGTGCGGCCCCGGGTTGACGGGATGGAGCACGCCGATCAGCGCACTGGGTACGGTCACGCCATCCATGGTGACGGTCACACCCTGCGTGTCAGTGCCGGTCACGTTCAGAGTGACATAGGGCAATTGAGCGTCGAGCGCGGACAATTGACGATTCGCGTCCGCCACGGCGTTGGCGGCGGCAGTCGAAACCGGAGCCTCCACTGGTTCGCGCTTGATGCGGTTGAAGAGCTCGTAGGCCTCGACCCAATGCCCGAGCTTGAGCTGTGCGCGAGCGATGTACGAAAGGTGAATCGGCGAGTGAACCAACGCCTCCGCTCGCCCGAAGAGCTCGACTGCCTCAGCCCACTTGCCCTGGTCGAAAGCGTCCGCGCCCTGATTGGCCGCCGCGCGCGCCCCCGCGCGTTCGGCATCGGACACTGCGAACGACGGCTTGGAGGTGAATGCGGCAGTGAGCAGCGCGCCGCACAAAATGAAGTGAGACCGAGCTCGGAAATACGCCATGACCTCGCAGGCTAACCTGGTCTGAACTTTGGTTCTAGCCCCGGCAAAGCAAACAACGCTTACATTGTCGCCTCCTCGCGCTGGGCAACGCTCGTGCGCAGTAGCAGCGGATTTGCCCGAGTAGGCACGGAAAGCTGATGGATCTCCGGGGCTGTCCGTCTATATACTTGGAGATCAGTATCCAATGCTCGAGGCCGGACAAATCATCGAGGGCAAGTACCGCATCGTTCGCCTGATTGGCGAAGGCGGCATGGGCTCGGTCTACGAGGGCGAAAATACCTTCATTAAGCGCCGTATCGCGATCAAGGTGCTGCACGCTCATAGCGTCTCGGAAGAAACCGTGCGGCGCTTCGAGCGCGAGGCGCAGGCCGCGGGCTGCATCGGCAGCGACCACATTTTGGAAGTGCTCGACCTCGGCTCATTGCCCAACGGCGATCGCTTCATGGTCATGGAGTATCTCGACGGCGAGACGCTCGGCGCGCGCATGTCCCGCGCCCGCATGAACCCGAACGACGTGCTGGCGATCGCCCGCCAAGTCTTGGTCGGGCTGCGCGCCGCGCACTTGGCGAGCATCGTTCACCGCGATCTCAAGCCCGACAACATCTTCATTTTGCGGGAGAAGGCCGGCCGCGCCGACTACGCGAAGATCATCGATTTCGGCATCTCCAAGTTCAATGCCCTCGGCGGAGACATGAGCATGACGCGCACGGGCGCCGTCATGGGCACGCCGTATTACATGTCCCCCGAGCAAGCTCAGGGCACCCAAGGCATCGATGGCCGCAGCGACGTCTATTCCCTGGGAGTGATTTTGTACGAGGCCCTCGCGGGCGCCGTTCCCTTCGACGGCGACACGTTCAACGAGCTGATGTTCAAGATCGTGCTCTCCAGCCCCCGCCCCCTCGCCCAAGTCGCACCGAACCTCGATCCGCGCCTGATCGCGTTGGTGGAGAAAGCGATGGCTCGCGACATCGCGCTCCGCTTTCAGTCTGCAGACGAGATGATCCGCGCTATCGATCAGCAGTTCGGCGGCGCGGATGGAACTGCAGCCCATCCGGTAGTCACCAGCGCGCCCGGCGCGCTCTCAGCGGCCGCACCTCCAGCAACTGCGCCTGGCCTGCCGACTGGCAACACCTGGGCTGCGTCGCACGCGGACATCCCCAAGACATCGAGCGCTCCCGCCTATGTGATCGCGGCTGCCGCCGTGCTGCTACTCGCGGGCGGCGCATTTGCGGCGTACCAAAAGTTCGCCAACAAGCCCGCGCCGGCCGCGAAAGCAGACGTCGCGGCGCCGGTCGTCGCGGCACCAGTCGCGACGCAAGCCGCGGAGCCGGTCGCAACTCACGAGGCACCCGCCCCCACACCAGTGGTGGTGCCGTCCGCGGTTGCCCCCGAGCCGTCCGCCGCACCGGCGGCCCACCCCGTCGCAGCCGAGCCACCGAGTAAAGCACTGCCCGCAAAGCCGACCGCCGCAATTGCGAAGGCCGCCGCGAAACCCGCCGCCGCAAGGCCCGCCGCCGCTCGTCCGGCCGCGCCCGTCGGCGCCAAAGCCGGTCGAGATTTTGGTTATTGATTCATCCGCGGTGGTCACACCGCGCTCTCCCGTTGCCTCTCTCCGCTGCTCAACCCCGAAGCCGAACTTCGAGGAGAAATCATGACTTGGTTTAGCTCACTGGGTGCAAGGCGGTTTGCCTTACTAGCTGTGGTGTTCGCGATCGGCGTGGCCTGCGCGAAAGTGGACCGCGACTACGGCGATGACGGTGGGCTGGCCGGCGCGGACAGCGGCGGCAGTAGCGGAGCCGGCGGCAGTGAAGGTGGCAAAGCGGGTTCGGGAACGGCTGGCAAGCCCAGCGGTGGCTCGAGCAGCGACGCGGGCAGCGCGGGTGAAGCCGAAGCCGGCAGCGGCGGCGAGAACACGGCAGGCGCGGGCGGCGCCGCGAGCGGCACTTTGCAGGTCGTCTTTGCGGGCGATGGCGCTGGTGTCGTCAAATCCGACGTCGCGGGGATCGATTGCAACGCGACGTGCAGCGCGGAGTTCGATCCGGAGACACAGGTCGTACTGACCGCGACACCAGCGGCCAACTCGACGTTCACGGGCTGGTCTGGAGGCGGATGCTCGGGTACTGGCACGTGCACGGTGCAGATTGCGGACGCTGTCGAGGTCCGCGCGGAGTTCACGGCATATCCGAAGCTCACCGTTACCTTGACAGGCAACGGCTCCGGCTCAGTGAAGTCGGTTCCCGTTGGAATCGACTGTGGAACCACTTGCTCCCTCCAAGTTGCACCCAGCACTCCAATCGAGCTGACCGCGACGCCCGCAACGGGGTCGGTATTTTCCGGATGGTCTGGCGGCGGATGCACGGGTATTGGCACTTGTTCGACGACGGTGACGGCAGCGACCACCGTAACAGCAGCCTTCACGCTCAGCACGCAAACCCTCACCGTGACTAAGGTTGGCGCTGGCGTGGGAACCATCACGTCCGCCCCTGTCGGCATCAATTGTGGCGCTGACTGCAGCGAAGTGGTCAATTATGGAACGACAGTCACGCTTACCGCGACCGTCACGGCAGGCAGTATGTTCACAGGTTGGAGCGGCGGCGGTTGCACCGGCACGGGCACCTGCGTCGTAACGGTCATTACAGCGACGCAAGTGACCGCGACATTCACCTGTTCGACAGGGACGACCACAATCAATTACACGGGTGCAGTCGTCAACTTCGCTGTGCCCGCGTGCGTAACGGCGTTGACGATAGAAGCGTTCGGCGCTCAAGGTGGTTCCGCGGGCACCTATGCGGGTGGCCTCGGCGCACGAATGAAGGGGACTTTTCCTGTCTCGGGCGGTCCGACGCTCAAAGTGTTGATCGGAGGCAAGGGCGCCAACTCAACGGACACCACTCAGCAAGCAGGTGGTAGCGGCGGAGGGGGAACGTTCGTCACCACGCTCGCGAACTCACCTATGATCATCGCCGGCGGCGGAGGGGGTGCGGTGAACTACGACTACGCTCCTTACCAAGGAGTTGGGCTCAACGCCGTCATCGCAACATCGGGAACAGCCGACAGCAGTGGCACCAAGGCGGGCGGAATCAACGGCAACGGCGGTGTGTCCGGTAGCAATCTCAATGGCTATCAGCCGGGCACGGCGGGCGGTGGATTGCTTTCCAATGGCGTCGACAACGGGAACGGATCCGCCACGAGCTATGGCGGTCCGTACACTCCTGGTTCGTCATTCGTCAGTGGCGGTGCCGGCGGAACGCCCGGGACTTGCGCCGGTGCCAGCTCGTCCTGCGCCCTGGGGCGGCCGGGTGGGTTCGGCGGTGGTGGAGCCGCCGGGTTTATGGGCGGCGGCGGCGGTGGCTATTCCGGCGGCGCCGGCGGCAGCGTCGGTACTACCGGATACTACGGCGGCGGCGGCGGCGGCGGCTCTTACAACGGTGGCATCACCCAGAGCAACACCGCCGGTACGCGTATTGGCAACGGCATGGTCATCTTCACGTACTGACCCTCATCCGAGGACCATTTGTCAGCCGCGAGCCAACCCATCGCGGCCGACTAGTGGACCGGGTACTCCCCTCGCGCAATACCCGGGAGCCCGTTCGGCGCAGGCGATGAAGGCGTTGCGCCAAGGCCTCCTGGACCGGCAGCACCACCAATACCAGGAGTCAGCACGCATCCGGAAACGCCGATTGGCTTTACGCCGTTGTAGACCAGTCCAAGGGATGGCCCGCCAGTTCCGCCCGCGCCGGGGCCGCCTACCCCGCCATTTCCACCCTTTCCGCCGTGGCCGCCATCGAGAACGGCGCCGTTGCCATTCCCTACGCCACCTTTACCCCCCTCGCTTCCGATGCCTCCAGCCAGGCCCGTTGCGCCTTTGCCACCCGCTCCGCCAGCCATCGAGATGAGGACGACCGCATCGAGCGTCACGTCGCTGTTCCAACTGAGCATGCCCACCGAGGCTCCTCCCCCTCCACCACCGGCTCCTCCGGAACCACCGCAACCGCCGGCCCCACCCGCACCTCCGCCCGCCGCATCGCAGGTGAGGCCGGGGGCGCTGAACTCCTTGCTGGCTCCTCCTCCTCCGCCGCCCTGGCCTGCGCCACCATTTGTGCCGTTGCCACCGGCTGCCCCTACGTAACCAGCGGGGCCAAATGAGCCCACCGCACCAGCCAAATTTCCGAAAGTGCCGGCAGCGCCGTCAAGGCCGGCACCACCCGGACGCGCCGCGATCCCCGCAGGATCGGCAGCCGTGATCGCGGCTCCACCATTCGGCTGAGGGACCGAAACCAGATTCGTCGTAGGGGAACCTGAAGCACCCGAATGATCGAACGTGCCGTAACCGATCCCCCCTCGTCCGCCGGTCCCGCATTTGCTCACTGCGGCAAACCCTCCGAGCGGAGCGGTCGGTGGAACCAATACCGCGGCACAGACGGCTGCTCGGCCATCCTGCTCGCTGGTCGACACTGGCGCCATTGGAACGTCAGGGGTGACCCCAGGCCTCCCACCCCCACCCTTCCCCGCGTGCAGCTCGACGCGCACCAAAGCGATCGCTTTGCTGGCATTGACGACCAAACCAAAGCTACTCGCGCCAGTATCATTCTGCGGCGCATCCGCGGCATCGAGCCGCACGTCCTCGAGCGTTACGCCGCGTTTTGCCGAATCGATGATCGCAGCAACGGGGCTCTCGATCGTGAGCAGCGCCTTCACGGGCGCGTCGTAGGCCCAAGCGCCGCCGTCGCAGCTGAAGCCGCCGAAGATCGAGCTGCCATCGAGTGGGGTAATCGTATCCGGCTCGGAGTACTCAGCCGCGCAAACATAAATGCGGGCCCGCTTCTGCTCCGCGACCGCGCTCAACGCCTTCGTCACCGTCGCGAAGGGCTTCGCTTGGCTGCCGTCGGCCGTGTCGTCGTTGCCGTAGGGGGCGACAAATGTCCCATATTGATCGGCGATGACGCAGGCGGTGGTCGCGGGATCCGCGTTTGGATCGCAGCTCTCGACCTCGGTCGCCCCCGCGCTGCCGCCCGCCCCGGCCTCACTCGGTGCGCCGGTCACGCCAGCGCTGCCCCCGACATCCATGGCGCCAGGCGCGCCCGCGTCATTCCCGGTGCGGCCGGCTCCGGAATCGAAGTCCGAGGGACAATCGCGGCGGTCGGTGCAATCGATCGGATCGCTGCACGAGGAGACGGCCACAATGGCCGCGGCGAGGACGACACTAGAGAATGCCGCGTATGCGTATTTCATCGCTTCGGTGACTGGTCGGGCGCCCCGCGCCGCAGTTGCCAAATAAATCGCGCCACCCACAAAACGTCAGGCGACGCCCGCCGGGGACCTTAACCCGAGCCGCCCCTTGGCCCGAGCCACAAAATAGCAAAAACCCCGTGGGAGGCAGCCCACGGGGTTTCCGGGATTTAGGGGTAAGCTAAGTAGAGTGAAGCTAGGGGCCGCTCACTCGTCGTCTTCGTCTTCTCGTTCCGCTTCCCACATCGCGGCTTCGAAGGGATCCATGTCGAATTCCAAGGTCTCTCCTGTGGATTCGATCTCATCGACGGACCAACCGATGCGCATTTCGGGGCGCACGAGGTCGCGTTCGAGTTCTGCGAAAGAGGTGTAGTCTTTGGGGGCGGCCATTGATTGGAAGGTCTCCTCAGGGGTTCAGAGTTGGGACCCGCCGTGTGGCCACGACGGGGTGAAGCGGGACGACGCGGGCGAGCGGGCGGTTCGAGGACGGCTGCCAAAATCCGGCACACAGGATTCGCTCTCGGGCGGCATTGCGGCGCTGCTCAGACCCGACTAATCGGGGGGTGAGCGCGAGCTGCATGCGCGCTGCGAACGGTGTTGTGCGGGGGCTTGGCTTTCGACTCACTTTTGACTACTCACACCTACATCTGCACACACAGTACGCTACGTTCCTCGGACCTCCAAAAAAACGCGGCCCGCGCGCGATATTTCGATAAGAGGCACACTGCCGGGGCAAGCTGCTCTGCGGCTCGCCCGTCTTCCCTTCCCGCCCCTGCGCGGGTTCGCTCCCCGTCACTCACCCCATGACTCAGCGCCAGCAGATCATCGCCATCGCCAACCAAAAGGGTGGCGTGGGCAAGACCACGACCGCCGTCAACCTCGCTGCCAGCCTGGCGGCCGCCGAACGCCCGACGTTGCTCGTGGATCTCGACCCGCAAGGCAACGCCTCGAGCGGCGTGGGTGTGCCGCCCGGCACCGTGGAAAAAACCATTTACGACGCGTTGATCGGCAACGCGCCGCTGCGCGACGTGATCCGCCCCACCGGCATCCCTACCCTCGACCTCGCGCCTGCCACACAAGATCTGACGGCCGTCGAGTACGAGCTGTTCGAGACCACACAACGCGGCACGCACTTGCGCGAGATCTTGCGCGGCCCCGACGTCGAGAAGTACGACTACATCATCATCGATTCGCCGCCGTCACTCGGCGTGTTGACGTTGAACGTGCTGGTCGCCGCGCATCGCGTGATTGTGCCCCTGCAGCCCGAATACTATGCGCTCGAGGGCATCACGTATCTGATGGCCACGATCGATCGCGTGAAGGCGTCGTTGAACCCGGAGCTCACCGTGGAGGGCATCGTGCTCACGATGTGGGATCCGCGGAACCGCCTCGCCCATCAGGTCGCGGACGAAGTGAACAAACACTTCCGCGTGTTCAAGTCGATCATCCCCCGCAACGTGCGGCTCAGTGAAGCGCCCTCACACGGCCTCCCCGCGCTGCTGTACGACGTCGGTAGCAAGGGCGCGCAGGGCTACCTGAGCCTCGCCCGAGAATTGATTGAAGGCCCCACGGCCTTGATTGAGAGTGCGGCGAATGAGTGAACCGCCCAAAAAGCCATTTCGCGGCTTGGGGCGGGGCCTCGATGCGTTGATGCCCGCGCGCGTACCGGTAACCCCCGAGCGCCCGGCGGCCGCCAGCGCCAAGTACGAGGGCAACGTGTTCAGCTGCCCGCTCGACAAAATCGTGCCCCAAAAGGGCCAACCGCGGCAACACTTCGACAACGACCGGATCGAAGAGCTCGCGCAGTCCTTGCGCACGCACGGCTTGCTCGAGCCGCTGATCGTGCGTCGTCGTCCGGGCGCGGACGATTTCGAGATCATCGCCGGCGAGCGCCGCTGGCGTGCCGCGCAGCGCGCCAACTTGCGTGAAGTGCTGGTCGTCGTCCACGACGTCTCTGCCAAAGACGCCTATGAGCTGGCGCTGATCGAAAACGTACAGCGCGAAGATCTGGACGCCATCGAGTTCGCCGAAGCGCTCGATCGCCTGATCAAGGAGCACTCGTACACCCAAGAAACCCTCGCCCAACGGGTCGGCAAAGATCGCTCGACGATCGCCAACGCTCTACGCCTCTTGCGCCTGCCGAGTGCGGTACGCGACAAAGTCGTCAACGGCGAGCTCAGCGAGGGCCACGCCCGCGCCCTGCTCGGCGCGCCGGACGACGCGGCCCTGGCCACCCTGGCCGAAAAAGTGATCCGCGGCCGGCTCAGCGTGCGCCAAACCGAAGCGCTCGTCCGCACCGCGAAGAGCAAGCCCGAGGCCAAAGGTAAAAAAGAAAAGGCCGTATCCACGCGCGATCTCGAACTTCGCCTGGGTCGCAAGCTCGGGACCAAGGTCGAGGTCCGAGACAAAGACGGCAAGGGCGAGCTCGCCATCAAATACGCGTCGCTAGACGAGCTCGACAAACTGCTCGAAGTGCTGCTCTAGCCGGCTCAGGGTGAGTTCGAGAGGGTGGGCGCTCGCGATCCAGCCGCGCACCTCGGAATCGCACGCTGTTTCCAGCAATTGCGCCCTCCAAGCCACGCTCAGAGTGCTTGATGCGCCTTGAGTGCCTCACCAGATGAGTTAAAGTGAGGCACATGGTGAGGCATACCAATCAAGTGACGCTTCGCGATCTGGACCCCCGGGTTTTCGCGGAGATCGAGCGCGTAGCGCGCGTCGAGGGCCTGTCCATCAACAAAGCGGCGGCCAAGATCTTGAAAATCGGCGCTGGCATTCAAGCGGTCCCGGAGTCTCGCTGCATCGGCGCGGGTGTCGACCGCTTCGTTGGTCGCCTCTCGGCGGCCGAGGCGCGCAAATTGAGTCAATCGCTGAGCGCGCTCGAGCAAGTCGACGACGAGCTGTGGAAGTGAAACGCTTGCTCGACACCAACGCCTACGTCGCGCTGCTCGAGGGCAACGCCGAAGTCGCGAGTTTGGTTCGCTCTGCCGAACGGCTGGTGTTTTCGATGGTGGTCGCCGGCGAACTGTTGTTCGGATTTCGTAACGGCAATCGCTACGAGAAGAACCTGACGTTGCTGGATGAGTTCTTGAACGAACCCTGGGTCGAACTACAACCCGTGACACGCACCACCGCCGACCGCTTCGGTCGTATCGCCGCAGCCTTGTGCAAAGCCGGCACGCCCATCCCGACCAACGATATCTGGATCGCGGCACATGCCTTCGAAACAGGCGCTGAGCTCATCAGCTTCGATCGCCACTTCGAGAATGTGCGTGGTTTGGCGCTGACGACCGTGCAAAAGTCATAGCCCGGATGCGAGAGTGGTTACTCACATCCCAGCGCTGCGAGTAGCGCGCCGGATCCCAGAACAGCCCGTCAGCCGCGGCGCGCGAGAAACGCTACGCGATACTCACGGATGGCGTGCTTGCTGTCGGTCGATCGAGGAACTCGCGAGTTCAGTGACGTCGATCCCGGGAAGGAATACATTGTTAGAGGCTTCGAGTTGCCCCGCGGCGCACGACGATCTTGTCGTCGACCGGACCGTCGTCGTGATCAGCGAGGCGCCGAGCCCATCAGCGTAGCCTAACGAATTCGCGGCCGATGTCCCGACCCGGCTCACGATTGACTCGAGCAGCTTAGTCGCACTTGCCGGCTTTGGCTTTGGTGGCCATGTCCGCCGCGCGCTTGCCGATGTCGTCGTTGCCGGCGAGCTCGGCGGCGCGCTTGAAGTGCGTCGCGGCTTGCTTCTTGTCTGTCGGGCAAACGTGCTTGGCCAAGTAGTAATGCGCGGGGGCGAATTTTTCGTCGAGCTTGAGCGCGGCTTGGTAATCGCTCAGCGCGCCGGCGTCGTCTTTTTGGTCATGGCGACAGACCGCGCGACGCACGTGCAAGTTGGCGCTGTCGGAGGCTTTGATGGCTTTGTCGAGCACGGCGATGCAATCGGCGAAGGCGTGCAGGCGCCCGAACTTCTGCGACAGCTTCTCGAGCAGCTTCGGATCGTCCGTGGTGGACACGGCGCGCAGTTGCTCGAGCGCGTTCTTTTCGTCTTTGGCGGCGGTGAGCAGCTCGGCGTAGGCAATGCGCAGGTCGATGTTGTCGGGCGCAGCCGCGACCGCAGCACCGTAGGCTTTGAGCGACTCTTCTTTCTTGCCCGAAGCCTCCAAAGCCAGAGCGCGGTTGAGCAACAAATCAGGCTGTTTTGGCGCGGTCTTGAGGCCTAGTTCGGCCGCGCTCAAGGCGCCCGCTGAGTCTTTTTGATCGAGCAAGAGCGCGGACAAGTTCACGCTCGCCTCGGTCAGCTTCGGATCCAGCGCGAGGGCATCTTTGTAAGCCGCACTGGCTCCTGTCCCGTCGGACAATCCTTCCAGAGCTACCCCCAAATAAAAGGCGGCTTGAGGATCCTTCGGGCTCTCCGTGCGCGCTTCGCTCAGGAGCGTTTTGGCTTTGGCGAAGTCCTGAGCCTTGATGGCATCGATGCCCTGCTCCACCTTCTTGCTCGAAGGCTTGGCGCTCTGCTGGCTGGCGGCGGGCGGGGCGGGATCCTCGAGCGAGGGTGGAGGCGCCTCGGGCGGCGGCGCGGATCCGCCACAGGCCGCGAGCGCGAGTGCGCCCAACAAGGCGGAGGACGAAGCCAGACGAGAGAGACGGAAGCGTGGCGAGGCCGGGCGCGGCGCAGGGTTCATATGGATGCCTTTTCCAGGTGGGCGATGTTCGACAGGATGCGCGACTTGATCTCTTCCATGCGCTCGATCGAGGTGATTTTTGCGCCGCTCATGTCCGTGACGTAGAACACGTCGGCCACTTGCGTGCCTTCCGTGTTGATCTTGGCGAGCGAGATCTGAAGATCCAGGTGTTGCAAGGTGTTTGCCAGCCAGAACAAAAGACCCTGCTGGTCCTTGGTCGTGACCTCGATCACCGAGTGATCGGTGGCGCAGCGATTGTCGATGTTGACCTCGGTCGCCACCTTCGGCGTCGGGCGGTCGGATAGCCGCGAGCGGCGCGCGCCGCCGGTCACGAGCTCGGAAGGCGAAAGCTCCATGCTGAGCAAGCGGTTGAAGTCCCGATCGAGGCGCGCGAGAGAACCAGTCACCGAATCGGTCGTTTCACCGGCTCGCACCCAGAATAAATCCAGCGCGCGCGTGCGACCAAAGCTATCCACCCAGGAGTAAACCTGGGCGCTGATCACCTTGAAGCGCGCGGCGGCCAGGGTCGCGGTGATCATCGCCAGCAGACCCGGGCGATCGTCGGCGATGAAGCCGAGCTCCACGTACGGCGTGGCGGTGGTCATGACCGTGACGTTGACGTGCTGCATCTGCGCTTGGCGGGCGAAGCGCGAGTGGCGCACGATGTCTTGCGGATCGTTACTGTACAAGTAGCGGTCCGGCATGGTGGCCAAGAAGTGATTCAGGAACTCCAGCTCGCCACGTTGCGGGCAGAGCGCGCGCACTTCAGCGCGAATTTGCTCGGTGCGTTCGCCGCCACGCTCGACCTTGCCCGTGCTCAGTTGGCGATCGGCACTGACGTACAGCTCTTCGAGCACGCGCGATTTCCAGCTGGTGAGCGCGGTCGGGCTGGTCGTGGAGACGTCGCAGATGGTCAGGATGTACAGCTCGCGCAGGCCTTCCCGACCATGCACCTCTTCGCAAAACGCTTCTAGGGTGCGCGGGTCGTCGATGTCGCGGCGCGTGGCCACGTGATACATGCGCAGGTGCTTCCAGATCAGCTGCTGGACCTCGCGGATGTCGCTCTCCGGCAAGCCCAGCCGCTCGAGGATCCCGCGCGCCATCTCGCGGCCACGCTCGTCGTGGCTCTTGCCGCCGATGTCTTTGCCGATATCGTGCAACAGCGCGGCGAAGAACAGCACGTTGGGCCGGGAAATTTCGGCCGCCAAGCGCGAAGCCAAGCGATGCTCGGCCGCGAGCTCACCGCGGCACAACGCGCGCAGCCGATCGACCGCCGCCACCGAGTGCACGTCGACCGTGTACACGTGATACACGTCGTGGTGCACGCGCCCGACCACGGGCGCAAACTCCGGCACCATGGCCACCAGCAGGCCCACATCGTGCAAGTCTTTGACGACGGATTCGTCGCGCAGCTTGGTACGCTGGATCACCGTGACCAAGCGCACGAACAAGCGCGCCGCTTCTTCACTTTGTCTGAGCCGCTCACAAAACGCGGGCGAAGTCACCGCGCGAGCCACTAAATCCCGCGCAAAACCGTAGACTGGCAGATCCCGCCGCACGGCTTCGTCGTACAGGCGGAGCGCGAGCGCCGGCTCTTGTTCGAGCGCTGCGCCGTCCTCGAACGACACTTGGTCGTTGGTCAGCTTCAGCCCCTTGCCGATGGACGTTTCACGTGGGCGTCGCTTGGGCGGCGGAGCCGCGCGCGCCAGCACCAGCTCACGCGCTTGCGAAATGACGCGCGCCTTCTGGTAGTAGTCACTCATGAAGGCCTCGACCCCCGCCCCACCCGGGCCGTAGCCGAGGTCCACGGCCAATGATTCCTGGCGATCGAAGCTCAGGCGATCGGAACGCCGGCCCGCGTGCAAGTGTAGCAGGTTGCGCACACGCCAGAGCAGCGCTCGAGCGGCTTCGATCTGTTGCCATTCGCGCTGGAGCAACACGCCGATGCGCACGAGTTCCGACAGATCCGTCACGCGCCAGCGCGCGCGCGCGGCCCAATGCGCAAGGTCGAGATCGCGCAAACCGCCGATGCCATTTTTGACGTCCGGCTCCAGCAGATAGACGGAGCCGCCGAAGCGCTCCGATCGCTCGTGGGCCTTGGTTTCAAGCCGATCCAGAAACTTTTTGATGTTGCCGATGCCGAAGATGCCTTCGAAGGCGCGGGTCAGCATCTTCTCCGAACTGGTGCGATCGCCGGTCAGGACGCGCCAATCGAGCAAGGTGGTGGCCGTCGGCAAATCATTCTTCGCGAGGTCCAGCAGATCACTGCCCATCACGACCTGGTGCCCGATGCTGAGCCCGGCATCCCAGAGCGGATACAAGAGAGCCTCTGCTACCGCGCGGACCTTTTCCGGTTTGCTCCCCGAAATCAGCCGGACATCCAAATCACTGTGATAACCGAGCTCGTTCCGGCCGTAGCTGCCGACCGCGGCGAGCCCCACGTTCTGCCAAGACCCGGCCTTGACCATGGTGCTCTCGGCTGCCTTGAACAGCGAGCAGAGCAAGCCATCGAAGGCTTTCGCATAACGCGCCGCTGCTTCGAGCCCAGCCTCTGGGCCACCTGGCCTGATCATCGACTCGACGGCGACGCGATGGCGCACCAGGTAGGTCTTGAGTTCCTCGACGAGGCCGGGGGCTGTACGTTCGAGCAACGCTGCTCTTTCAGTGGCGGGTGGCGACATGGTTTGTGGGTGGCGGGGTCGCAGCGGCGCACATCGGCTGGGCCAGCGGTCGGGCGAGGCGTTGTTATAGCTCACCCGCGAGCATAATGAAGAAAAGGCTAAATCGGCTGGAATTGGACGGTTCGACTGAATGTTGAGGGCGCGCAAAGGCCGCTGCCGGTCCGTGCCTGGCTGACCCAGGCCACGCGAAATAGACTGAGCGCCGGGCCGGCCCTCCCCACTCCCGCCCGTGTGCTAACTTCTTCGACTGATGGATCGTCGGCAGAGTTTGGGGTTAATGGGGACGTTTACTGCGGCACTGGCCTTCGGCCGTGGCGCTCAGGCCACTACGGCGCGCGCCGTGAGTTTGCCGGAGCTCGTTCGGCGCAGCACACGCATCGCGCGGGCCACCGCCTTGGATAGCTTCGCGCGCTCGGAGGAGATTGGGGGCGCGCGACACATCGTCACCTACTCGCGGCTGCGCATCGACGACTCGATTCATGGTCCGAGCGGCGAATCCGAAACCTTGGTGCGCACGTTGGGCGGCCGGGTCGGAGACGTCGGCGAAATCGTGCACGGCGAAGCCGAGCTCACACTGAACGAAACCAGCCTCGTGTTTCTGATGCTGGATAGCAACGGGGTGGAGTTGGTCACGGCCATGGCCCAAGGCCATTACCCGGTGACCATCGATCGCGCGGGGACACCGCGACTGCAACTGAGTCGAAACATGCCGCATTTGCTCGACCCGGCGACGTCCGCGGCTGCTCTGTTGGGCGGCAAGCCGTTCACCGAAGCACGCACTTTGATCCTCGGAGCACGACGTTGAGCTTTTTTCGCGTGCTGCCTCGTGCAGCGGCCGCCGCCTTTGCGTTCGCGATCTCGGCCCACTCGGCCGCCTACTGTCTGACCTACACCTGCGACACGAAGAAGGAAATTTGCCCGACCGATCCGGCGACTGGCTGCAACATCGGCGGAAAGCCGCTGTACTGGGCAAGCTCGATCGTTTCGTTCGACGTGCAGCAAGACGGTTCGAAACGCCAAGACATCAGTTACGATCAGCTGCACACGGTCGTGGTCAACGCCTTCCAACGTTGGGTGGACGCCGTTTGCGACGACGGCAATCACCCGAGTATTTCGCTGGCGGATTACGGCAAGGTCGAGTGTGCCAAGCCGGAGTACAACAAGAGCCAGCCGAATCAGAACGTGATCACGTTCCACGACGACAAGTGGCCCTACCAGAACACGGGCGCGGAGACGCTCGCGCTGACCACCGTTTTTTTCAACCCCGAGACGGGGGAGATCTACGATGCGAACATCGAGCTCAACAGCTTCGATGCCAAATTCGTGCTCACGGCCGGTGACGCCGACAACGAGCACGATGATCTGAACGCCGTCTTGACCCACGAGATCGGGCATTTCCTCGGGCTCTCCCACTCCACCGTGGGCAGCGCGACGATGTACCAGAGTTACATGCTGGGCATGACCACGCTCGAGAACGATGACGTAGCCGCCATCTGTGCCTCACTCCCCCCCGATCGCACGACGACCGATCCGGGTAGCCCTCCGGGCGTGCCGCGGCACGGATTTTCCGGCGAGTGCAGCTCGCCCGACGAGGGCTGTTGTTCGTCGACCATCGGCGGGCGGGTTCCTTCGAGTGGGCCGCTCGCGCTCTGGGCGTTCGGGCTCGGTGCAGTCGCATGGGGCGCGCGCGGCCGCTCCAAGAAGCGTTCGGTGCGGGCTCTTTCGCGCTGAGCCGGGGCGAGCGTTGAACTCGCTTCGTGTACTTTTTGGCGCCGCGGCCGCCGCCGGTGCCTTCGTGTTCTCGGCGCATTCGGCGGCGTACTGCTTGAGCTACACGTGTGACACGACGAAGCCGAATGCGAATTGCCCCATGGCGGACGGCTGCAATGTGGGCGGTCATCCATTGCACTGGGCAAGTTCAGTGATCTCGTTCGACATCCAGCGGGACGGGTCCAAGCTCCAAACCATCACTTACGACCAACTGCATACGGTCGCGACCAACGCCTTCCAACGCTGGCTCGACGCCGTTTGCGCGGACGGCAACCACCCGCGCATTTCGGTCGTGGATTTCGGCCCGGTGGAGTGCGCCAAGCCCGAGTACAACAAGGACCAACCAAATCAGAACGTGATCACGTTTCACGACGACAAATGGCCGTACAAAAATACCGGCGCCGAAACGCTGGCTCTGACCTCGGTCGTCTTCAGCCCAGAGACGGGCGAGCTTTACAACGCAGACATCGAGCTCAACAGCTACGGGGATCACTTCGTGCTCGGCGCGGCTCAGGCTGACGAAGCCGCCCACCTCTACGATCTCAATGCCGTGCTGACCCATGAGGTCGGGCATTTCCTGGGACTGTCCCACTCCCTGAATCAGCAGGCGACGATGTTCAACAGCTACCAGCTGGGAATGAGCACGCTGGAGAGCGACGACGTGGCCGCGATTTGCGCGTCACTGCCTGCCGATCGCGTTCCGGCCGATCCTGGCAACCCGCCTGGCGTGCCACGCCATGGCTTCTCTCCCGAATGTGGTCAGTCGGAGAGCGGTTGCTGTTCATCGACGATCGGCGGGCGGCTACCACCGAACGGTCCGCTCGCACTTTGGGCGTTCGGCCTCGGTGCGGTAGCCTGGCGCGCGCGCGGCCGAACTAAGAAGCGCTCGGCGCCGGCGCTTCCGCGCTGAGCCCGGCCGCGCGGATCAGATCCACGTCTGCGTCCGTGTCCGGGTTCGGTGTGGTGAGCAGCTTGTCGCCGTAGAAAATGCTGTTTGCACCTGCGTACAGGCACATCAGCTGAGCCTCGCGCGGCAGATCGCTGCGCCCGGCACTCAGCCGGACCTTCGAGCGCGGCATGGTGATGCGTGCGGTAGCCACCATGCGCACCAGATCCAACGGATCGATCGGCGGTAAGGCCGCGAGCGGCGTGCCTTCGACCCTGACCAAGGCATTGACCGGCACGCTCTCCGGGTGCGGTGAAAGCTGCGCGAGTTCCAGCAACATGCCGCAGCGATCGTCGATGCTCTCGCCCATACCGATGATGCCGCCCGAGCACACGGTGATGCCCGCGTTGCGCACGTTCTTCAACGTCTTCAGGCGATCATCGTAGGTGCGGGTCGAAATGATCGACTTGTAGTTTTCACGCGAGGTATCGAGGTTGTGGTTGTACGCGTCCAGGCCCGCTTCCTTGAGCTTGGCGGCTTGGCCCTCGTTCAACATGCCGAGCGTAACGCACGCTTCAAGCCCGAGCCCCTTTACGCCGCGGACCATGTCCAGCACGCGGTCGAAGGCGGGGCCGTCCTTCACTTCACGCCAGGCGGCGCCCATGCAGAAGCGAGTGGCGCCGTGTTCCTTCGCGGCGCGCGCGGCGATCATCACCTCGTCGAGCTTGAGCATGGCCTCGCCCTTGACGGCCGTATCGTGATGCGATGATTGCGGGCAATACGCGCAATCCTCGGGGCAACCGCCGGTCTTCACGCTGAGTAGCGTGCACAGCTGCACCTTCTCCTTCTTGTGGAAGGCCAAGTGCACGGCCCGCGCGCGATCGACGAGCTCGAACAATGGCAGATCGTGGATCTCCCGGATCTCCTTCAAGGACCAATCGTGACGGATGGGCGAGCTCAGGTCGGACATGCTGCGGCGGTCTTAGCGTCAACCCGCCGGGGAGTCCAGATTGGGCGCGCGTTTCGCAGTGCGTCAGGTATTGCGCAGCGTCCGCAAGAGCCACCCTAAAAGCCCATTGCCGCGCGACCGACTTCGCGCTCCACGATGCCATCCCGGACCAATGCCTTGATGTGCGCCTCGAAAGTCTGCATTCCGTACATCGTCTGACCGCCGTCCATCAGTTCCTTGAGGGACGGATTGCCCAGCGGTCGTTTGATGGTTTCACGCACGGAACCCGTGGAGACCAAGACCTCGGCGGCCAGCGCCATGCCCTGGCCATCGGCCCTCGGCAGCAGGCGTTGCGCGATGATGCCCTGCAGTGAGTCCCCTAGCCGCTCCCGCAAATCGTCGGCCTTGCCGTCGCTGAGCGCGATGATGCGATTCATGGTGCGCGACACGTCCGGCGTGTGCAGCGTGGACAGCACGAGGTGGCCAGTCTCCGCAGCTTTCAGCGCAATCTCCATCGTCTCCGCGTCGCGGATTTCACCCAGTTGGATGACGTCGGGATCTTGGCGCAACGCGGCGCGGAGGGCACTGGCAAAGCTGTGCGTGTCGTAGCCGATCTCGCGCTGGCTGACCGAACATTTGTCGTCCGTGTAAATGTACTCGATCGGATCTTCGATGGTCACGATGTGACGCGCGCTGTGGTGATTCATGTAGTCCAGCATGGCGGCGAGCGTGCTCGTCTTGCCATTGCCGGCTGCGCCAACGCAGAGCACGAGGCCGCGATCCTTCTCGGCCAGAGTTCGGCACACGGCGGGCGCACCCAACGACTCGAGGCTCGGAACCTGATGCGGGATCACGCGCATCACCACCGCTAGCGTGGCCCGCTGACGATAGACGTTCACGCGAAAGCGACCGATCCCGTAGACCTCGTAGGAAGTGTCGTACTCGCGCAACGCCGGTAAGTTTTCGAGGATCGCCGGATCGCGGATCAAATGCCGGACGACCGCCTCGGTGTCCTCTGGCCGGATCTTGTCGAGGCGAAAGAAAACCAGTGCACCCCGAACACGCGCGCCCGGCGGCTGCCCCACCTTCAAGTGGACATCACGCGCACCCGCCGCCTTGGCCTTATGTAAGAGCTGATGCAAGTACGCTTCGGTTGCGTAAGGATTTTGCTGCAGGCCGGTAGCTGGAGCGACCACCGGGACATCATAACCTAGCGCTATGGCCCGCGGCGAAGATCACGCTCCACCCACACGCTCCTACCGAACTGACGCGAGAAGTTGACCCCTTTCGCGCTGAATCGATAGATACCCAAGAATGTCGAAGATTCGCGTCGAAGGACACTTGCACGACGACCACTGCGTGATGGTTTGCTCCGGTGAAAGCCCGGAAGACGTCTCTTGGGCGCGCGACGAAGACACGGGTCAAGTATTCGTCGTGTTGGAACACATTTCCCACGAGGAAATTTGGGGCCAGCCGGACGGCGAACGGCGTTGCTTCGGGCTGCGCTTGTTCGGTGGCCGCGCCGCTCTGCCGCCCGTCGGGCGCATCCTCGAAGTCGCCTGAGCATTGCCGCGCCTCCAAACCGGCCGCCGCGATCCGGCCGTTGTCCGCTACCACGTCGCTCGCTTGCGAGCGCGGCTCGGCTGCAACTCTCACCTGATCGAGAACGTCCGCGGCTGCGGCTATCGTTTACGCTGTCTCTCGGGCTTGCTGCCGGCGGCGATCGACCGCGCCCCGGCTGCGCACGTTCCGCCGCAGCTCGATGAGCCGGCGTTCCCGCGGCGCTCCGACCTCGGTCATCAGCGATAATCGTGCGCATCGCGGATCGTCATCGCTAGTTCGGGAGCCAGCCACGGTCGTCGATGCGAACTTGGGAGCCAAGTGGGTGCGAGCCACGCGCTGGTGCACGGGCCGCTGCCTACACGGCCGGGCGGTCAATGGCGCGGCGCGGGGTTCGAGCCACGCGCTCGAGAGCAAGGTATTTCGTTCGAAACACGAGCTATCGAGCCGAGCGTAGCTCAACTCATCCGGCGTTCATCTCAGCCTGTCAATTTGAGCCGATAGACCACGTGAGTACGCAATGGGTGGCCCAGAGGCAGCTCGGGGTGCTCGAAAGTTTCCGCTGCTGAATGGTACATATCGAGGCGGTTCATCACGGCACGCGAACGGACGTTGCGGGCGCTCGTGATGGCAACGACGTCGCTGATGGCATGGCTGACCAAGGCATCTCGAAGCACCGCATGGGCGGCTTCAGTGGCGAAACCTTGGCCCCAGTGGGCGTAGGCCAATTGCCACGCGATTTCGATGCCCGGCACGAGACCGCGATCGAAGTCGGAGCGCGTTAGCCCGACCAAACCGATGGGCTCGCCCTGGTACGACACCAGGTTCCGACAGTAACCATGACACGCGAGCTGCGCGAGCTCACGCTCCAACCAAGCCTGAACTTGAGCAGCCGCACGAGTGCCGCCCAGCAGGGTCATGACTCTCGGGTCTGCGCAGAGCGACGTGATCCAGCCGAGATCGTCCGAGCAAACGGGACGAAGAATCAGTCTAGAAGTACGAAGCATCATGCGCCCGCGCGCAGCTTACCGGCTTCGGGCATGGGTACGGCGCCCACGGAGCGCCGGCGGCGGACGGTCCAAGAAGCAAAGACAGAGACGACGAGCCAGGCCACCGCTGAAAGCAGCCCAAGTCCGTAGCCGGCCCGAACGATGATGTTCGCCGGGCGCGTCGCTGCTTCATCCCGCGTTTGAACGACCACGAAATGACCGGTGTTACCGACAGGCGCAAACGCCGCAAGCCAACGCCCACCGAGTAAAGGGTCGACATAGTCCGCCGAAGGAAGCGGCAATTTGGTCGACAGCTCGAACTGCCGGCCGGTGTCGGAGTGAAACGCGCCGGCGAGCAGAGCGGTGTGCCCGCGATCCAACATTACTTTGTCTCCGAAGCGCAACTTCGGGTGCACGAGATAGGCAAAGTCGGAGATAGGGGGGCTCGCGGCAGCCCTTCGTTCGCCCTCGAAGGCTCCGACCAGCACCGTCATGCGCTCATCACTCTCCATTCGCTTGTACGGGCGGTTCAAAGTCGATGCGGAGGTGATGCTACCGCTCACCACACCGAGCCAGGTCCCATCCTGGAAGATCGGCGCTGAGACCGCGAACTTGATGTGTTGCGATATCGAAGAGCGATAGGCGCGACGCACCATGCTCGATACGTCTCCTCGCAGAGCCGCCTGCTCCGCACCGCGAAAGTAGTCACGCCAATCGAAACGCTCGTTGACGTAATCTGGACTCGGTGGATCGGCGGAGACGCGCGCACGCGGGCAGCCCCAGCGGTTCAGAATCAGCATGCTGTCGAAGCCTCGCGCGCTCGGGCGCAGCGGCTCGGGGTCGGCCAGCGCGCGCTCGGCGGCACACGGGTTGACAGCTGGTACGGGCGCGGCGCGGTTTGCTCGGCTGCTACTTTCAGCGATAGCAATCACCGTAGGATCTTTGGCTATCCGCTCTATCTGCTCGGCGTAGTCGCGAAAGCGATACAAGATTTGAGCCGCCTGACCGCTCGCCGCGTACGCGTTCATATCCAATACGGCAAGGCGGAGCTCTGTTCGCTGACGCTGCGCGGTCAAGCAGGTGGTGATCGTCGTCAGCAACAGCAACAGGGCGAACCCGAACTGCGCGCCGCCGTGCGCTTGCACCTTGTGCCAGAGCTGCGCCAGAAGCGGCGTCCTGTGCGCGAACGGCGGACGGCATTCGCGCAATCGGTCGAGATCGTTCACGAATTCTTGCGCGGTGCGATAGCGGTCATGCGCGCTCTTTTGCAGGGCGCGCTGGCAGATCGCGTAAAGCCCCCAATCGACATCTGGCCGCCACGGGCCAGGCGGTTCGTGCTCTTGGAGCTGAACTCGGTGGTCGAAATCGTCCCCGTTGCCGAACGGCAGTTGGCCACGGATCAGCCAGTACAAGAGGACACCCAGAGCAAATACATCCGAAGCAGTAGTCAGCGGTTCGCGCCGGACTTGCTCGGGAGACATCCATCCGCGCGTTCCGCCGCTGACCATTGGCCGAGTTCCGTCGCTCGGACGAGCCAGGCCAAAGTCACAAACTTTTGGCTGACCTTCGGCGTTGAACAAGATGTTCGACGCCTTGAGGTCACAATGCAGAATACCACGCGAGTGAGCGAATTCGACCGCCGCTGCGATTTTCGAGATCAGGTCCAATATTGAGCCAGCAGCTCGGTAGCGACGCCGGTTCTCGTCATCAGCCAACGTGCCGCCCTCGAAAAGGGGCATCACCAAGTACGGAAGCTCGCCGTGCTCGCCACTCTCGAGAACGCTGGCAATATGCGGATGATCGAGGAGGCGCCCCGCCTCGGCCTCAGCGCGAAATACCGTGCAAACACTGGCTCGATCGAGGAAGTCTTCCCTGGCCAGCTTGAGCGCCACGGCTTTTCCGGAGCTCAGCTGGCGTGCGAGGTACACGACGCCCGTGCCGCCGCGGGCGAGCTCTTGCTCGAGCTCGTAGGCTCCCACTCGACGCTTCGATGACGGCAAAGCCTGATTCAACAAGCAAGAGGCACACAAGCCGCCCAGGACGAGGGTCGAAGTCGACCGACCGCAGGTCTCGCAGGATGGTCCCGAAGGGCCGCGTGGAGGAGAAGGAATGCTCATGTTCACGGCGCGGCCAACTGCACTTCCAAAGCCGGGCTTTCGGACAGCGCGCGATAGAGCGACGACAGCTCCGCATCGATGGCCGCTATCCGTTCGGACTCGGAAGCAAACGGGTCGAGATCCAGCGTATCTGCCACCGCCTCGCGCAACAGTTGGCGGTGCCGCTCACGCATGTCGAAGATGGCCGCAGCGAGCGCGTTACGCGTCAACCCGAGCGACGCCGCGACCTCCTTGTATTCCACGAGATCCATTTGCGGCCCGGGCAAGAAGCGCTTCAAAGCTTCGAAGCGAGCCTTGTTTGGAGTTTCTTGCTCGTGTCGCGAAAGGACGTGACTGAGCGTGTCGATGGCGAAGACCCCCTGTAAAGCATCTTCTGGCGTGCTCGACTGCCTAATATCGAAGGCGGCCGGGGCCGTCTTGTCTCGGCCGTCCCGTTGCACGTGCCATCGGTCCCATTGGTTACAGAGGAAATATCGAATCGCCGTGTGCAGCCAGGCGCGGAAGCCCTTCCGAGCGAGCCCTGGCTTGAGTTGCGAAATGCTCGTTCCCGCGAGCAGTTCCGCAAAGAACTGTTGCTTCAGTTCTTCTGCACAAAGATCGGGTGGGTGACCGCGGCGCCGGATCTGCGCGGTCACGTAGTTCTCATACCGACGGATCAATTCACTCAAGGCGGTCCGCGCAGCCAAACCCACGCCCTGCGCGTGCAGAATGACCGTCCAAGTGCTGTCCCGCGCTTCGGTTTTGTCTGCCATGCCTGCCCTTGAAGCAGTCGCCGCCCAAGATTACTCACAATCGTCCGCGACTCCAACGAACCTCACGGCTGCGATTTCGATTCGGACGGCTCGCGCTTTAGATTCGCCGCCATCAAATTCGCAACCAGGGCAGACATCAAGCCGGCGCCTCCGGCCAAGCCGGCGTCAGTCTTGCCCTCGTGGCTGGATGAAATCACGATATCTGGCGTGATCTTCACGTGCCCCTCGGCAATCCGGCGCATGACTTCGATCATGGCCAGCGGCTGTTGGCCAACCGCCGCGGCCTGCTCGGCATAGGCCTGCGCCGTGGCTTGACCGATGGCGCGGATCTTTTCGCCTTCTGCGCGTCCAACCGCCGCAACGCCCGCCGCGATGCCTTCCTGCTCGAAGCGCGTCGCCAGACCCTTGCCTTCCGCCAGGATGATCGCCTCCTGCTTCTTTTGGCTGGCGATTTGCACGTCGACTTCGGCTTTGACCAAGCTGGGCTGAAGGTTCGCTTGCGCGCGCGTGTTCTCCATCTCCCGCCGTCGATCTTCAGCCTGCCTTTGCGCGTCGAACATCGACATTTGCTGACTCGCCACGACCTTCTTGGTCAGTGTCTCCATCAACTGTTCGGGCAAAATGATCTGGCAGATCAGCACACTCACGCACATGACGTGATATTTTTCGAGCTCCAGCCAGATCTGGTTCTGCGCCTTTTTCTGCTCTTCATGCCGATCTTGCATGAATTTCATGGCCTCCGTAGACGAAGCCTGATTGCGGAAAGACGAATCAATCAGCGGGTGAATGACGTGCTCGATCAGGTTTTCGATCGTGCCGATGCGTGCCACCATGTGCGGCGCTTGCTCGGGCAGCACACGGATGATCACCTTGACCGAGATCGTCATCTCGAAGCCGTCTTTGGATACGATCGCGAGCGGGTTGAAGCCGCGTGGCCCGCGTGCCGCCGCGCTATCGTCTGCCCAATCGATCGTGATGTTGGTGGTGGGCATGATGTGCGGGATGTAGGCGAGTTTGTTCAAATAGTATGTGCCCGGCCCCGCCACCTCCCGCTGAATGCCCCGGTAGCCGGCGTCCACCACATAACGCTCCACGCCGGCCGCGATCGTCCCCGAGCCCGTGATGCCACCGAATCCCGGTGCTTCACTGGGGTCGAGCCCGACGTTGGAGACGATCACCGCCACATGGCCGCGTTCGACCTCGGCCACCGTGTCGAAGGCGACATCGAACATGTACGGATTGATGTAATACGTTCCTGGGCGAAGAAACCCGAGCTGCGGGCCTCGCTGACCGCCCGCCTCGATGAACGCGGCGGCGTTCTGAAATTCACGGTGGCCCGTTACGAGCTTGGCCACGTATTCGGTCGGCGGTAGCGGCTCACCGTCCTTAGCCGTAACGATGCCGACCTTCTTGGTCGGCACGATTGTGCCCGGCCATTCCTGCACTTTGAAGAGCTTCGTGTTGATTCGATACCGACCCGGCAACAAGACGTCGATCTGCGGACCTTTCTCGCCGCCATCGGCCAGAAAGCACTGACCATTCTGAAAGTTGTCGTGCGAGGCGACGCTGCGTGCCAGCAGGCGGCCCGCTTGGATCGGCGCTCCAGCGCTCGCACTGACCAAGCCGATCTTGCCACCCTGGATGTCGACCGCCGCCCGCTTCGACACCTTGAACAAGTATGGATTGACCCGATAAAGGCCCGGCGGAATGACCTCAATCTGTGGCCCTCGCTCACCCTCGTTGACTAGAAATGCTTCGCCATCTTGGAACAACCGATGTCCCGACACGACCCGGGCAAAGATGCGTGACGGTGGAATCGGCACCCCGTCGATGGCATCCACGAGTCCGACTTCATCTTCCTCGATCTCGACCATGGGCGACTTCCGAACCACGTAAATGAACGGAGTCAGCCAATGCAAACCGGGCCCCAGGATATGCGCCTGCACCCCCACTTCGTCCCGCATCGCGACCACGCGCCCCTCCGGCATGCGGCGACCGACCCAGCGGCGCTCGAGTACGGCGAGCTCCTTGCCGCCGACGAAAGTCACGGACCGGCTCAGCACGAACGCCAACACCGGCACGAGCAACACCAGCAGGCAGAGCAAACCGAGCGAAACGTCTGCTGCGTCCGCCCCTTCGACGATCAGGAGGATGTCCATGTTCTCTGCTACAGAAGCAAAGAACCGCCCGCGTTAGAGAAAAGCACCGGGCACACTCCGTGGACCCAGCGGTACTCCGTAGACTCGTTCTGGCTACGTTTCCCGCCGAATTTCAGCGACTCTGGTGTCCAGGGTCAGAATTGAACTGACGACACGTGGATTTTCAATCCACTGCTCTACCGACTGAGCTACCCGGACCAAGTAACTTTTGAGGGCCGGTTCCTACCGCATCCGTCGGCGATTGTCGCGCCTTTGTTGCATAAAATTTCGCGGCTGCGGCGGCCGGCCGGACTTGATCGGCCGGGTGGCCCGGATTGAGGCAGCGCGGTGCGGAGCCGAATTTACGGCCCGGCCGCGACGAGCTCGCGTTTGCGGCCGCGCAGGTGGTCGGCACGGGTCACGAGTTCGGCGTGCAGGGCCCACAGGGGCGCCGCGAGTTCGCTGCCCTCCAGGGCGGAGAGCGCAGCTGCGATCGCCTCGATCGTCGACATGCCTTCGGGATGGGTCGGTCGCCGCAGACGGGTGGGCGTGACTTGCGGCGCGGGCAAGCTGAGCTCGGGCAACTCCCGGAGTTCGGGCACTCGTTTGTACATCCGCCGGGCTTGCCGAAAGCTGCCATCGAGCACGATCAGACGTTCGGGGATGAACGGTAGGGGGCGCGGTGGACCGCTGCAATAGAGCAGCGCGGTTTTCGCGGCCATCAGCGGCGTGGCATCGAAGGGATCTCCGCCGCCGTACTCGAGCAGGCGCGAGTTGGACAGCGCAAGGGCGGCGAAGCGACCGGTGTTGCTGGTCAATAGCCGTTCGGTGATGTGCCGAATCAGCACGATTTCGGTACGGGCCTGGATGCGCGGCAGCACTTGGCACACACAGATCTCGAGCTGCAAGAGGCAGCGCTGGCAATGGCCGTGCAGATCACGGGGTGTGGTCGAGCGCATTCGCCTTCACTTCTTCCGCTTGGCCGGGGGCGGAGTGGTGGCGGGCGCAGCAGTCGGACCCGCAGCCGTACGCGGCGCGGTGATCGGCGCCGCCGCGAGTTGCTCGAGCTTACGCTGCAGCGCTTTGGGATTGATCGTGCCTTTGAACACATAAAGCGCGGCAGAGTCCGCGCCGTCGAGCATTTCTTCGCTGACGCGCAGACGCGCGCTGACCACGAACACGATTTTGCTGGCCAGGCCCTGCTCGACGAGTTCGATGCGGCGCCAGACCGCAGCCCGATTCCAAAAGCCCAGCACCTCACACAGAACCAGCTCACCCGTGGCCAGGTTCGTGAAGCACAGATCGGGGACGCACAAACCAATTCCGGGTAGCTCGAGCACTTCTTGCGCGAGTTCGGCGCGCCAGCTCTCGTTCTCCGCAAAGGCGTCGAGCAGGGCTTGCACTTCATCGCGCGGCGGGCTCGGCTCGACGCTTCGCGCCTGGCTTAGCTCGAGCGAGAACGAGAGCGGATCGCGTTTTTTCCCCCAACGCAGATCGGCTACGAGCTGCACGCTGTCGCAAGCTTCGAGCGCCGGTAGCAGTAGCGCGAGTTCCAGCCCGTATTTGGTCACGGACTCGAACAAACTGTACGGACCATCGATCTCGATGCGATAGCCGCCGCCTTCGCGCGCGGCCATCTGGAACAAGAGTTGCCGAAACTTCAGCTTTTGAAACAGACTCCGGTATTGATCGGGGGTCGCGCAGCGGACATCGACCACGACCCGCACCGAGCACAAGAGCACCGCTTGCACCTCGGCGCGTGCATGGCGAGCGACCAAGCCGTCGGCGTCATACGGCGGGGGTTTGAGTAACCGCTCCGCACTCCGCAAATCCGAGTAGAGGCCGGCTTCCAGCGTCTCGGGCGTGAGGCCCAGGGCCACCGCGGTTTCGGCCAGCACCAGATCGCGGTCGAAACGCGCACCAATCGCCAAATCTTGGCGCGCGAGCGCGGCGCGTTCGAACACCGCGCGCCGCAAGCTCGGCGCGTCGAGCGCCGCGTTGCCGTCGAACACGCTGTCGTCGAGCGACAGCTTGCGCAATGCAGAGAGCAGCTTCTTTTCTTGGGGGGCGCTCTCGAGCTCGTTCAGCGCCTCTTCGACGACCGAGCGCGTCTCGTTCACCACGCTGGAGAGAGCGAGCAGCACTTGCTCGGCCAAAGCGCGCGCCCGCAGCACGGCGTCAGCCGACGGCTTGGGCAGCGAGAGCGCTCCGTTCTTCTTCCTGACGCGGACGAGCTCGGGACTGATCACGGCTCAGCCACCTCCGTAGGCCGCGTGCTCGCGCCGTCGATCGCTGGTGTACACCTCACCCGTCTTGCGCGAGACGAGTTCGTACAGGGTCGCGAACTTGTCGCCTTTTCGCCGCAGAATGCGGCCCAGGCGCTGGACATGCTCGCGCACCGAACCGCTGCCGCTGATGATGATCGCCACGCTGGCGTCTGGTACGTCGACCCCCTCGTTCAGCACCTTGGAGGTCGCGATCGCTCGGTAGCGACCATCTGCAAAGCGCTCCAAAATCTCACTGCGCTCCTTGACCTTGGTCTGATGGGTGATGATCGGAACCAAAAAGCGCTTGGAGATGGCGTAGGCGGTCGCGTTGTCTTGGGTGAAGATCAACGCCTTTTCGCTGCGGTGCGCTTCGAGCAAGCGCTCGATGTAGTCGAGCTTGGCCTGCGCGCCGAGTGAGAGTTCACGCTGGCGCCGGTAGGCCCGCATCGCGCGCTGGCCGGCGACGCTGCGCGCCGAACGCATGATGAAATCATTCCAGCCGCGCGGGCTACCCATACGAATGCCTTGGCTGCGTATGAAATCCAGGTAAATGCCGCGTTCCAGCTCGTATTCGGCGCGCTCTGCCGGGCTCAGCTCGACTTCGACACGCACGGTTTCGTATTCGGCCAGATACGGGCCGGTCATTTCGACGATGTCCTTCCGGTACACCGTCGGCCCGATCAGCCGCGCCAGTTTGGCGTCTTGGCCGTCGGCGCGTTCGGGCGTCGCGCTCAGCCCGAGTCGAAAGGGCGCCAAGCAGAACTCAGCAGCCAACTGGTAGCTCGGCCCGGGCAAGTGATGACACTCGTCGAACACAACCAAACCGAAGCGCGCGCCGAAGTGGTTCATGTGCAGGCACGCCGAGTCGTACGTGGTCACAGTCAACGGTTTGAGCTCGTAGCTGCCACCACCCACGATGCCGACGTCGCAGGCGAAGCTGGTACGCAAAAGATCGTACCACTGTCGAACCAAGTCGAGCGTCGGAGCCACGACCAGCGCGCTCCTTCGCTTGTCGTCGATGGCCAACACCGCGACGTGGCTCTTGCCCGCACCGGTCGGCAAAACGACGACCCCTCTGCCCTTGGCGTCACGCCACGCAGCCAGCGCTTCGCTTTGAAAAGGCCGCGGCTCGCGCTGCACGCTCAGCCCACGCTCGAGCTCGACGTACGCACGCGCCTGATCGTCGTAGCTTGCCCCCTCGCGGTGCAGCAGCCGCACCAGATCCGCATAGGCCAACGCGGGCGCGCGAAAACAGCGACTGCGTGCGTCCCAGCTGGCATGCGGCGCGAGGCTCAACCCTTCGGGCAAGGTGCCCCTGAGCTCCAGCGTCCCCGCCGAAAAACGCAGCTCCACCGCGTTCACCCGAAGAGGCGCCCCGCGCCGTCACCGGAGGCTGAACCGCCCATTAGCTCGACCGGCACGTGGAACACGAGCTCGCCCATGTACAGGCCACGCCGCATGCGCATGCGCACCAAAGACACCGTGCAATTTCCAAACTTGACGATGCACACGCGCGGGATCGGCTCGCACAAGAGGGCCTTGACCAGCTGGTACAAAAAGCCGCCGTGCCCAACCAGCAGCACGCGCTCTGCGGCCGAGCGATGGCGCGCTTCCAAGCGCACCATCAGGCGTGTGAGCCGGGCTTGAACGTCTTCGTAGCTTTCACCGCCGTAGGCCGCAAAATCTCCGCTTTCGCTGAGCGGGCGGGACATGAATTCCGGATGTGCCTCGCGGATTTGAGCCTCGCTCAGCCCCTCCAGACAACCCGCGCCGATCTCGGGCAGATCTTCGTCGAGCAGGGCCTCTGGCCGCACGCCGCACGCCGCCACGATGCGGGCTGTCTCGAACGCCCGCCGCAATGGCGAGCTGTAAACGGCATTCAACGTGAGGCCGCTCGCGCCGATGAACTGCGCTGCGCGCGCGGCTTGCGCGCGACCAAGGGTGCTGAGCGGGTAGTCACGGCGACCTTGCATGCGGCCTTCGGCATTGCCTTCACTTTCGCCGTGTCGCAAAAGCATGATGTCCATGGCGGTCGGGCCGGAGTTTGCCAGAATCCGCGCTCAGGTCAGGCAATTGCGGCGGCGCGAGTGAACTATTCCAAGCGTTCGGGCGCGGCCAGGGTGCCGACGCAGGAGTTGCCGCGGGCGGAGCTGAAGCAGCGGATCCCGACCACATCGGGCGCGCCCAAGCGCCCGGCCGCGATCAGGACGCCGTAGCGCAGCGCACGCTCGTCGCAGCCGCCCTTGCAGCTCGCGACCAGGTCGCCCAGGGAGGTATGTGACAGTGGCAGCCGAGTGAGCTCATGCACTTCCGCGCCGCTGAGAGCAGGATGCTCGAACTTCGACACCGCGGGCACGAAGCGCAACGAAATCCGGAACGAAAGTGACGCGTCGGGCTCGTCGATGCGCTTCACGTCGCTGACGCTTGGCGCCGGCTTGCCTGGCTCGTTCGAGCGCGGCGCGCTCAGGGGCCGCAGACTTGCCGACGCCCCGTTGCGATAGCGGGCAACTTCGGCAGCGCAATACAGCTCGCTCGCGTCCAATTCCGTGGCCAGGCGACGGGAGTTGCAGGTGGTGCCGAGCAACGCTTCGCCGCCCGCGCTGGCTGCGGATTCGCGCAAAGTCAGGCGCAGCCTTTCGCTCGAACAATCCAAGTCACTCAGCGCTTCGTGGTCGAGGTGACGGAAACCTGGCTTCGAGGTGCAACTGGCGTGGACGGTACCGAGTGTCTCGAGTTCGCTCGTGCGCGCGGACAGCTCGACCAGCGCCTCCGGCTCAGCGCGGCGCGCCTCCCGCGTGCCTTGAAAGTGCGCGGGATCGAAGCGCCCGGCACAGCCCACGACCAGCACGGCTGCGCTGACCGCAGCCAGTGAGCCCCAACCATTGATGTTCGCGCCGCTACCGGTCATGAGCCGGTCAGCCTAGCGCGCTCGGCGCGTGCCCACAAAACACAACGGCGCGGAAGGTCCGGACCTTCCGCGCCGCTGGTTTTCGCGAAATTGTTGCCCTTCAGCCCGGCGCGCGTGCGCACCGAGCCGAAGAACGGGGGAACTCAGTGAGCGCCCGCCGCGCCACCTTCAGCTGCGCCGCTCGCGCCAGCCGTGGGCTCCGGACCGTCGCCGCCTGCGCCGCCTTCGGGCAAAGCACCGGCGGAGCCGCCTTCACCGGCACCAGCCGCGCCGCCAACGTCCTCAACGCCGGCTTCGTTGCCGCTGCCCGCTTTACCAGCGCTGCCAGCTTTGCCAGCCGAACCAGCTGCGCCGGCTTTGCCGCCAGCACCGCTCGAACCGCCAGACGTGTCGTCGTCGCTTCCGCATCCCACAAGCGCGATGCCCGCGCCAAGCGCGACCACAGCGAGCAAGCCAGTTAGCTTCTTCATATCAATCCATTCCTCCGAATAACCTAGGTTAGTCTCGTAACACGTGGGGCTATGCGCCCGCTGGCCCTTAAGCATGAAGCGTGCCATTTTGACATGACACCGAGAAAGCCAGCTAAGCAGTAAGAATTATTAAGAATATTGTATGGGGCGCGAGTGCCAAACCCACACCGACCACCATGAACCCCGACTTTCGTGTCATGGTGTCAGGCCTCTTACAACTGCTCGATTCTTATTGCAATCCCGTGACGAACCCGTTTTCTCGCCTCACTACACAGGTGGGCCACCGTAGGGCGGGGTCGCAGTTTTTGCGAGCCCCACCCCGGTGTAGTTAACTACTGAAAAAGGCCCGCATTTCCGACACACCCTCGGCCGGCCGCTCGATTAGCTGGAGCGTTTCACTCGCCGCGTTTTTTTCGCATGCTGGGGGTCACTTTTTCGAAGCGGCCGACAGCGGGACCGATGGCGTCGCGTCCAAACCGTTCCCGGATCGCGTCCAGCGCCACGCCCAATTGCCGTTGGGGGCGTGCCTTGGGAGCGAACAGGTCGAGCTGAGACTGCTGCGCGGCGCTGAGCTGTGAGACCGACACGCCCAGCAGACGTACCGGCTCGCTGACCTTGGCCGCATCCCAAAGCTCCAAGGCGACTTTGCGAATGACGCTGCCGTCATCGGTCGGCAAGCGCAGCGTCTTGGCACGGGTGAGCAGTGGGTACACGGGTTCGTCGCCGTCTTCACCGGGGACGCGTGCGGCGCGTCGAGTGCGCGCTTGGCCGAGTTTGATCTTGAGCGTGATGGTGTGGCCCACGTAGCCTGCGCGCCGGAGGCGGCGCGCCACCTCGTCGGCGTGGGCAGTGAGCGCGGCGCTCACCAGTTCGCGCTCGCTGATGTTCACTTCGAATGTGTTCTCTTCACCGATCGACTTGGCGACACGCGCGGACACGACCGGTCGCTGGTCGAAACCTGCAGCCAAAGCTTGCAGCTCTGCCGCGCGCTCGCCGAGTTCGCGCGCCAGCTGAGCCGAGTCGTAGCGGACCAGTTCGCCCAAGGTTTTCAGGCCCAATCTTTCGAGCTTCTGCGCCAACACCGGACCCACGCCCCACAGCCGACGCACCGGTAGCGGCGCGAGCAATGCGCGAATCTCATGTCCGGCGACCACCCGCAGCCCATCGGGCTTGGCCAATGTACAAGCGATTTTGGCTACCAGCTTGTTGGGCGCCACGGCCACCGTCACCGCTAGGTCGGTCCGCTCTCGGACGCGCTGCTTGAGCTGGGTTGCGAGCTGCAGCGGCCCCCCAAACAAACGCTCGGAACCGGTGATATCGAGGAAGGCTTCGTCTAGCGCGATCGGTTCTATCTCGGGCGTGAATTCGGCGAAGACCTCGTGTACTTGCTCGGAGACTTCGGCGTAGCGCGCCATGTTCGGCGCGAGGAACACGCCGTCCGGGCACAAAGCGTGCGCGCGAAAACCGGGCATGGCCGAACGGACGCCGTATTTGCGTGCTTCGTACGACGCCGCCGAAACCACCCCACGCGCTGAGTTGGCACCGACGATCACCGGCCGGCCACGCAGCTCGGGATGATCGCGTTGCTCGATGGACGCGTAGAAAGCGTCCATATCCGCGTGCAGAATGAAGCGCGTGCCGAACTGAGTGGTGGTCACGGGTGCAGCCAAAAGCCGATAGTCAACGGCTCGTGGACTCCTCGAACAGGCTCGCGCCCGGGATGAAGCGCAAAGGCACGCTGCCCGTCTCGCCGATGCGATTCTTGTACACGAAGAACTCCATCGCCCGTGCGCCGTCTTCGCTCGGCGCGTCCGCGAGCGCCCGCAGTTCGCCGGCTATCGTCGCTGCTGGAGCGACGAACTCGGCGTGTCGCGAGAGCGTGCTGAACACCACCGCGCACCCCTGTTCGGCGATCCTGCGCAGGTCATAAGCCACGTGGGTAACGCGCCCCTCCATACTGCCGTTGGCGGCCGCGGCGTGCGAGACCGAGCCATTGCCGACGGCCGAAAATGCCTCGATATCATCGACCACCAAGAGCGCTCGCTCGTGACGTGACCACTGCTGCGCAGCGCACTCCGCGAGCGATTGAGTCGATTCCAAGCCGCGCGCGCGGTACAAATGAAGCTGGGCGCCGACCTTTTTTACGACCGTTTCCACGGAGTCGGCGACCGCGCGGTGCGTGGCCGCCCCTTGCCAGGCCTGGCCCGACCAAATCATCCCGTAAGGAGTGTTTACCTCCGGGTATTCGCGGTACAGGGCACGCGCAGTGAGCCGAGCCATGACCTCCGTGGCATCCAACGAAGCGCTGGCGAATACCACACCCGCCTTGGCGCGGGCGGCCATGTAGCCCATCAACAGGCCGAGCGCCGTCCGCCCCACCCCGGGCGCGCCGGCGATTGCCAACACGGTCCCGCTGCGGAGGCCACCGTGGAGCATGCGATCGAGCGTCGGAAAACCGGTGGTGGTGGCCGGGGCATGCGAACCGAGCCGAGTGGTGACGTCGACCTGCATCGCGGTCAGCGCGATGCCCGCCGCGCCGCCGGACCGGGGAATGTTGTCGGAGCTCACCCTCCAAGGATAGCCGACTCGGCGACGCGCATCCCGGGACCGGCCGCGAGCGGCGGAAAGCCAGCAGAAAGCCGGCTGCGGCCGACGCCGCCCTCGTCTGCGAGACAGCGAAGTCGAGACAATCATCTCATTTCGGGACCCCGACCTGGCACATTTCCCTGGTTTTTGTGTGGCACGCGCTTCGCAAAAGCGGCTGACACATGGCCAAGAAACGCACCCCATCCGCGCCACCCCTGGCGCTCGCCCTGGACGGCAGCTTGCTGCTCAACGCTTCGGGGCAACTCGACCCGGCTCTGTTCGCCCAGTTGGCGCAGGCACTTTCCGTTCAACCGAGCGAGCTGTTCGTAGGCACACGCTTACCGCCCGCGCAGCGCAGCCAAGCGCTCGATCGCCTCGATGACGCCGGGGCTGAAGCTGCGGCCCGCATCCATGGGCTCCGTGCACAAAGTTCTAGCCGGGGCAGATCACGTAAGACCTACAAAAAGGTCTGAGGTGCGACACCTAAATGCCCTTACGATACCCCATCACCCATGGGGAAAATCTCGACCGACACCGCCGTTGCATTCAAGTCCTCGCTAAAGACTGGAGCTGAACGCTTTCTCGCCCAAGCCCTCGCCCACGCGTTGGCCCAGGGCTTTCGTAGTCCCGATGATTTCCTGAGGCACTTCAAGCCTCTCGACCTGATGGTCGCTCTCGAGTCCGCGCACGAGCTACGCGCCGAGATCTTGGTCAAGGCGGCCGGTGTCCACCAGAAGATCGCGATCAAGAAGTCGACCACGTCTGGCGCCGAAGATCTGCGCATCGCGATTGAAGAAGGCCTGACCGACGCCGCCGCGATCCTGGAGCTGTTCCCGGCCGACGATCGCGTGCGCTACCTGGAGGCGCCGCGCCTATGGTCGTTCCTGGTCGAAGACGAATTTTGGTCGACGCTGAACGCTGAAGCGAATCGCGAACGCGCGATCGGGCGCATGACCTTCACGCTCGAAAATGCGCTGCGCGAGGATTTGATCTCCTTGGCGGATATCGCCGATGGCATCACCTTCGAGATGCTGTCCACGCGCTTGCCGCACAAAGAGCTGCAAAAGTTGGTCGCCCACGCGTTGAAGCTGGGTCGTGAGCGTAAGCCGCTGACCGAGGAGGCGCTACTCGACAGCGTGTCACTCGCGCAGATCGTGGGCTACGTGCCGCTCGAGCACGTGTGGAAGTCGGTGATTGTGGAGCGCGTGGCCAAGCCTGCGGGCTTCTTGGCAATCTCGGCGCCGGCAGAGGTCAAGCCCCCGTCCACCCCCAACGGTCCCTCGAGCCGCGGCTCCTTCGTGCCGACCGCGCCGTCGGCGAAGGAAGAGCCAGCCGCAGACGCGCGCAAGTCCGTGCCGCCGCCGAAGCCGCCGAGCAACGCGCCCCGCAAGCCAGAAGACAGCCTAGCGGAAATGGCCGCCGCCGAAGACGACGTGGACAAACTGATCCAGAACGCCCAGCGACCTGCCCCAGAAGAGGAAGCGCGTCGTCGGGTGTTGGAGAAGCTCGCCGGTATCAGCCGCTTGCCGCCGCACCACGAGGCGCTGACCACGCCCGTGCTGCTCTCGATCGAATCGATGTACGCCGAGCTGCTCAGCGCTTCGACCGATGAAGCGCGTGAGCTGTGCATCCGTGATTCGTTCCCGAACCCAGCGCAAATGTCGAGCGCGCTGCTCGCGTTGATCGAGCTATTGGATCCGAGCATCGACATCAACGACCCGGTGATTCGCGACGCCGATGTGGACTCGCTGATCAAGGTCGTCTTGTTCGAAGAGCGCCATCGCTACGAACAAGCGCATCCCTCGCTGCGCCCGCCACCTTCGGGCGGGGCTCCGCTGCCTCCGCCGACCGCTGGCACGCGTCGCGGCGGTTCGGCACCCGCTCCCCCACCCTTGCCGCGACCCGCCGGCTCGGGGGGCCCAAGCATGCCGCCGCCGCTTCCGCCTCCCGGCGGCGAAAAACGCGCTCGCTGAGCTGCTCCGAGAGTCCGGAGCGCTCGATGGAGAAGGCCGAGCTGGTTTCCTGCTCGGCCTTCTGCTTTCTGTCACTGCCCCGGTCAGCCGCGTTCGGCGCAGGGCATGGTACTTTGACCAGATGCCAACGCGGCCATTCAGCGTCATCGGTGTGCAGCAGATTGCGATCGGGGCCCGCGACAAGTCCGCCTTGTTATTTTTGTGGGTCGAGCTTCTCGGCCTAGAGAAGCTCGGTCAATTTCGCAGCGAGTCCGAAAACGTGAGCGAGGACATCCTGCGAATCGGCAGCGGCTCGGGGCAAGTCGAGCTCGATTTGATGGAGCCGCTGGACCCAAACCGACGCCCGCGCGTGCACGAGCCCGCTCTCAATCACATCGGCCTCTGGGTCGATGATCTCGAGGCCGCGGTCGCTTGGCTCAGCGCCCGCGGCGTGCGTTTCGCACCGGGAGGCCTGCGCCGAGGCGCCGCCGGCCACTTGGTCACCTTCATTCACCCGAAAGGCAACGAACAATCCCCGTTGAGCGGAGAGGGCGTCCTAATCGAATTGGTGCAAGCGCCCGCCGAGATGCTCGTCGCGTCCCGGCCACCGCGCGCTGCACAGCCCTAGCCCGCTTCGCTGAGCGGGTGCAGAAGATCAAAGCCGCACTCAGACGGCACCGAGAGCGTGCCCCGCAAAGCGGGGCGGGAGGAGAGCGCCTGATCCGCACTCAGACGTCGCTATCGTTTTGGGGCCGGGGCCCCAAAACCGAGGGTGGGGCCCCGCAAAGCGGGGCGGGAGCAGAGCGTCGGATCCGCACTCAGACGTCGCTATCGTTTTGGGGCCGGGGCCCCAAAACCGAGGGTGGGGCCCCGCAAAGCGGGGCGGGAGCAGAGCGTCGGATCCGCACTCAGACGCCACTATCGTTTCGGGGCCCCAAACCGAGGGTGGGGCCCCGCAAAGCGGGGCGGGAGCAGAGCTCCCGACAACAGAGTGCCGACGGAGGGACTTGAACCCCCACGACCTTGCGATCGCGTGGACCTGAACCACGTGCGTCTGCCAATTCCGCCACGTCGGCATTCTTGGATCGGCCCAAGAACCCAGGCACTCAATCAAAACTCTCGTGTCACCAGGGGTCGGCCGCGAAGCCGATCAGGTCCCAACTGGCGCGCCGGGTCTACCTCAGCGGGGCGGCAAGATGCAAGAGGAACGAGTGACAAACGTGCGAGCTCTGTTTGTCGTCCCGCGCCCCCGCGAAAAAACTCCTGGCAGCCGGCGCGTAGCTAGTTCGAGATGCGGCGATGCGCGGATTTTTGATTGGGCTCAGCATTTCGCTAGCGTTCATCGCTGGCTGCGTCGCAAGTTCGACCCGTTACGGGGTGCCGAAAGCCGAGGCAGCCGCGGTCGTCGAGCAGCGCTGGTCGTATTTCTGTGTGGAGGCCGCGAGCGTCGACGACGTGAACTTCAAAGCCAATGCCGCGGGCATGCGCGGCTGGGAGATGGCAGGCGCCACGACCAACCCGAGCAGCAACCAAATGGTCTGGTGCTTCCGTCAACCGCGCCCCTAGAGCCCAGGCCGGGCGCGATTCGCCTGCAATTTTGCGGCGATGAACATGAGATCAATCGCCCGAGCGTGTCACGGTCAAACAACTCTGCGCGTCGAGCGTCACCAGACCCTGCTTGAGCAAGCGCCCTGCGGCGCGCTTGAAAGCCTTTTTGCTCAGACCAAATAGCGCACGCAATTGCTCGGGGGACGAGTGGTCACCGACCGCCAATGCCCCCGGCTTACTGAGCACGCGCAGCACGGTTTCCGCGTCATTTTCCAGCTCTTCATGGGCATGAGCGCGCAGTGAGAGCTCGACCTTGCCGTCGGCGTGTAGGTGACTGACGCGGAAACGCGCCGCCTGCCCGCGCGTCAGCCGATGTGGCTCAGCGGCGGGCACCATGCCCAGAAAACGACGCTCGAGGATTACGAACAGGCCAATCTCCGGGTCATTGCGCCAAGCTTCGCCTTCGAGCCATTGATCTTCGATAAACTCGGCAGGCTCTCGGTCGAGTAATTCGGCGACACGCATCGTGCCGGCGAGACGGCCCGAATCGTCTAGATACACCCCGATCGGCTCCCGTGAGCCGACGTGCAGCTCGCGCGTTTGCTCTTTGAACGGCACGAGCAATTCTTTGGCCAGACCCCAGTCAACGAAAGCACCGAAGCTGGTGCAGCTGGTCACGCGGAGGAACGCGACCTCACCGAGGCTCAGCTTGGGCGTGCGCGTGGTGGCGAGCGGGCGGTCTTCCGAGTCCAGGTACACGAATACGTCGAGCAGGTCCCCCACTTGGGCTCCGAGCGGAATTTCCGAGCCGATCAGCAACAAACAAGGCGCATCCTCGGCCAAATTCTGGGGATCGGCCAAAAACGCGCCCGAAGGCGTGAAGCGCCGCACGCTGAGCGTGGTGGCGCGACCAAGTAGTGCTTTGAAATCCATTTGCCGATTCTGACGAGTCTGGCGGGTCTGACGAGTCTGACGAGACCGAAGCCCACCACCCTAACGGGATACCGCTGAGTTTGGCACAAGGCGCAGGCGGGGAGTACCCTCCTGAGCTATCTTGAGGATCACCCCAGCATGGCTTTCGGACCCGGCGATGTCGTCAACAACCGTTACCGGATCTTGGACAAGCTCGGGGCGGGCGCGCACGGCATCGTGTTTCGGGCTCGAGATCTAGAGACGCGCGAAGAAGTCGCGCTCAAGTTTTTGGGCGATGGCAAATCACTCGACCCCGAATATAGCCGGCGCATCGAGCGAGAAGCGATGGCCATGGCTCGCCTGCGCGGTACCAGCGCCGTCTACGTGCACGGCCTGAACACCGCTCAAGATGGCAGCTTGTACCTAGTGATGGAGGTCTTGGTCGGGAAAGACTTCGAGGATTACCTGGGTGAAGCCGAGCGCGTCGGGGGCCGCCTCAAGAAGCCGAAGCTGCTCGAGCTGCTCAGACCGATCGTCGATACGCTAGAGGCCGCCCACCAGAAGGGCATCGTGCATCGGGACCTGAAGCCGAGCAACGTGTTCATCGTCGACCCCCAGCGCGGCGGCGGCGTGCGCCTGCTCGACTTCGGCTTGGCGAAGATGCTGGACGCCAGCGCGCTCACCGCAGATGGCATGGTCGCAGGCACCCCGAGCTACATCTCGCCTGAAGCTTGGAAGGGGATTTCGAGCATCCTCGACCACCGGGTCGATGTCTATTCACTGGGTGTCTTGGTGTTTCGCGCGCTCAGCGGGCGAACCCCCGCGCCCAAGGGAGACGTGCTGGATGTGTGCAGCTGGGCGATGAAAGGCGAACGCCCGAGCTTACATGCCCTGCGCCCGAGCTTGCCGCGCACGATCGACGTGTGGGTGGAAAAAGCGCTGGCGATCGAGCCGAACGATCGCTTTCAAAGCGTACGCGCGCAATGGACTTCACTCGAAGGGCTCTTGGCCGAGCGCACCAAGAGCCCGTTCTGAATCAAAGCGTACCGAGCTTGCGGCGCGCGGCGAGCGCCGTGTCGCTGACCCAGAAGCGCATCAGATCGTGGACGCTGCGCATGCCTTGAGCCAAAGCGGCGCCCGTGAGTCCCGCGAGGTCGCCTTCGGTTTGGCGTAGCAGCCCGATACTTCCGGGCAGATCGTCGCTGAGGATCAAAGCCGCACGCTGAGCTCCGAGCCGAGCCCGGAACAGCCACTCAGCGGGATCCAGGCGTGGCGCGGCAACGTAGACTCGCGCCGCCTCTTCGACAGCGCCGCGTCCGAGCCAAGGTAGTGAGCGCGACACGCGCCGGGCGTGGTTGTTCAGGAACTCTTCGTCTGCCAACCCCACCGCGAAGGTAGAGTCCGCCGTGCGCGCCGCGGCTGCCAAGAGCACGGCGAGCGTCTCCGCAGGCAGCTTATCGATCGCTTGCAGACTACGGGAGATATTGGCCATCACGCGCGCGAGCAGGAACACCTGTTGGCCCTCGGCGAGTTTGGCGAATCCGCTGGGCACGAGCAACGAGACCGGATCGCTGAATTCGACGTCGATCACCGGGCCCGGGGCGCGATGTTGGTACAAATCGTACTCTTCGACGCCGAACACGTTGGCCACTCGATCGGCGAGTGCGCGCAGCGGGTGCCCGGACTTGGCGCTGATACGATCGCGCGTGCTGACGCCGAAGCGCTCCAAATCGGGCGGGTGAACCTTGCCCAAACCCTCGGCAATCTGCACCAAGAGGCCGGTGGCCGCGTCGTCCGCCGGCAAGGCGGCGATGGCTTGCAATTGGCCGAGGTCGAACGCGCCCGGGTGCCCGGCACCGGTGCGAGGCGCACGCGCGCTCAGCGTCGCGCGCTCGAGATCATTGGCGGCGTTGAGCGCCAACAGCGGCGCGAGCGCGAGCGTCGCTTCTGCGCCGCGACCGAGACCCTTGAAGCTCTCCGAAAGCTCGCGCCAAGCCGAAGGCCGCATGACGTCGGTCTCGAGCACGCGTCGCGAGGCCGCCAGCGCGGGCGCGTACTGGCCGGCCCGAAGCAGCCGCGTAGCGAGCTCTGCCTGCAGCTCCACCCGCTCCCCCACCTTGTTCAGACCGCGCGTGAGGGCTTGCACGGCTTGCTCGAACTCGCCCATGTCGTCCGACAGCACGCGGGCGATCTCCAAATAGGTCGGGATCAACGCCGCGGACGACACCGGCGTGTCCTCGGCAAAACGCGATAAAGCCGCCACGTAGCGGCCGTAGTTGGCCGGCCCTTTGCGGCCTTCGCTCGCAATCAAGTCGCGAAATTCGGCCGCCGCGGCGCCATCGACGCCCACCAGCGCCACCGCCTGTTCGTAAGCTTGAATCGCGGCCGCGCCCTGATTGCGACTGCGTTCCAGGCGGCCCACTTCGATCAGGGCCGCCACTCGCGCGTTCAGTTCGGGCGAGACTTTGACGAGGCGGCGAGCGGTTTCCGCGGCATCGTCCAGTTGGTTGTTCCGTCGCTGCAGCGAGAGCAAGCGACCAAGCGCCGCGCGATGATTGGGATCGCGTGCGAGAGCTGCGTTGAGATTGCTCAGCGCGCGCCGGGCATCGTTCAAATGCTCGTCGAGCACGACGGCCAGCCGAACGTGCGCGTCGACCAAGACTTCGTCCGCCGGACCCTGGCCAATCACTTGCGTCAAACGATCGACGGCTTCCGTCCATTGGCCGTCGCGCGTGTACAAATCGGCCAGCTTCATCAACGTCGGGACGTGATTCGGCAGCTGACTCTTGGCCCGCTGCAAGGCAGCAAGCCCAGCGGGGATGTCGTTCTTCTTGTCCGCATACAACTCGGCGACGCTGACCCAAATGCTGGCGACGCGCTCCGGCTTCTTGGCCACGGTCGCGGCTTGACTCAAGATCGCGATCAGGCGATCGACCTCGCCGCGCGCGAGCAGCAGCTCACGCACGCGGCTGGCAGCGGGTTCATGCTCGGGATTGATCTCCAGTGCGCGTGACAAGCTCTGCACGGCGCCCGCGACGTCGCCGCGATCGGTCCGACAATTGGCCGCTTTGATCAAGAGTCTCGCCGCAACGGCCAGATCGAGGCCCATGCGCGCCTCGCTCTCCGCCGCTTCCTCCAGCAGCTCGGGGAGCTGCCCGCGTTCGGCGATTCGGCTCAAACCGCGCGCGGCCGCGATGCTCTCGGGATCGTGCCGGAGCGCGGAACGGAACGTCTCCAGCGCCGAAGCGTCCCCGAGCTCTTCCAAAGCTTCGGCCAATCGCGTGTGATAGAGCGCAATCAGCTGAGGCTCCTCCACCATGGCGCCGAGCTTGGCGTCGATGTGCGAAAGCAGCTTTTTGTCGCCCTCGCGCAGCGCCCGCTGTTCGAGCGCGCGCAGCGCCGCGAGATCGGTCGGCAACAGCTGCAAAATGGCAAAATAGCTATTTTGCACCTGTTCGGGAGAAGCGCCCGCGAACTCTTCTTGCACGCGAGCGAGTTCGCGTAGGGCGCCCACTCGCGCGGCCGGCTCGTTGAACACGCGCGCCTCGGCGGCGAGCACCTGGCACAGCAGATCCCAAACGCCGCGTTCGGCATACAGCGGTTCGAGCGCGAGCAGCGCGTCGACGTGCCCCGGATCTTTGTTTAGCACGGCCTCGAAGCAGCTAATCGCGCGCACCGGATCGGCGAGTTCGTCACGCCAGATCTCGCCTTCGCGCAAGAGAGCAGCTACGGCCAGCTTCGGGTCCTTGGCCGTCTCTGCTTCACGCGCCAGTTCATCGACGAGACGCTTGAAGTCGCGCGCCTCGGTCAAGAGCCGCAGGCGACCGTCGCGCGCGGGCCGGAAATCGGCCTCGACGCCGAGAGCCGTCTCGTAGGCGCCGAGCGCCTTTTCCGGGGATTTCAAGCGGTATTCGTAGACTTCACCCAGCCGAAATGCCGTGCGCGCGCGCTGCGCGGGATCTTTCAGCGAGCTCAACTCCAGTTCCAAGAGCTTCACGTACTCGTCGAAGCGATTGCGTTCGGTCAGCTTTCGCCCGAGCGCATGTAGAGCTTGCTGATTGAACGGATCCATCTCGATCGCTTTGCGATACGAAACGATCGCATCTTCATCGCGCCCCACCCGATCTTCGTACAGTTCGCCCATCTTGAACAAGAGCGCGGCGGACTGCGGGTTCTTGCCCGAGATGCGAAGTTCGGCCTGATAGGTTTCGAGCAGATCTTCGTAGCGGCCGGCCTTGTAGTGCAGCCGGCCTAGGCTAGCCAGCGCGGGAGCGTACGTGCGATCGAGGTCGTAGATCTTGCGAAACAGGGCGAGCGCGGCGTCGTCGTCCCCGAGTTCGACCTCGGACACTTCACCTGCGCGATGCAAAATCGCCAATCTTTGGCGCTTATCCGGGATTTTCTGGGCTTCGAGCTCGAGCGCTTGCACCAAGTCCTTGAAGCGCCCTGCCCGCTCCGCGGCTCGTTGCAACGCGTGGATTGCACCCAAATGCTGTGGGTCGACGTCCAAGATCCGGCGGTAGGCCGTGAGGGCCTGCGCCGGCGCCTCGAGCGCGTCTTCGTACAAGCGCCCGACCTTGAACAAATACGTGATCTTGGTTTCGTCGTCGGCCGCGCCGTCTACCGCCCGTTCGTACAGCTCGGCCAGTTCAGGGAAGCGCTGGGCTTGCGTGTAAAGCCGCGTCAGCGCTTTGAACGACGGCGCGTAGCCGGGCAGCACGCCCAGCGCGCGCGCGTGGTGTTGCACGGCCTGATCGACGAGCTTCAATTGGGTTTCGTAGATCTGGGCAATGCGCGAGTAGGCCGCGGCGCGGCGCGCCGGATCGCTCGTCGCCTCGGCCTCGCCCGTGTGTACGCGCACCAGCTCTTGCCATTGCTTGCCCCGCGTGTAGAGCTTGGCCAAAGCCTGGATGGCCGGCACATAGCCGCGCTCCGCCGACAGCGCTCGCTCGTACCATTCGATGGCCCGCGGCTCGTCCGAAAGCTTGTCTTCGTAGATCTGCGCCAGGCGATGGTAGATCCCGACGCGCTCGGTGGACGCCTCGAGCCGAGCGGCGATGCGCTCCAAAATGCGCGCCAAATCTGCATGGCGGCGCGACAGCTCGTAAACGCGCGCGAGCTCCTCCAAGATCATCGGCTCATCGGCCACTTGGGCCAGCGCGCGCTCCAATGCTTCGGCCGCGGACTCCAGATTGCCGATCCGATCGGCGTACAAGCGCGCGACCCGGTACAGCGACAGCGCGCGCACCGCGGGATCCGCCGACAGCACGGCTTCGCGCTCCAGGACGTTGATCAGATCGTGGTGGCGTTGGTGCGCCGTGTGCAGCCGCTTGAGCGCCAAAATCGCAGATGGCGCGCCGGGATCCGCCTCGAACGCAGCCTGATACAGCTCGGTCGCCGTGTGGTTGTCGCGCTTGTGGGCCTCGAACAGGCGCGCGCGCTCGGACAGCACCGCCGCGCGATGACGGCCATCCGAAGTCAGCACCTGCGCGGCGCGCTGATAAGTCTTCTCCAGCGCATCCCAGGCTTTGGCTCCGAGCTCGGCGCGTTCGACCGCGCGTAGCGCCGAGGGGTTCGATTCGTCCAGCTCGAGCGCTGCCTCGTAGGCATCACGGGCCTCGCGCTTGAGCCCCAACTTCTCGTCAAGAATGCGGGCTTTTTCCAGCGATACGAGCGCTTTCTTGGCCGCGTTGGAGGTCGCCCGTAGCTCGGCGTCGAACAGCGGCAAGGCGGCCGAGAATTGCCCGGCCTGGAGTAGCGCGCGGCGCGCACCCAAGATCGAGGGCAGATGATCGGGCAGTAAGCGATGAGCGCTCTGATAGTGCTCCGCGGCACGCGTCAAATCGCCCAGTGCACTGTCCTGTAAACGGGCGATCTCGAAGTGCAAGCGACCCGCTCGCTGCGGCGTCGGAGCGGGTTTTCGCTCCAGCTCCTGCTCGCAAGCCAGGATCAGCTCTTTGGCATTTTGGACGCGCGTCACCGAGGCTTGATTTTTGTCGCCCGGAGCGCTGGCCTTCATCAGCGTCGGCGCGTCGCTGACGGTTTCTTCGTGCGTTCCGAACGACAGCGTCTTGATCACCGCCGCGCGCCCTGCCTGACTGAGCTCACTCACGGTCACCGGTACCGGTGCATGTGACGCCGAGGCGCTGGGCGACGCCTTGGGCTTCGAGGGCGGCACCGCTTTTGGCGACGAAGGCGATGAAGGCGATGAAGGCGACGAAGGGAACGCCGCCCTGGCTGCGGCCGGCGGAGGCACTGAAACGACGGGGGGCTCGGGCAGCGCAGGCGCGGACTGAGCTTCTTCTCGCCCGCGTCGCGGCGCGGGAGGCGGCCCTGCCGAACGCATCGGCGCCGGAGGTGCCTTGCTGCGCGCGGGCTCGGGTGCCTTGGGCGCCCGCGACGGCGGCGGGAGCGGGGGCGGGACCGAAAGAGGGCGTGCGCTGGGAGCTGGCTTCTTCGTCGAATTCGGGTCGTCCGCCATTACCGGAATCAATCTAACACGGCCTTTGGCCGGGGTTGGGGCGCGATCCAGGACTTCGCATGGCCCCCCGGCCGGAGCAGTGCCCAGATCGGCCCTGGCGTGCTATCACCCGCCGCCGTGAGCGCCCCCCCCGAACTCCTCATCATCCGCGACGTGCGCGCGCTCGACCCGAGCGGCAACCTGGACGTTCAAGGCGACGTCGTGATCGAGCGTGGCCGAATCACCCGCGTGGGGCGAGATGCAGCTCGGGAGCTGACGAAAGCGGAAAACGCGCGGGTGATCGACGGCCGGGGCAAGCTGCTCTTGCCGGCGTTCGTGGACATGCACGCACACCTGCGCGAGCCGGGGCAGGAGTACAAGGAAGACATTCGCAGCGGTCTGGCCGCGGCCGCGGCCGGTGGGTACGCACATGTGTGTGTGATGCCCAACACCAAGCCGGTCAACGATACGCGCGCCGTGACCGAGCTGATGAAAAACCGCGCCGCGGAGGTCGGAGGCCCGAGCCTGCACCCGATCGCCGCCATCACCATGGGGCAGCATGGCAAAGAGCTGACCGAAATGGCCGAGCTGCGTGACGCGGGCGCGGTCGGCGTGAGCGACGACGGCGTGTGTGTCATGTCCTCGGCGGTGATGCGGCGTGCCCTTGAGTATGCAAAAAACTTCGACCTGCCGGTGATTCAACACGCCGAGGATCACGACCTGACCGCCGGCGCCGACATGCACGAGGGTGAAGTGTCGGCCAAGCTCGGGCTGCGCGGCTGGCCGCGCATCGCCGAAGACGTGATCATCGCGCGCGACGTGCTGATCGCGGAGTACACCAAGGCGCGCTACCACGCGGCGCATATCTCTACGCTGGGCGCGGTGCGCATCATTCGTGAAGCGAAGTCACGCGGCATAAACGTCAGCTGTGAGGTCACTCCGCATCACCTGCTGCTGACCGATCAAGCGGTGCTGGGCTATGACACCGGTTGCAAGGTGAACCCGCCGCTGCGGGAGGCCGCCGACATCGACGCCTTGCGCCGCGCGCTCGCCGACGGCACGATCGACGCGATTGCCACCGATCACGCGCCGCACTCGTCGCTCGAGAAGGACTGCGAATTCTCGGAAGCCAAGCCAGGCATGATCGGCCTGGAGTTGTGCTTCGGTCTGCTGTTCAAGTTGGTCGGTCAATCCGGCCTCACGCTCGCGCGTCTGATCGACGCGCTCTCCACTCGCCCCGCTCGCATCGTCGGCATCGAAGCCCCCCGCATTCGCGAGGCCGCGCTCGCCGAGGTCGTGTTGATCGACCCGGAAGCAGTGCTCAACGTCGAGCAGTTCCCGTTCCAATCCAAGAGTCGAAATACGCCGTTCATGAAGCACGAACTCAAAGGAAAGATCATGCTCACCCTCGCCCGAGGTCAGATTGCATTCGAGACGGCTGGAGGTGTGCCGTGAACACGCGCACCGCTTACCTCGCGCTGGCGGACGGCACGGTTTTTCCGGGCAAAGCCTTCGGTGCGAACACCAGCGCCGTCGGTGAGGTCGTGTTCACGACCGGCATGACCGGCTACCAAGAGGTGCTGACCGACCCGTCCTACACCGGCCAAATCGTGACCATGACCGCGCCGCAGATCGGCAACACCGGTATCAACAATCAAGATCCGGAGAGCGTGGACGACAAGCCGCAAGTGGCCGGCTTCGTCATTCGCGAAGAGAGCCCGATCGTCTCGAACTATCGCTCGCAAGAGACGCTCGACGCCTACCTGGCTCGGAACGGCATCATCGGCATCTCCGAAATCGACACGCGCAAGCTGACGCGCCACCTGCGCGACAACGGCTCTCAAAATGGCGCGATCGGCACGGAAGCGCCGGACACGCTGGTCGACCGTGCCCGCTCGGCCCCGAATATGGAAGGGTTGGATTTGGTGGCGCGCGTTAGCCCCAAGTTCGCCTATGAATTCAAAGAGTCGCGCGCGGAATGGGGCGTGACCGCACTTGATCCGCGCGACGGCGGCAAAGCGCCGAGCGGCCGCAACTTCCACGTCGTCGCCTTCGACTACGGCGCGAAGCGCAACATCCTGCGCTGCTTGGTCGATAGCGGGTTCAAGGTCACGGTCGTCCCCGCGAACACCACCGCCGAGGCCGCACTCGCGCTCGACCCGGACGGCATTTTCCTCTCGAACGGGCCGGGCGACCCGGCCGCGTTGCCGTATGCGGTCGACAGCGTCCGTGGGCTGCTCGGCAAAAAACCGATCTTCGGCATCTGCCTCGGGCACCAGTTACTCGCGCGCGCCCTCGGCGCCAGCACCTACAAGCTCAAATTCGGCCACCGCGGGCTGAACCAGCCGGTCAAGGACCTGACCACGCAACGCGTGGAAATCACGACTCAAAACCACGGCTTCGTGGTCGATGTGGAATCGCTCAAAGGCGTCGCGCGCAGCACGCACCTGCACTTGAACGACGGCAGCAGTGAGGGCTTGGAGGCAACGGACACACAGGCCTTCAGCGTTCAGTATCATCCCGAGGCCGCCGCCGGCCCGCACGATGCGTTGTACCTCTTCGACCGCTTCCGCCGCATGATGGACCGATGAGCCAAGCAGAGGCCGATCGCACGATCCACTTCGTCAGCCTCGGCTGCCCCAAGAACCGCGTCGACAGCGAGGTCATGTTGGGCGTCGCCGAGCGCGCCGGCTACCGGCACGTCGCGGAGGCCGAAGACGCCTCGGTGATCGTGGTCAACACCTGCGGCTTCATCGACGCTGCGAAAAAGGAATCGATCGACACGATCCTCGAGCTTTCCGGGTACAAGGACACGGGCGCCTGCCAGAAGCTGGTCGTGTCCGGCTGCCTGAGCCAGCGCTACCCAGAGGATTTGGCCAACGATCTGCCCGAGGTCGACCATTTCCTGGGCTCGAGCGACATGCTCAAGCTGGAGACCGTGCTCAGCGGCAATGCGGCGCGCATGCTGGTCGGTAACCCGGCCGACTGGGTCGTCACCGCCAGCGATCCACGGCGAGTCTCCACGCGCGGACGCAGCGCGTACGTGAAGCTGGCCGAAGGCTGCAACCGCAGTTGCTCTTTTTGCGTCATTCCGGAGATGCGCGGAAAACAACGCTCGCGCGCGACGGACGACATCGTGCGCGAAGTCGAGAGCTTGGTAGCGGCGGGCGTCCTGGAAGTGAACTTGGTTTCGCAGGACACCATCGCCTACGGGCGAGATTTGAAAGATGGCTCGAACCTGGCAGATGCGGTGCGCCGCATCGCCGATGTTCCGGGGCTGCGTTGGGCGCGGGTCTTCTACCTGTACCCAGAAAAGATGACCGACGAGTTGATCGATCTGATCGGCAGCCATCCGAAGGTCGTGCCGTACATCGACATGCCGATTCAGCACGCCGCGGACGGCATGCTGCGGCGCATGAAGCGAGGCCACGGTGGCGAGCGCTTGCGCGAGCTGGTGCTCCGTCTTCGCGCGCGCATTCCCGGCTTGTTTTTCCGCACCGCTTTCATCGTCGGTCACCCTGGCGAGACCGAGGAAGAGTTCGAAGAGCTGTGTGAGTTCGTCCGCTTCGCGGAGTTCGACCGCGTGGGCGTGTTCCAATACTCCGACGAATCCAGCGCGCACTCGAGCACCCTGCCGGACAAGGTGCCAGAAAAGACGATCGCCGCGCGCGCCAAAAAGCTGATGAGCATTCAGCGCAAGATCAGCAAGAAGAAGAACCGCGCCATGATCGGCCAGGAACTCGACGTACTGGTCGAAGGCCCGAGCGAAGACAGCGAGCTCGTGATGATGGGTCGCCATGCGGGCCAAGCCCCAGAGATCGACGGCTGCGTGTACCTCTCGGGCGGCAGCGCATTGCCCGGAGAGTTCCGACGCGTGCGCATCACCCAAGCCAGTGATTACGATCTGGTGGGTGAACTAGAAGACGAAGATCCCACGGGCCCAGAGCTGCCTCCCGCGGCCATCGGCATCTCGCACCGCGCCAGCGACGGGCGACGCGTACTTCGTACCTATCGCTGACCGCGCGCGAACGGCGCGGCCAGACTCAAGGCGCCGGCTCGGGCGGCTGGATCTTGATCACGAAGTCGGTCGTCGGGCTCTCCACGACACCGACCACGTACCAAAAGGACATGGAGTCGCCCTCTTGCGCCTCAATCGTGAAGTCATACGCCCCGGACTTGGTGTACTGACCGCGAATCAATTGGGTGTTGTAGTTCTTGGCGAAGACATCGCTGTCGGGCTGCACCGTGCCCGTCAGCCGCACGAGGCCGGCGGTGTCCGTGCTGGTCATCATCGGATCGCTCGGCGGGGGCAACGGCAGCGTGGGCGAGAGGCAGCCCGCGGCGAACAGCGCCGCGCCCAGGAGCCAACCGCGCCGAGAACGAAGAAACATCGCTTTCGAGCGTAGCATGCGACGTGCCGACATTTGGCGTCGTGCATTAAATCAATAACCTCATGAAATCACTCACGTTACGTAGCCCATTCGAGACCACGTGGGGGCCTTGCCCGCTGCCAAATGGAAACTTGGTTGCGAAATTTGCCAATTCAGTTGGCTGGTGCCGCTGATAGAAAACTAGGCCCCAGATGGCAGCGGATGATAACGGCAGGTTTGGCGCAGTGGGTAGATGTCTCGCGGGACCAAACGAAGCACGGTAGGAAAGTTCGGAGCAAGCCGTGGCCGGTAATGCTTGGGGTCCGCGAGCCCTCGCTGCCACCGTTCGCCGGTTGAACCTCCAGGACTTGCCGCAGTTCGGGCGCGATGCGCTCGAGCCTCAACGCTTGCTGCGCGGCCTGCGGCCGATGCCGCTCTTGCTCTTGCTCACCTGGCTGCTCCAGCGCACCGATGGCGTGGCCGCCCAGACGCGGGCCGAAACCGACTTGACGCGCGCGATCGTGCTCGCGCTCGGAGAGCGAGGCCTGCGCGCCGAAGCAGACGACGTGCATTTCATCACCGACTCCCCCACGCTTGCCCGATCGCCGGTGCGAAGGCCGCGGGCGGTGGCCTTGGCGCAGCACGGCTTGGAGCCCCCGGACGTGTTCGTCGTCGAGACACGCGTCTCGCCCGAGGGGCATTTGATCGAATTGACCGACGTGTTCAATGTCTCGGACACGTCCGCGGCCATCGAGCGCGGGTTGATCGTGAGCGGGGATCGCGCGGCATGGTTGATTGGCCCCGACAACGCGATCGCCAGCGTTCAATACGTCGATCTGCGCGCCGAGCCACGCCCGGTAGGACGCAACTGGACCGGCCTCTCGCGAGTCCAAAATGCGCTCACCAACCTGCAAGAAACAGGGCAAACGCAGGGCTTTGGCCGGCGCGCGTTCAAGCTGGATCCCCCCGCTTACAAGGTCGTGCTCGGCTTCTCGAACAACGCGCTATTGGTCGATGCCGACTCGCACCGGATCCGGATGCAGACCGACCCGCCTCTGCCGCTCGATCCGAACCCGTGGCTCAAGGAGCAGACTGCGCCCAAAGCGCGCCCGGGCAATCTCGTCACTTGGGCCGTCGACCGCGTGCGCGCCTTGCCCTGGTTCGGCGATGACCGGATGCAATGGCTGAAAGCGGTCGCCTTCGACGGTGTCGATCACTTCAACCAAATCATGGGCACGGTGACCGGCGACGACGGCTCCGAGGCGGTGAAAGAGGAGCTCGGAGATCTGTTCAGCGCGCCGTCCACGGAAGCAACCGATCCCGAGACGGGCTGGCCCCCGGCCGCGATGGAACCGATGCTTTCACCGCCGTTGAAGGGCGAAGGCAAGTGGTCCTCGACGGACAAGGATCCGTTCATCCTGAAGAACCCAGGAGCCTCTTCGCCGTTCGTGTACTCGTTCATCCGCAGTGATCGACAGCGCATCTATTCGCAGGTCTTCGTCACGCTCTGGGATCCGAGGCAAGTCGAGCTGCACGCGATGAGCGGGACGGTGGAACCCAAGAGCGCGACGGGCGAGACCGGGCCGGGCATGGTGCCCAGAACGCCGGCCGTGATGGGGCGCATGCTCGCCGGCTTCAACGGCGGCTTTCAGGCGATTCACGGCGAATTCGGCATGATGGCGGAGAAGGTCTTGTACCTGCCGCCGAAGCCCTTCGGTGCCACCGTGGCCGAGCTGAGCGACGGCTCCACCGCATTCGGCACCTGGCCCGAAGACGCACCGGTACCGGCCAATATCATCTCGTTTCGCCAGAACATGACCGCGTTGCTCCAAGATGGCGTGATCAATCCGTACAAGCGCCACTGGTGGGGCGGCGTGCCACCGGGGTGGACCGAAGAAGCGCGCACCGTGCGCAGCGCGCTGTGCATGACGAAAGAAGGATTCATCGGCTACTTCTATGGCTCGAGCGTCGATCCAGACGTCTTGGCGCTGGCCATGCAACGCGCGCGCTGTAACTACGGTGTGCACTTGGACATGAATCCCGGGCACACCGGGCTAGAGTATTACCACGCTGCCCCCGCTGGCACTTTGCCCAAGTTGAGCCGCCCCCTGGACGACGTGTCCGAAGCGCGCGGACCCGTCCCGGGTATGGCGGGCTGGGAATTCATGGGGCGGCGCATGATCCGCCTGATGGCGCTGATGAATTTTCCCCGTTACATCAACACCGAGCAGCGCGATTTTTTCTACCTGACCCTGCGCCACCTCTTGCCGGGCGAACCACTGATGCCCGTACTGAAGCCTGCCGAAAACGCGGAAGGCGTGTGGAGCGTGCAAGGTTTGCCGCAATACGGCTGGCCCTACGCGATCGCCAAGACCACCTTGCGTCCGGATGCCGCGCGCCCCGACACCCACGTCGGCATCATGCGCTTGGATCCCAAGTTCCTACGCGTCGTCCGCGCTGGGGAAGCGAGCGGGCAGCGAGTGCTCGAGATCGCTCAGCCACTGGGCGAAGGCATCGGCACGCTCGCGCTCTATCACGACGGAGCGCGTTTTCTGATCGCAGGCTCGCCGCCGCCCAACGCGAAGCTCGTGACCCGAGGCTTCGCCGCCAGCGAGACAATCAGTAACAGCGCGACCTCTGCCATGGGCATCGACGCCGCAGGCATGCTCGTGTTCGTGCGCTTCACCGCCGGCGCGCGCCCGGGCGGCGAGGGCGACTTGCTAAAAGAGCTGCTAAAACGGCTCGGCTGCAGCTCGAGCGTGTACTTCCTGCGACCGCTCGGCGTCGCCCTCGGGGACAGCCACGACGGCGGCACGGTCGACCCGAACGCGACTCAAGGCGTCAGCTTGGCGCGGGCGGAGGGCCCTGGTGCACGTCGCCTATTTCCCGACACTCCGGTCGTTCCGCCGACGGTTTGGGCGCTGCTGCAGCAAAAGCGCGTGCGTTATCGCTGACTCTTTCGACGCCCAGCGAAATGTGAGCGCGCGAACCGGTCGGGCTCGATCCCTCGCTGCCTCTCAGGGCCTGCTGTGAGCGCGTATTTGATTAATATTTCTCGCCAAGATGTGCCAAGGGAGGGTATCGTGCGCGGACGAATTCCGCGGCAAATAGCGGATATTCCCTGGTCTAGTGTGCCCGGGGGCGGATGGCGCGTCGCCCAATGCCACTCGGACAGAGAATCTTCGGGTCGGGGGCGCGAACAGGCGTTGCCGGCGGCCGAGATTCAACTATCTAAAGAGCGAAGGCGATGAGCGACAAGGCCGGTTCTGATCTGGACGTTTTCGACGGACTCGCAGCGAAAAAGTCGCGCCCAAGTGCTGCACCGGCACCGCGCGCACCCGCCGCACCGCCTTCCTCGGCCACGCGCCAGAAAACATTGCTCGGGTTGGCTGCGCCGGTCGCTCCTGGCGCGACGGGCGCTCGGCCGGGCGGGCCCCCCCCGCCGCCACCCACTGCCAGTCGTCCGCCGGCGCCCCCCCCACCGCGCAGCAGCATTCCCGCGCCCCCGCCGTCAAAGCTGTCCGCGACGAGCAGCGGCGGTTTTCCGGCGCCGCCTCCGCCCCCGAGCCCCTCCTCCATCGGTGGGCCGCCCCCGCCTCCGCCCATGGCCGGGGCGTCCGAAGACGACACCGCCACCTTCGCCGCGCCGCCTCCACCTCCGATCGCAGTCCCGCTCAGCACCAACCCAGCGCGCACCAGCAGCAAGCCGGCAGACGACGACCAGACGCCTGTTCCCGCAAAAACCGAGGCCAAGCCCGGCGTCGACATCGACTGGGACGACGAAGACGAAGCCACCATGGTCTTCGACAAGAGCGTCGAAGACACCGCGCGGTCTTTGTTGCACAGCGCTCCGCCGCCACCGCCACCGGCCGCGGGTGCCCCGCCTTCGCCACCCACTCCGCCGCCGGCCGCCGGTGCCCCGCCCCCCACGCGTCAGTCCACGCTGATGTCGCGGCCTCCCACGCCCAGCGCTCCGCCGCCCACTTTGCCGCGTGCGCCCCTGCCGCCGCCGAAGGCGGTCCCGGTCCCCTACTCTGCCCCGGTTCCCCCGCAGCAAGCGGTCTTCGAGCCGCCGCCCGTAGCCCAACAGTCCGGCGGCAGCCGTGGCCTGATGATCGGCGCCGTGGTCCTGTTGCTCGCCGGAGCCGGCGCAGCAGCCATGTTCCTGATGCCCAAGAAGGGCTCCATGGTCCTGACCGTGGCCGGGCCAGGCAATAAATCGATCGACACGGTCGAGGTGTACGTCGACGGCGCGAAGAAGTGTGAGGCATCGCCGTGCCGGGTGGTGGATCTCGCGGCCGGCACGCATCTCGTCAAGGTCAGCGCCGCGGGGTACCAACCCACGGCCGATCAAGCCGTCAAGATCAGCAGCGGCGACGAAGCGGTGCAAAATATCGCGCTCACCCGCGCGAGTGAAGGCACCGGGATCCGCGTCACGGCAGAAGGTCGAGGCATCAAGCTGTCGGTCGACGGCAAAGAGATCGGACCGTTGCCGCAAGAGCTGAAAGAGCTCGCTCCGGGCGACCACCTCGTGCACCTCGACGGCGGCGAGCGATACGATTCGTTCGAGAAGCACATCACGGTCGAAGCCGACCAAATGCAGACCATCGATCAAAAGCTGCGCGTGAAAAAGGGGCTAGCGACGATCAAGCTGGGTGACAACGCAGAGGGCGCCAAGGTGCTCTTGGTCAGCGGTGGAGAGCGTCGTCCGATCCAACAATTGCCGATCACCGTCGATATCTCGGTCGAGAAGCCGTACAGCATCGTCGCCACCAAAAAGGGCTTCACTGATTTCGAGCAACGCGTCGTCTTCGAAGACGGCCAAGCCGAGCGAACCTTCTTGATCAACCTCACGGCCGTCGGCAGCGAACCCGCGCCTGCGCCGGCCGCCCCCGCGCCGGCCGCCCCCGCGGCGCCCAGAGTCGCAGGAGGAGCCGCGCCCGCGCCCGCGGCGGCCCCTGCCCCTGCTGCCGCGCCCAAGGCCGCGACTGGCAACGGCACGCTCAATCTCAACGCCATCCCCGCTTCGAACGTCGTGCTCGATGGTCGCCCCATGGGTCAAACGCCGCGCATGAACGTCAGTGTTGCGCCCGGTCCACACACCATCGTGTTCGTGAACGCGGATCATGGCCGCAAAACCAAGTCGATCAACGTCGAAGCGGGCAAGTCGGCCACTGTCGTCGTTCGCTTCCCGTAGGCGATCCAGCGCCAGCGCGCGCGAGCTGCCATGCGGGCACTGACGCCACTCGAACTCGCCGCCGCGATCTCCCTGACCGGCACCATCGCGGCGACGATGATTCCGACTTTCCTGCGCAACGTGCACGCTTCTCGGCTCTCGGAGCCGGTGGAGGGCTTGAAGCGGATCGCGGCGCACGCCACGCTGCGTGCGGCCGGGCTGCCACCCGAGAGCGCCTATCCTGCGAGCGCCCCGTTCACGCCTGCAGTCACCCCACGGGGAGAGCTGGTGCTCGACCCGCCCGGCACTTGGGACACGCCAACCTGGCGCACGCTCGATTTCTCATTCGACGCGCCACACGCTTATTCCTTCGCCTTCGAGAGCAACGATAGCGACTCCCGTTCCACGTTCAGCGCGCGCGCCCGCGGCGATTTAGACGGCGATGGGGTGACGAGCAGCTTCTCAATCTCCGGCTCGGTCGAACGCGGCGCGGAACCGAAGCTGCAGCCGCTGGAAATCAACCGCGAAGTCGAGTGATTCCCGGCGAGCCCTCGGAGCGCAGCTCGGCACCGGGGCGCCCGCTGTACGTGCTTTACCCACGTGCGGGCGACGAGTTGCTCGAGTGCGTGAATCACCCTGAAGCCGGGCGCAACGCTGCCGCTAGTCTCAGGTACGTTGTATAGTCAAAGGACAGGTTGCCTCATGCAAAGGTCCGAGTTTAGAGCTGGCGCTCAGCGCGCCACCAGCCGCGGCTTCACCATGGCTGAATTGATGGCCGTGGTGGCCATCGTTGGCATCTTGGCGTTGATCTCGACCGCTAGTTACCGCAAATACGTCGCCCACTCGAAGATCGCCGAGGTACCGCCGATGTTCCTCAGTATCAAGGCCGCTGAAGAGGCGTACAAAGACGAAACCTTCCAATACTTGGGTCCTTCGACGGATCTGACTGCTTACTACCCGGCCAATTCGCTGCCCGGGAAGCAGAAGATGAACTTCGCGGGCACTGGCAACGGCTCGGCACTTTGGGAGCGCTTGGGCGTGCAGGCGGCGGGGCCAGTGCTGTTCGTCTACGCTTGCACCGCAGGCGCCAACTCCGCTCCCACCGCGCTCGGCTCGGACATCACCGTCACAGGCTGGCCCGCCACCATCGCTGCGCCTTGGTATGTGGTCAAAGCGCGTGCCGATATCTATGGCAACGGCGCCGACACGGTCTTTGCCACTGCTAGTTTCACCGGTGACTTGTACAAGGCCAACGATTAGGCTTCGGCCGTGCCCCGCATCGCGGGGCGTCGTTTTGCGATGCAGCCTCGGCGAAATAACTTCATCGCGCTAACCGCCGTCGGGCTCGCAGCGTTTGCGGTCAATGCCCTCCGCGGCCCGCTGAACACCGCCTTTTTTTCGACCAAGACCCAGAACGACGTCTTCGCGCTGCCGCCACCGAGCCAGGTCGTATCCATGAGCCTGGGCTATCGTTCGGCGCTCGCGGATCTGATTTTCGCGCACGTGCTGGTTTCATCCGGCTTGCATTTCCAGGAACGGCGCGCGTTCGAATTCGTGGGCAAGTACATCGAGACGATCAACGAACTCGATCCCAAGTTCGAAACGCCATACCGTATGACCGATGGCTTGCTCACGCTGCAGGCCAAGGCGGTGGGGCCCGACGCCTATCGCCAAGCGCGGCGCATTCTCGAGCGCGGTCTGCGAGAGTTTCCGTTCAATCAAGCGCTCTGGACCTCCGCCGGCCAGTTCTTCGCTTACCTCGGTCCCACCGCGTTCACGGATCAAAAAGAGATCGACGAATGGCGCTTGCTCGGGGGCCGCACGTTGGCGCGCGCCTGCGAGCTGGTCGGCAGCAACGAGAACCTCCCCCATCAGTGCTTGATCGCGGCGGGGCTGTTGACCAAAGCGGGGGAAAACACAGCCTCACGTCAGTTCCTGGAGCGCATGCTGCAGGTGAACGACGATCCGGAGATCCGAGCGCAGGTCAACGCCTTGTTGAAGCAGGCGATCGGCGCTGAAGAGCACGAGCGCAATCAGGCACGGCGCCAGGCGTTCCTGCAAGCTTGGGCGCAAGACCTGCCGTTCGTGTCGCGCGGAGCGATTGCGGCGATTGGCCCGAACTGGGACCGCGCCGCGTGCGCTTCGATAAACGCCGAATGCGCGACCTCTTGGCGCGCGTGGGGAGCGCTTCAGGACAGCCTACCTAGTGCGATAACCGCCCTCGATCGCCCCCAGAGTGCGAGCCCATGAAGCGAGTCACAGCCAACTGTTTTCGTCAGTCGCACGTGGACGGGTTGACAATTTTCGGCACTCGATCGCCCTCGTTTTTGCCGCAATCGCCAAAAATCCCCTAAATCTCGGCAATTCGCTTAGGCGCGGGCGCAACGCAGAGTTGGCACGCGCCCTGCTAAGTAACCAATCGTTGGACGATTCGGTCCACGAACGGTTAGCGGATTCGAAATCGCGCCGTTCGCAGATGAAACCGGGGCGCCGCTCACAGCGACGCAACCCTTCAGTCGCCGCGCGCGGGTCCGTTGACCGGCTCGCGCTTTGTCACCAGACCCACACCAAAAGGATCCACCCCCGTGATTAGAAAACCCCGAAACTCGCGCGGCTTCACGCTCGTCGAATTGATGATCGTCGTTGCCATCGTCGGCATCTTGGCTGCTCTCGCCATCTTCGGCGTCAAGAAGTACGTCAGCAACGCCAAGACCGCAGAAGCCCGCAACACGGTTGGGCAGATCTCCAAGAACGCCGCTGGGGCTTGGTCCCGGGAAATCATGGTAGGCACGGTCCTACCCGATGCTGAGAGCATCGCGGGTGCCAACCAATTGTGCAAGAGCGCCGCTCCGGTACCAGGGACGGTCCCTGCCGGAAAGAAGTACCAGTCGAGCACCGTCGCCGGTGCGGACTACAACGCAGGTTCCTCGGACACCGGTTGGGTTTGCTTGCGCTTCGCCATGGAAGGGCCCCAGTACTACCAATACAACTACACCTCTTCCACCACCGACGCGAAGACTGGCAAGTTCGATTCCGTTGCGGTCGGTGACCTGAATGGTGATGGCGCGACGTCGAGCTTCACCCGTGGCGGCGTCGTACGCAACGGCCAGGTCGTGCTCTCGCCCGCGATCGTCGAAGTCAATCCGGACGAATGATACGAACGAGTTAGCGCACGATCGCGCTGCTCAAGACGAAGGCCCGCGGAAGCGGGCCTTCTGCATTTTGGTGCGCCCAGCACGGGTGCTGTCTTGCGGGTGCAAGTCCCGCCGAAAGGAGGTCATCCTGATCGAAACGAACCGCAACTGCGTGAGGGCGACCGAGCGTGGGAAGGAAGCGGGGAGCGAAACCGTGGGCCGATGTACAAGAACCGGATCCGAGGCGGCGTCGAGCGGGCGAGCGGGGCGAGCGGGCATACGACCGCAAAGCCGCGATGACCAAGGCCCAGGCGACGTAAGTCCTGCGGTCGTGCGGTGAAGGACAGCCTCATGCTCAGGCGCAAGAACCTGCAAGCCGCGTTGAAGCGAGTGAAGAAGAACAAGGGTAGTCCCGGCATCGATGGGATGACGGTCGATGAGTTGCCCGTCACTTACGAGCCCACTGGTCCGAGCTCCGCGAGCAATTGCTCTCGGGGGCGTACCGGCCCTCAATGGTGAAAGCGCAGCTGATTCCGAGGGGCAATGGTGGGATGCGAAAGCTTGGCATCCCGACCGTGCTCGACCGATTCATTCAGCAAGCCCTGCTCCAGGTCTTGCAGCCGATATTCGACCCGACCTTCTCGGAACGCAGCTACGGCTTCCGGCCGGGGCGACGTGCTCACGACGCAGTCGAGCAAACACTTCGACCAGCTAGGTGTCCCCCGGCTGGCCTCGTAACCACTCTCGAACCGCCCGGTGCGGAGCCGCATGCCGGGTGGTGTGGCAGGGGACCAGAGGGATTACCTTGGGCCCCTATGCCGATTGGAGCAAGTTGGCGATCCCTCGATATTTGCGCTATGTTTGGAGCTGTTTTGAGTAGAAGCCGTTGCACCGTTTCGGATTCGAACCGCGGCTTCACGCTGATCGAGCTGCTCGCCGTGGTGGTCATCACCGGGATCTTGTCAGTGGTCGCGGTGGAGGGCTTCCGCCGTCACATGCAAGCCGCACGCGGCGCGGAACCCGTGGCCGTGATTGTCGCAATCCGCTCTGCGCAAGAAGCTTACATGGCCGAGAACCACGTCTATCTCAACGTGTCGACAGACAGCGGGGGCAAGACTTGGTATCCGCGCATCACACCGAACAAGGACCACGCTTCGTTCGTGGCGTCGAATCAGCCGGACTATCCGCGCTGGCGGCAGCTGGCGCCCTCGATCAAGCAATCGGTCATGTTCAGCTACTTGGTGAACGCGGGTGTTCCGGGCACTGTCATCCCACCGCTCCAGGAGCTGACGGCTGGCCCGAGCTATACGGTTGCCCAACCTCTCGATTGGTACATGATCCAAGCCAAGGGTGACGTGGATGGCAATGGCGTCTTCTCACACTATGCGAGCAGCAGCATGTCCGGCGAGCTGTACATCGAGAACGAGAGCGAGTGAGCGCTAAGACCGAGCCGCGGCTCAATCTCGCTGCGAATCGCGCTCGGGGTCGTCTGAATCGTCTTCGCCCAGGCCTAGCTTGGCCAAGCGATAACGGATCGAGCGAAAGCTGATGCCGAGCAATTTTGCGGCTGCGGTGCGCACGCCGCCGGTCCGCTCGAGGGCTGCCGTAAGCAAGCGGCGCTCCACTTCGTTGACCACCTCATCCAGGTTGCAACCGGTCTCCGGAAGCTCCAGCAAAGTGCCGCCGGGCGCCCCCACCGAACCGCTGAGCTCCTGCGGAAAATCACCGAGCCCGATGATGCTCGAGCCGGCCAAGGCCACGGCTCGCTCGATCATGTTCTCGAGCTCCCGCACGTTACCCGGAAACGCATACGCTTGCAGGCCGCGGATTGCGTCGGGGGTGAAGCCGGCGACCTCTTTGCCCATCTCGTCGGCGAAGCGCCGCACGAAGCGTTCGGCAAGCATCGGGATGTCTTCACGGCGGTCGCGCAAGGGCGGCAAAGAAATCCGGATCACGTTCAGGCGGTAGTACAGATCTTGGCGAAATTTGCCGAGGCTGACGTCGGATTCGACGTCGCGATTGGTGGCGGCCAGAACGCGCACGTCGATCGGTGTCTCCTGTGTGGCACCGACTGCCCGGACGCTGCGCTCTTGCAGGACGCGCAGTAATTTGACCTGCAGGTTCGCAGGCAGCTCACCGACTTCGTCGAGCAAGACGGTGCCGCCGTTGGCCTCGCGGAAGAGCCCGAGGTGCTTGCTCTGGGCGCCCGTGAAGGCACCCTTCTCGTGACCGAAGAGCTCGCTCTCCATCAACGCTTCGGGCAATGCCCCGCAATTGACGACCAAGAAGGGCTTCTCGCGCCGATCGGAGGCGTCATGCACGGCGCGCGCGACCCGCTCTTTGCCGCTGCCGCTCTCGCCGGTGATGAGCACGGTCGTGCGCATGTTGGCGATGCGTTGCACCAAATCGAGCACGGCGCGCATGGCCCCGCTGCGGCCAAGCAGATCCGTTTCTTTGAGTTCCGAAACGCGCGCTCGCAAGCGCCGGTTCTCGAGCGAAAGCTCCTGTTTCTCGAGCGCTTTGCCGACGAGCATCGCCAGCTCGGCGGCATCGAACGGCTTGGCCACGAAGTCGTAAGCGCCGCTGCGCATCGCGCCGATCGCGTTTTCGACAGTGGAGTGGGCCGTGATCAGGATCACTTCGGTGGCCGGATTGCGCGCTTTTGCCGCGGCCAGCACCTCCATGCCGGAGCCATCGGGCATCGCCAGATCGGACAGCACGACTGGAAAAGGCTGCGGATGCTGACTGATGGCTTCGAGTGCTGATCGGCAACCAGGGGCTGACACCACTGCATAGCCCTCACGGCGAAACAGGATCTCGAGCATCTGACGCAAACCCGGCTCGTCTTCGACGATCAGCAGCTTGACGGAGGGGGGAACGAGCGAGGCCACGACCACAAAACCCTAGCATTTTCGGTCCCCGCGCCGCTCGCGCTTTCGCTTGCGAAAGGTTCGAGACAGCCTACGCTTGGGGGAATTCGCTTTGTCCCGGACTTGCTTGCACGATCGAAACCTCGAGCTCAAAAGCTTTGCCCTGCTTTTGGCCTTTGCCCTGCTTTTGGCGGGCCTGGTCCTGTTTTCGGCAGCTTGCAGCAGTTCCAGTACGGGTACCGCGATCCCCGGCGCGGGCGGCGCCGGCTCGGGCGGTGCAGACAACGGCGGCAGTGCGACGCATCCGATCGAGATCGTGTTCAAACCAGGTGGCGTGATTGCGTTGAAGCCAAAGGAGCGCGTCGACCTGACGGTATTGGCGAGCTTGGTCAAACAGTCGACCCCCGCCGCACAGTTTCCGATCCGCTTCGGTTTGGTCGGCGGAGACCCGGACGACCCGGGAGCTGATGTCGTACTCGACGCGGTGCTCGACGCAACCGAAGTCCTGACTGATGACGAAGGGCTGGCTCACGTGACACTGATCGCGCCGAGCACACCCACGAGGTTCGACGTGCGCGCATCGAGCACCTACGCTGAGCAGACCGTCCAGCAGACGATCACGGTCAGCGCTTCGGGCGTCACCGACTTGCGAGTGCTGCCCTCATACAGCGGAAAGCGTGAGATTTCGAAATGGACGGCCAGCGCGCACGTTGGCATGAGCTGCAGTGATCTCGAGGGCAATCCTCCGCCCGATGGCAAATCGCCCAAGTCGGCCAAACCAAACACGCCGCTCGTGCTCTCCGTGCCAGTCGGCGTCGACCTGGCCGTCACCATTCGCGCAGGGCACTACATCGGCGGCTGCGTCAACGTTCCCGCGCTCAGCGAGACAGACGGCAATCAAGTCTTGGCCTACGCCAGTGATCGCGCGTTGGATTTGAGCGCCACTCAACTGTCGCTGAGCCTGGGCGCAACCAATGCGCATCCGGAGTTCGACAAGCTATTGCAAGCCAGCGCAAGCTTGGCGGAGGACGCTCTGCTCGGCAGCGCAAAGAATGACGTGGCCGCGCTACTCGACGGCATGCGCAGCGCAGCGCCCGCGGCGAACCGCGATGCGTTCGACGTGGCGCGCACGGAAAGCGCGTGGGAAAGTGCGCTAGAGGTGGCGTTCGGCAAGGGCGCCGCGCGTCGTATGCGAGACCCAGCGCAACGCTGGTTGAGCGCTGGCCTGCTGGCCTTGAACGCGCCCGATGCACTGGTCGGATTGATTGCGCCGCTCACGGGCGCCAGCGGCGCCACGTTCAGCCCAACTGCCATCGGCAGCGCGCGCCCGAGTGACGCCGGCTTTCCGGGTTTTTTCGGGGCGAAGTGGTCCGCCGACTCGAACGACACCGTGCTGATCGGCATGCAGCTGAACTGGGAGCCCTCGCGCTTGGTGACCGCGCTCGCCGTGGCACCCGCGCTTTTGGAAGTTCCCGCCGCCACCACGCTCGAGAGTGCACTGGCGTCGAGCGTCGACTGCGCACAGGTCGGCCACGTGCTCGTCTCAAACGGCGAGAGCCCGGGAACGACGACATTTGCGAGCTGTGACGAGGCCTGCGCCGAGAGTTTGTGCAATAGCGCGGTCGCGGCCGCGTGGGGCCAGGCGCAGCAGAGCTCCGGCACCGCGATCGACACACTGAGCGTCACCGCCAGCGCCGCCGCGCAGATTGGCGACGACGCGCGCGCCGCTGGGCTTTCTGGGAGCTGGGTGGGCGAATTGCAAACCGACGCGGGGGCCACCGCGCCGGTCTCGGGCACGTTGTCAGCCAGCGATGCGCCGTAGAGCGCCCTAGCTGCGGTTTTGGATGCGCGCGCGCGCCAAGCGCACTTCGATCGCGGTGGCGTACGCGCCCAATGCCTCGCCCTCGTTGACACCCCGACCACCGCGCACGTCCCGAACGAGCGCGCGGAACTCCAGATAGCGGCGGCCATCCAGGCCCAATAGCAAAGCGACCGTCGACGGATCGCGAGGCGCGTCCAAGTTATTGCCACCGAGTAGCGCCGCGGCACTCGCCAACGCGCGCGCGACCAGTTGATCGGCGAGCGTGATGCCTCGCTCGAAATCCCCTTGGGTGAGCGACGCCTCCAGCTCGCGCACCGTACCCCGTTCCGGAACTGGCCACAGCGTTTCGAAGCTGACCCCGACTTGCGGGCGCAACGCCTCGGCTGGCGGTGGCACGCTCGACAGCCGTGGCACCGGTGGGGGTTCGGTCATCGGCGGCATGGCCGGTGCACTTTCGAAATGCGGCTCCGGCGCAGGGGGCAGCGTCTCGTGGCGAGCCAGACCGTCGAGATCCCGGGCCACGGCCTGCGCGGCCGCTTCGCCCACGTCGACCTCGGGCACTTCGGAGAGCAAGAGCAAGCCGCTCGGGTTTCGTTGCACGCTACGCGCAGCGCGCTCCGCGAGTTCTTCGCCCCACGCGTCGCTGTCTTCGGCGCGGCGCAGCGCCTCCATCAAGCCGCCTTCGGGCAACTCCAGGCTAGTCCCACCGCCGCCCCGCTGACGCCCCGGTGTGCGCCGCTCGAAATCGTCCAAAACTGCGCGGGTGATGGCCTCGAGCGACTCGTAAACGCCTTCGCCCGTCGTGGCCGTCGTCGCGAAGGACGGGGCGCCCGCGCGGTTGAGTTGGCGCTCCAGCTCGTCGATCGGCAATACGTCGAACAGATCGCGCTTGTTGTATTGCACGACGTGCGGCATCTCGCTCACCTCACGCCCGTGGGCGGCCAGGTTGTCGCGCAGATTGTCGAGCGTCTCCAGGTTTGCGTCAGAGCGCGCCGCTTGCGAATCGTAGACGAGCACCACGCCGTCCGCGCCCGTCAATACCAACTTACGCGTCGCGTTGTAGTGAACCTGGCCGGGCACCGTGAACAGCTGCAACTTGACGTTCATGCCCCGGACGTGCGGCACGCGGATGGGCAGAAAATCGAAGTACAGAGTGCGATCGACCGGCGTGGCCAGGCTGACCATCTTGCCGCGGTGTTCGGGTTTGGCGGTGGCGTGGATGTACTGGAGGCTCGTGGTCTTCCCGCCGAGCCCGGGCCCGTAGTAGACGACCTTGAAGACGAGTTCCCTCGCCAAGGGATTGACTACAGGCATGACCGCCTGAGGATAGTCGGGCCAGGCGGGCGGCCGCTACTTTTTTGATGGTCACGCGTCCGGCCGAAACCGGCCCAGCCTTCGGCGTCGGAGTGCGGAAGCTCGGCGCTGCTCCCCGCTCAATGATGTAGATCGCGATCGCCCCATCGAGGCGAATCGCGGGGCCGCGGGTGGGACTGGCGACCGCGCTAGTATTGGCCGGTCAGTTCCTGACTTTTGACCAACCGCCAGATCGGCGAGGCGGCCGAGAGCGCGACGCTCGCCAACGAAACAACGACCAAGACCGCTGCTACCACCGCAAACGCAGCGTCGAGGTTCAGCTTGCGCGGCTCTTTGTTGAACATGAACCCGAGCAAAGCGCCGGCAATCAGCCCACCGACGTGGGCCGCGTTGTTCACGCTACCCATGAAGCCGAGGACCACGATCCAGACCAGGTTCTGCACCAAGACTTGCGTCCAATTCGGATCGCGCCGCGCGTACGCGCTGCCGATCACCGAGCCAAACACGCCAAAGACCGCGCCACTGGCGCCTGCGGTCGGGCTGCTCACGCCACCGGCCCACAGATCGCTGGCCACGAAGCCGAGCGCGCCGGTCAGCACGAACAACAGCACGAAGCGCGCTTTGCCGAGCTCACGTTCAGCGGCTCCGCCAACGGATACGAGCACGAAGCAGTTCATCCCCACGTGCAGCAGATTGAAGTGCACGAACACGGCCGAAAAATAGCGCCAGGGCTGGGCTGCCCCGAGCGTTCCGGCAATGCCCCCGAAACGCAGGATCGTCGACAGCGCGAATGTCTGCGAACCCCACAGCGGCAAGCGGTGCTCGCTGGCGAAGCACAATGCAAACACCGCGATGCACAGGCCGACGAACAGGCGCGTCATGGCGTTCGCAGACCCGAACGTGTTCTGGAAGAAACCGATCAAACCCGTGGCCAGCGGGCCTGGCAGGGGGCGACCGCAGCGGTAGCAGCGCCGCTCCCCCGCAGAATTCAGTCCGCGGCAGAACGGACAAAGCTTGGACTGGAGGGGCATTGGGCGCGTGGTTCTTGGGCCCGTGGCAGGGACATTGCAAGGTATTTCGCCGATCCCGTAAGCTGGGACGGCGGGCTCGCGTTCTCTCTTCGTGAACGCGTGCGCCAGCCTTTCATTGTCGTTCGGCTCGGTGGGCGGCGGGCGGGGCGCGCTCAATGGAGCTCCGACCTTCGGGCCGCCCGGGCCTTCCGGGTCGGGCCGGGCGAGCAGGCGTCACGGCGAGTCCACTCGGCACTTGTGTAGAGTGCGTGCCGTGGACGACTCGGCAGAACTGGATGCCGAAAGAGCGTTGGTGGAACGCGCCCAGGCCGGCGAGCGCGACGCCCTCGGCGCGCTCTTGCGCAAGCACGGCCCGCGCCTATACCGAAGTGTGCTCCTACCTCGCTTGGGCAGCCCCGCTGCTGCCGAAGAAGCGTTGTCACGCACGTACGTCAAGGTGCTCGAACGCTTCGATCAATTCAGCTGGCAGGCCGTCGGTGTGTACCCTTGGCTGAGAGTCGTTGCGCTGCGGGTCGCGCTCGATCTGCTGCGCTCTCGCAAGCGCGAGCTTTTGTTCGAGCCGGAGCACGTGGAGCGTGAGCTCGACGCCGCAGAGCGTGAGGCGCGCGAGGCAGATGCCTTGGAACGGCACGACCTGAATTGCGCCAAAGAACGGGTGCGCGAGCTGCTTTTGCAGATCAACCCCCGCTACGCAGACGCCATCCGCATGCGTGTACTCGAGGAACGTCCGCGCGAGGAAGCGGCCCTAGCGCTCGGAGTCAGCGTAGCGACCTTCGACGTGGTACTCCATCGGGCGATGGCCGCATTGCGCAAGGTGCTCTCGGAAGGAGGCAGCGAAGCATGAGCGAGTTCAGCGAGCGCAGCTCCGAGCCCGTACTGCCCGAGCTCGATGCGGACGAAGAGCAGCGCCTCGGCGCGCTGCTCCGGCACGCCTTTCGGCCGAGCGAAATCGATCCCGCGCGGCATGAACGTTTACTTTCAGCGGCGCTCGAAGATCCCCTGGCCGAAGCCAGCCCGGAAGAGCTGGTCGAGAGCGAACGTCTTCGTCGAGCGCTCGACGGGCACGGCGATCACCCGGATCTGCGTTTGGCTCGCGCGCTGTCGGCCGCCTTTGCGCCCAACCTCGCTCGCGCGCTGCCCGAGCCCCCGCTGCGGGTGAAGGCCACCGACAAGCGATCGGGCAAGGTCCTCTTCGTCCGCTTTGCGGGCGTGGCCGCCGCGCTGGCCGTGGCCGCGGCGGTGTTGCTCCGGTTGACTCCCGAGCTGAACGAAAGCTCGGGGCCCGCGCCGGATTTGGCGACGCTCGCGCTCGCGCAATCGCGAAGCACGGCCGTATTCTTTCGAGCGGATAGCGCGGGCGCCCCATCCGAGCGCATCGATCGCATCGCCAGCGTCCGCAGCCGTGAACTGCGGGACAATCGCTACGCACTTTGGGGAGTGCGATGAAACGCGCGCTGCTCATCTGCTGCCTGCTGTCGCTCGCGGCCTGCAAGAAATCGGAGCCCAATTCGCTCACGAACTGCCCCGCATTCGACGCCGGTGTACCGGTCGATCCGATCCTGCTCGCGTTCTTGAGTCGCGCACGCTCCGCGCATCATCTGGTCGATGACCTGGAAGCCACTGGGGATCTGACGACCAGCGCGGAGCCGCTCGAACGTTTGGTCGCGGGTCCCCTACCGCGCGTGGGCAGTGCGGAGCTCGCTCCCGAGGTGCGCGAGGTGCTGGCTGATACCTTCGCGCGCCTCGCAGACCTACATAGCCGCCAAGGCGCGTTCGATCGCGCACTCGAAGACGTGCAGCAGGGCCTCAGCCACGCACATGAGCCGAACTACTTCCGTGGGCACTTGCTGGAGACCGAAGGTCTCGTCGAGGAGCGCCACGCCAAAGCGCTCGAAACCAGCGATAAGGCGGCCGCAGCCGCGATCCGAAAGCGCGCGATCGAGTTGCTCGAGCAAGCGATGGCCGTGCAGTCGGGTGTGATCGAGCGTGCGCCGAGCGCGCCGAATAGCAAGGTGACGATAGACGCCAGCAGCGTAGATGCACCGACACCGGCCGCCTCGACTCGTTGACTCGCCGCTCTAACGCGTCGCGTCACCGCATTCCCGGATTGCAGAAAAACCCAGGGGCCAGCTACACTTGGAAGAATCCATCCGGGGACCAAGTGGCCACTACACCCCATAGCCGACTGCCTCGCCTGGTCGAGGGCATCGACCTCCGTGAGTTGCCGATCGGCCCCGCGCAAGCCTTCGTCTTGTCGCGTGTGGATGGCACGTGCACCGAGCTCGAGATCGCAGACGAAGCGGGGCTAGCGCCGAACGTCGTCACGGCCACGCTCGAAGAGCTATTTCGCTTGGGAGCGATTTGGTTCGACCAATCAGCGGCCCGCCCAGAACATCGCGCCGTGCGCTCACAGCCGCGCGCGTCGGTCGCGTCGCGCATCGGTCCAATCATCGAGGCCAACGACGGACAGGAGCCGCACCACCCGGCGGCCGCCTTGTACGATCCGCGTGATTTGCAGGAAGACGTGGACATCGAGCCCGAACGCAAGCGCACGATCTTGGATACGTTTCATCGCTTGGACAGCGTGACACACTACCAAATACTGCGCGTCGATCCGAGCGCTGACAAGCGCGCGATCAAGAACTCGTACTTCGAAATCGTCAACGTCTTCCACCCCGACCGTTATTTCGGGAAAAATCTCGGCACTTTCAAGCCGAAGCTGGAACGGATCTTCGCGCGCTTGACCGAGGCGCACGACGCGCTCACCCGCGCTGGCCCCCGCGCAGAGTACGATGCGTACCTCGCCTCGCTCGACAAGACACGCCAGTTCGATCAGGTCGATGAACGCGTGGCGGCCCAAGTGCAGGCGATTCAGCGGCAAATCGAAGAAGAGGCGCGCGCGTCGCTGAGCACGCCGCCTGCGCCGGTGTCGAGCAACGCGCCGCCCAATCACACGCCCGCGCCCAGCTCGGCGCGCAGTCAATCGCCGCAACCGACGTCGGGGCTGAGGGCGCGCTTACAATCCTTGCCTCCGTCGGACCCGGAAGCACGTAAGCGAGCCCTCGCGCGCAAGCTGGGTGGACGCAGCATGTCCGGAAGCTTTGCCGCGATGACGCCGCCGGCCCCCACGACCGCGCCGCAACGCCAAGAAGCGCGCGAGCGAGCCATCGAAGAGTTGAAGCGGAACTACGAGCAGCGGGTCACCCGTGCTCGCGTCGAGCGCGCCGAACGTTACTTGGTCAACGCGCGCCAGTCCCTAGCGAGCAAGGATCCGATCTCCGCCGCCAACGCGCTGCGCATCGCCGCGAGCCTGGTCCCGGATCACCCCGAGGTCAGCGCGCGCCTGCTCGAGGCCCAGACGGAGGCCGAATCGCTGCTCTCCAGTCACTACTTGGCGCAGGCGCAATACGAGGAGCGTGAAGGACGCATGGCCGAGGCCGCCCGCTCGTACGCGCGCGCCACTCTGGGTAGCCCGGACGCCCGCACCTTCGAGCGAGCGGCTTATTGCGCCTTGTTGGCCGCGGGCGACCTCAGGGTGGCGGGTGAGCACGCCCGAAGAGCCGTTTCGTTAAGTCCGGACGACGTCCAGGCCCGGGTCACCTTGGCCCGAATTTACGTGACGGCCGGGATGAAGCAGAGCGGGCTGGCCGAATTCGAGCGCGCCGCGACGCTGGCGCCCAAGGATGATACAATCCGCGATTGGATACGGCGACTGAAACGCGGCGAGGCTTGAAGCGCCTGTGCTGCATGGTGATGGGAAGGGCTCAGTATGGAGCGTGTAATCGGCATCGACCTCGGAACGACGAATTCCTGCGTCGCCATTTTGGAGGGCGACACGCCCGTCGTCATCCCGAACCGAGGTGGATACAAGACCACGCCCAGCGTCGTCGCGGTCACGGAGGCAGGCAAGCGGCTGGTTGGGCACATCGCCAAACGGCAAGCCATCACCAACGCCGAGAACACGGTTTACGCCGCCAAGCGTTTGATTGGCCGCAAGTGGAACTCACCGCAGGTCAAAAACGCGATCATGACCTCGAGCTACACGATCGTAGAGGGCCCGCACGCGGACGTGCGCATCAAGCTTCGTGACAAGACCTACTCCGTCCCCGAGATCAGCTCGATGGTCTTGCAAGAGATGAAGATCGTCGCCGAGGATTACCTGGGAGAGCCGGTCAAGAAGGCAGTGGTCACCGTACCCGCGTACTTCAACGACAATCAGCGCCAAGCCACCAAAGACGCCGGTGCGATCGCGGGTCTCGACGTGATTCGCATCATCAACGAGCCCACGGCCGCCTCGCTCGCCTACGGCTACGGCAAGGACATGGATCGCACGGTCGCGGTCTACGACCTCGGTGGTGGCACGTTCGACATCAGCATTTTGGAGATCGGCGCGCACGGCGTGTTCAAGGTGATCAGCACCACGGGCGACACCTTCCTGGGCGGCGAAGACTTCGACGCGCGCATCATCGATTGGCTGGTCAGCGGCTTCCAAGACGAGCACGGGATCGACTTGCGACAAGACCGTATGGCCCTGCAACGCCTGCGCGACGCCGCCGAAAAAGCCAAGTGTGAGCTATCGGGCGTGCGCGAGACCGAGATCAACCTGCCCTTCATCATCTCTACCGGCCGGAACGAGGCGCTGCACCTGCAGCGGACCTTGGCGCGCCCCACGCTCGAAAAGCTGACCGAAGACTTGGTCGAGCGCACGGTCGACATCTGCAAGCAAGCTCTGGCAGACGCCAAACTGGACGTGAGCGAAATCGAGGACGTGATCTTGGTCGGTGGCATGACACGAATGCCTGCCGTGCAGACGGCAGTCACCGGCTATTTCGGCCGCGAGCCGAACAAGAGCGTGCACCCGGACGAAGTCGTGGCCATGGGCGCCGCGATCCAAGGTGCCGCGCTGGTCCAAGATCGACAAGACATGATCTTGCTCGATGTCACGCCGCACGCGCTCGGTATCATGACTTTCGGTAGCTATTTCGAAGAGCTGATCCCACAAAACACCACGGTGCCGACCAGCCGGACCAAGGTCTTCACCACGAGTCGGGACGACCAAACCGCGGTCAAGATCTTGGTGATGCAGGGGGAGAGCAAGCGCGCGGACGAGAACGAGCTGCTCGGGGAGTTCATCTTGACTGGGCTCCGCCGCGCGCCCAAGGGCCACGTCGAGATCGAGGTCACGTTCGAGATCAATACCGACGGCATCGTGAGCGTGCACGCCAAGGACATGGAGAACGGCCAAGCACAGTCGATCCAGGTCACCGCGACCAGTGGTCTCACCCAAGACGAGATCAAGAACATGATGGATCACGCGCAAGACTACTTGGTCGAACGGCGCGTGGATGAGCACTTCGAGGCCGCCAAACAAGAAGCCGAGACGCTGATCGCCGAAATCGAGCGGCTTTTCCCGGAGATCGAGCGAGTCGTAGGCTCGGCGGACTTCGGTCGCGACGCGATTGCCAAAGCCCGGACCACCGTCGAGCGTACACGCGCCGCCATCACCTCCAAGGATACTGCCCTGGTCAAAGAGCAAGTCGATCAGCTCTCTCGCACCCAACGCATGTTCAAAGGGGTCGTCTCGCGCGGCTGAGTTTTCCCGCACGGCGCCCCGAGAGCACAGGCATGATCAAGAATGTTCGCCCCAGACCGAATTTGCGTCCTAGCTCGGCGCCGCCGGGGCCGCTCGAGTCGAATTGGGACGACGAAAAGACCGTGCCGGGGCTCGATCTCGACGACCCGCTGAACGAGTTCGACCGCGTCACGGCCATCCCCGAATTGCCTTCGGAGCAATACGTCAAGAGCGTGATGGCCAGCGCGGAGGACAGCCGCGTGCCCCTGCCGGCCACCGCGCCCCCGCCCGCGTTGCCATCGGCACCGATCCAGACGCTCTCACCGAACGACTATTTCAGTCTGGATAGCGAGCCGCCGCCTTCGCCGCGCAGCCCCGACAGCACCGCGCCCTACGCAGCGATCTTGCCGAACGACGCGCCGACAGCACGCCCCGCTGCCCCACCCTTGCCGCCCCGTAGCCCGGGCGTGCCTCGCCAATCTCCATCGCTCACCGGGCTCGAGCTCGCTGATCTCGACAGCATCGATCACCTGCGCGCCGTGCCGCGAAAGCGCGATGAAAGCCGGCTCGATCCCCGCGACCCCGTATTGGAGCTGTCTTTGGACGCGCCAGCCCCTCCCGCCGCGGTCAAAGAGGTCGATCCCGCCTCCAGCGCGATTGGCACCATGAAGGATCGCTACGCGATGGGTGATTTCAGCGGCGCACTGGTGATCGCAGAAGGCATCCTCGAGCAGAACCCAGAAGACCTCGAAGCGCCACGCTACGCCCAGAGCTGCCGGGACGTGCTCACACAGATGTACTCGGCACGGCTCGGCTCGCTCGATCAACGCGTGGCGGTAGCGGTCCCCAGCGATCAGATCCGCTGGCTGACGCTCGATCACCGCGCAGGGTTCTTGTTGTCTTTGATCGACGGGGGGATCACCGTCGATCAAATCCTCGACATCAGCGGCATGCCGCGCTTGGATGCGTTGCGCATCATGTACCAGCTCCTCGACCAGCGTGTGATTTCGCTCGGCGGCTGAACCGCCCTCGGATCCGCTCCATGCGACGCGCCACGCAGGATTTGCTGATTGGAGCCGTGTTTTCTGCGCTCTCCGGTCTACTGCTGCGAGCGCTGTATTCGAGTACGGGCGCGCCGCCAGCGCCGGAGGCCGCGCCGAAAAAAGCCGAGGCGGCCTGGCCTGCCTTGGCCGAGAGCGCGCCAAAGGTCGCCTCCTACGTGATCGAAGCCAAGTTCGACGGCGAGCGGCATCGAATCGCCGGACAAGAGACGATCCACTTCGTGAATCGCTCGAACGCGGCGTTGAACGAACTTTGGTTTCATCTCTATCTGAACGCGTTCAAAAACGACAAAACTTTGTTCTTGCGCTCCCCCTTCGGTGCCGGGCGGAGCGGCGACAAGGCCAAGGAGTACGGCTACGTCGACGTCAAACAGCTGACCATCATCGGTGGCGACGGCCAAGATCTGTGGCTGAATCGTGATCGCCATAGCCCGGACGATCCAGAAGACGAGACCGATCTGCGCGTGCCGTTGCCCAGTCCGCTCGCGCCCGGACAAGCGCTCGACCTTTCGCTCGAGTTCGAGGATCAATTGCCGGAGCTCGTGGAGCGCACGGGTTTCGTCGGCAGTTTCCACTTCGTCGGCCAATGGTTTCCGAAGCTTGCGCGCTTGGAACCAAGCGGCGCGTTTGCGCATTTTGCTTTTCACGCACAAAGCGAATTTTATGCCGATTTCGGCGATTACGACGTCACACTCGACGTGCCGAGTACGTTCCGGGTGGGCGCAACCGGCAGCCGAGTGCGCGAGAGCGAAGCCAAAGGTCGCACGCGGCTCGGCTACCACGCTGAGAATGTGCACGACTTCGCTTGGTCCGCGTGGGATCGCTTCGAAGAACGCAGCGAGCGCATCGCTGGCACCCAGGTCAGAGTGCTGTACCCACCCAAGCAAACGGCCAACGCCGAGGCCGAACTGGCCAGCGTGCGCTTCGCACTGCCCCATTTCAACGCGCGCTACGGTGCCTACCCTTATCCGACGCTAACCTTGGTGCATCCGCCCGAAGCGGCGGCCAACGCGGGCGGCATGGAATATCCGACGCTGATCACCACCGGGGGCCCGTGGTACAGCACGCTCGGCGGTGGGCACTTCATCGACGTGGTGACTACGCACGAGCTCGGCCATCAGTGGTTTTATGGCCTATTGGCCAGCAATGAACACGCCGAGCCGTTCCTGGACGAAGGCTTCAACAGCTACGCCGAGGCGGAGGCGCTAGAATCACGCTACGGCTCCGGCTCGGTGTTTGGCGCGTTTGGGCTGAGCGTGAGTTCTACCGCGCTCAATCGGCTGTTTTCGGCCGCGCGCGGCGCAGACGAAAAGATCGCCCAAGGTGCCGCGGATTTTGCGACCTTCCGCAGTTTGGGCGCGCTCGTCTACAGCCGCACCGCGACCGTGCTGAGCACTCTGGCTCGCGTTTACGGCAGCGACCGCTTCAACCATGCGCTCGGCGTCTACACCCGCAAATTTCGCTTTCAGCACCCGACGAGTGCGGATTTCATGGGTGTCATGCAGAGCGAACTGGATAGCCGCGCCGTGACCGCGTTGACGCTTGCCCTGTCTGAACGCGCAACGATCGACTACCTGGTGCGCGAGATTTCGAACGCGCCGATCAGCGCCGCGGCGGGCGTGTTCGACGGCCCGAGCGGGCGCGAGCAAAAGAAACCCGAGGCACCTCACCAAGCCGCACAGTACGCCAGCCGGGTCGTGGTCTATCGCCACGGAACGCTGCAATTACCCGTTGAAATCGAGCTTGGTTTCGAGGATGGCACGAAGCAACGTCGGCACTGGGACGGCAGCGGCTTCACTTTCAACGTCGACAACGTGGGACCGTCCGAGCTGGTCAGTGTGAATGTCGATCCCGAGCAACGCATCTTGCTCGACGATGATCGTAGCAATAACTGGCTCAGCACCCGCAGCAATGCTGCCCCGGAGTGTCGGGAACGCGCGCTCTATGCAGTGCAGCTCTTGCTCGGGGCAATTGGGCCGTGAACGACCGCCCTGAGAATCAGTTCGCGCGGCTCGCCACGCCGGCAGCGGCCGGCATGCTGCTCTGGATTTCGCGCACGCTGCTGAGCGTGTTGATCGGCTACCCGATTTTGTTGGCGATCCGCGCCAGCTCCATGACCAGCGGTCCCGATGCGGACTCGGTCCTGTTTCGACCTGGTTCGCTCCTGCTCTTGGAGCTGCTCCGCACTGGCGCGCCTTGGCTGGCTGCCGCGGCGCAGGTCGCGCTGCTGTTGTTCGGCCTGTCCACGATCCTCGAGCTCGTTCCGCTGGCCTTGGCGCTGGATTTACTCTGGCTTCCCGGTCGCCCACTGCTCGAGCGTCTGACGCGCGCGCTCCGCATTTTCCCGCGATTTTTGGCGCTGGGAGCGATCGCACTCTTGGTTCAGGCGGCGCTTTTGCTGGCGGCGAGCTTGCTCGGTGCGGCGCTCAAGCCGCTGCTCTCGTCCGCTGACGAGCGGCTACGAAGCATTCTACCCTTGGCACCGATAGCGCTGGGGGTGATCGCCTGCGGCTGGTTCGGCGGCGCGCTCGATACCGCGCGGGCGGCGCTCGTGCAACAAGGTGAGCTCGGGGCGCGGGCTGCGCTCGCGCATGCGCTCGCTTGCCTCCGTCAGCGACCGTTCAGTGTGCTGTTCGGCCTGTACCCGAGCGTCGCCGGCAGTGCGCTGGGCGTCTTGAGCGCGGCTTGGCTGTTGACGCGGTTCGCTCCTCCGAGTCCGTCGAACCTTGCGCTCGCGCTGAGTTTCGGCGCCCATCAGCTGGCCACGCTGTTCGCGATCAGCTGGCGCGTGCGTTGGTTGGGCACGGCGCTCGAGCTGAGCGCCGAAAACGACTGACTCAAACCGGCGACAGTTTGCGGTACAGCTGCGCGTAGCGCCGCGCCGGGCGATCCCAGGCGACGTCCAGGCGCATCACGCGCCGGCGCAAGCGAGCGAAGGCCGGGTTGCCATAGGCAGAAAAAGCTCGCGAAAGTGCGCCCACGAGCGCTTCCGAGTCGAGCGCATCGAACAAGAAGCCGGTGCCCGTCTCCAGCTCGACGTCCGCGTCGACGATGGCGTCGACCAGACCGCCGGTTGCGAACGCGATCGGCACCGCACCGTAGCGCTGCGCGAACAGTTGACGATTGCCCCCCGGGCCGCCCGCCGACAGCACCAAAGCCAGATCCGAACCCGCCAACAGCTGACGCGCGAAGCGTTCGTCGGTGCTGGGCACACACGCGAAATCACCCGCGTACTCGCGGGCGACCGCTTGAAAACGCTCGGCCGCCGCGCGCGCACCGGTATTGGCAACGATCAGCCCCAGATCCAGCTTCAGGATCTCGGGTAGCGCTTCGAACAGCGCGTCAGCGCCCGGCTCACGAGCGAGGTCACCGAGGAAGACCAACAGCGGGCGATCCAGCGCCAGCTCGAGCTCCAACTTCTTCAGCGCGGCGGTCTTGGAGCGACCCTTGTTGGAGGGATCTTCGGCATCGAAGCGGCTCTCCAGCGCGGTGTCCGTGGCCGGATTGCAGGTCGCGTAATCGACGCCGCAGGGGATGCCGAGCAATGGCTCAGGCAAGCCAGCAAGCACGCTGGCCAGCGCACCGGATCGCGCCGGATCCTGGATTTCTTCGGCATAACGTGAAGAAACCGTGGTTACGGCGCTGGCCAGCTGCACCGCAGAGGCGAGCCCCGAGAGCCCACCCGCGAGGGCAAGTGAAGATAGGTCGGGAAAGCCGAGCACGTCGCGCGCGCTTTCCGGAAACTCCGCCTTGCGCTCGATGTCATGGATCGTGAACACGACCGGCACGCTTTGACCACGTAGCGCGAGCGGAACCAAGCTGGCCACCGCGTCGTGCGCGTGGACGACCTCCACCGCTTTGCCCTGACCCGCGCGCTGCGCGACCAGCGCCGCGACCGAGCGGGCAAATGTGGCGAAGCGAACCGCATTGTCCACGTACGGCACACCCCCGTCAGCGTAGGTGGCGTCCCGGTCGAACAAGCCCGGCAGATCGAACAAGACGAGCTCGGCGCCGGAGGCCAGTTGAGCGTCGAGCACGTTCACCTCGCTGCCGTCTGCAAGGCTCAGCGGCGTCAACCGGCGCGCAGCTAGCAAGCCTCCGGCCTCGAAGCCCGGGGAGCGGGGGGCGGCCACGGTCACCCGGTGCCCAAGCTGACGGAGGGCCTTCACCAGGGCCGCTGCCGAATCGCCAGCTTCGGTTTCCCGCACGTACGGGGCGAGTTCGGCAAGGGCGAGCAGAATATCCATTGCCCGGGCCTCTACCACGGGCAAGTTTTAGTGGCTACGGCGGCCGTCACTGCTACCGTTCGGCCCGAAATGGACGAACTCGTCAGCAAAGCCCAGGTTCTCCACGAGGCCCTGCCCTATATCCGGCGCTTCCAGAACCGCACTTTCGTCGTGAAATACGGCGGCCACGCCATGATCGACGAGACGCTCAAAGAGAGCTTCGCGCGCGACGTGTGCCTGCTCCGCTACGTCGGCATCCGCGTGGTGGTGGTTCACGGCGGGGGCCCACAGATCAATCAAATGCTCGATCGCGTGGGCATTCATTCGACTTTCAGCGGCGGTCTGCGGGTCACGGACGACGCCACGATGGACGTGGTCGAGATGGTGCTGGGCGGCGGCGTGAACCAAGAGATCGTCGGCATGATCTGTCAGCATGGCGGTCGCGCCGTGGGCCTGTCCGGCAAAGACGACCGCTTCATGCGCGGTAAACGGCTCGAGAAAGTGGCCGCCAAGGGCGAGCAAGGCGAACCAGTCTTGGTCGATCTCGGGCGCGTGGGTGAGGTTTCCCACGTCGAAGCCGGGATCGTCGAAAATCTGATCAGCTCGGGCTTCATTCCGGTGATTGCGCCGATCGCCGTCGACGCGGAAGGTAAATCCTTGAATGTGAACGCGGACACCGCGGCAGGCAGCATCGCCAGCGCGCTCTCCGCGGCCAAGCTGGTGTTGATGACCGACGTCGACGGCGTGAAAACCGCCAAGGGCGATCGGCTGAGCTCGCTTGGCTCCGCGGAGGCCGAAGAGATGATCGAAAGCGGCGTGATCAGCGGCGGCATGATCCCCAAAGTGCGCTGCGCGCTCGACGCGGTGAACGGCGGCGTCGAGAAAGTGCACATCATCGACGGCCGGCGCCTGCACGCGCTCTTGCTCGAGATTTTCACGGATAGCGGCGTGGGGACCGAAATCCGGCGCGGCAAGGTGTGAACCAAAAGCGGATCGAAGAAGAGCTACCGATCGTTCGCCCAGAAGGCGTGCCGGAAGACGCCATGTTACGCGTCCTGCGCGTGCCCGGTGAACTCGCCGGGATGCGCCTCGACCGCTTCGTCCAGTCCCAACTGCGCAGCACGAGCCGCACGCGCGCACGTTTGATCGTCAAAAATGGCGCGTATTCGGCCGACGGCCGCGCGCGGCGGCCGAGCGAACGGGTGCGCGCCGAAGAGCGCATCGCACTTTGGCGGCGCCCGTTCGAAGACACCGAGGGGCAAGCACCGCTGCCGGTCTTGTACGAAGATCCGCACCTGCTCGTGATCGACAAGCCGCCGCTGGTGACCGTGCATCCGACCGCGCGTTACCACCAAAACACCGTCATCAAGCGCCTACAGGCGGAACGGCCCGACGAATTCGTGGCCCTGATTCACCGCTTGGATCGCGAAACCAGCGGGATCTTACTGCTGGCGCGCACGCCGGAAGCGGAACGCGCCTTCAAGCGCAAGTTGGAGGAACGCTCACTATCCCTCCAGAGTGACGAACAACGCGGGGTCGAAAAAATTTATCTGGCCCTGACCCACGGCGTGCCCCCGAACGGCTTGGTCGATGTGCCGATGGAAACCGACATCGACAACCCGTTGCGCGTGAAGATGCGTATCGCGCAGCCCGGCACCGGCCTCGAAGCGCGTACCCAGCTCACGGTTCGCGACACCCGCGGCGGCTACGCTTGGGTCGAGTGTGCGCTGCAAACGGGCCGCCAGCACCAAATCCGCCTACACCTTTCGCACCTCGGCTGCCCGGTGGTCGGCGACAAATTGTACGGGCCCGACGAACGACTGCTCGCTCGCGCCGCCGACGACGAACTGAGTGAAGCTGACATCGCCCTGCTCGAGCTGCCGCACCACGCCCTTCACGCGCACATCTACCGCATGACCCACGCCATCACCGGCGAACCACTGGAGGTGATCGCGCCCATGCCCGCCGACCTGATCGAGTTCTGGTCCGCCCTCCCCCCATAAACGTGAACGTAAACGTGAACGTGAACGATCCCGCGGAACGTCCCTCTCCGACGCGGTCGTGGCCGCAGACGCGGCCCGATTCAACCACGACGGAATCGATTGACTTGGGCTCACCTAGAGGATAACCGGCCCACTAGATGCCTATCCGTCGCGCACTCCTGTCCGTCTCCGACAAGTCTGGTTTGGTCGAGTTTGCCCGAGCGCTCACCGCACGGGGCGTCACGCTGCTGTCGACCGGGGGCACCTTCGCCGCCTTGCAAAAGGCCGGCATCCCGGTCGAAACAGTGGAGAGCTACACGGGTTCGCCGGAGGTAATGGACGGTCGCGTCAAAACCCTGCACCCGCGCGTACATGGCGCGCTGCTCTCGCGCGAGGGCACGGACGACGCGGATCTGGCACGCATCGGTGCTCAGCCGATCGATTTGGTGGTGGTCAACCTGTACCCATTCGAGCAAACGCTGGCCAAACCGGGGGCGACCACCGAAGAGTTGATCGAAAACATCGACATTGGCGGACCGAGCATGCTGCGTTCCGCGGCCAAGAATCACAACCGCGTGACCGTGGTCTGCGACCCCGCAGACTACGCGGGCGTGCTCAAAGAAATCGAGCAAAACGGCGAAGTCAGCCGCCCCACGCGTGAGCGTTTGGCCGGCAAAGTGTTCGCGCACACGGCCGCCTACGACGGCGCGATCGCGGGTTGGTTCACCGCTCGCGGCGAAGCTGACGGCTATCCGCGTCAGCTGACCGTCTCGCTCGAAAAAGCGTATGGCCTGCGCTATGGCGAAAACCCGCACCAAAGCGGCGCATTCTACCGCGAGCGCAACGCTGCAGCGGGCTCACTCGCCGCGGTCGACAGCATCGGCAGCGGCGCCAAGGAACTCAGCTTCAATAACTTGGTCGATCTCGAAGCTGCGCTCGACGCCGTGCGCGAATTCGAGAACCCAGCCGCGGTAGTGGTCAAGCACACCAGTCCCTGCGGCGTAGCCACTGGGCCGACCCTGGCCGACGCCTACCGGGCCGCGCGTGATGCCGACGCCATGAGCGCGTTCGGCGGCATCGTGGCGCTGAACCACGAGGTCGACGACGCCACCGCGGCGATCCTGAGTGAGACGTTCTTGGAGTGCATCATCGCCCCCGGCTTCGCCGCGGGTGCGCTGGCGAAGCTGCGCAACAAAGCCCAGTTGCGCTTACTCTCGACCAACGGTTGGCTCGGACGCAACCACAAGAGCCTGCAATACAAGCGGGTCGGCGGCGGTTTCGCAGTGCAAGAGCGTGATGCCAGCGGCTTCGGCGAAGTGCAAGCTGGCCGCGTGGTCACCAAGCGTCAACCCACCGCGCTCGAGCTCTCCGCCCTCGAATTCGCCTGGGCGGCCTGCAAGCACGTCAAGAGCAACGCCATCGTGCTGGCCGGCCCCGGCCACAGCCCCGGGATCTACACCACCCTCGGCATCGGCGGCGGACAAACCGCGCGCGTGACGGCCGTGCAAGTCGCGATCGAAAAAGCAGGCGATCGCGCCAAAGGCGCCGTGCTCGCCTCGGACGCATTCTTCCCCTTCGCGGACGGCCTACAAGTCGCCACGCGGGCGGGCATCGTGGCCGTCGCCCAGCCCGGCGGCAGCAAAAAAGACGATGAAGTGATCAAAGCGGCCGACGACGCCGGCATCACTATGATCTTCACCAACGTCCGCCACTTCCGTCACTGAGACTGGGCGTCAACAGCTCCGAGCCCGCGCGACCTTTCCACGACGCGCCCCGAGCTTCGCGCACGAACTACCAGCCCTCGCGACCCTTTCGCGACGCGCCCCGTGCTTCGTGCACGAACTACCAGCCCTCGCGACCCTTTCGCGACGCGCCCCGTGCTTCGTGCACGAACAACCTGGCCACGCCAGCCGCCCGCGACCCCGCGATGCTTCGTGCGCGGACCAATGCCGATCGGTTAACATTCAAGGGATCGAAATCGTTGGGAAAGCAGGCCGCTCCTTGATGGCGCCGAGAATCACGCACACTCGCATTTGGCGCGGTGGGGTAGACTCGCGAAAAAATCGAGTTCGAATTCGAACCAATGCCGATCGGTTAGCAGTTCAAGGGATCGAAATCGTTGGGAAAGCAGGCCGCTCCTTTGATGGCGCCGAGAATCACTCACACTCACATTTGGCGCGGTGGGGTAGACTCGCAAAAAATCGAGTTCGAATTCGAACTCGATTTTCTAGTCGTGAAGGTGCACTCCGCGCAAAATTGGGCGCGAAAGCTCTTAACTGAACGGCATTGGAATTCGAACTCGATTTTCTAGCCGTGAAGGTGCACTCCGCGCAAAATTGGGCGCGAAAGCTCTTAACTGAACGGCATTTGTGCACGAACTACCAGCCCTCGCGACCCCTTCCGCGACGAGCACCGTGCTTCGTGCACGAACTACCCGGCCACGCCAGCCGCCCGCGACCCGCTCGGTGCCTGGTGCTTTGTGCACGAACTACCGGCCCACGCCAGCGGTCCGCGACTCCGCACAGGGTGCTTCGTGCGCGTCGTGCACGAACTACCGGCTACCGCAAGCGAGGCGACGACGAGCACCGTGTTGCGTCACGAACGACCCGGCGCACGCCCACTTCGCGACCCGCGCGATGCTTCGTGCACGAACGACCGGCCACCGCAAGCGAGGCGACGACGAGCACCGTGCTTCGTGCACCAGGTGAGGCGGCAACTTCGTGCACGAACTACCGGCCATCGCATGGGAGGGAGCAAGCAGCGCTCACTGGCCGGTGAGATGAGCACCCACTGGCCGGTGAGATGAGCACCCACTGGCCGGTGAGATGAGCGCTCTCCAGTCTCGCATCGCAACCCGTGGCTTGCTTTGCGCCTCGCTGCTCGCGGCTCTCGGAGCCCGCTTTTCGCCGCCGAAGGCTGGGTCGCCAGCGGCGCGAAATCGTGACCATCAACAAAATAAAATACTCAATTAAATCCGCAGAGTTAGATCATTACGTTTAAGGTGACATCGAGCACAAAGGTGTGTCGCGAATTTGTCCAAAATCGGTGGCTCATGACATCCGCTGTGACGCACTTCGATAAACAGGAAGCGCGGTCCACATGGTTGTCATCAATCGTACCTGCACCACTTGTAACAACGAGTTCGAACTGCACTTCCGCTATCAGATGGAAGAGCACGTCGAGCGCGACGAACAGGGCGTCGCGCACACTCGTCATACCTTTTACTGCTCGCAGCGCTGCTTAGAGGCGAGCCACCGCGGTCGTACCGACGGCGCGGTGCCTTGCGATGCCTGCGCGACGCGCTTCGAAGTCGAGTTTGCCTCGCAGGTGTTGTTCACCGGGGGGCGGCGTCACTATGCATGCAGCCCCGAGTGCCGGACTCGCGTGCTCTCGGGTGTGCGTTCGGTGCGCCTCGGGCAATTGCTCGATCCGGCCTACCCCATCGAGAACGACGCTCAGGGCGGCGACGGCGACGAGCTGGCCGCGCCGGTGGGTCCTTCGGCGTTCGCGCTCGCGGTCAGCGCCGATGGCGAACCGAGCAACGACCAGAGCGCCTCTCCGCCCGCGGTCAGCGAGACCCCGGCTCCGCCCCTGGCGAGCGTCAGTCAGACCCCGGCTCCGCCCCTGGCGAGCGTCAGTCAGACCCCGGCTCCGCCCCTGGCGAGCGTCAGTCAGACCCCGGCTCCGCCCCTGGCGAGCGTCGCTGAGCTGCGCCCGGCCACGAGAGCAGCGGAAATTCCGATGCGCAGTCGGGGCGCGGCCAGCCCCAAGGTGCTTGCCGTGTTCAATCACAAGGGCGGCACGGGCAAGACGACGACCGCGGTTCACGTCGCGGCTGGCTTGGCCGCGCGCGGCGCCAAGGTGCTCTTGGTCGACGCAGACGGCCAGGGCAACGTCGGTGCTTCGCTGGGCCTGGAGGCCGAGCGCTCGCTGTATCACGTGCTGGTGATGGGCTTGCCGTTCGAGCAAGCGCGCGTCGCGGCTCGCCCGAACTTGGACGTGATCGTGGCCAACGAGACCTTGGCCGCGGCCGAGCTGTACATCGCGGGGCAGCGCAACCGCGATCGGGTGATGGCCTCCCGCTTGGCGCGCGCACGCGAGATCTACGATTACGTGATCGTCGACTGCTCGCCGAGCCTCTCGCTCTTGAACCAGAACGCGTTGGTCTTGGCGGATGCCGTGCTCTGCCCGGTGGCTTGCGACTATTTGTCATTGATCGGCATTCGACAGGTCGTACGCACGGTCAAACACGTGAACAAGATCCTCAATCATCCCGTGAATTTCTGGGGTGTTTTGCCGACTTTGTTCGATAGCCGCGCGCGCATCTGCAACGAAGCGCTCGATACCCTCAAAAAGAACTTCCGAGACGTGTGTCTCGACCCGATCCACTTCGCGATCAAGGTCAAAGAGGCACCCTCGGTGGGCAAGACGTTGTTCGAGTACGCACCGAATTCGAGCGCCGCCGCCGACTACTGGCGAGTGATCGAACGGTTGATGCAAGTTGAACCGGCTCGCGACGAAGCGGGCCTAGCCGGAGGATTGGGCTGATGAGCGATCGCAACGAACTACGACAAGCTGCACGAAAAGTTCTCGATGTCGACGAGGTCGAGGGCGTGCTCTCGAACAGCTTCTACGCGCCGAGCTCCGAGGATCGGCCGAAGGTGCTGTTTTCGACCGATCCGGTGCAACAGGAGAAGCCGACTCACTACAAAGTGATCTGCATCTCGATGTACACCGAGGACCTGAAGCGTCTCGACACCATGGTCGATAGCCTGAAGGCCCGCGGTTTGACCAAGGCCAATCGCAGCGCCTTGATCCGTTATGCTCTCGGCGCGATCGACCTCGAAAACGTGCCCAAAGGTTTGTGAAACCTTCGGCTGATTGGGCGCGCGAGCTCGCGATCCCGCTGGCTGCCGTCGAGCTATACCGCGAAAGTGACGTGATCGACCTACACGTCGATTCGTTCATTTGGCAGCGGACGCTCGGCTACGATCTGACCAAGCGACATCGCCCACCGCTGTGGGGCGCCTTCTTGGGGCAAGTCGACTTTCCGCGCATCCTGGAGGCAGAGATCAGCGGCGCCACCTGGGTGATCACCACCAACCCACTCCGTGAGCCCGCTGATCGCGCGAGTGCGTTCGAGACCAACCTAGACGCGCTTTGTCGCACGTTCGAGCGCGTGCCGACACGGTTTCAGGTCGTGACCAGCGCGCGTGAGTACGAGCGAGCACGCGCAGCCGGCAAGCACGCGGCGTTTCTGGGCATTCAAGGTGGAAACGCGCTCGACGTCGGCCTGCCCGAGCTAGCGCGCTTGTGCGACGGCCGTGTGCTGCGCATCACGCTCGTGCACCTATCGAGTTCGCGCATCGGTTCGACCAGCTCGCCGATGCGGCTCAGCGATGAAGGCCTGAGCGCGTTCGGCGCGCAAATGGTCGAGCTCTTGAACGAGCGCAAAGTGCTGGTCGATTTGGCGCACATCAGCGCGCGGGGTTTCTGGGCCGCTTGCGAAGCGCACGCCAAAGACGTGCCGTTCGTGGTCACGCACACGGGCGTGTCCGGCGTGCACCGTCACTGGCGCAACCTGGACGACGATCAGCTGCGCGCCGTCGCGCGTTCGGGCGGAGTGGTGGGCATCATGTACCATGCGCCGTTCCTCGGCGATCGGTTCTGGGCCGGCCGCGTGGATACGGTCGCGCGGCACCTCGCGCACGTGCTCCAGGTCGCGGGCGAAGACACGCCCGCCCTAGGCAGCGATTGGGACGGCAACATCATCACGCCACGCGACATGCCCACCTGCCTCGAGCTGCCGCGTTTGGTCGCGGCGCTGACGAAGCTAGGGATCAAAGATTCGGTCGTGCAAAAGATCCTGGGCCGAAACTTCCTGCGTGTCGTGCGCGAGGTTCGCGGTTAGTCGGCTCCGACGCGCGCGACTTGCCCGATCCACGAAGGAGATCGGGCGACCGGCGATCCCAGCGGGAGGAGCTCAGATCTCCAGCACGGCGACGACGCCGCGGTGCTTCTTGGCGAGCTCGGCCTCTTCCTTCTCGACACTGTCGATTTCGTCTTCCTCGGTCTCGTCGTCGTCGTACTTGGTGCCGACCTTGTCGGCCTTCGAGAGTTGCGGCAGGCGGCGCTTGCCGACCGGGCCTTCGTCGACGAAGTCGCGCAAGAAGGACATGTCACGCAGCGCCTCGAGTTTGGCGAGGGCTTTGACTTCGACTTGACGGATGCGTTCTCGGGTCAGGTTCATGATCGCTCCCACGTCTTCCAGGGTGGTGCCACCGCGGTCGGCTACGTCCAAAGCGCACGACTCACCGAGCTCCCAAACCTCGAGGTCAGGGAAATTCAGCTTGATCGCGCCGGTGCGCGGCGACACATCGATGAACAGGTGATGCTTGCAAGAGACGTACGGGCAAGGGCGCGGGCCCTCCGCACATTCTTGGCGCTGCTTCGGCTTGAAGTAGTCGGTCTCGGGATAGAGCAATTTCCCGATCTCGAGCTCGCGCTTGGTCATGCGCTTGACGCTGATCGTGCGCGCGCGCACGTCCCGCTTGCGTCGTGATCGGCGCTGTTCGCGCGTGATCTCTTCGTCCGGCGAGAGCGCGGTCGCGCCGTCGATCATCAGCTCGGGTTGTTCGAGCGTCTGGGTTTCTACCGTGCCGAGCTTGTTCGACTCCATGGCTGCCTCGCTTGTCCTCTGCGGTCGTTGATGGCCCGCACGATTACCGTTCGCGATCGGACCCTGCCTGGCCGCGCGGTATCGCCGTACTCTGAGTTTTCGTGACTTTCGCTTGCGACAGTCGCGACTGACGATCTCGGTCGTCAATCGGACTCTAGTTCGCAAAACCTCGGGCGCCCTCAGGACGCCGCGACGCTCTCGATCCTGTTTCTCTTCGTCAATTTGTCTTCGATGGCTACCAAGCGGGCCATCAAGTCTTTGCTGATCCCCCGAGCGTCGAGCACGTCTCGGTGAACGGCTTGCGCGGAGCGCTCTTGCTTGCGCTCTTTGAGCACGCCCTCGAGCTTCTTGAAGATACGACTCACAATTTGCTCGAGCTGCTCGACGTCGTTCCGAATGAACAAAAATTCGCGTTGTATCTGCTCGATGGTGTAGCTCTCCGCCATCATCTGCTTGATACGCAAGATTTGGCGAATCACGCTCACGGGATATACCCCTTGCGAGCCTTGATGCTTACCCTTACGCCCTACCCTCACGCTGCGGGGGAGCAGGCCGAGCTGCACGTACTTTCGGAGCGTCGCTTCGCTCAACGACACGTCGTGTGAAGCAAACACATCCAAGATTTCCACCGAAGTCAGGCCTGCCGCGTATTTGCGTTCGAGCTGGCTGAGGGTGGGATCGTCGATCACGGGGTTTACCAGATGCGGGCGGGGCCTCGGCGGTCCCTGTCCCAGCGCGTGCGAATATATTCTACTCAGTGGAGTCCACGAAGGACTTTATGCGCAAATATTTGGGCATAGAACGCGAGAGCTCCATGGAAGCTGTTTGCGATCATCGCTATGACATTTCTTGTCATGTTCAATGGAATGTCCATGGAGCTGATACGTCGTCCATGCGCACATGGAACCACATGGTTTTGGCTGTAAAACGCAGTCAGCCGGGAAATGCGCGCGGCACGCACCCCGCTGCGCCGCACGTCAGGCTTTTGACGAGGCACGGGTGGCCGCGCTATGCGCGCGAGTTCGGCCGATTCTTCTCGCCGCTGGTCGCGCCGAGCAGCGGAGGCACTTCAATAACGAGCATCGCCCCGACACACGTCCGCTAGGTTCTGTCTCAGCTCGTCGATGGCTCGTTGCTCGTCGGTGAAGGACGAGAGCAAACGCGCAGCGCAGTCTGCGGTCGCGGGCCGGTCCGAGCGTTCGGCCGCGAGCAGGCTGCCGATGGCGTCGCTCAGGCCGAGCGGGATGGCCGGCCCGAGACGCGTCAAGGCCGCCCGACACTCGGCGAGCCGCAGCTCGAGCTCAGCGCCGTGCTCGATGAGCGGCCGATAGCCGAGCAAGAGCTCGAACGAGATGATGCCGACCGCGAATAAATCACTGCGTACGTCGAGCGCATCCCCGCGCAGTTGCTCGGGGGAGAAGAAGCCGGTCTTGCCCTTCACGAGTCCGGCCCGTGTCCACTGCTCGCGATCGAACGCGCGCGCGATGCCGAAGTCTGCCAGCTTGATCTCTCCTTCGTGTGAGATGAGTACGTTGTGTGGCGTGACGTCGCGATGGACGATGCCGCCCGGCACGGCGCGCTGCGCGGCCGCCAAGGCGCGACACAAGTACATTGCGATAGCCGCGACCACGGCGGGGCGCAACACGCGACCACGGCCCGCCAGCGCGCGCGAAAGCACACGCAGATCCAAGCCGCGCACGAGCTCGAGCACGAGGAAGACGTCACCGGCTTCGTCTTCCAGACCATCGAGCAGTTGCACGACGTTGGCGTGACGAATGCGCGCCAGTAAGCGCGCTTCTTCCAACAACGACCGGCGCGCCTCGGCGCTGAGGTAGCGGTGCGAACGCTTGATGCACACGTCTTCCGGGAAGAGACCACCCACGCGCCGCGCCAGCCAGGTCTCGGCGGTGCCGCCGCGCCCGAGCGGGCGTACCAGCGCGAAGCGATCGCAACGGGGGCGGGGCACGATGTCTGTCACCTCTCGCCGATCGGCCAGGAGCCGCGGCAAGTTTCGCGCTTTCTGAAGCGCGGCGCGTTTGTGGTAGCGTGCGGTCCGGGATGCCCGGCCCGGTACACCGCGACGTCACCGCGAGCGGAGTTCGCTTGCGAGTCGCCGAAGCAGGCGCAGGCTCGCCCGTGATCTTGATTCACGGCCTATTCGTGGATCACACGAGCTGGGATCTGGTGATGCCAGAACTGGCCGAAACCTTCCGCGTGATCGCGCCCGACCTACCCGGCTTCGGGACCAGCGAGAAGCCGCCACCGAGCCGCTTCCCGTATGGCATCGAGGCCTTCGCCGAAGCGATCGCCGATCTGTACGCGGGCTTGGAGCTCGGACCGGCCGCGGTCGTGGGTCATGCCCTCGGCGGCGCGGTCGCGCTGACGCTCGCTGCCCGTCACCCGGAGCTGGTCTCGAAGCTCGTGCTGATCGACGCGCTTTGCTACGAAAGCGGCACCGGGCGCTACGGCGAGCTGGCGCTGTTGCCGTTCGTGGGCGGCTTGATCTTGAAACAGCTCTGGGGCCGGGGGCTATTTCGACGCCACTTTCAGGAAAACGTATTCGGCCCCAGCTCGAGCATCGCCACGCTGCGCATCGACCGCTATTACGACGCCTTCAACGCGCCAGCAGCCCGCAGCAGTGCCCTGGCAACGCTGCGGGGGACCGTCGACACGCGTGGCGTGATCGCCCAGACCACGCGCATTCACGCGCCTACCTTGGTCATCTGGGGCCGCCATGATCGGGTCTGGCCCGCCAGCTTTGGACAACGCCTGTCCCGCGAGATCCGCGGCTCAGGCTTCGAGTTGTTGGATGCCGGGCATTCTCCGCACGAGGAGCAGCCCGCAGAGATAGTGCGCCTGGTGCGCCGCTTCCTGAACGACGAGCGCCGCAGCCGCTTCTGAGGGGCGTCCACAATTTGGCCAGCGGGCGCGCCTGCGCCTAAATTGGGCCCATGCACATCGGCAATGCGCTCCTGCTGCTCTCGATTGCCTCCACGGCCTGCGCGAGCAGCCCCGCTCGCCAACCTGCAGCGCGGCTGAGCAGCCCGGTTGTCGCGCAACCGAAGCCAGCCGCTTCACGGCTTGGTCCGCCGAGCCCACGTGGGCTCGGTTTGCGGCGCGTCGATCGACCGCTCGCGGCCGACACGCCGCTAGCACTCTACTGACGTCAGAGCGGGAACGCGGCAGTGGGCGGTTTGCTCGTCGTCGGGCGCGGCTCGGAATTCGGGGTTGGGGTGGCGGCAGCGGCGGGTTTTGCGGGCTTGGCTTTCTCGCCCTCGGTCCGCGGCGGGGCGGCAGGGGCTGGGCGAGCTTGCGGAGCGGGCGAGACCGCCGCCGGCGCCGCCACCGGCGCTTTTGCGGGCTCGGCCGCCTTCGTCGGTTCGGCCAGCTTCGTTGGCTCGGCGGGCTTTACCGGTTCGGGGGCCTTCACCGGCTCGGGCGGCACGGCTTCGGCCGTAGACGGAGCGGGGACCATGGCGGTGACGGCCGGTTCCAATGGATTGACGTGCGGACGCGCGACTTCGTTATTGATTTGCGCAGGCGGGGGCGGCGCAAACTCTGCGGCGGATTGCTCGGCGCGATGCGAACGCCAGAGCGCAACGCACGCGATCGCCAAGCCGACACCCACCAGCCCCGACACCATCTTGATGTTGCGCTCGCGGCGTGCCTCTTGTTCGGGCGAGCGATGGATGACCCGACGCCCCGGAGCGGCAAGATCATCATCGAAGTCATGATCGTGCGCGTCGTCGAGCAAGCCTCGGTGCTCCGAGATCGGACCGCCCGCATAGCTGCCCGTTTCGCCCGCCGAGAAAAACTCATCGTGGACGTCTTCGACGGCGCCGCTGTCGGCTGAGCCGCTGAGGGCAACGGCCGCGGCGGCGGGGGCGGGCGTGTCTCTGGCGGGCTGCTCGGGTTCGGTCTCGATCGGGTCTGGCGCCGACGGCTCGAATGGCGGCTGGCCCGACGAGACCAGCGTTTGCGTCATCGACGCTGCGGCGTCTGCTTGCGCAGGCGAGCTCCCCATGCCTGTCGACGCTGAATCCGCGCTGGCTTGCTCGGTCGTCGCGGCCTCGCGCTCTGTCGTGACTGTCGCGACTGTCGGCACGGTTGGAAAGGCGGGGATCGGTAGTGTCGGGACCGAAGGAACAGAGCCCGACGTGAGCGTCACCATCCCCGCGAGTAACGCGGCCGGCGCGGGAGGCCCGACCGGCTCTACCGGAGCTACCGGAGCTACCGGAGGTAGAGCAGCTGGAGGCGCTTCGATGATCGGTGCGATGGCGGCCGCCGATTCACGTGGGGCGTCGCTCGAGCTCGGGGTGCTGGTGACGGCGGCCGGAGCGGCCTCTGGTTCCGGCAGCGGCGCGGGCGGAGGGAGCACCGGCTCGACTGCCGCCGGCACTTGAACCTGCGCGGATTCTTCCGGCTCGTCTTCTTTGCGCTGGGCGGGAAAACGGATCACCTTGCCCTCGACCACGCGCGCGGCCGAGGCATCGCGTGCGGCTGCGAGCGGGCCCACTTCGAGCGCCGCGGACGCGGCAGCGCGGGGCTCGGCTGCTTCGGTGTGAGCGCTGGCTGCGGCGGGGCGCGGGGCGTCGACTCCGGACTCCGGCTTCGGTGCGAGCGGGCCGAGCCCCGAGTGCGTGCGATACATCGCGCGCGCGTCGAACGAAGGGGCGGGCTCCGGCGCGGGCTCCGCCGACTGCACCGAGGGCATCACCACGCGGGAACGCCCGCCGCGATCGGCAGCAATGGCCGAGCCGACGTCAGCCGGACGTAGGCCGGGAATGGTCACCGGGGGCTGGCTCAGGCCAGAAAGCGGCGGCGCCGAAGGACGCCAGGACGGCGCGTGCACGTCACTGACCTGCAGCTTCGGCTCGCTGCTGCGATCCGGCACTACGTCGTCGTAATCGAACGGTTCACTGTCCGCTTCCGGAGGCAGAGATTCCGCCCTGGCCTCGGACTCGCTCGGCACGACGTCTTCTTCCGGCGCGGCTTGACCGATCACCAGCAGGCCCTCGAAGTAGAGCTTCGTGATCGTGCTCAGGGTGGATAGATCTTCGAACGGTGACTCATCCACGACGTGGATCAGGGTGCGCTTGCCGTCAAACAAACGCAGAATACCGTTGAGTTCGTCGGGGATCTCGTTCAGGCGCTCGACCAGCTGCTCGTGATCGACCTCGAAGATGGTTTTGAGCGAAGGGAGCTGCTCGAGCAAGCGGCCCCACTCATCGACCCGGCGCATGCCCTCCATCAGCAGGCCCTGAGTGGAGGTCGGGATGATGTCTTCCCGCGATACCGGACAGAACTCGACCTCGAACGTGCCGGAGATCCAAATCAGTGAACGATAGACCGCCTCTTCACCGCGCAATTGCCCGAGTTCGGCGTCGACCACCTTGCCGTCGCGGAAGTAAACGCGCGCCTCGCGACGGCCGTCGTTGATGCGGGCGATGCCGCTCTTGCGACTGACCTCGAACGTCTGCAGCAGATCGACCACGCCCATGTCCTCGAGCGAGCCACTGAGCCGGGTGCGCCGGCTGGTGGGCATGCTGGTGGCCATTTTCTCTTGCGTGCGCCGAGCCAAGAGCAAGTTGACGCGCGCGATTAGCTCGCGCACGAAGATCGGCTTGGTCAGATAATCTTCGACGCCGAGCTCGAGACCGCGGACTTTGTCCTCGACCGACTTTTGGCTGGTCAAAAACACGACCGGCAGCTGCGCGAACTCCGCGTGCTCCTTCAGCCGCCGAACTAGCTCGTAACCATCCAGACGCGGCAGACGCGTGTCCGTCAGGATCAAATCCGGAATCGAGAATTCGATCTTGGACAGCGCGTCCGCGCCGTCACTGGCTGTCGTTACACTGTAGCCAGCTTTTTTGAGGCTGACCTCCAGTACCCGCACACTTCGGGGATCAGCGTCGACTAGGAGTAGTTGCTTTTTTGCCACGCGAAATCAGCCCACATCGAGTTACGGCGAGTAGCGTGAAGAGTCCCGGGGATGGGCAATGGAGTCAAGCCCGCGCTCGCGGATCCATTGCCATCACTGAACTTGCCATCTTGCGACCTTAGCACTGGCTTCGAGCCCTTCACTTGAGAAGCAGCCGGATTGCTCCCCCCCCATAGGCATAGCGCACTCGGCGCGCCGCGCCCGTCCCGATCCCCACTACTTGGCCCAGGGGTCGACGATTTCCGAGCTGCCTAGGCGCGCGGGCTTCTTTTGAGCCACGGGCGCCGAATGTGACAGCACGGCGTGCGTCCCGGATCGCGTCGGCGGCGGAGACGGCGGGGCAGCGGTTCGTACCGCGGGCAACCCTCGCGCGCTGATTGCACTCGGAGCGCTGACCAGCGCGGGCGCTCCGCTGGGCTCGAGCGGTGAAGGGACCAGAGCAGCACCGGAATTCGCGGACGCAGTCTGCGCGTTCACTGGGCGAGGCCGAGCGCTCATCGCCGACAATGGCGCGGGCAAGCTGGCCGCACGCGCGCTCATGCGCGGGCCGGCGAACGAGCGAAAGGACAACATGCCGGCGATGCCCGCCAGAAACAGTCCTCCAATTATCGTGATCGGCCACCATGGCCACGGTTTCAGAAACGACGCCTCGAGTCGGGCCGCGCGTTCTTCGCGGCTCGGGAGCTCGAGTTCGTCCGCTAGCAGCGAGCGCGGCGTGCCGCGACGCTGCCTGGCCGCGAACGGGCGCGGGCCGGTCGGGTTCAGCGCTAGATCTAGATCGCGAGTCAGCTCTCGCAACGCCTGGTAGCGATGATCGGCCTTCTTCTCGAGACAGCGCAGGATGATGTCCTCGAGCACGCCCAGTTTGTCGATGCCCACCAGTTGACTCGGGGGCGTCGGGGCCATGTACATGTGCTTGGTCAACACCCCCATGTAGCTGTCCGCCTCGAACGGCACGCGGCCGGTGAACATCTCGTACATGACCACGCCCAAAGCGTAGATGTCCGCCCGGTGATCGGTCGGGTCCCCTTGGGCCTGCTCCGGGCTCATGTAGTGGGGCGTGCCGAAGACCATGCCTGCACGCGTCAACCGGCTGGAACCAATCACTTTGGCCAAGCCAAAATCGACGATCGTCACCTGGTCGCGACCCGCCGCCGCCGGTGACACGTGCACGTTGTCGGGTTTGAGATCGCGATGCACGATCGAGCGATCGTGCGCGGCGCCGAGGGCATCGGCAATTTGGCGCACGATTTCGAGCGCGCGCGCCGCGGGGATCGGGCCGCCGCGACGGATCAGTTGAGCGAGCGACTGCCCTTCGAGCAGCTCCATCACGAAGAACGGCTGTCCCGTGGGCAGCTTCCCGAAATCGGTGATCTCGACCAGGCCGGGATGCGAGATCGAAGCGGCGGTGCGCGCCTCTTGCATGAAGCGCGCGGCGATCTCGTGGTCGGTTGCCAAATCTTTGCGCAAGGCCTTGAGCGCGAAGCGCTTGCCGAGCGCGCGGTGTCGCGCGGCGTACACGACGCCCATGCCGCCCTCGCCGATCACGTTCACAATCTCGTAGCGATCGTCGACGACACTGCCCAAGAGTGGGTCGGAAGCGTAATCGCGCTGCAGCGCCGGGCGGAGCGGTTCGCCATCGAAGGGACAGAAGCGGCCGTCTGCCGAAAAGTGTTGCCCGCATTGGGGGCAGACCGTCGCAGCACGGCCCTCGAGGGATGCACCCTGCGCGCCCCCGACGCCCGTGGTCTCTGTGCCGCTGCCGCTTTGGATTGGCGTTTCGTTCACGATTCGCGCAAGGCGAGCGTAGCACCGAGCCGGCCACGTCCGCGCGTCGAACCGGGTGGTGTAAAGTTCTAGGGGCCGACCTGCCGCCCACATTCCGCGCAAAAACGCGCGTTGGGCGGATTGACACCGCCACACGCGGGGCAGCGGGCAGGAGCGCCCGCCGCAGACGGAGCCGTTGCGACCGGTGCCTGCCCCGCAGCGCTGGGCGGTGGACCGTAACCCGGCGGTGGACCGTAACCCGGCGGTGGACCGTAGCCTTGCGGCGGGGCGCCTGGATAACCGGGCGGCGGGTAACCCGGCGGCGGGCCATATGCTTGGGGTGGGTAACCAGGCGGCGGATAACCGGGAGGCGGATAGCCGGGTGGCGGGTAGCCGGGAGGAGCGTACGGCAGCGGTTGGCGAGCGCCATATTGCAGGCCGGCGCCGAGCGCCATGCCCGAGGCAAGCCCGGCGGCGGCCGCGCCCTCACCACCCTTGGCCAGGCCTTGGCCCAAGCCTAGCGTGGCTTCTGCCTGCGCGTACTGCTGATAGCGCGCCGGATCCATCTGATTGACGTAGCGCTGGCGATTCATGAAATCTTGATCGAGCTCGAACTGGCGCTGCTGGGCTTGCGCCTCGGCTTGCGAAACACCGATCTTGGCTTTGCGCGCGTCGACCTTGGCCTGCACGATCTGATCTTGCATCTCGTCGACGCGAGCTTGATCTTCATCGTTCAAGCTGATGTGCAGCTTGGCGATGGCCGTGACTTTGATGCCGATGTTCGATAGATCCGGGCAATCATTGACGATCGCGCGGGCTACGTCGGGGCCGCAGCCGCCGACGTCCATGAGCGTCATTTCGCCGGCTTTGATCATGCGCGTGAGCGTGGTTTTCAAGCCCATGAACAGCATGTCGCGAACCCAGTTCATGCTCTGGTCCACGTTGCCGCCGCCCTGGCCGATGAAGCCGATCACGAATTTCACCGGATCGACGATGCGGAACGAGTAGGTGCCGAACGCGCGCGGGGTCACGCGAATGTCGAGCTCCGGATCGCGCATCGAGCCGATCTGATCGCCGAAGGCTTGATTGAAAATGTCACGGATGGTGACGAAGTACAGCTCACTGATGAAGTAATTGCCGCCCGTGAATTTGTCGATCAAGCCGCCGATGAACGGGTAGTTGCCCGCTTGCAACGTGTGCGGTGACCCCTGCGTGCCGAGCGCGGCGACGTAACTGCCGTTTTTGAAGAACAGCGCGACCTCGTCAGAATCGACGGTCAGCTGCGTCCAAAATGGGAAATTCTGATCCGGGTGCTTGTAGATGATCTTCTGTTTCTCGGAATCCGGGCGCGCGATCATCATCCGCTGCACGCCGCCTTTGACGAAATCCATGATGCCCATGCTCGACTCCTTGAAACTGCGTGATTCTCGAGAACCTCACATATAGCGGCGCGGACCCGCGCCGGCAACCGCGCGCTATACCTGCCGCCGGCAGGTGCTACGCTCGTTGGTCTCGTCTGCCTCGTTTGCTCTAACCATGCCTTCCGACATCGAGCTCGAAACCCTGCCCGCCCCGATCCAGCGCGTCCTCGCCAAGGAGGCGCCCGGACCCGTCAAGCTGATGGCCGCTCGCGGCGTCATCCCGGGCGCCAAGCCGGGCGACATCGTGACGGTCGTCTCGGTGCTCGCGAGCAGTGAAGATCCAAAGTTGGCCGAGACGGCGCGCGCCACGCTGAGCAAGCTGCCCGCGCCGATCTTACAGGGTGCGCTGACGGCAGACTTGCCCGCGAGCGTGATCGCCGAGCTGGCCCGTGCTTATCCGAACCAGCACGAAGTGGTGACGGCGCTCTTGCGCATGCCGCGCATCGGCAGCGCCGCCTTGGAAGCAATGGCCGACGCCGCCGACGAGCGTGCGGGCGAACTGATCGCCACCAACGAAGAGCTGATGCTCAAAAATCCGACGGTGATCGAGAAGCTGTACATGAACAAGCGCGTTCGCATGTCCACCGCCGATCGCTTGGTCGAGCTCGCGGTGCGGCATGCCATCGAGCTCAACATCCCAGCCTTCGCCGAGGCCGCTCAGGCGATCAAGAACGAGCTCGTGCTGGAGGCCGCCGAAGAGCCGTATTTCGATGACGTGCTGTTCAAAGAGGCCAATCAGCTCGGCGAGCAATTGAAGCTCGACGAGCAGAACCCCGACACGCACGAAATCGACGAAGAGGGCGAAGAAAAGCCCAAAAAGGAGTGCGTGCCGCTCTACGCCAAGCTGGCGCAGATGACGGTCAGCCAAAAAATCCGCGCCGCCACCCTGGGCAGCGCCGGCGAGCGCTTGATCCTCGTCCGCGATCCGAATCGCCTGGTGGCCACGGCCGCCGTCAAAAGCCCGCTGATGCGCGAAAACGAAGCCGCGCAAATCAGCGCCAGCCGCACCGTCTCGGACGACGTGCTCCGTCAAATCGCGCTCAACCGCGAGTTTACGCGCAGCTACCAAGTGCGCATCAACTTGGTCATGAACCCGCGCACTCCCCTGACCTTCGCCACCCGCTTCGTCCCCCACCTGCGCGACAGCGATCTGCGCGTCCTGTCCAAGAGCAAAAACATCAGCCAAGCGATCGCGCAACTCGTCCGCCAACAGATGTCGCGCAAAGAGAAGTAACCGCGCCGCGCAACGAGCCCCGTTCTTGAAGAAATGGGCGTTCTTGAAGAATGGGCGATCGCGATCCCGCATCGCACCTCACAACACGGCCCTTCTCCGCAGATTGCGTTTTCGGCGTCGCAAGGCCGAGCGCGCGATGAATCTCCTAGAGCCCGGGGAACTCTCGGATTATCGCCAAGCGAGAGGAGGAAGAAGAGGGCGCCAAGAGCCGTCCACGACCCATTGACCCGGCACCACACCGCGACACGCCAAAGATTTTTGGGGTTAGCAGAGGCGATCGCGAGGCATCGCCGAACACGCGTTCTCGGCGCACAGCCGCGCGTTCTCGGCGCACAGCCGCGCGTTCTCGGCGCACAGCCGCGCGTTCTCGGCGCACAGCCGCGCGTTCTCGGCGCACAGCCGCGCGTTCTCGGCGCACAGCAGCGCGTTCTCGGCGCACAGCCGCGCGTTCTCGGCGCACAGCCGCGCGTTCTCGGCGCACAGCAGCGCGTTCTCTGACTCTCCTCGCTAACCCCCAAATCCACGCCTTTCTGAGGTGTGGTGTATTGCTCTTCGCCGCGCTGAGCTCTTGGCGCCCTCTTCTTCCTCCTCTCCCTTGGCGAACATCTGGGAGACGGACCAAGCCACATCACCCTTCGCGGGCGTCAGCAGAGCGCGTCAGCACGTCGACGTGGATTGTGGGTCGCTTTGCTCTACTGAGAGTTTCGTCGAGCTGGGTCGGGAACGATGCGCTGATGAGAGGTGCGGCGCTGGGTCGCGAGCGCCCCCCAAATCTCACTGCGGGGTCTCGACGACGTGGCGGTACTTTTTGGCTTTTTCGATGCGCAGGGCGCGCTGCTCGGCGGCTTGCTTCACTTTGTCGGGGTCGACGAGGAAGGGCGAGAGGCGTTCGGCTTTTTCGAATTTGGTTTTGTACTCGGCGGCTTCGAACTTGCTCTTGAACGGGCCGATGCGCACACGTTGCCAGAGGCCGCGTTCGGGCACGTAGGCAGCTTGGCGAAAGGCGTGGTGGCCGCGTTTGCGCAGGTCGGCGACCAATTGATCGGCGTCGGCTTGGTCGCGGTAGCTGGCGACTTGCAGCTGGTAGCCGCCCTCCATGCCCGCAGGCGCGAGCTCGGCGCCATCGGCGAGGGCGGAAGCGGAGTGCGCCATCGCGGTCAGGGTGTCTTTGGGATCGGTCGTTACCGGCGTCGCGCTGAGCAGGGTGCCGACAGGCAAGGGTACGACGGGCAAGCGATCGGTGGCGGGCGGGGGCGCGCTGGGAGCCGCTGCGGGATCCAGGGCCGGTTGCTCCACGAGCCGACCGCGCCCGTCTTTGACGGCGGCCAGGGCGGTGGTGGGCGTGCGCGAGTCGCTCAAGATCCCGGGAAAGGTCACGTCGTGGCCGTCCAGCTGCTCGGCGGGGGTGCTGGTGTTCTTCGCGCTTTTTACCAGCTCGGCCAGCGGATCGCGTTCGGCGCGCGCGGGCGGGCCGGTGCGTTTGGCCATCACCAGCGCGACCGTGACCAGCGCGGCTCCGCCGAGCGAAGCCAGCAGCAGCGCGCCCAGCCGCGAGGAGCGCGCCGAGCGATCCTCTTCTTGGATCTGCTCGAGATTGCGGACGTTCACGGATTCCATTGGCTCCGGCTAGGGTTAAACCAAGGCCGACAATTGGGCTAGTTTTTGGCGAGCAGCCCCAGCAAGGCTTCGGCCTTCCACAGCGTTTCTTGCACTTCACGCTCCGGATCGCTATCAGCCACGATGCCGCCGCCGGCGAAGTAGTGCCCTTCTCCCTCACGCACGGTCAGCGTGCGGATGGCCATGCCGAGCTCCAGGCTTCCGTCGTGGGCGAGGTAGCCGAACGCGCCCGTGTACAACCCACGCCGCTCGGCCTCCAGTTCGGCGATCAGATCCATGGCCCGAACTTTGGGCGCGCCCGTGACGCTGCCGCTCGGCAACATACGCTCGAGGATTTCGCGGCGCGTGAGGTCGGCTCGCAACTCGGCTTGCAAGGTCGCGACGCGGTGAAGCACCGTGCCATGCGCTTCGACGTGCGGTGGCACGGCTTGCCGCACGCTGCCGGGTTGCGCCAAGCGCGCCAGGTCGTTGCGTTCGACGTCGAGCACCATGGTCAGCTCGGCGCGCTCTTTGGGATCGCGGTCGAGCTCGCGGGACAGCTCGGCGTTTCGTTCGGCATTCGCGCCGCGCGGCCGCGTGCCCTTGATGGGTGACGTGAGAATCGAGCCCCAAGGATCGGTTTTTATGAACAATTCTGGCGAGACCGATGCCACCCCGAGCGCACCCCAGGCGAACGCGGCCGCGTGCGGCGGCTGGCCGCGTTCGAGCAAGCGAGCGAGCAGCTCGAGCACCGAACCGCGGACGCCGAACGCGAAACGGCGCGCCAGGTTGACCTGATACAGATCCCCTGCGCGGATGTGCTCGAGCGCGCGACGAATGCGCGCGCGGTGCAGCTCGGGATCCTCGAACGCGATCGGTGGCGCGAGCTCGAGCGGTGCGGACGAAGGCGCGGGAGCGCGCAAGCGAGCCGCGAGCGCGGCCACCGCATCCGCATCGTCACCAACGACGCGCACGCCGGCTGCGCTGATTTCGGCGATCGCGGCGTAGCGCAGCCACTGCGGCTCACTCAGGTGTGGCGCGGCCCGTGCATCGCCCTGCCCTGCGCGCTCCAGGTCGCGTCGACACTCGTAGGGTAAGAGCCCGATCCAGCGGGGCACTGCGTGCAGCGGCGTACGCGGGCCGAGCAGTAACTCGGGTTCCGGATCGAGCGCGTGACGCTGCTCGATCGGGTCGCAGCTGAGAAACGCCGAGCGGCCGTTCTGGGCCCAGAGTAGCGACAAATAAGGGCGATCGACCAGGCGCCGTGCGAGCCAGAGCGGCTCAGCGGGCAATGCCAACGGTTGCTCAAACATGAACTGCGATCACCCGGCCGCTCGGCGCAACGATGGCATCGCTCAGCGGGGCGGTCGCGGTCGCGCCCGGGCAGACCACGCAGCGCTGAAGCAGGCCGCGACCTTGCACGCGTGCGCCCGCGCCGATTAGCGCTTGTTGTAACTCCACGCCCGGCGCGACCTCTGCTCCCGGTCCCCGAAAGAAACCCAGGTTGCGCTCGCTGAGCCACGCCCAATTGGCACGCAACAAGCTCGCGGGATCGCCGACGTCGGTCCACGGTGCCGTCACGGGCACGCTGTCTACGGTTCCGCCAGCGCGAAGCAAAGGCAGTGCTGCATCGCCGAACAAACAGCCGCGCTCCGGCAGCGAGGCGAGCACGCCGGCACCGAGCGCGAGCACGCCGACGTAGTCGCCACCGGTGAGCTCGGTGCCAAAGCGTTCACCGCGTAGCCGCACGACATGGCCCTGGGCGTCGAGGCCGACCGTGCCTTCGCCGAGCGGCCGCGGGGCGACGCCCAAGCAGAAAGATTGGGGCTGACAGCGAACCAAAAGCTGATCGAGTGGCGGCGCGACCAAAATGTCTCCGTTCCACACTAAGACCGGGCTACCCGACAAATGCGCGCGCGCGCCGGCCACGCCGCCCGCGGTGCCGCGAATTTCGGACTCGTGGAGCACCCGCACGTTCAAGCGCAAGCCCGCGAGAGTACGCGCAAATTGCTCGGGCAAATGGTGCACGTTGATGACCAGCTCACCGATGCCCGCTGCCTGCAACGCGAGCAGGGCGTGCTCCAAAATCGAGCGGTCGCCAACCGGCACGAGCGGCTTGGGCAGCTCGTCCGTCAGCGGGCGGAGGCGCGTGCCGAAGCCCGCGCACAGAATGATCGCCGAAGACACGCGCGCATCGTAACCCGCGCCCAGCGTCAAGACGACGCGAAACTCGCCCGCTCACCGCCGGCCGTGTTAGCCCCGGGCCATGAGCGTCCTGTCCGTCACCTGCTGCTCGCTGCTGTCCGCCGTGTGTGCCTTCACCCTGGTGAGCGCAACCGGCTGCAACACCGACGCGCAGGGCATCGATGATTGCCGCGAGATTGAGCAAACGCGCTGCGTTGCCGCCAAGAATTGCGGTCTAGTCAGCGACGTGGAAGCGTGCCAGCGTTACTACCGCGATCAGTGCCTGCATGGCCTGCCCGTGACCCCGCCCGGGTCGGTCAAGTTGAAGGCCTGCGTGGAGACGATTCGCGCTGCGGGCGTGTGTGCTGCGCAATCCGGCACCGACACACCGCTCAGCGACTGTGAGCACTCGGTCACCCGCGGCGTGACGGACGAGCTGGTCAGCACATGCGATCTGGTCAGAGAGCCAGAAAAGACCGTCGAATGTTCATTCTTGACGCCGGGGGTGGAAGCCGGAGTTGGCGGCGCAAGCGGCTCCGGCGGGGGCAGTGGAGAGGGCGGCGCGGGCGGCAGCAGTGGTGAGGAGGGGAGCTAAATTCACAGCCTGCTCCAATTCGGTCCTGTGGCCGCTAGCACTTCCGAGCACGCCGGTGCTATGCGAAGCCCGCCGATGCGTTTCGCTCCTTACTTGTTTTGCTTGGGTTTGGCGTCACTGGCGCAGCTTGCGTGCAGCGGCACCGAAACCACCGCCACTGCCGTGGTGCGTCCTGAATTGGTCGCGGTCGAGCCCGATGACTTTCTGGGTAGTGTCCGCTGCGGGCTCCCCGACGACCTCGCGGGCGACGCGGGCGCTCTCGATGCCGGCTCAGACGCGGTCCCGGCGCGCAGTTACGTGGCGACACTGTTCGACGTCACGCCCGCGGCCGATGGCGGCGTGCCTGACCCTGGGATCCCACTGCCGAGCTCGCCGCCCACGACGTGCCTGAAAGCCGTTACGTTCGCCAACGTGGTCACCAACCACCGTTACTTGGCAGAGGTCGACGCATATCGAGAGCAGTGGCAGGACCTGACACCGATCAGTGAGGGTTCGCGCCTGATGTCCAATGCCGGCGGCACGCGAGTCCTGGCGAGCTGGGTAGCCACCTGCGGTGGTTACCGCCCGAGCCCCGACGGCGGTGCCGGCTCCGGCGGCAGCGGCGATACGAGCAGTAACGGCGGGCTCCCCGGGGTGATCGCCTACGACGCCATCACCCAGACTCCGCACGATTGTGGCCAGGGACTGCACAGCCCTTAGAACTGGCTCTTAGCCCAACTCGCACGCCGACCTTGCAGCACGGCCCTCCGGCAGCTACCACCTAAGGCAACCATGCCGACCTACTCCGACGCGCCATCCGGGATCCCGCGTCCAGGCCGGGTCGTGACGGTAGCGATGTGCGTGGTGACCGGGCTCACGCTCGCCTTCGCCGTCGGCATGAATTGGGCGGGGGTCGGCGCGGATGCCTTCGAGCTGTTCTGCGGCAACACGCTGGCGATTCTTCACGGCCAGGTGTGGCGGCTGTTCAGCGCTTCCCTGCTGCAGTCGCCGACCAGCCTGTGGCCGCTCCTGAGCTTGCTGATGTCGCTCTACTTCTTCGGTGTTCCGCTGGAACAGCAGTGGGGTCAAAAGCGCTTCGCACGCTTCCTGGTCGGCTTACTGATCGTGCCCTCGCTGATTCAGGCGTTCTTCGACATTGCGTTGCCGCCGAGCATCAGTCGTTTCTTGATCCCGAGTTTCTGGTTCGGAGGGCTCGCGGTTTCTAGCGGCCTCGCCGTCGCCTGGGCCTTGACCAACCGCGGCGCGGTGGTGCGGCTGTACGGCATCTTACCGATCACACCGCGCACGATCATCCTGCTCGCGGTCGGCACCCCCTTCGTCTATCTGCTGTTCCGCGCGTTGCCGCCCGAGGGCATCCCCGGCAGCTTGGGCGGCTGCTTCACTGGTTGGCTGCTGGGCGGCGGCACCCCGTCGCCGCTCCGCCGCTACTGGCTCAAATTTCGGATCGGTCGCCTCGACGCGGAAGTGGCGCGTGAAGCCGCGCAGCGCAAAAAGCGCGTCGAGCGCTCACGGCTGAAGGTGATCGAGGGTGGCCTGGCCAAGCCGGAGCCACCCACGGACGGCGAAAAAGGCCGCGGCCCCGACGGTCGTTGGCTGAATTGACGGCCGGATAGGCTCGCCCCGCGGCGCATGCTAGGACGCGGGCCCATGCGAACCTTGCTCGACCCCGAGAGCGTCGCGCGCGGACTGCGTCGCATGGCTGGCGAGATCGTCGAGCGGCACGCGGGCGCGTCGGATCTGGTGTTGGTGGCCATTCGGCGCGGCGGGCTGGCCGTGGCCAGCGCCCTCAGCGATTGGCTTGGCGAGCTCGAGCAGCACTCGCCGCCGCTCGGCAGCTTGGACATCACGCTCTACCGCGACGACGCCTCCACCGCTCTGCCCAACCCGCGCATCGGCCCGAGTCAAATCCCCTGCTCGCTCGACGGCCGACACGTGATCTTGGTCGATGACGTGCTGTACACCGGGCGCACCGTGCGCGCCGCGATCGACGCCGTGATGGACTACGGCCGGCCGCGCTTGATCGAGCTCTTGGTGTTGGTCGATCGCAACGGCCGCGAGCTGCCGATTCAAGCCGACTACGTGCTGAAGACCGAAACCGTCCGCGCCGACGAACGCATCGACGTGTTTGCGAACGCCGCTGGCATTCAGGCGGTGATCCAGTCGATGGGCTCACCCACGATCCCGCCCGGCGCGCCGCGCCCCGAGGAAACATGACACAAGAGCGCATTCGCCACCTGCTCGGCATCGCCGACATCAACCGCGAGACCGCCGAGAACCTGCTCGGCTTGGCCGAGTCGTTCCTGGAAGTGTCGCGCCGTCCGGTGCGTAAGGTCCCCGCGTTGCGCGGCAAGACGATCATCAACGTATTCTTCGAAGCCTCCACGCGCACGCGCACCAGCTTCGAGCTCGCCGGCAAGCGCTTATCGGCGGACGTGGTGAACATCGGCGGCTCTTCGTCCAGCACCAGCAAGGGCGAGACGCTGCGTGACACTGTAAACACGCTCGACGCAATGCACGCCGACGTGATCGTGATTCGCCACGCCGCCTCCGGCGCTGCGCATTACGTCGCGCGCTACGCGCGTGCCGGCGTGGTCAACGCGGGCGACGGCATGCACGAGCACCCCACCCAAGCGTTACTCGATGCGTTCACGATTCGCTCCAAAAAAGGCCGCGATTTTCAGGGCATGAAGGTCGCGATCTGCGGTGACATCGCGCACAGTCGCGTGGCGCGCTCGAACGCGCTGCTCCTGCGCATGCTCGGCGCAGACGTAGCACTGGCCGGCCCACGCACCTTGCTGCCCACCGCGGTCGAGTCGCTCGGCTGCCGCGTCTACGATCGCCTCGAACCCGCGCTCGAAGGAGCAGACGTGGTGATGATGTTGCGCATCCAACGCGAACGCCTAGGCGCGCCGCTGTTGCCCGCGCTGCGCGAGTACGCGCGCGTCTTCGGCTTGAACGCGGCGCGCCTGAAGTTGGCGAAGCCCGACGCGATCGTGATGCACCCGGGTCCGATGAATCGTGGAGTCGAGATCTCGGAAGAGATCGCCGACGGTGATCACAGCGTGATCTTGAATCAAGTCGAAGCGGGCGTTGCTGTGCGCATGGCCGTGCTCTATCTCGCAGCTAGCGAGCCCGGCGCGCCGACTGACGGCTGATCGCTAGTCGACGGCAATTGAGACTCAAATGCAGCGCGACGCGCACAAAGACACAAAGTTGCCTCGCAGATACACTGTGGTGCGGTGTAAGCGGCCACTACATTCCAAAAATAACGGAAAAACCGGCTCATTTTAAGCCATTGTGGGTCTAGACACTGGCGTCCAGGTTGGCTAACTCTGGCCGACATGAAATTACGATTGCTATCAGTGGCGGGGTTGGTTGCGCTCACGAGTGCTTTTGTCCTCATCGGTTGCGGTGATGACGACGCGGTCGACGGTACCGGCGGAGCTGGCGGAGCCAGCGGCGGATCATCGACAGCAGGCAAAGGCGGCTCGGCTGGCAAGGGCGGCTCAACGAGCACCGCCGGCAAGGGCGGATCAACTGGCAAAGCTGGTGATGGCTCGGCTGGCGATGAGCCGGCAGAGGGCGGCAAGGGCGGCACGGTCGTAACCGCGGGCGCTGGTGGCACCGTCGCGGGCGCGGGCGGCTCAACGGCGGGTTCCGCCGGCTCTGCTGGCAAGGGCGGCGCAGCAGGTTCGGGCGGCGCAGCCGGCTCGAGCGGCGCGGCGGGTTCCGCCGGTAAGGGCGGCGCGGCGGGCGCGAGCGGTTCCAGCGGCGCGGGCGGTACTGCGGGCGCGGCAGCGGGCTCTGGTGGCACTGCAGGTTCTGCCGCGGGCTCTGGCGGCATCGGCGGAATCGGCGGCATCGGCGGTGCGTTGGCGGGTTCCGGTGGCACCGCGGGTGCTGCGGGCTCGGCCGGCAAGGGCGGAAGTGGTGGCGCGGGCGGGTCTGCTGGTTCCTCGGCGGGCGCGGGTGGATCTGGTCCTTCGGCTACCGGAGTTGAGAAGTTCAATGTGCCGTTCACCGCAGCGACACAAAACGCTAACTTTATTCTAGACCTCGGCGGGGCTTTCGACCTCACGAACGCCACGATTGCCACAAGCATCTACTTTGCCCCGCTCGGCTCTGGGAACGTTCTGCAGTACGTTCTGCAATTCGTGTCCACGGCTGCGGGTGCCACATCGGGGCAAACCTGCTCGGCGTTTGTCAACTATCAAGGCATCTCTTCCGGTTACACCACGGCGTTCTCGAGCTACTCACTCGTTATCAACACCACCACGGTACCAACTAACACCGTCGGCTATTGCGCGGGCGGCTCAACGCCGTTGGAAAGAAATCATATTACGGCGGTCGGCCTCCAGATTAGTGAGTCCGATAGTGCACCCACGGCGGCAACCACCGTGGCGTGGGCAGATTCGCTCACAATAACTGGTAGTTCGCCAACCATCGCACCGTATGCCTTCACCACTGCCGCAAACTTCGTAGTTCAGTCTCTGGGCAGTGGACTTGCCACTGCATCGGTTACCTGGCAGGCGGGCTACCCGTAAACTCTTACAAGCCAAACGAGCGCTCTAATAGGCACTCGTTGCCCGATTTTCGAGGGGATGCTTCTTCGAAAATCGGGCACTGGCGTGCCCTTGGCCCGCATCCCAGGTTCTGAACTCGGGGGATTTAACAAGAGTTAACGCGCAACGAGATCCATTTGCGTCGCTTCACTCACATCGCCGCCAAAAGCGCCAGCGACGACAGAGAAGCTCGCAGGAAGATCCGTCACTAAAAGCTCCAGCGACGCTCTAGCACGCGCTCACTAGGCGCCCTTGAGAGTGTCGCTCAAAGCTCCAGGGACGCTCTAACACGCGCTCACTAGGCGCCCTTGAGAGTGTCGCTCATGGCCGATGCACCCCGGCCACGACAACGGCCGTCGCTTCCGCGTTAGACATCGGGAGAGTCCGCGGCAAGCCCGGTCGTCAGTATGCGCACCGCAAGTCCGAGCTGTACAACGGCCGCTCGTCTCCTCGAGCCGTCGACGGAGTGCGGTCGTGATCGCCGCTGCCATGGCCGCGTGCTGCGGACTGCCCCAGGGCTCGGCGCAAATCTCCCCAGCGTAGAATTCGTGACGCAATTTGGATTCCTTCTCCGTCGCTAGGTAGTCCGCGGAGGAATAGGTGTGCCGAAGCGCAAGCTGCGTCATCTCGTGACCTCAGCCGGAGCACGGGAGACCGACCACACGGCGGCCAGAACACAGCACAACTTGGCGGTTTTAGCGCGCCACTAAATCAACCTGAGTCGCGTCACTCGCATCACCGCCTAAAAAGCGCCCTGCGACGACAGAGAAGCTCGCGGGAAGATCCGTGACCAAGAGCTCGAGCTGACGCTGAGTGACCCGGTCATTGGGCGCCTTGCCGAGACGCTCATCGGCGATCCATTCAGCCACGACAGCCGCCGTCGCTTCCGCGCTGTCGACAATCGGCACGGGATAGCCGGCGAACTCCGCGGCGGCTTCGGCGATGATCCCTTTGAGCAAGGGGAAGTGCGTGCACCCGAGCACGATCACCGACGCGCCCGCGGCGATCAGCGGTTCGACATAGCGACGCACCACCAAGCGCGGCACTTCGCCTTCGATCCACCCCTCTTCCGTGAGGGGCACGAGCAGCGGCGCGGCCAACGCGACGACTTCATAGCGCGTCGACAATTGCCCGACAGCGCGCGGATAAGCGCCCGATGCGACCGTCCCCGTCGTAGCCAGCACGCCAATCTTCGGCGCCTTAGTACCGGTCTTCGGCAGCGCACTGATGGCCGAGAGCGCCGCCCGCGCGCCCGGCTCAATCACGCCGATGATCGGTAAATCGAGCTCCGCGCGCAGGATGTCGATCGCGACGGCGCTCACCGTGTTGCACGCGACCACGATGCCTTTGACGCCGCGGTCGATCAAAAGCTCCGAACAGCCGCGGGCGTAGCGCACCACGGTTTGCGCCGAGCGGGTGCCGTAGGGGACGCGCGCGGTATCACCCAGATAGATGATGCGCTCGTCGGGCAGCGCTTGGAGCAGAGCGCGGGCGACGGTGAGGCCGCCTAGGCCTGAGTCGAAGACGCCGAGCGGCGCGGCAGGATCACGCGGGCCGCTCATGTTTGCGTCAGACGTCCTCGATGCGCAAAATGCGCGGCGTGCCTTTGAGGAAGGCTTTGCCTTCGATGGCTTTGACCGCGCGACGCACCGAGCCCTCACTACAGCGATGAGTGATGATGCACACCGGCACCGCGCCGTCGGCCTCGAGCGCGCGGCCTTCTTGCACCATTTGCTCGATGCTCACGCCTTCCGCGCCCAGGGCGGAGGCAATGTGGCCGAGCACGCCTGGGTGATCGCCGACGGCGAAGCGCAGGTAGTAGCGCGTTTCGACCTCTTCGATCGGCATCACCTTGCGCTCTTTGAGCTGGATGCCGCGCGTGGCGAGACCCGGCTGACCTTCGATGCGCGAACGCGACACATCCACGATGTCGGCCACGACGCTGACAGCGGTCGGCATGTCGCCCGCGCCGCGACCGACGAGCAGACAGGGCCCAAGGGCGCGGCCCTCGACGAACACGCCGTTCAGCACGCCGTCGACATTCGCGAGCACGCTATTTTTGCCGACCAACGCCGGGTGCACGCGCAGCTCTACGCGATCCCCACGGTCGTAGCCAATGCCCAGGTGCTTGATGCGATAACCGAAGCGATTGGCGAACTCGAGATCGACCTCTTCGATCTCGCTGATGCCTTCGACCATGATGTCGGCCGCGTTCACCTTGGCGCCGAAGGCCAGCATGGCCATCACCACCAACTTTTGCGCGGCATCGTGGCCGCCCACGTCCAACGTTGGATCGGCTTCCGCGTAGCCGAGCTCCTGCGCCTGCTTGAGCGCGACCGCAAAGCTCATGCCCTCGCGCATGCGGGTCAGGATGTAGTTACAGGTGCCGTTCAAGATGCCGTGCACGCTGGCGACCGAGTCGCTCGCGAGCGCTTCGCGCAGCGTGCGAATGATCGGGATGCCGCCGCCCACGGAGGCTTCGAACGCCAGATCGACGCGGCTGCTGATAGCCTTTTCGACCAACTCGGGACCGTGCTTGGCGATCAAGAGCTTGTTGGCCGTGACCACGCCCTTGCCCGCGGCGATCGCGCGCTCGATGTAGTCGTACGCCGGGTGTTCACCACCCATCACCTCGACCACCACGTCCACCCGTGGATCGTCGAAGATCACCGCCGGATCGGTCGTGATCCATTCCTTCTTACACTCGGCGACGCGCGGCTTGTTCGGGCTCTTGACCAGCACGTGCGTGACTTCGATTTCACCGCCCGCGCGCAAAGCCAAAAAGCTCTTGTTCTCTTCCAGCAGCCGCAACACCCCGCCACCCACGGTTCCACAACCGAGCAGGGCGATCCGAACAGGGGATTTTTCGCGTTCCAAAGTCACCAGGGCCTCCGATTTCAGGGCGGACAGTCGCGCGACTTCCCTTCCCCGGTCAAGCGCTTAGAGGGGGGCTCCGAAACCCGGAGGACATCCCTGCAGCAGCTCCGCCGCGCGTGCACCCGGGGCGCTGCCCCTGCCCGATTCTGCAGTCCTTTTTTGGCCCCTGTCCGTCATCGCCTTTTCTGCGCCTCTGCTCCCTCTGCTCCCTCTGCTCCCTCTGCTCCCTCTGCTCCCGCCACCTCATCTGCGATTTGCCAAGCCGCCCGGCGATGCCGCAAGCCTGGCCGTTTTCACGAAAAAAAGGAGTTTGAATTCGAACCAATGCCGTTCAGTTAAGAGCTTTCGCGCCGAATTTTGCGCGGAGTACACCTTCACGGCTAGAAAATCGAGTCCGAATTCGAACTCGATTTTTCGCGAGTCGACCCCACCACGCCGATGTGAGTGTGAGTGATTCTCGGCGCAACAAAAGAGCGGCCTGCTTTCCCAAACGATTTCGATCCCTTGAACTGCTAACCGATCGGCATTGGAATTCGAACCCTGTTTTCAGCGCTGAGGGCTGTTTTTTTCAGTACTGAGGGCTGCTTTTTTCCAGGACTAAGGTCTGTTTTTTCAGTCCTGAGGTCTGATTTTTTTGATGGTCACGAGCCGCGGCGCGGGGCGTCAAAGCCTTCGGCGTCAAATGGCGGAAGCGCGCGAGGTCGTGAGCGCTGCCCGGTGATATTTCGGGCAAACGGCTGCTCCGCGAGGTGCGATGCGGGATCGCGATCGCCCCTCTCATGGGCCCGCGCAGCGCGAGCCTAGTCAGCCCGCCGAGCCGGTCTCCGGCGGAGCGCTTTTGGTGCTGAGATCGCCTTCGGGCGCCACGAGCGACTCGAGCCACGGCAATTTGGGCCGGATGTGGGCCAAAATCGCGCGCTGCGGGGCGTTTTGCAGCTCGTTTTCCCAGCTGCGGATGCGCGGTCGGCCGGCATTCGCCACGACTGCGATGGGCATCCCGGTGACCGGATCGCGATCGGCGACGAAGAACGAGTGATGGTGCAGCTTGCCGTCGCTGCGCAGGCCGAACACGGTCACGATGTCGAACGGCCGGTATTCGTCGCGGTGCGCGTAAATGTCGCGAAAAAAAGCGGTGCGCTCGCGGAAGGGGACGCGCTCGGCGAGCGGAGTTTCGGTGAACTCGAACCACTCGGGATGCGCGCGCGCAAAGCCGATGAACGTTTCCACGCTGCGCCGGTTGTCCAAGCCGAAGGTGTCGAAATCGAGCGCGCCGCGGATGAATTCACGCGGTTCGCCGCGCGACCGGAAGCGCGCCCCGCTGGCGCGCTCGAGCGTGTCCGTCACGAAATCGATACACACTTGGGGCACGTGCGGGCGGCCGCGCGCGTCGAACACCCAGTAGCTGTCGTCGTTGAAGGTGTATTGCTCGCGGCCGTCCAGGTAGGCGCGCCGCCACGCGGGCCGCAATTGGCCGTCTTGCTGACCCTCCTCGGTCTTCGGTTCGTCGAACGGGAGGCCTTCATCCAGCTCGTTTTTCACGACCCGCGCGAGGACCTCGGTCACGTGCGCACGGCGCTTGGCGAGGGCTCGCGCGCGCGCCACTGCTTCGCGCAACGCGGGCGGGACCCGCTGGCAGTCCAATTGCAGCGCGCTGCCGGCGCGCTTGAAAGCGGCCGGGAGCCAATCCTTCCCGAAGCGCAGCGACGCGACCACGCCCGTTTGGGTGATCCGCTCCAGCACGATCTCGTCACTCAGGCTCTGCGCCGCGACGGTCCGCAAGTCGAAGTGCAACGCGGGACCGGGCTCTTTTCCGGCCACGAACACGCGATCAAAGAGCAGGATCCGGGCGCGCTCGCCGCGCTGGGGACCCTCCACGTACTCGTAGTCCCCGTCGTGCCGCTTGAGCGACCAAACGTCCGCGCCGCGCGCGAGCCGCAGCTCGGGCTCGCGAAAGAGCAGCCCGAGCGCCAAGTAATTCACGTACAGCACCGCCAGCTCCGGCCGCTCGCTGTACAGGTAGCCCTCGGTCAAAAAAACTTCGCGCGCCAACTCGGGGCTCTTCTTCACCTGGGCCAGCACGCGCTCGAAGGCGTACGCGGGGTGCTCCTCGGTCGCCAGTTCTTCGCGCAGGGCCCGGGCCTGAAACGATCCACGCTGCACATCGAAACTCGGCCTTCGCGCAAACGCGATCGGCTCCGCGCGCGCACGCCCAAACAGGTAACCGCGTTCGAACCCGGAATTGACCGGCGCGCCGGGGAGCGCGGGCTCGGCGCCAATTCGCTTCAGCGTCTCGCGGCAGGCGCGGCTTTCGGCCGATTCTGGCTCAGGCAGCGCTTCAAGCGCGGTTTTTACCGGCTCGGATCGGCGTTCGACGTCAGGGGCTGCGCGCCGTGAGCAAGCCGCGAGCAAGCCCACGCCGCCGATTGCGAAGCTCAGCCCGTTCCGTTTGCACCAGCGACTCATCGCGAGACCAAGCCGAAAACGATAGCTTGGGCCTCGGCCGATCCGCAACTCTCCCGTAGTTTTCCTTCAACTAGTGGTAATAGTCGGCCATGCCGCCAGAGACTGAGACGAGCCCGACGACCACCGACCGCAGCGCCGCGCGTACCCTCGCGATCGACATCGGCGGAACGGGCGTCAAAATGATCGTACTCGACGCCGACGCGAAGCCGGTGAACGAGCGTGCCCGCACCCTGACCCCCAAGCCCGCCACGCCCGACGCCCTGCTCAGCGTGATTCAGACGATGGCCGCCGAGCAGCCCGCCTTCGATCGCGTCGCCGTCGGCTTCCCGGGGATCGTGAAGCGCGGCGTGACCTACAGCGCGCCCAACCTGGGCAACGACTTCTGGATCAAATTCCCGCTCCAAGACCACGTCGAAGCGATCGTCAATCGCCCCGTGCGCGTGATGAACGACGCGGACCTGCAAGGCTACGGGGTGATCGCCGGTGTCGGCGTGGAGCTCGCGCTCACGCTCGGCACCGGCTTCGGTGCGGGCCTGTACGTCGATGGTCGGCTCGTGCCCAATCTAGAGCTCGGGCACCATCCCTGGAAAAAAGAAAAGACCTACGAAGAGCGCCTGTGCGACGCCGAGCTGCAAGAGATCGGCAAAAAGCGCTGGTCCGCCCGCGTGCTCGAAATGATCACGCTGCTCGAGCCGATCTTCAACTACGACGCCCTGTACATCGGCGGCGGAAACGCGGAACACATCAAGGGCGATCTGCCGGCCAACGTGAAGATCTTCACCAATGTCGAAGGCATGGCCGGCGGCGTGAAGCTCTGGACCACCGCCAAGCTGGTCTGAGCGTCAGTCGCTGACCGCCCCGCCGGCGGAAATCGTCGGCACGTGGCGCGCGCACTCCACGCTCAGCATTCGTTGCTCGAGCAGCTCCGCCTATCTTTTGATGGTCACCCAATCACGCCGTGGGCCGTCGCAGCCTTCGGCGTCCAAGCCCGGCCCCTTCCCCGAGCTCCTGAGCCCTCGCCAGTATTGACGCGCGCCCCGCCTCGGGTCACGTCCCGAGGCGCCGCTCGGAAGCGGCTTGGCGGGTCCGGGGAAAAAGTCGGTGGTGAGAAAAAATCAGCAACTGCCGGCGACTCCTAGCCGAAAGGCCGTCAAATGCGGTGGCGCGTGGCCGCCGTTCAACCGGATGCTGAATCACTAGGGGTCCCGATCATGTCTTCCAAATACTGGCTTTTGTTTGGTTCGCTCGCGCTGGGCGGCGCACAAACCGTGGCCTGTTCCGGCGAATTCCACTCTTGCCGAGACAGCCGCACCTGTCCGGCCGGCGGCGCCGCGGGCACGGCGGGCGAGGCCGGCAGCGACACCAGCGGTACGGCCGGCAAGAGCGGCGGCAGCGCCGGCATACACAACAGCGGTGAAGCCGGGGTTGCCGAAGGCGGCAGCGCCGGAGTAGAGGCTCAGGCCGGCGAAGCCGCAGCTGCAGGCACGGCCGGCGACTCGAACGGCGAGTTGGAACTCGAGATCGCATCGCCCACTCTCGCGACCGGCAAAACCTACGTCCCCTTCACGGGCAAGCTGAGCGCCAGTGGCGCCAACCACTACACGTGGAGCATCACGAGTGGCGTCTTGCCCGCGGGGCTCGCGCTACAAGACGCCCAATCCGCCACCGCCACGATCGCCGGCACCCCGACGGAAGCGGGACAATTTCCGCTCAGCTTCAGCGTGACCGACGGCTCCACGACGAAAACCGTGGACGTGACCTTCGCCGTCACTCACTCCGCCCTCTTTCTCTCCGACCGCAACACGACCGGCGTGAACGAGCTGTTTCTGGCGGAGATCGGCGGGCCTTCGGCAGCGACGCCTGTTCGCCTGAACGCAAGCCTGCCTTCGGGCGGCAATATCACGAGCTATGCGTGGTCGCCGGATGGCAGCAAAGTGCTGTACCTCGCGACGCAATCTTCGGGCGGAGCGGCGGAGCTTTGGGTTGCTTCGTTGGCCACGCCGGGAACGGCTCAGCGGGTGAGTGCGGTGGGCGTGAACGTGAGCCAGACCGCCTGGCTTCGCTCGGGAAACATCGCCGCGTATGCGACGAGCACCGGTGATGCATACCTTGTTGATCTGTCGGGCTCGACGCCGGGCGCGAGCAAGCTTGCCGTCGCAGGTTCGACGATTGCCACCGGCGCCGAAATCGCCAGACTTCTGCCCTCCCCGAACGGCAGCTCGATTGTCTTTGCGTACGGCGTTCCTATGGGCCTGGGGACACCCGGGTATGCGTATGTGACTTGGGCGACGGGGGCGCCAAAGTCGACGACATGGAACGCGGGAGTGTCGGCCTTCGCAAGCTACAGCTACGATGGTCGGTTTGCCACTTTGCAAACTAGCGGCCTTGGCAAGTTGTTGGACTTTTCGCTCGCTTCGCCCCCGATAAACGATTTTGGGCCAAATTTTTTCGGCGCCTGGAGCCCCAGTTCCGAAATGCTCATCTACAACGGTGACTGGGCATCGAACGATGCCGGGTCGCTAAAGCTAGCCAAGTTCAACGGCGGAACGCTCACATCTACCTTGTTAGTCCGAGCAAGTGACTGCAACGGGGTCAGCCTGGCACCCTGGTCGCCAGACGGCAAAAGCGTTCTCATTGGCTGCGGCCGTGATCTACAGGGCATCAGTGATGTCGCCACCGCTACGATCGGCGCGGGCTTCTCGATGCTTCCGAGCGGCTTCTTGCCCAATGCCTTTTCCGGCGTAGCGAACATCGATTGGTCACAGGACTCGAGGTGGATCGCGCTGCGTGCTGATCGCGACGTGGACAATCAACTCGACCTATATCTGATCCGGTGGTCCGCACCCGGTGTCGCATACAAAGCGCACGCCAACAGCGTTGGCTCCGGCGTGACCAATTGGACCTTCGCTCAGAACTCCCAATCCGTCGCATTCGTCGGCACCATTGCCCCTCAGAGCAATGCCGGGCTTTACCTCACTACGCTGCCCGCGAGCGGCGCGCCTCCCATCGCCACGCTGGTCTCGTCACCCGCCAACGCTGTCGTCCAAACCGACATCGATTGGCTCCCTGGTTCGCGCGTGATCACGTATCGGGCGTTGGTCTCCGGCGCAGCTCAGCTGTTCTCGGTGCCAGTCGCCGCAGATGGCACCGCGGGCAGCGCCGTTTCGATCAGCGGCGTGAGCGGCACGGGCGTCAGCTCCTACCAACTCGCGCCCACGCACTAAGTCGAGGCGCGCTCGCCACTCCTGCCGGGGCGCGGCCCACCTGGCCCGCCCCGTCTGCGCGTGCTGCCGCCTGCCGCGCAGCGCAAAGCTCGTGCTTCGTGCACGAACTACCGGACACGACGAGGGAGGCGTCCGCGTCAGCCCTTCGATATCTTGCCCCGCCATCGGCAACAGACAGGGAACCCCAGCGCCCTCTCGCGTCGTTTGCAGTTCTTTCTCCGAGCGAGCGACTGCCGCTCGCGACCTAAATCGCGCGCTGCTTGGACGCCCATCGCGACCCCAAATTCCACGTGCTCCCAGGTGCAATTCTGTCGCCCGAGACGCCCTGAGCACTTGGCGATCTTGGCAATCTTGGCGATCTTGGCGACCTCTCGGCTCCGGGTGCGCCCCGCGACGCCGAAGGCTGTGCCGCCGCGCACCGCGCTGAGTGACCATCAAATAAAAAAACGCCCGAGGTGGTGATCCTCGGGCGTTCTTGACTGTCGCGCTAGTTGTAGTTGTAGCGGTTCAGTTCGTGCTGGGTTGGGGAGACGCTTCCTTCTTGGCGACCTCGTCGAGGTACGCTTGGGAGGGCTGGGGCATGCGCTCCAGCGCGGCTTCTAGCACTTCGTCGAGTTTGTGGACGAACACGAACTCGAGCTCGTCGCGGACTTCTTTCGGCACTTCATCCAAGTCCGCCTTGTTGCGCTCGGGGACGAGCACGCGCTTGATGCCAGCGCGGTGTGCGGCGAGGGTCTTTTCTTTCAAGCCGCCGATCGGGAGCACCCGACCGCGCAGTGAAATCTCGCCGGTCATGGCGACATCGTGTCGGATTCGGATTCCGGTGAGCAAGGACACGATGGCCGTGAACATGGTGATGCCCGCGCTCGGGCCGTCTTTGGGCATTCCACCCGCGGGGATGTGAATGTGAACGTCGCTCTTCTCGAGGAAGTCCTTCGGGATGCCGTATTTTTCGGCGTTGGTGCGGACGTAGCTCAGGGCTGCGTGCGCGCTTTCCTTCATGACGTCACCGAGTTGACCGGTCAGCTGCATCTTGCCGGAGCCGAACATGCGCGTGGCTTCGATGAATAGGATTTCACCGCCCACGCTGGTCCATGCGAGGCCCGTTGCGACGCCGGTTTCTTCCGTGCGCTCGGCCACTTCACTCGTGAACTTGATCGCGCCCAAGAACTCGCGGAGGTCTTCTTCGTTCTTGATGGTGCGCGGGGTGAGGTCACCTTCGGCGACTTTGACCGCAACACCGCGGATCACGCTCGCCACCGTGCGCTCGAGGGAGCGTACGCCGGCTTCACGGGTGTAGTGTTCGATCAGCTCTTCCACGGCTTCGTCCGTGATGGTGAGTTGCTCGGGCTTGAGACCGTGCTCCTCGAGCTGCTTCGGGATCAAGTGTTGGCGCGCAATGGCCAGCTTTTCACGCCGCGTGTAGCCTGGGATTTCCAGGATCTCCATGCGGTCGCGGAGAGGCGGCGGGATGGGATCCGCCACGTTGGCGGTGGCCACGAACATCACGCTCGAGAGATCGTAGGGGATCTCCAGGTAGTGATCGGCGAACGTGTTGTTCTGTTCGGGGTCGAGCACCTCGAGCAAAGCTGCGCTCGGGTCGCCGCGGAAGTCGTGCCCGATTTTGTCGACCTCATCCATCATGAACACCGGGTTGATCGTCCCGGATTTCTTCATGCCTTGGATGATTTGACCCGGTAGAGCACCGACGTACGTTCGGCGGTGGCCGCGGATCGCCGCTTCGTCGTGAACGCCGCCGAGAGAGACGCGCACGAATTTTCGGCCGAGGGCGCGGGCAATGCTCTTGCCGAGCGACGTCTTACCAACGCCGGGCGGGCCGAGCAGGCACAAGATCGGGCCTTTTTTGTCCTTCTTCAGCTTGCGGACGGCCAGGTATTCGACGATGCGCTTTTTGACCTTTTCGAGGCCGTAGTGGTCCTCGTCCAGGACACGACGCACTTCGGCGATGTCCATGTTGTCGTCCGTCTGGTTGGACCAGGGCAGATCCAAGATCCAATCCAGGTACGTGCGCACGACGGTGTATTCGGCCGAGCCGACTTGCATCGAGCGCAGGCGCTTCAGCTGCTTCTTGGCAACGCTGTCGGCCTCGTTCGGCAAGTTGGCTTTCGCGACGCGCTCCTCGAGCCCGTCGAGATCGCCTTGGTCGCCGTCGTCTTCACCCAGCTCTTCTTTGATCGCTTTGAGCTGTTGGCGAAGCACGTACTCGCGCTGGTTCTTGCCCATCTCCTCTTTGATCTGGGAGTTGATGCGCTCGCGCATCTTCAAGATCTCGAGTTGACGGGTGAGCAAGCGCAGCACCTTGCGGATGCGCTCCTTGACCTCGACCGTCTCGATCAGCTGGGCTTTCTCTTCGACCGGGGCATCCAAGTTGGCGGCCACCAAATCCGCGAGCGCGCCGGGCGCTTGGATCGAGTCGATGAGTGAGCCCGCTTCACGCGGCAGCTCCGGCATCAGCTGAATGACCTGCTTGGCAACATCACGCAGGCTCATCGCCAGCGCTTCCGCCTCGACGTCCTCGGTGCTGGGCGTCTCGACGCGGGTCACCTTGGCACGCAAGAACGGTGACGTTTGCGTCACTGCGTCCAAACGGATGCGGGTGAGCCCTTGCAGGATCAGCGAGTAGTTCCCCGAGCTGTGCTTGAGCGCTTTGAGCACCCGGGCTGCACAACCCACGGGGTAGAGATCGTCAGCGCCCGGATCGTCCGTAGCGGGATCCCGCTGCGCGAAGATCGCGATCACTGGCGTGGAAAGGTTGTGCACGTCTTCGACGAGCGCCACGGACTTCTCGCGCCCAACGTCAAAGGGCGCGACGGCGCCCGGGAAAAGGACAGCGTTCCGGATCGGCAATACCGCTAGTTCGTCTCCGAACTTGATCTCGTCTTCGGTCGGAGGCGGAGGCTGCGGAGGCGGCGACGGCTTTTTCTTTTCACTCATGGTCAGTCTCCATCTTGTCACTCGCGACGGGCCAAGCGCACCCTCTATTTTGCTGCTGGTTGTCAGCTTTGGGGCAGGCTTGGTACGTCGCCGTCTCTCGAATCTCAGTCGCCGTGGGCGCGACCAACGCTGAACCTAACCACACCATTGCGCCACGCTAGGGGCTTTCCGATTGCCTACCTCGGCTCCATGGATGCGGGCGCGTTTTGCAACGCGGCCGGCCCCCGCTCCGCGGGCATTGCTCTAGCGCTTCTGGTATACGCAGTGGCGTGCGGGCAGTGTTTTTTGGGACTCCAGCGATCGCCGTACCGGCGTTGCGATCACTGATGGAAGTAGCTGAAATCGTAGGAGTCGTGTGCCAGCCGGATCGGCCTGCGGGCCGCGGTTTGAACCTGCAACCACCCGCCGTGAAGGTGGCTGCCCTCGAGCTCGGCTTCGAGGTCCACCAGCCACTGAAGGTGAAGACCGGAAATCTAGACGAGTGGCTGCGCGAGCGGACACCGGACGTTGCGCTCGTCATGGCTTACGGCCGGATCTTGCCCCCCGCGGTGCTCGCCGCCCCTCGCCGTGGCTGCATGAATTTGCATGCTTCCTTGTTGCCTCGTTGGCGCGGCGCCGCACCCATCAATTGGTCGATCATTCACGGCGATCACGAGACCGGGATCTGCCTGATGCAAATGGACGAGGGACTCGATACCGGGCCGGTCTACGCGCGGCGCGCCATTGCCATCGCGGACGACGAGACCGCGGGCGAGTTGAGCGAGCGCTTGGCCAGCACCGCCGCGGACTTGGTGCGCAGTGAGCTCAGCCGTGCGGTGCACGGCTGGCTCGAGGCCGTGCCACAGGAGCACGAGAAGTCGACCCACGCGCCGCCGCTCGAGCGCGCAGATGGCGCCCTCAATTTCTCGAAAACAGCGCGCGATCTGGTGAACCTCGTGCGCGGCTTGGCGCCTCGCCCCGGCGCGCACACGCTGCTTCATGGCAAGCCACTGAAAGTCGCTCAAGCGCGGCTCGGCGAGGATCCGCCCCTAGGCGAGCCGGGCACGGTCCGCGTCGATCAGAAGCGCGTCCTGGTCAGCACCATCGACGGCAGTTTCGAACTCGTGCGCGCCCAACTCGAAGGCCGGAAAGAACTCGCGGCCCTGGACTTGATCAATGGCCGCGCCCTGAAACCTGGGGACGTGCTCGGGCGCTAGCGATTGGCCTTCGGGCCGGCAGGGAACCGCGCTAGCCTCTCACCCACGCCGATGGAGCTCACGGGTCGCTTCATCGAAACGATTCGGGGCGAGTTTCCGACGTTTCGTATCGTGCCCAAGCACGGACACTGGCCGTCGCGCGTGATCGACCTCGCTTTAAAGGCAGTGACTTTCGGCGGCCAGCGCAACTATCTCACTCGCTACCACACCGTGATCGGCAATACCCTGTACGTACCGCCGACCTGGGAAGCGATGAGCGACCTCGATCGCGTGATCCTGCTGCGCCACGAGCGAGTTCACTTGCGCCAGCGCCGCCGCTACGGTGCACTTCTCATGACCTGGCTGTACCTGATCCCCTTCTTTCCGCTCGGCCTGGCTTACGGTCGCGCGCGCATCGAATGGGAAGCGTACGAAGAGACGCTGCGGGCGACCGCCGAGCTCTTGGGTCTCGAAGCCGCGCGTTCGCCGGGCCTGCGCAGGCACATCGTGCAGCGCTTCATTGGTCCGGAATACGGCTGGATGTGGCCTTTCGAGCGCTCGGTGCAAGCTTGGTACGACCAGGCGCTCGCGAACCTGTCGGGGATTGCTGAATAGAACATGTCTACGGTAATCGGCATCGATCTGGGTACGACGAATACGGTCGTCTCCGTCGTTCGTGACGGTCAAGCATCCGCTCTGCTCGACGACGCACAACAGGTGCTGATCCCGTCGGTCGTGTCGTTTCACCCGAACGGCAACGTGCTCGTCGGACGCCCCGCGAAAGAGCGTCGCATCGTTGACGCCTCGAACACGATCTATTCGATCAAGCGCCTGATCGGCCGCAGCTGGGACTCGGAAGAGGTACGGCGGGCGCGTTCGCGCTTCCCGTTCGAGATGCGCGAGGGCCCGGGTCAAGCGTCGCTGGTGGTGGCGCGCGGCGAGACCTACACTTTGCCCGAAATCAGCGCCTTTGTCTTGCGCAAGGCCAAGGCCGTGGCCGAAGCCGCGCTGGGCACCAGCGTCGATCGCGCGGTCATCACCGTACCGGCGAATTTCAACGATTTGCAGCGCGCGGCGACCAAGGTCGCGGGGCGCGTGGCGGGTCTCGAGGTGATGCGGATCTTGAACGAGCCGACCGCCGCTGCGCTCGCCTACGGCTATGGGCGCGCGAGCTCGGAGCGCGTGGCCGTGTACGATTTCGGCGGCGGCACCTTCGACGTCACATTGCTCGACCTCTCGAACAACGTGTTCGAAGTGCTGGCCACCGCGGGCAACACCTTCCTCGGTGGCGACGACGTGGACTTGGCGATCGCCGAGCGCATGAGCGAGCTCTTGGTCGCGCAGCACCGCGTCGATGCCCGCGCCGACCTGCAGATCTTCGAGCGCCTGCGGGCGGCGGCCGAGATCGTCAAACACCGGCTCTCGACCGAGACCGAAGTGCGCGTCACCGTGAATGAAGTCGCCCATGGTCTGGGCGGTCGCAGTGTCAACTTCGACTTCTCGATGACGCGCCAAGAGCTCGAGCGTCTGGCTTTGCCGATCGTCGATCGCACCTTCGACGTCTGTCGCGAAGCGCTGACCATCGCACGTCTAGCCGAAAATGACTTCGATCAGGTGTTGCTCGTGGGCGGCTCCACGCGCATCCCCATGGTGCGTAGCCGGGTCGAGGAATTTTTCAAACGGCCACTCCGCGCCAGCATCAATCCTGACGAAGTCGTAGCGATTGGCGCGGCCATCCAAGCAGCCGCGCTGAGCGGCGCGGAAAAGCGCCGCGGCACGGTCCCGCCCGCTCCGAGCCCCGCATCGCGCCAAACCCAGCCCAAGTTCAGTGACACGCAACTTCCCGAGGGAGCGCTGAAGCGACCTACCGCGCAGCCAAGCGCCGTCGCCCCGGCCCGCGCCCGCTTCGAAAGCTCACCGGCGATCCCGAGCACCCAGCCGTTTTTCGGTCGGCCGCACACCGCGACGACTCCGGGCATTCAGCCGGGTTCGCGTCCCGCGGGCCCCACGCACGAATCGACGCTCGGCGCGCTGCGCAAGACAGCCACCACCGCTGCGCCCGGCACGCTCGGTGGGCTCGGACCGCGGCAGGGCGTCAAGACCGGCCCCGGGCTGGGTCCCGAGGCCACCCGCGCGCTCGGCGGCCCGACGCTACTCAGCGCCTCGCAAGAGGCACAGAGCGCGAGCGATGCGCTGCGCGATGCGCTCGGGTTGCCGCTCGTCGGCGTCGGCGCGCCGAGCCCTCCACGCGAAGAGAGCGTTGCGTTCACCCTCGGCGACGCGGATTTCTTGGAGGTCGAATCGGCGCCGAATCAGCCGAGCGCGCGCCCATCGAGCGCGTACGCGACGCCGCTAGGAACGCCCCCGCTCGACGACGAAGACGCACTGCCCATGCCGGAGCTCCCCGACGAGGAAATCACTCGTGTCACGGCCCCGTCCGAACCGCGCGCCTCGAGCCCCGGGCTCGGTGGCCCCTTTGCTACCGCGCGCATGCCGGCGATGCCAGCCGCGCCGCCGACAGCGCCGATCCCTGCTCCGCCGATCTACGTCGCACCGCCCGCCGCGTCGGTCGGTCCGTCACGGACTGCACCCATGCCTGCCATCGCGGCCGCGCCGCTGGGCGCACTGCAGTCGCCTGCACCGCCCAGCTCCGGTGCGTTCGAACCGGCACCGCAAGCGCCCTCTTGGCGTCCGGCGCCGCTGCTGATCGACGTCACGCCGCTCACTCTAGCCGTGGAAACGGTGAACGGCTTTTGCGACGCCGTGATCGAGCGCAACACGCAGGTCCCGTGTGAACGCACGCGCGTGTTCGTGACCGCGGTCGACAATCAAACCCTGGTGCGCGTGCGTATCAGCCAAGGCGAGTCGAGTCGGTTCGCCGAAAATACGCTGCTCGGCGAGGTGGAACTGAGCAGCTTGAGTCCCGCTCCCCGCGGTGAAACTCAGATCGCCGTCAGTTTTTCGCTCGACACCAACGGCATGCTCAGCGTGAGCGCCAAAGACGTGGCCACCCAGCGCGCCACCAGCACCCAAGTGCGTTTGATCGCGCTGCCCGAAGCGCACGAGATCGCGCGCTTGATCCAACGCAACGCGGCGCGCCAGTAGTCAGCCATGCTCGCGGACCAAGCCGACATCGAACGCTTGTACGAGTGGGCCGCGGTGCTCGACGCGTCCAGCTACTACGAGCTGCTCGGCTTGCTCGAGATCGCCGACGATGCCGCTGTGAAGGCCGCCTTCCACGAATTCGCTTTGGCTTTTCACCCCGACGCCCACACCGACTACGACCCGCAAACGGCCGAAGTCTCACGGCAAGTGTTTCAGCGCGGCGCAGAGGCGTACCGGGTGCTTTCGCATCCGGCGCTGCGTCCGCGCTACGATTTAGCACTGGCCAAGGGTCAGCTGCGGCTCGGTGGCAGCGAAGTGCCACGTGTCGCCAATGTGGGCGTGGGCGCCAAATCGCTCGACGAGCTGTGTCGAACCGCCTCGGCCAAGCGCTACGCCGGTCGCGCGGACCAGCTGATTTCCGAGGGCGACCTGAGTGGCGCCAAACGAGAATTGATGCTCGCGTTGCGTGAAGACGGCGACAACCCGGAACTCGCCGAACGGCTGGATGCCCTGGATCTGGCTCTATTTGCCATGGGCGCCTGAGCTCGGGGTGCCCGTCCGGCGTCGGCCGTCACCGCGGCTTGGAATATTCCGACCAAAGGCGACCGCGCCATCTTGGGTCGAACGTTCGGAACCCCCGCGTGGGGTCTAGCGATCTTCACCAGGAATGATAAAAGAGTGGCCCGCTCGGCTCCCGCCGAGACCGAAAATTGAACGGGAGCGTAGCAATTGATTAGGCTAGCGCTCCGGGATCCGATAGCGCCAAGCTTTCCTGACTCGTCCCTAAGTCCAGAAAGCGCATCCGCGAGGCTGATTGTGAAGATTTCCTGTCCTGCGTGCCAAGCTAAGTATTCGATTGCAGACGAGAAAGTTACTGACCGTCTCGCCAAGATCAGGTGTCGTAAGTGCGGAGCAACCATCGTGATCGATGGCAAGACCTCCCCCGCGAACGTGTACACCGCCGCCGGTGATGCAACGGACACCGCAGGTTCGGTCGAGCAGGACGCAGGCGGCTCGCAGTACTCGGTCGACTTCGGAGAAGGCGATCAGAGGAACTTGAGCGTGGCGGAAATCGTCGCAGCCTACAATGCCGGACAGGTGACGGCCGAAACCTACTTGTGGGCAGACGGCTTCGCCGATTGGAAAGCGCTCGGCGAGATCGAAGAAATCGTCGAGGCGTTGCACTCGGCGACGCAAGCCCCGGCACCCGCGCCGGCCGCCACCGCGACGCCCTCTCCCTGGTCTGCACCCGCCGCCGCCCCGCGCGCTGCCGCCCGCCCCGCGCGCGGCGCCGCAGCCGACCTCTTCGGTGGCATCGAGCACGCCGGGAGCGAGGAAGAAGTGCTGACCAGTGCTCCCGAACCTGCCGCGGGTGGTGGCGGCGGTCACGCCGCGCCCGCGCTGGGTGGCAGCAGTTCGAGCACCGGCGCGCGCAACGAATCCTCGGTGTTGTTCTCGCTCAGCGCGCTCACTTCGGCGTCGAGCCCAGTCGCTGCTAGCCGTCCCGCCTCGCGCCCCATCACTTCGTCCTCGGCCTCGCGTGACGACTCGGGTTTGATCGATCTCAAAGCTCTCACGGCCGCGGCAACGAAGAACGAATCCGCACCGCTCGCAGCGCTCAGCGCACCGATTGCCGTCGCTCCGCCGCTCGGCATTGCGCCTCCCCTCGGTATCGCTTCGCCACTCGGCGGAGGTTTTGCAGCCTCCGCACAGCCGAGCCTCTATCCCGCCGCTGGCGGCAAGAGCAAGGCGCCGCTGTTCATCGGCGGCGGTGTCGTACTGGCCGCGCTGATCGTCGCTGGCGCGATCGTGCTCAAGCCGCAGCCGCCGCCGCCGGCCCCCGCACCGGTCGCGCTCGCGCCCACTCCGGCTGCCGCGCCGACCCCAACGCCGACGCCGGTCATCACCGCCACTCCGCCCGCCACGGGCACGGTGGAAGAACCCGCACCCAGCGCGAAGCCGGGCGCCGCGGCAGCTCCCAAGCGCGTGTACACCGGCGGCGGCGCGGCGGCGCCAAAGAAGCCGGCCGCAGCAGCGGCAGAAGCTCCGGCAGCTGCTCCCGCCGCGCCGAAACCGAAGCGCAGCGCTTGCGGCTGTGCGCCGAGTGACTTGATGTGCAACATGTCCTGTAGCGCGAAGTAAGTGGCCGGCGCGGTGCGCTCGTTGCGCCGCGCTTCAAGCCCTACGAAACGACGGCGCGGCAACGCAGTCAGCTTTCTCCCAGGCTGACTGGTGCCGCGCAGAAACGCGTACTGGTCTGATGATGACCCGCGCGTCAGATCACAGACAGACCCATTTGTCGCTCTGGCAGACGCAACCGCCTCCGGTATAGGGGCAGGCATCGGTACCGGTGCAGGCGCTATCCGCCGCCGGCTTCGTCGCTGGGCAGTTCGTCGTGCTCGGCGCACCCGCTGTCGCCGGGCCGGCACCGCCGAAGCCGGGAAAGCCACCGCCGAAGCCGGGAAAGCCACCGCCGAAGCCGGGAAAGCCGCCACCGAGGCCGCTGAAACCGCCGCCCGCTCCGGTCATCCCGCCACCGCGACAGGCCCACTTGCTGGTTTGCTCGCTGCAGCTACAGCTGCCCATGCCGTTGTACTGACAGCTGCCAGCAGCGGGGGTGCACGCGTCGCCTACCGCCGGCTTGGTCGCCGGGCAGACGAGGACCGCCGTACATTGCCACTCACGCGCTCCGGCCGCCGTGCCACCCGCCGTGCCCCCGGGCAACATCCCGCCGCCGCCACGAGCGCGCGCGCACGTGCAGCGTGCGCCCGTGTACGAACACGTCGACTGCGCGCCCGTGAGCGTGCACGCGCTGGCGTTCGCGGGCGCCGCTATGGGACAGGCTGCCGGGTTACTCGTCGCCCCGCCAAGAGCGGAGCTGCCGCCGCGTGTGGAACCGGTTCCAGCAGCGGAGGCGCCGCCGCGGCCTTGACTCGTGCCGCCGCCGCTCTCCGAGTCGCCCCCGCCTTCGGCCGAGCCGCCACAGCCAGCCATCAGGGCGAGCCCGGTCAGGAGCGCACCACTGAGCGCGTATCTTACAGCTTTCATGAGTTCTTCCTCGGGGTGCGAGCGAGACGGGACGCAAGCGTGATCACTTTAACCTAAAAGTAACCAGCACCCCGACAGCCAGGCAGGCATTTCAGCGACGCTGCGAGGGCAACGAGCTCAACGCCAGTTCTCGCGCTTCGTCGCGGGCGAACCCCTGCGGATGCAGCGCCAGGTAGCGCCTCGCCTCGGCGGCCGCAGCGGTCGTTCGCCCCAGGCGTTTTTGCGCGCGAAATAGCTGTACTTCGGCTTCTTCGTAGTTTGGATAGCGCGCCAGCAGGCGCCCGAACAGATCCGAGGCCCGGGCGTCGTCACCGCGGTTGCGTGCGTCGATCGCCTCTTGGAACATCCGGCTCTGTTCCGCCAAGGTGCTGGCTTTGGCCTCAGCCGCGGCTGCACGAGCCAGCGCGCGGGGCGATTTCGCGGGCGGCACCGGAGCCTCTTCGGCGGCGACGGTGGGTGCGGCAGGCACTGCGGGTGGTGACACGAGGACCGGCGACGGGCTGCTCGCGGCCTCGGTCTCCGAAGACCAATGCTGACCTGCGCCGAGCAACGCCACTTGCACGCCGTGCTGCAATACCCAAACCGAGCCACGTGTCACGCTGACCTCGGTTACCGAGCGCTTGTTGCGCGAGGAGACGCCCACCGCGAACACCGTGCCATGCACCACGACCTCGGCGTCTGGGGTCTCGACCACGACGCTGCGGGTGATGCGCGACTCTTTGTCGACCGACACGTCGACTCGACCGACCGCGAGCCGATAGCGCTCTTCGAGCGGCGTCGTTCGAGGCACGGTGAGCTTCGTGGCCGGAGCCAAGTGCACGACGCTCTTTTGTGAGCGAATTTCGGCTTGAGCCTCTGGGGCTGTTTCGATCTCACCCACGGTGCGCAGCGCGAAGGCGGAGCCGTTCGAGAGCACGCGGCTCTCGCCGTTCTCGGTCACCACCACCGCACCGGTCACTTCAGCGACCGTGGACAGCGCTGCGTTCGCATCGACCGAGCCATGCCGTACATGGCTCGCAATCCCGATCCCCAGCGCCAGCGATGCCGCAATGCTGAGACTCCAGATCACGCGCGTGCGCAGCGCCCGGCGCTTACGATCGGCGTTGGCGCGAATCGAACGCGAGAGCGCCGCGACTACTAGCTCTCGGCGTTGCTCGACGCGCTCGGGGTCTTCGACCGGCACCACTTGGTTACCCAGGCGCCGCAACATGTCGTCGGGCTGCGAAGGAAAGCGAGATGCGCTCATGATGGCTCCGACTTGCGGCGAGGGGCCACATGATCGAGACGGCGAAAGAGCTCACGCCGACCGCGCACCAAACGCGATTGGGCCGCAGAAACGCTGACTTGCGTCATGAGTGCGATCTCCGCCAGCTCGTGACCGAGCACGTCGTGCAAGAAGACGGCCTCGGCGTGGGTCGACTTCATCTCGGAAAGCTGAAGCCGCAAACGCTCGAGCTCGGCCCGCGCGGAGGCTTCACCCTCCACGTCGACCCCAGCGCGCACGGGCTCCGCTTCGATGCCTGCTTCGCGGTCGAGCACGCGGCGCTCACGGCGGCGCGAACGCAGCGCATTGAAACCGACGTGACTAGCGATGCTCGAAGCCCAGGTCCGCAAGCTGCACGCACGCGCATAGGAGCGCCGCGAAAGAGTCACCACGATTTGCTCGAAGGCCGCTTGGACGAGATCGTCATGATCGACCTCACGCCGGCCGAACACGCGGTACAGCGTGTGATCGACCACGCCCACCAAGCGTTCGTAGATCACCGAGGCGACTTGATGATCGCCACGCTGCACGGCATCGATCAATTCTTCGTCGCTGGGTGAACGCTGCAGCGTCTGGCCAACGCCCGACGCCGTTGCAGAGGGCGCGCCAGCGCCGGAGGGCACGACGCGTAACTTCTGATCCGGACGGAGCCGCGGGCTGCTAGACACCTTGGTGAAGATAGTACCTGGGGTCCGAAAGAGCAGGCGGACCACATGAAATCCGCAAAAAGGGTGGTATGTTCAGGCGAGAATGAGGCGCTTGCCCTCCAATTCCGTCCGCAGTGTTGCGTTCGCGGCGGTGTTTTGCGTGCTGGGCATAGCCGCCGGCTGTGGTCGGAAGACCTTCGACCTGTTGCCGGACGACAGCTTGGTCAGCAGCTCCGGTCAGGCTGCCAGCGCCGGCCGGAAGGCGGGCGGGGCGGGCGGCGGGGCTAGCGGGAGCGCGGGCACGGCGGGCAAAGGCGGCGGCAGCGCGGGCAAGGCCGAAGTCGGCGGCTTCGGAGGGCGCACCACCACATTTCCCGGGGGCGGAGGGTTCAATGCTCCCTGCCTCGGTGAAGCGGGCTGCGCGGACGAAGATCCGACTTGCACGGAGCCATCGCTGTTCTGCTTCCCGTGCAACAACAACAACGATTGTGCACCGCTCGACGCCTTTTGCGATCAGAACACCAAGTACTGCGTCCAGTGCAACGAAGATTTTCGATGCGGGCCGGGTGAAGCGTGCAATTTCAAAACTCACCGCTGCGGCAAAGCCTGCGACGCCAACAACGACAACTGCAACGTCGACGGTCAGCACTTATTGTGCAACCGCGAGCTCAACGTGTGTGTGGCGTGTCTTCGCAAAGAGGATTGCGACACGTACGCGCCGTACTGCTATTTGAACTCATGCGTCGAGTGCATCGACGAGCGCCAATGCGGGGCATTGCAATCGTGCTTCGCCGGTCACTGCATCAAGCACTGACTCGATCTCGCGCTCGTTCAGCGCAGGCGAACGCGCAGGCCCAAGCTGCCGAGGTAGCGAAAGCTGGCCGAGCTGCCGATCAGCTCGCCTCCCACCGCAACCTCGGTTTCACCGCTCAAACCCGCGGCTTGCACCTCGGCCGTGAGTAACAAATCAGGCACGATTTGCAGGCGCGCGCCAAACGCACCCTGCGCCCCGAGGGTCCAGCGGCTCATCGTCTGCGAGCGACCGCCGACACTCGCGTGAGCGTCGAAATATTCGGTCAATACCTGCGCTCGAAACTCCAAGCCCGAGTCGTGGAGCTGTCCGAGCAGCGGCACGCCCGCACCGATGGTCATATCGAACCAGCGCGTGGTCAGATCACTGGAGCCGCCCAGACCAGCCGCGGCGCTGCCCCCGACCGTGAAAAATATCGGGACCTCGAGCGGGGCCAAGTCCACATTGAGCGCGCTGCCGAGACGCCAGGACGAATCCTTGTCCAGACCAGGTCCCAAGATCGCTGCCGCGCCAATGAACAGCTGGGTGCCCGACGAACGCTTACGGATGGGCCGCTCACGCTCGTCGGGATGGTCATCTGCGGTCTGCGACGACAGCACTGGGGCGGGCGACACCGCGGCGCTCGTTGTCGCTGGAGACGAAGGCCCTGACGACGACGGCGCGGTTGACGAGGCGGGCGGGGTAGCGGTTGACGAGTGCGACGGCGATGACGCCGCAGGCGTAGGCGCGACGCGCTCGCTGGTTTCTTGCTCGGGGGCCGGGTTGCTTTCGGCCAACGTGCCGATCGCAAAGCCGACCGCGCGCCAGCGGTCCATGCTCTCGTCGGTGGTCATGAATGCGAAATCTTTGGTCCGCCACGAATCGTGATCGCCCTGACGCACGCCGACTTCGACCCGGATCTTGTCTTCCGATTGCAGAGTCACGATGGCTACGGCGGCGGGCTGTTCCTCGCTGGCGTTGCGAGCCAGAACGCATTCGGCGTCGCGAGCGGCGCGGCTGCAGGCAGAGACCAGCACCGACAGCGCGCCTTCGGACACCTTGGGTGCCGCGATTTCGATCACAATCAGGGCAGCGGCCACGCGTCACTCATCTACTCGAAATCAGCCACCGGTTCGAGCAGCGAAAGAGCGCCCCGCGGCGTCGCCACTTCGAACACCTGACCGCGCCGATCGGAAATGCCGAGCCGAACTAGGCCATCGGCGCGCAGCAGCGCGAAAGGCTGCGCCGGAGTGGGAGTATCTCGACCTGGGGGAATGATCACCACCAACGTGGCATCGTAACCCGAGAGCGGCTTCGACTGGGCGTTCAGCTCACACTCTGCGGCCACCGCGCCGCTCGGATCGTGATCGCGGGCGCGAGCCAAGAGCACTTCGTCTATCTTGCCGCGCGACACGTCGCGCAACAGGGCTGCCGCAGAGCTGCGCACGAACTCCGAACGGTCCCGACTCAAAGCCAGCGCTTCTTGGCCGCTGGCACAGCGCTCCTGGGTGAGCCTCAGCGCGCGCAAGGCCAGCGCCCTGAGCAGCGCTCGGCCGTCGCTGAGCAGCGGACAAGCCAAGCCAGCGATCTGCCCGTGGTCGCGTTGGGCGACGCGCGCCAGAGCCGTCAGCGCGTTGCCCGCGACGCTCGGCGCGTCGTCGCGGAGGGCCTGTTCCAGCGAAGGACGGTCGGGGGGCGTGCCCACTTCGGCCAAAGACCAAGCCGCGTTCGCTCGCACTGCGGCGCTGGGATCTCGGAGCAGCGTCAAAAGTGGCGCTCGCTGGCTGGGGTGCGCCGCCAATGCCTCGGCGATCTTCGCGCGGTCCGCTGCGAAGGACGACGTTCGGGCGAGCGTCGTCAAGTGTTCGGTGGCTTCGGGCGCGGGCATGCGGCCGAGCAGCTCGATCAACGCGTCGCGCTCGCCGTCATGGGCCCGCGCGAGCAGCGACGTCAAGCGGTGCACGACCTCCGGACTGTGTTCGCTCGACAACGTACCACCCAACGCGAGCAACAGCAGGGGGCGATCTTGCTCACTGGCGTGCTCGAAGCGCTCCAACAGCGGTAGCGCGCGTCCGGGGAGACTCAGCCGCCCGAGCGCAGAGGCGGCGGCCAAACGGACGCTACCCGACTCATCGTCGAGCGCAGTCCGTAAGGCCGGCCATTGTCCGGCCTCACCCAAGAAACCGAGGGCCGACAGGGCCCGGCTACGCAAGGCAATTTCATCACCCGGACCCGCGAATGGCAGCAGGCTACGCGCCGCACGCGGCGCCCCGGTTTGGCCCAACAAATCCAACAATTCCCCGAGCTCCCCGCGGTCGCGACGGGCCTTGCTCAGGGCATGTTCGATCGGCTCGACGGCACGCCCGTCCGGATGGTTGGGGTCGAGCAAGGCTTTCGCCGCCAAGCGCGCGCTGCGCCGGATCAGGACGTCCTGATCTGCCAAATACTCCAATACGGTCGGCAGCGACTCGGGAGCGCGCAGCTGCGAGAGCGCGAGCAGCGCGGGCAGCGGACGCAGCCCACCGCGTCGCAACGCATCTTGGATCGCGCTCGCGCTCGCGCTCGCCGAGTCTTGGCTTCGTCCGAGGGCCAGCGCGCAGCCCCCCAGCCGATCGGGATCCGATTCCGCGCTCAGACAGGCCCGAAGCGGCGCGAGCGCGGTCGAGCCCGAGCGGGCTAATGCTTGCACCGCCCCCCTCTGCACGCTGTTCGGTCGATCCCCGGCGAGCTGCTCGATCAACACGCGGCTGGCTTCGGGCGTATGGATTTGGGACAGCGCATCGAGCGCTGCGGAGACCACGTTGTCCGTGCCATTGGTGAGCAGCCCGCTGATGCTCGCGACCGTGTTGGGGTCACCGATCCGAGCCAAGGCCGCCAGCGCCGCCACGCGCACGCCCTCATCCGCGTCGTGCAGCGCGAGCACTAGCGCGGGGCTGGCGCGCGGGTCGGCCAATTGCGCGAGCGCTCGCGCCACGCCTTCGCGCACGGTGGGGCGCGAATCTTGAATTTTACCGATCAATGGCACGACTGCGCGCGCATCACCGAGATCGCCGAGCGCAAGCGCCACTACGCGCCGCACCTCCGGCGTGCCGTCGTCCAAATGCCCGAGCAATGCCAGCACGGCCTCCGGCGCCGCCGACTTGCCGAGCGCGGCGGCCGCGGCGCTACGCACCCCGGCGTCCCCGTCGCCCAGCGCACGGCCGAGTGAGGGCACGGCACGTGCGCTCGGGCTTTCGCTGAGCGCAACGGCTGCGGCCAAGCGCAAGCGCCGCTCACCGTCACTGAGCCAAGGAATCAGCCGTTCGCCGAGCGCGGGCAGCCCAAAGCTCAGGCACGCATCGAGCGCGGTGAGCCTCACGTCGAGATCGGCGTCGTCGAGCGCGGCGCTGGCCAGGCGCGCGCCGCTGCCCTTGGGTAGGTCGCGCAGTGACTGCGCGGCGCGCCGACGCACGTCCAAGTCTTGGCTGTGCAAATCACGTTCGATGCGCTGTACCGCGCTCGGCCAGAGCGCGGCTCGCGCCGGCACGGCCGAGGTGAGCAAAAGCACGATCAATGCAAGGGTCGACAGGCGCACGCATCGGGAACATAGCACCGCCCGTTCCGCGATCGCGAAAACGGCTCAGGCGGGGCTCGATATCTCCTCCAAAGCGCGGCGGGAGGCCTCCCGCTGCAACGGGCGCAAATAGCCGTAGAACAGGGCATTGAGCAGGAGCAGCCGGAAGAGCAGGTAGTACTCGGTGATGTCACAGCCGATCGACACGGCCAAGCCGAACACCAGCGACCCGAAGCCGAAGAAGGTGCGCCATAGCCGCATGGCTGGGCCCGCGTGCTTGCGGTAGATGGCCGCGTTGCGCTCGTTGAATTCCGGGTTCGCGCTGAGCAAGCGGCGGGTATTCGGGTCGAACTTCTGCGCGTACTCGTCCTGGGTCCGCATGTAAAAAAAGTAGACCCCCCACACCAACCGCAGCACGAACGACATCTCTCCGCGCTGCGCCTGGAACCGGGCCTGCGCGGCGCTCAGCTCCTCACCCTCCCTGTAACTGGGATGGGTCATACGCAAAAATGCGTTCTTGAAGTTGTCGTACATCGTGGTGTGCAGCGAGCCGGTGACGATCGTCGTCAATGCCATCACCAGCACGACCAAGAACAACCACAGCGGCTCGGGGAATTTGCGCAGCACGAGCCACGCGCCGCCACCGACGACCACCGTCGACCCCACCAAATCGGCAACGCCATCCAACATGCGCCCGAACGCGGAGGAACTCTTGCGCAGGCGCGCCAGCTGCCCGTCACAACAATCGAGCACGGCGGCGCAGAAAATCAGCAGCCCCGCGACCGGCAGATGCCGAGGAAAGGACGCGAAGATTGCGGCGCCCGCAGCGAAGGACGTGAAGATCGAGCCGAAAGTCACCCAATTCGGCGACACCGGCGTAGGCAACAACAGCTTCGCCAATACGTAAGCGGGCGGGCGATGCACCCAGACGTCGATCGGCTCCTCGACCTCGAGCGGCTTCAGACTCCGAAAATAGGCGTCCCAGAAGCCCATGCTCCGCTCCTCTGATCGCCCGCGCGCCGATGCGCAACGGGCAACCGCTCAGAATTCACTCGGCATCGCTCGCACCGGCGACGGTGACGTACGGGCGATGGGCTTCGCGCCGAACGCGGGCCCCGAGCACGCGCTCGAAGGCCGCGACGCACCGCGCATTCTGCTCGCGAGTGCCCACCGTGACGCGCACGTAGCTGCGCTTGGCGTGATGCACGGAGAGCGAGCGGATCAGCACGCCATCCTTGAGCATGGCTTCGACCAAGCGCTCGGCGGTTTGGCCACTGGCCGACACGTCGATCAAGACGAAGTTGCCTTCGCTCGGTACGGGCACGAGGCCGTCGATGCGCATGAGCTTGTCGGTCAGTTCTTCGCGAGCCAGCCGCAGCTCGGAGATGCGCGTGTCAAACTCGGCCGCATCGTCCAAAGCGGCGCTGGCGGCGGCCAAGGTGATCGCCGGAATGTTCCAGGGTACTTTGACGCGCGACAACAGGCGAACGACCGCGGGGTGCGCGAGCGCATAGCCCAGGCGGATGCCAGCCAAGCCGAAGGCTTTGGAGAAAGTACGCAGCACGATTGCGTTCGGGAACTCTTCCAGAAGACGCGTGAACGACTCCCCCACTCCGAACTCGTGATACGCCTCGTCGATCACCGTTGGCAGGCCGAGCCGGAGCACGCGCTTGAGGTCTGCCTCCGAAATTCGGCCGCCCGTGGGATTGTTGGGCGTGCACAGGAAAATTACCTTCGTGCGCTCGGTGACGCCGCGGATCAGACCGGACAGGTCGTGATCGTGGTCCTCGGTCATGGGCACCAGCACCGGAATACCGCCCACGGTGCGCGTACGCGCCTCGTACATGCTGAAGGTCGGCACGCTGAGCAGGACTTCTTCACCCGGACCCACGAAGGTGCGGATCACGAGGTCGATCAGCTCGGTCGAACCAGCGCCCAAGATCACGCTGCCCTCGGCCTGGTTGTCGCGGAGCGCGAGCTTGTTCTTCAGCGCGGGGGCGCCGCCCGGGTACAAATTGCCGCGCGTAGCCGCCTCCATGATCGCGTTGATGACGCGCGGGCTGGGCGCGTACGGGCTCTCGTTCGACATCATGCGTAAGACGTCGTTTTGCTCGGCGACCGCGAAGTGATCTTCGTTGTACGGCTTGGCTGCGCGCACCCAGCTCGGCGCGTAAAACTCGATGCTCTCCGGATCGATGATCGGCGGCTGCCCCGTACCCGGTTCGTCGCCCAGCGTATCGCCGAACACACGCAGCATGGCTTCCGCGCAGGCCAAGGCTTGCGGCGTGTCCACGTCCACCCAACGCACGTCACCGACGTCGGTGGCCAAGAAGCGGCCGCGGCGGCTGAGCGCCTGCACGCCGTCGCTGAGAGAGCAATCACCCGTGCTGGCTTCGACGGCGGCGAGCTCGGCGATCAGCGCGGGACCAATCCGGAACACGCCGGTATCCAGCGCGTCGTAGCTCTCCAGCTCTTTGCCGATGCGCTTGATTTTGCCGAGTTCGACGCCCACCTTGGTGGCGTCGTCCAAATCGAAGCAGCGCTCGATGTCGTAGTCGACGGCGAGTGCGCACGAGCCGTCGGGCACGTCCGCCGACAGCAGCCGGCGCACCAACTCCGGGGAATACAAGTGATCGGACATCGTGAGCACGCATTCGCGATCGACGAAACGCGCGGCGGCCAGCAAACTGACGCCGTTCTTTTTGTCGAAGTGCGGATTGTCGACGAACGACAACTTGAGACCCAAATCGGTCTCGGCCTTCAGCGCACGCCGAACCGCCTCACCTTGAAAGCCAGTAATGACCACGGCTTCTTGGATGCCGGCGCTCTTGAGGGTACGAAGCACGCGAACGACCAGCGGCACACCTCCGACTACACGTAGGGGCTTCGGGAGCACGTCGGCTCCTTCACTCAGTCGGGACCCGGTACCGGCGGCAAGTACGATGGCCCGCGTGACGCGTCGCTCAGTCATCTCTAAGGCTCTCTTTCGTCACCCAGGGAGACCCCGGGTTGAAGCATTCTATGGGACTTAGCATGAGCCATGACAAGGGGCCAAAGCCTATTCGATTCGATAACTTAGACCACATACGCTGTGTCTTCGGCCGAACACAGTGTCGCAAATAAACGACACTCCTGTGGGCTTCGTACGCCACTGGTAACACCAGTGTAAAACTGAACGAGTTCGCTGGCTTGCGAGCAAAAAACGCAAGAACCTGGCTTTTGTTGCAGTTTCGCGCCGATCGGCGCGCCGCGTCAGAGACTTCGCACTAACGTCGCGACACCGACACTCGGGTCAGGCGCCGCCGACCACCAGCTCGCGGGCGCGCTCGAGGTCGGAAAAGTCGTCGACCTCGGTCCACGGCAGGTCAGCCACGGCGACCGCCTCGGCGTCGAGCGACCCGGCCGCGATCAGACGTGAGTACACGTCTTCATAGTACAGGCCGGTCTCGCCGCCATCGATCGTGGCAGTCAAAGCCGCAAATAGGCGAGTTGAAAAGCGATTCGAGATCCGCTCGATTCCAATGCTCTCTCCAGCACTTTGCGAGAGCTCGATGCCCTTGCCAAAGGCGGCGATCCGCGCGGCGCCCGCTCCCGAAAGCGTCACTTTCATCGCCTCCGCATCGAGCATGCGTCCGGCGTCGACCGCCACTGCGAGCTCGGCCGACGAAGCATCCAGTCGTTCGAGCACTTGACGCTGGAACACCACGTCCCCATCCAGCTTGAAGAAAGCGTCGGTGCCGAGCGCGTCCCGACACAATGCGAGCGAGACGGAGTTTTGAGTGCGATCGAATTCGGGATTCCTGCAGTACTCCACCAAGATGGGCGCGTCGTGCATGGCGGCTCGCACTGCGTCTTCGCGATAGCCGGTAGCGAGTACGACTTTTCGCACTCCATAGCTTGCCAGCAAGCGTACCGTACGCCCCAAAATCGTCTCTCCACCGAGGTCGACCAACGCTTTGGGTCGATCGTCGGTAATGGGTCGAAGTCGCGACCCGATGCCCGCGACTAGAATCACTGCTGCCGTCGTTTTCATCTACAATTTCCGTAATTTCTTGGCCCGTGCCCATTGCGCACGGGCACGCACCTTGCTAGGAGCCGCGCATGCAACGTCCTGAGAACGTAAAAAAAGCCGAGGGCAAACTCGCCGTACTCTTGCCGGGAATGGGCGCCGTGTCCACGACCTTGATGGCCGGCGTCCTCTTGGCGAACAAGGGCCTGGCCAAGCCGATCGGCTCGATCACCCAGACCGGCACGATCCGCCTCGGTAAGCGCACCGACAATCGCGTGCCTCGCATCAAGGACTTTGCGCCGCTCGCCAAGTTGGAAGACATCGTGTTCGGTGGTTGGGATCTGTTCCCCGATAGCGCGTACGAAGCGGCGCTCCATGCGAAGGTGCTGGAGTCCAAAGATCTCGATCCGATCAAAGAAGAGCTCTCGGCGATCAAGCCGATGAAGGCCGTGTTCTATCCGGAGTTCGTGAAGCGCTTGCACGGAACGCACGTCAAGACTGCGGCCACCAAGTTCGAGATGGTCGAGCAACTGCGCGCCGACATCCGCAACTTCATCAAGGACAACGGCTGTGCGCGGGCCGTGTGCGTCTGGTGCGGCTCGACCGAAGTTTATCTGGAGCAAGGCCCCGTTCATCAGTCGATCGCCTCGTTCGAAAAAGGCCTGCACGAGAACGATCCGAATATCGCCAACTCGATGATGTACGCCTGGGCCTGTTTGAAGGAAGGCGTGCCCTTCGCCAACGGTGCTCCGAACCTCACGGTCGATTTCCCGGCCGCCCTCGAGCTCGCCCGCGAGACGCAAACGCCGATCTGCGGCAAGGACTTCAAGACCGGCCAGACGTTCATGAAAACGCTGCTCGCGCCGGGCTTGAAGGCCCGCGGCTTGGGCGTGAAGGGCTGGTTTTCCACCAACATCCTGGGCAACCGCGACGGTGAGGTGCTCGACGAGCCAGGCAGCTTTCGCTCCAAGGAAGTCAGCAAGCTGGGCGCGCTCGAGTCGATCTTCCAGCCGGAGCTCAACCCGGAACTCTACGGCGACCTGTATCACAAGGTGCGCATCGAATATTACCCGCCGCGTGGCGACGCCAAAGAGGGCTGGGACAACATCGACATCTTCGGTTGGCTCGGTTATCCGATGCAGATCAAGATCGACTTCTTGTGTCGTGATTCGATCTTGGCCGCACCGCTGGTATTGGATCTCGCGCTGTTCGGTGATTTGAGCAAACGCGCGGGCTTCCGCGGTGTGCAGGAATGGCTGAGCTTCTATTTCAAATCACCGCAGACCGCGCCCAATTTGTATCCCGAGCACGACATCTTCATTCAATCGATGAAGTTGAAGAACACGCTGCGCTGGCTGATGGGCGAAGACCTGATCACCCACCTCGGCAACGAGTACTACGACTGATCGGCACTGCGCAGCCGCCGCGGCGTGATCAAATGTCACACCCGGCGGGTGACTGCCGCAGAAGGCCACGGAATCCAAACGCTTCATGGCCGGGAACCCCGGCCGCCCGGCTTCGACCGCGGGCGGCTTTCCGTGTGCTAGCCGCGGGCAGATTGAGCTAGCATCGCCGCGTGCGTAGCGACGGGAAGATGCGGAGCCTTGCCAGTCAACTGGCAAACGAGCGCGCGCTTCGCGTGCAAGCAGAAGAGACGAACCGTATCAAAGACGAGTTTCTGGGCACGTTGAGCCACGAGCTGCGCACGCCGCTCAACGCCATCACCGGTTGGGCCCATCTCCTCCAGGCGGGGAGCCTGGACGCCAGCGATCAGGCTCGAGCGGTCGAGACCATCTTGCGCAATGCGAAGCAGCAGGCGCGCTTGATCGAAGATCTGCTGGACGTCTCTCGCATCATCAGCGGCAAGCTGTCGGTGGACCTGTCTCCGCTCGATCTGAGGAAGGTGACGGAGAGCGCGCTCGAGGCCGCTACGCCTGCCGCGCTCGCCAAACAGCTGCGCGTGCGCGCCGATTTCCCAGCCGATTCGCACGAGGTGTTGGGGGATGCCGTGCGCCTGCAGCAGGTGATCGCCAACCTACTCAACAATTCGATCAAGTTTTGCGAACCCGGCGGGCAGATCACGCTGGTGACCCAGCGCGAAGGCCGTCGGCTGTTGCTGCGAGTGACCGATGACGGGCGCGGCATCGCCGCCGAGTTCTTGCCGCTGCTTTTCGAACGCTTCCGGCAAGCGGGCCATCCGGTCGCGCGCGCGCGAGGTAGTGGGCTCGGTTTGGGCCTGGCGATAGCCCGTTACTTGGTGGAGGCCCACCGCGGCACCATCACCGCCGAGAGCGCTGGTGAGCGACGCGGGGCAACATTCACCGTGTCGTTGCCCATGTCGTCCGACAGAGCCTCGCTCGCTTCGACGACCGAGGTCGCTCCGCAATCGGGGAGACGCCTGTGCGGCGCCTACATTCTAGTCGTGGACGACGACCCAGACGCCCGCGATTTGCTCGGAGTCCTGCTCGAGCGCGAGGGAGCCGAGGTCGCGCTCGCAGATTCGGCGAAGGCGGCACGAGATCTGCTTCGTGCACGGCAACCAGACGTGATCGTGTGCGATGTCGGCATGCCCGAACAAGACGGCTACAGCTTCATGCGCCACCTGCGCGCATCCGGCGAACGCGCCGGTGCCTTCATTCCGGCGATCGCGCTCACTGGCCACGCCAGCGCCGAAGACAGCCGCACCGCCTTGCTCGCCGGTTTCCAGATGCACGAGAGTAAGCCGCTCGACCCCAGCCGATTGATCGATAGCTTGTCCAAACTTTGGCGACGAGGCCTGACGCGAATCCCATGACCGATCCGATGCAACAGAAGAGCGAACCCCGAGCCGATGACGCATGGTTGGTGGAACGCAGGAAAACCGGCGTTTCGGGCTTAGATACCTTGCTGCGGGGTGGGCTCGTGCGCGGCGCGATCTACCTGGTGATGGGGCGCCCCGGCACCGGCAAAACCACGCTCGGCAACCAGCTCTGCTTCGAGCACGTGAAGCAGGGTGGCCGCGCCGCGTACATGACCCTGCTCGCCGAATCGCACGCCGCGATGTTGAAGAACCTGCACACGATGAGCTTCTTCGACTCGAGCGTGATCAACAACGGGCTGTCCTACGTAGGCGCGTACCGCGCGTTGCGCGACGAAAAATTGCGCGGCCTGCTGGATATGGTGCGCCGCGTGATCTTGGACGAGAAGGCCTCGCTCTTGGTCATCGACGGGATTTCCCCGGCGCGTGCCTTGGCCGAGAACGACGTTGCGCTCAAAGAGTTCGTGGTCGAGCTGCAAATGCTGAGCGCGATGACCAATTGCACGACGGTTCTGCTGGCCAACATGACGGCCGCCGACGCCAACGATCCCGAGCACACCATGGTCGACGGATTGATCGAACTCGCCTTCGAGCAACACCGGCGACGCACCTTTCGCACCATCGAGGTGCTGAAATTCCGTGGCACGCGCCACTTGCTCGGGCGGCACGAGCTGGAGATCGGGTCCAACGGCGTCTCGGTTCATCCGCGGCTCGAAGACGTGCTCGACGGCTCGGCCAATCCAGCACCGGCGAGCGACGAGCGCCTGCTTACGGGGATTCGCCAACTCGACTTGATGCTGCGCGGCGGAGTGCTGCGAGGTACGAATTCGGTGGCACTTGGCTTTTCGGGCAGCGGCAAGACCACCCTGGGCCTGCATTTTCTGCACACTGGCGCAGAGGTGGGCGAAGCCGGCGTGTTGTTCGGTTTCTACGAATCCCCCGAGCGCATTTTTCAGAGCGGCGAGCGCGTGGGGCTCAAGCTGCGCGAGCACGCCGCCAGCGGGACTTTTTCGCACATTTGGCAGCCATCCCACGAGTTCGGCCTGGATCGTCTCGGGGCACGCCTGCTCGCGGAAGTCGAACGCATCGGTGCCAAGCGCGTCGTGATCGACAGCTTGGACGGCTTCCGACAAGCGGCCATCGATCCGTCGCGTACGATCCGCTTCATCACCGCGCTGCTCGGCGAGCTACGCCTGAGAGAAGTCACGACCATTCTGATCGACGAGACGATGAAGCCTTCCGGTCCGGAGATGGAAATGCGAGTCGAAGGCATTTCCGCCCTGGTCGAGAATTTGTTCCTCTTCGAGTACATGACCGTCGGGCCACGGATGCGTCGTCTGGTCTCGATCGTGAAACAGCGCGCCAGCGCTCACGAGACGACCGCGCGCGAATTCTTCCTCACCGGGCGCGGCATCGAAGTCGCGCCGGACGCAGCCAGCGCCGCCGAAGTGGTGGCGCACTCGGACGAATATTCCGCCCGCCACAACGAGAAGCCGCGCTCGCCGGAAGGCGTTTGAAGCGGCCCGAAATGACGGAAGCGGTCCACAGCGTCCTGGTCGTCGACGACGAATTCGCGTCGCTCGAAGTCTTGGCTCTGCTCTTGACCGGGGAAGGCTTCCAAGTACTGACCGCAGTCGACGGACAAGAAGCGCTGCAGCGGTTGACCGAAACACCGGTCGGGGTGGTGATCACCGACTACAAAATGCCGCGCATGGATGGCAGCGAGCTCTGTCTAAGAATGCTGGCCGACCCGCGTTTTCAAAGCATCCCCGTGATCTTCACCAGCGCCACGTACCGTCAAGATGTGCCTCGGCCCAAGAATGTCGTGGCGTTTTTCAGCAAGCCGCTGCTGTTCAAAGACGTGCTCTCGGCGGTACACCGGATCTTGAAGGGCGCATCCTCGCCTTAGCGCGTACACTCGCTGTGTGGCCGCCGATCCGCTGAGTCAGCTCTCTCTTCCGGCTCGGGAATGGTTCGAGACCACGCTCGGCGCGCCTACCCGCGCCCAAGCGCTCGGCCTCCCCGCGATCATCTCGGGCGCTTCCACGCTGCTCTTGTCGCCGACGGGCTCCGGCAAGACCTTGGCCGCGTTCCTGTCGGCGGTCGACAAGCTGATGAATGCGCCGGAACCGCCCAAGGAGACGCGCTGCCGGGTGCTGTACGTCTCGCCGCTCAAGGCGCTGGCGGTCGACATCGAGCGCAACCTGCGCGCGCCAATCGCCGGCATTTCCGAGGCAGCGCGGCGTTTGGGCCAGCCGATCCGCGTGCCGACACTGGCGGTGCGCACGGGCGACACTCCGCAAGTGGAGCGCGCGCGCATGCGGCGCACGCCGCCCGATATTCTGATCACGACTCCCGAGTCGCTATTTCTGCTCTTGACCTCCGAGACACGCAAGATCCTGGAATCGGTCGAGACGCTGATCGTCGACGAGATTCACTCGCTCGTCGCCAGCAAGCGCGGCGCGCATTTGTTTCTTTCCCTGGAGCGGCTGCAAGCGTTGCGCGCTGGCAAACCTTTGCAACGCATCGGGCTGTCCGCGACGCAGCGCCCGCTGGAAGAAGTCGCCCGCTTGCTGGTGGGCTTCAATGACGAGCTCGAGCAGCGCCCCGTCACGATCATCGATGCCGCGCAAAAGAAGCCGTTGCGCTTGAGCGTGGAGCTTCCGGAGCCCGTCGCTGAACCGGAAGCGAACGAGTCGGATCGGCTGCGCGACATCGTGAGTGGGCCCGCGACACGCGGCCCGGCCGGCGCGCGCTCGGTCTGGCCCGCCGTGCACGAGCGGCTCGTGGCCCTGATCCGAGAGCACCGGACCACGATGATCTTCGTCAACAGCCGGCGGCTGGCCGAGCGTCTCGCCTCCGCGTTGAACGAAGTGGCGGGCGAAGAACTCGCGCTCGCTCACCACGGCTCGGTCGCGCGCGAAAAGCGGCAGGTGATCGAAGAGCGGCTCAAGGCAGGCCTGTTGCCGGCGATCGTCGCCACCTCGTCACTCGAGCTCGGGCTCGACATCGGCGCGGTGGATTTGGTGGTGCAAATCGAAGCTCCCCCGTCCATCGCTTCGGGTTTGCAGCGCATCGGCCGCGCGCAGCATCACGTCGGAGGTACTCCCGAAGGCGTGCTGATGCCCAAGCACAAGGCCGATCTGCTGGCCACGGCAGCCGCTACGCGCAGCATGCTCGAGGGCCGCGTCGAAGCCACTTTCTATCCCAGAAACCCGCTCGATGTGCTGGCCCAACAGCTGGTCGCGATGTGCGCGGTCGAGCCGTACGAGGTCGACACGTTGTATCGCTCGGTACGCCAGGCCGCGCCGTTCTCCGAATTGCCGCGTTCGGCCTTCGATGGCGTGCTGGACATGCTTTCGGGCCGCTACCCGAGCGATGAATTTCCGGATCTCCGACCGCGCCTGGTCTGGGACCGCGTGAGCGGCACGGTGCGCGCTCGTTCGTTCGCCTTGCGCCTCGCCGTCACCAACGCGGGCACCATTCCCGATCGCGGCCTGTACGGTGTATTCCTGATGGGTGAAGAAGGACCCAAGGGCGGCCGGCGCGTCGGTGAGCTGGACGAAGAAATGGTCTTCGAGCTGCGCGAAGGTGAAGTGTTTTTGCTCGGGGCCAGCTCCTGGCGCGCCGAGCAGATCACCCACGATCGCGTGCTGGTCTCCCCCGCCGCGGGAGAGCCCGGAAAAATGCCATTTTGGCACGGCGATCGGCCGGGGCGCCCGCTCGAATTCGGTAAAGCCGTCGGCACGCTGACGCGCACGTTGGCAACCGCGGCGCGACCTGCGGCCGAGGCGCTGCTCGTCGAGCAGTACTTCCTCAACGCTCCCTCCGCGCATGCGTTGACCGAGTACGTCCACGAGCAGCTGACCGCGGTCGGTGAAGTGCCGAGCGATCGCGTGATCGTGATCGAGCGCTTCTTGGACGAAGTGGGTGACCATCGCGTGTGTGTGCTCACCCCCTTCGGATCGCGCGTGCATGCGCCGTGGGCCACCGCGGTGACCGAAACGCTGCGCGCGCGACGGGTCGGAGACATCGACAGCGTATGGTCGGACGACGGCATGATCTTCCGTATCCCGGCCTCGGACGAGCCGCCGCCCAGCGAGTGGTTCATTCCCAGTTCGACGGACGTGGAGGACCGCGTGAGCCGAGCGATCGACGGCACCTCGCTGTTTGCAGCGCGCTTTCGCGAAGCCGCGGGGCGCGCGTTGCTCCTGCCGCGCCGCCACCCCACGCGCCGCCAACCGCTCTGGGCGCAGCGCAAACGCGCCGCTGATTTGCTGGCCGTGGCGGCTCGGCATCCTTCCTTTCCGATCGTGCTCGAGACTTATCGCGAGTGCTTGCGCGACGTCTTCGATTTGCCCGGCTTGGTTTCGATCCTCAGCGACATCGAAAAGCGGCGCGTGCGCGTGCGCACCGTGGATACACTCGCTCCTTCGCCGTTTTCGGCTTCGCTCTTGTTTTCGTTCGTCGCCAACTTCGTGTACGAGGGGGACGCACCGCTGGCCGAGCGCCGTGCGCAGGCGCTCACCATCGACCACGAGCGCTTGCGCGAGCTCTTGGGGGAGACCGAGCTGCGAAGCTTGCTCGACCCAGAGCTCATCGCCGAGCACGAGCGCTTCTTGCAGAAGCTGACTTATCCCGCCAAAGACGCGGATGCCCTGTGCGACGTGCTGCGCGCGCTCGGCGATCTCAGCGCGAGCGAGCTCGGCGAACGCGCCAGCGACGCGGCCGAAGGCCAGCTTTGGCTGGCTCGATTGGAGCGCGAGCATCGCGTCTTCCGCGTGCGAATCCAGCGCGAAGTTCGCTATTTGGCCGCAGAAGACGCGGGGCGCTATCGGGATGCGCTCGGCATCGTGCCCGCGGCGGGAACACCGAGCGCTTTTCTGGAGCCTGTCCCGGACGCGCTGACTCAAATCATCAGCCGTTACGCGCGCAATCACGGTCCCTTTCCCGAGTCGGCCTTGAGTACTCGCTACGGCTTGTCTGGACAGAGCATCGCCGAGGTCGTCGCCCGCTTGCGGCAGAGTGGTCGGCTCGTGTCAGGCGCCTTTCTCGCCGGCGGGCAAGGTGACGAACTCTGCGACGCCGAAGTGTTGCGCACCTTGCGTCAGCGCTCGCTGGCGCAACTGCGACGTGAAGTGGAGCCGGTCGAACCGGTGGTCTTGTGCCGCTTTCTTCTGGAGTACCAAGGCACCACCAGCCCGAGACGCGGTGATGCCGCGCTGCTCGACGCAGTGGCACAACTCGAGGGCTGTCCCCTGCCCGCCTCCGCGCTACTCAGAGACATCTTGCCCGCACGCGTCCGTGGCATGACCCCACGTGATTTGGACGCGCTGTGCAGCAGCGGCGAGGTGGTCTGGGCCGGGGTCGAACCGATCGGCAGCAATGACGGCCGCATCGCGCTGTATTTGGCCGAACACGAGGCGCTCTTGGCGCGCACGGTGACGCTGATCGAGACCGAACAAGCCGCCGCAATTCGCGCCACGCTCGCGCGCCGCGGCGCGGTGTTCTTTGCCGAGCTCTTGCGCGAAACAGGCGGCTTCCCGAACGACGTCCTGAACACGCTCTGGGACATGGTGTGGGCCGGCGAAGTGACCAACGACTCGCTCGAGGCCCTGCGCAGCCTGCTGCGCCCTGCTTCGAGCAAGCGCGACGGGCGCAGCGCGCGGCTACGCGCGAGCCGTCGCTCGACGCAAGGCCGGCTTCCGGGCAGCGAGGGGCGTTGGTCGCTGCGCAGCGCACGTTGGGGACAAACGCCGAGTGACACGGACCGCCGCGCCGCGCTCGCGCGCGCACTGCTCGAACGCTACGGCGTGGTCACCCGTGAAGTCGCGCACGCAGAGGGCCTGGAGGGCGGTTTTTCGAGCGTGTACGAGATCCTGAAGGTGATGGAATCCGGGGGCCGCATCCGGCGCGGTTATTTCGTGGCTGGACACGGCGGGGTGCAGTTCGCCTTACCTGGAGCAGACGAAGATCTGCGGGCGCAGCGCGCGCCGAAAGACGACGCGCCGCGCGCACAAGTTTTATCCGCGGTCGACCCAGCCAATCCGTACGGTGCGCTGCTGCCATGGCCCGAGCGTGACGCCAGCAGCGCCGCGGGCAGATTGGCCCGCAGCTCGGGCTCGTTCGTGGTGTTGTATCGCGGCGCGCTGGTCGGCTACTTGCAGAGCGCTGGCGCGCTGGCGACCTTCGCTTCGGAGCCTAGTGTGCAGGGCGAACGGGCTTTGGCCAGCGCGCTTGCCGCGTGGGCGCGCGCACAGCCGCTGCGGCGCGCCTTTCAAATCGCCACGATTGACGGTGCGCCTGCGGCGGAGCACGCCTTCGCCAACGCATTCCGCGAGGCTGGCTTCGTCGCGGCAGGCGGTGGACTACTCCTCAGTCTGCGTGACCGCGGGCCCGAACCCGAACCAGAAGTCGAGTCAGAAATCGACGTCGTGTTCGACGAAGCCGATGCCGGAGGGTGACACCCTTCACCGTACGGCGCACACACTGGCGCGCGTGCTCGACGGACAGCGGCTGGTCCGCGTCCGCTCGTCGGTGCCGGCGATTGCGCATGCCGAACTTGCCGGGCATCGGGTCGAGGCCGTCACCGCGCAGGGCAAGAATCTGTTGATCCGTTTCGACGACGGACGCGTGCTGCACACGCACCTCAAGATGCGCGGCTCGTGGCACGTCTATCGGCCCGGGGAGCGGTTTCAACGCCCCGAACACCAAGCGCGCGTGATCTTGGAAGTGTCGGACGCGCTGGCCGTCTGTTTTGCGGCGCCCACGGTGCGCTTACTCGCACCCCATGCCGCCGCGGGCGATCCGTACCTGAACGGCCTCGGTCCGGATCTGATCCCCGATCGATTCGATTTGGACCAAGCCGTCGCTGGGCTGCAGGCGCTGGGCGAACTCTCGCTGGGCGAAGCCGTGATGACTCAGACGGCCCTGTCCGGGATCGGCAATATCTACAAGTCAGAGACCTTGTTCGTCTGCCGCTTGAGCCCGTTTCAGGCCGTTTCCGAGCTCGATCGCGAGGCCATCACGCGCGTCGTGCAAAGCGCGCGTGAACTGCTGAGGAAAAATGCTCGGCCCGGGTCGCCGCAGCGCACCACGACGACCGGGACCAGCGGGCAATACTGGGTGTATCGCCGCTCCGGACAAGCCTGCCGGGTGTGCGGCGCTACCGTGCGCATGCAGCGTCAAGGAGCGTTACACCGCTCCACCTACTACTGTCCAAACTGTCAGAGCAGCCCTTGACGGCGCCGCGCGTACCAGTGTCCACCGAGTGCGAGCGATGCGGCCAAGGTCCAAGCCCAGGCCGGCAGCAGGGGAACACTGCTGCGCTCGGCGGCCACCTCGATCGGATCGGGAACGGGCAAGTCGCTGATTTGACTCACCGACACGGCGCGCCCGCCGCTCTGCTTGGCGATCCGTGCCAAGCGCTCCGGATCGGGGCGTGAATCGCTCCAGGCCGGCCCGCCGCGTTCACAGGCGAAATCGAAGCGCGTTGGCGGAGCGGCGCCGACGCGCGCGCTGGCCGAGTAGCCACCGGCTTCGAGCGTGCCCAGCTCCAATTCCAGCGGTCCTGGCGCGGGCTCTTTCACATTTTTCGTCAGCACCGGAGCGCGCTGGGGGCCGAGCCGCGTGAGTTGCAAGGACACGTCACCCGTGGAGCCTGGTAAGCGCACGAGTCGCAAGCTGGCCGGCAACCCGGCGATGCATGGACCCGACAACTCCAAGCGCAACGCTTCGTAACGTGGGTCACGCATCAACCAGCCCACCAAGCCGTCCCACAACGCGCCATACGCGCGCCCCGCCGCGCGATCCGCGAACTCGCTGAAGGCCAAGGCATGCGTGCCATCGACACCCAGCGCGATCGAGCGTCCATCGCCGGACTCGCCCAAGGCGAGCACTGGCATCGGCGCCTGCCCCACCCGTCGATCTGGATGTTCCCAGAGAGTGATCGCGTTCGGCCGGGCGGCGCCCAGTGTGTTCGAGCCGGTGAATGTCGGCAGCTCGTCCGCGAACAGCTCCGTCAAACCCCGCAGAACCGGCGCCGAGCGCCCCGCCTCCGTGTAACGCGGCACGAAATCGGCCGTATCGAAGGGCTGCTCGCCCGCGCGTAGCTCGACCGGTAGCACGCTCTCCAAAGGCGAGCGCGCGTAGCCGCCTCCGGCGAAGGCAGAGGGCCCGCCGACCATGATCAGACCGCCGCCACCGCGCACGTAGTTGGCCAACGCCGGCAAATGCCGGGCAAGCTTGTACGTCACCGCGTCGATGTCCTGCAAAATCACGGCATCGAAGCTGGGCAAATGTTCGGTGAACAGCTCGTCCACGGGGAACGGGATCAGCGCGAGCTCGGAGTCTTCACTGGTCTCGGTGTTGTCCTCGTCCGTACGCAAAATGAAAAATGCGATCAAGTCGATCGACTCATCGCTCTTCAGCCACATCCTGAGCGCGCGCACGTCGTAGGTCGGACGCCCCGCGACGTGCAGCAAGCGCAGCCGGTCACGCGTCACGCTAAAGGTGAGGATGCGCGAGTTATTTTCGGGGATGGTGTCGCCCTCCGGTGGCTCGATGCTGACCTCGACCAAGCGCGCGCCCGCACGTTCCAGGGTGATGCTGAGCTCCACGGTCGCGCTGTCCCCCGTCACTTTTGCCACGCCGGATGCCAACACGAAGGGCTCGACGCCTTGGCGCAGCTCGCGCGCGGTGACCGGGATCTCTCCGCAGTTGAGTCCCCCCCCGCAACCGATCTCGATCGTCAGCGCCAGCGCCTGGTGCGCAACGGTGGCACCGGAGGTCCGAATCGAACGAATACTCGCGTCACGCGGAGCTTGCTCGGTCACGGCGACGGTGTGAATCGGCGCGCCCAGTGTCGAACCGAGATCGCGCAAGGCAGCGTCGTCGACCGCCGCGGAAGGGCGCGTGAAGCGACCGTCACTCACCACCACGATCGCCTTGGGCCGTTCACCCGGCTCTTGCGCGAGAGCGTTCAGCGCCCCACTCAAGTCGGTCTCGTCCGAGAGTTCGCTGGCATTCGTGTGCGCGAGTGCATCGGCCACGACCAAGGGGCGCAGCTCGCCCGCGCCGAAGCCACGCAGCGAAACGCGCGCGCCGGAGAACTGTTTGCTCAGCGCGTCGGCCGCGCGGAGGGCGAGCTCGCGCCGCGTTTTGCCCTCGCTCGGCAGCAACAAACGTCGCGATTCGTCGACCAAAACCACGACTTTCGCGCCCACGCTCACGCCCCGGGTGTTGACCCGCGCCGGCCGCAGAACCGCCGCCGCCACGAGCAGCAGGGCGAGGATCCCCGAGAGCAGAACCCAGAGCGCCGCGCCTTCACGCTTGCGCAGCTCGAAGCCCAAAAAAGCCAGCGAGGCCAGGCCGAGGCCCAGGACCGCGAAGCAGGTGAGCGGGGGTACGCCTTCGGCGAGCGCCAACGCGGCCAGAGTCATGGTTTCTGTCGGGCCCGACGCCGCATCAAAAATGGCGCGTGCACCTGATCATCCTTGTAGTCGGAACAGAGCACGTACATCGCGATGTTCACCGCGAGTCGCACCGCGTGCTCACGCTGCTCGAGGCCGCCGGGCTCGGTCTCGAGCGCAAACCCCTCACCGCTGCGAGCCAATGCGCCCAACAGATCGTGCTGCAAAAAAATGACTTGTGTGTTCTTACCGCGCACGATAGCCGAAAGTTCGGGCGGTCCGAGCACGCGCCCCACCGGTCTATCGACGATATAAAACGTCTTGTAAATGACGTGACTCGGATCGAGCCGCACCGGAGCGGATTCGGGCAGCACGCGCGCCAGCTCTCGGCGAGCGCCCAGGCCGAACGCGCCCGACGCGGGGTTCGAGTCATCCACCACGAGCACGCCCCCGAGGCGAATGAAGCGCGTCAGTCCGCGCACCTCGGCCGCGGAAAGCGGCCCGGGATCGGCATCACCGGCCCAGATCACGAACGGCTCGGCTTGCAGCGCGGGCTGATCGGCCGCCACCTCGGAAGCCACCAAGCGCGCGGGCGCGCTGGTACGCCGCACCAGCTCCCAAGACCAACGGCCGGCACCCGAACTGCGCACACCGAGCGGCGGGTGGTTGCCGGCTCGCAACAGCCGCGGGTGGAAAGCCCCTCCGTCACCGAAGGCGAAGGCACGCGCCGACCACAGTGAAAGCGGGACCGTCAGCGCAGCACGACGCGTGAAGCGAGCGGACATCAGTCGAAGTCCTGCACGTGCCACACGCCCGCTTCGCGGCGCAGCTTCACTTGATGCCCGCCGGGCACCTGCACCACGGCGTTGTCGCCGGAAACTTTCACGTCCAAAGTCTCCGGATTTTCCAGCCCTTCCACCAGCGATTTCAGATCGCCCTCCAGGGCCTGCCTCGTTTCTGCAGAAAGCACGCCGAGCAGCGCAGGGTAGCTGCGCCGAGCCAATGCGCGGCGAAAATCCCCCAGCGCCTCGGAAGGGCTCCTGGGCCGGCTGGGGACGGTTCCGAGCGAACTCAGGTGAAATGCTCCGTCCTCTAGATCGAACAGGGCACTTTCCCCGTCCTCGAAGCGGATCTCGGCCGAGGCCTGGACGCGCGTCTCCGGAGAGAGCAATGCTGCCCCTTGTCGGCTCAGCTCGGCCTTGGCTTGCTCGACCAGCCTCCGGGTCCCCTGGCGCCCGTAGTCGCGCTGCGCTTCGCTGCTCAGCAGCGCGTAAATGCGCTCCGAATCGCCGGCGCGCGCTGCTTCGGCGTAGCGTGCGGCGGCCAGCTTCGGGTCCGGCAAACGCGTCTCTGCGCAACCGACTGCCTGGCCTACGAGCAGGCCGAGGCCGAGACCGGCCGCGAAGCGAGCTGGAAAGGCGGAGCGCATGGCGTGAGACAGCTAGCGAAAGCCGAGCCACTTGGCTACTGTTTGCGGCGGATGTTGGCAAAGGTCGGCTCTCGCCCGGCGCTGGCGCTCGTTGCCACGCTCGTTTCGCTGGCCTGCAGCGGCCCGCCGCCCCGGACCGTCAACCCGAGCCGCCCGCTCGACGAGCGGCGCGCCATCGAGTTGATCAGCGAAGTCTTCCGCGATGATCATGACCGCGCCGTGCCCGGCGGAGACCTCGCGCTGTCCGACAGCCAAAACTTGCACGTCGACGTGAACGGCCAGGACCGAAAATACGGTGTGGCCTACGTTACCGCCGCGGAGCGCATCTCTTTGGGCCCCACCCTCCCGCCTCGCGACCCGGCCATGGGCGACGCCCTGCAGCTCGTGTCAGGCTTGGGCGCAGATGGCGACGCGCGCGTGCTCGTCTTGCAAGACTCCGACTACATGTTCGACGATCACGCGGGCGACGCCAACGAAGCCAGCAGCGTCGCCACTGAACTGCGACTCAAGCGCGACGTACACGACTTTCTGGTGCGAGCGCACAAAGAAAAATGGCCCTGACCGTCAGCGCACGTTCTCGATTTACTGGCCCAAGCACTCCGAGCTTGATCAAGGGCGCCGCGATCTGCGCCGCGCTCGGCATTGGCTCGTCGCTCACCGAGTACGCCGATTACGGCAAATGGCTGACGGTTGCCGGCGTTTTGCTGTTGATCTTCGGTCTGCACCGCTTTGGCCGCACCGGGCCCGACGCTCCGATCGTGTTCGAGCTGAGCCCGCCGCGCAAAAAGCGGAAGAAGAAAAAGCGCGCCGACGGCGAAGCAGAGCCGCCCGCCAGCCCTGCCGAAGACGCGGAAGAAGCCGAGCGCTGAGCAGCAGGCTGAACGCTTGGCTTCAGGTTTCGCTGCGTAGTACGGCGACCGCCACGTCTTTGCCGAGGTCAGGCGTGAGCTCGACACCCAAGCCAAACTCGCGCCCAGCAATCTCGAGCTCGAACGAGGTGGGCGTGGTCGCTGACGCGTTCGTCAAAGGGGACAGTTGCGCGATCGCGCGCGCGTTCACCTCCGGCGAGATCGGCGCGCCGAAGACATCCTTGCCCACGACCAAGTACACGTAGACGAGCGGCATCTTCTGTCCCTCCGCGAGCGCGCCGCGCAGCTTGGATCCGAGCGCGAACTCCAGCCTGCGTGCGTAGGCGGACCAAGACCAGCCCGTCACGTACAAGCCTTTCACGTCGGTTCCGGCGAGCACCGGCTGCGCCGCGATCCATTGGCCGTCCGCACGACCGCGCACGCCCGCCGCTTCCGGAAGCGAGCCGCGCGACTCCACGTATTGGCCTGCGAGTGCGGTTTTGAGCTCGGGGAACGCGGGCAAGAGCGGGTGCCCGGCCATCGCATCCTGATCTTGATCGTTCCTGATCACGACGCCGTCGGTCCCCGTGACCGCGAAGAACGTGCCTTTGGAGACGCGCAAGTCCTGAACCTTGTTGCGCGCGGTTTCGAGCGCGGAACGCGCGCCATGCGGATCGTCGCTGGCGGGCTTGCCGGTAGCAAAAATTGGCAACAGAAACTTCGCCCCCTGCGGCAAACCCGCTCGAACTTCGGCGACGTCGCTGTGGGTGGCGAGAGCCAGCGCGACCACATCACCCTTGGCCTTCTCGGCGCTGATCGCACTCTGCTTCTTACAGCCAGGCGCGCAGACGGCGAGCACCAAGCAGGACGCGAGCAGCATATTGGAGATCGAGAATCGCGCTGGTTTCGAATGTGTAGGCAAACGTCGCACTTTCATCTTTGAAAGACGGGCATACGCCGATGCACGAAGCGCGCAAATCAAAATCGCGGAACTCTGCGATCGCAAAGGGCGTCGTTCGCGGCCGGCAGGGTTTCTGTCAGGCACGCACGCGGAGGCGCCGAGTTGCCGTTTCATCAATTTCTCGTCCACCCCTCGCGCAAGCTTGCGCGCACGCGGAAAACACCACAACAAAAACGCTTCGAGATGAGATGCCCCTCACCCCTGAGGATGGAATTTGTGGCGTGTTTGTAAGGCGAACGCCAGATGCCCATTCCATTCGCTTCCAGTGCTGTCCCCAACTTCACGCCGAACTTCATGGAACTTCACGGACGAGACAAGCGCAGGTCTAGTCATTCATGCTGGTACCAGTTTCACATCCATCTCGTCCATTGAAGCTGAGATGACTGAGTGTTAGTAGTGGTCAATAGTTAGAGATCCGCTGGTGTGCCTGATCGCACCAAGGAGCAGCTCACCTTGACCTCGTACGCCCCGCCCCGCCCAGTGCCGCGCTCGAACCGCTTATCGGACGCTCCACAAGCGATGCCCGCTCCGGGGCCGCGTCGCGCCTCACAGACGGCCTTGGAACGTCTGGTTTCGCCCGACGATCTGAGTGTGGTCTTTCAGCCCATCGTCGACATGAGCGACGGCAGCTTGTTCGCGCACGAGGCGCTCGTCCGCTGCGGCGTGCCCGCGCTGAAGAACCCACTGGTATTGTTCGAGCGTGCGCTGGAGGTGGGCTGCGCAGGCCGGCTCGGGCGCATGATCCGCGAAATCGCGGTGCCACTGAGCGCCGGCCGCCCGCTGTTCCTCAACGTACACCCGCAAGAACTGCACGAGGCATGGATCGTTCGCCCGGATGATCCGATCTTCGGTCACGATCACGTGCTGTACGTGGAAGTGACCGAAGCCATGCCGCTCAAGCAGCACGAGCTGTGTATGAACGTCTTGCGTGAGTTGCGCTCGCGCTGCCACGTCGAGCTGGTCGTCGACGACTTGGGTGCGGGCTACTCGAATCTCAAGCGCATCTTGGATTTACAACCCAAGATCGTAAAACTCGATCGGGAGCTGATCATCAACCTCGATCGCAACCCACGCCAGCAGAAGCTAGTGGCCGGCATCGTTCGCCTTTGCGTCGATCTCGACGCCATGGTCGTGGCCGAAGGCATCGAGACCGACGAAGAGTTCATCGCCCTCCAGGACATCGGCGTGCACTACGGCCAAGGCTACCTCTTCGCCAAGCCCGCCTATCCGATGCCCGCGGTCACCTGGCCACCAGATTCGCACACCCAGGCCAAACCCGGACTAAAACGCGCCTCGAGCTACCCGCCCCCCGCCGCGTAACCCACTCGCGCGAAGGCGCCCAGCACGTAACGACCTCGAACCACCCGGCGCGTGACGACCTCGAGCCAGCGGACGCTTACGACATCGGGAGAGAGGGCGCTCGCAAACCAGCCACGCACCTCACACGAGCACGTCGTTCCCGCTCGTCACGCGCAACCGAAGGCCACACTGAACCCGCGGAGTCGAGCGCGTACCTGCCGCGTCGCCGCGAGCGTGTACGAGCGACGCGGCCTGCGGCGTGAAGGACCGCGTTCAAACACATTTGGCCTAAAACGGCTCAATCGCGGCGACGCGAACGACGCGGGTTCGAGCCAAATCTCGCGCCGTCCGCGGTGAAATCCTGGTCCTTCGTGCACAAACTATCCGGTGTGGCGCGAGGGACCACCTGGGCCATCAGGCGAGACTTACGCCCTACCGCCTCAGCGATCGGAGCTCTCGGGCACGCGCGCCACGCGACCCAACCTCGAGGTCGTACGCGCTTTCCGGGAGTGGATGCACGGGCCGCGCTCGAGGCAACGGCGAGAGTGACAACACTGGGCGCTGCGGGGTGCGATGCAGGACAGCGATCGCCCCCCTCAGAAATGAGTCTCAGAGCGCGGCCAACACGGCCTCCACGTGTCCAGGCACGCGCACGCCGTTCCAGGATTTGGCGATCTTGCCCGCTTTGTCGACGATGAACGTGCTGCGCTGAACGCCCATGTATTCGCGGCCGTAGTTGAGCTTTTTGATCCAAATGCCGTAGGCACTGATCAGGGTTTTGTCGACGTCGGACAGGAGCGTGAAGTTCAGGCCGTACTTCTCTTTGAACTTCGCGTGGCGCTTCGGATCATCGGGACTGACACCGAAGACGCGCACCTTCGCGCTGTTGAACGCGGAGAGTTTGTCGCGAAAGTCGCAGGCCTCCTTGGTGCAACCTGGTGTGTCGTCCTTCGGATAGAAATAGATCACGTACGGTTTGCCAGCGAGGCTCGCCGAACTGACCACGCTGCCGGTTTCGTCGGACAGTGAGAACGCGGGCGCCTTGCTGCCGACAGCAAGGCCGGGGTTGGAACCCCCGGATGGCGCCGTGGCCGGCGTCGCACCTTTGCTCGGCGCGGCTTTGGTGGGCGCGGCTTTGGTGGGCGCGGCCTTGGTGGGCGCGGCCTTGGTGGGCGCGGCCTTGGTGGGTGCGGCCTTGGTGGGTGCGGCCTTGGTGGGCGGAGTTTTAGTGACTTTGGGGGCTGCCTTGGCGACCCTCACCGGAGAGGATTTACTGGCTGAACTGACTTTTGTTTTGCTTTTATTGGCTGCCATCCGAAGCTCCATCACAACGTATCCTGGCCGTCGCTTTCGCGCCTTGGAAGCTATCACGAGCTCTCGATCCGCTGGTATTGCAGCGCTGACCAGCCCTTGTCGGGCGCAACGATTCGAGTAAATTGCGCGGCGATGCTCGAACTCCCCGATCCAGGCCTGTACCGAACCACGCAACCCTTGCCCGGCAATGAAGCTAGCTTCCCCGCGGGCGTCCTCGTTTATGTCGGCCAACCGTCGAACGGCGGGGTGAAGTTCGTGGTGCGCCCCGCAGACAACCGTCGCAATCGCTGGTTCTGGCGCGAGCCGATCACGCCGCTACGCTCTGCCAGCTGGGCCAAGACCCTGAAGCAGTTACCCTCGGAAGGCTTCTACGTCTTGCCCGAGGCGCTCGAGTTCGAAGGCGGCGGCCGCTGGCTCAAGAATGCCATCGTGCAACTCGGCTACAACGAAAACGGCGTCGGCATCTTGTTCGTCGGCGAGTGGGCAGAAGACGCCGAAGAGAACGTGCTGCGCTTCAGCGACCGCGGTCTGTTGATCGACGACTCGCTGCTGGGGCGTCTGATCTGGGCGCCGATCTTGCCCGTGCGTCCCTCGACCACGGCCGCCAACACCAACGCCTGACGGACACGCAATCGAGAAATCGAGAAGTGGAGACGTGAGCGGCTTCAGCCCCGGCGGTCGAAGCCGCTCGTTCGTCCGTGACAGCGCGACGTGCGCGCCGTCAGCTCATCACTTCGCGGCGGCCAGGTTCTTGGCCACGAAATCCCAATTCACCAACTTATCGAGAAAGGCTTCCAAAAAGCCCTTTCGGTTGTTGCGATGGTCCAAGTAGTAAGCGTGCTCCCAAACGTCGGCCACGAGCAGCGGCACATCCGAAGTGGTCAGCGGAGTTTCGGCATTGGGCGTCTTCACGATCTTGCCCTTGCCGTCGGAAAGCACGAGCCAGGCCCAGCCGGAACCAAACTGGGTCAAGCCGGCCTGAACGAAGTCGGTCTTGAACTTCTCGTAGCCGCCCAAGCCGGTGATCAGATCGGCGACGGGCCCTTCGGGCGGCGCGCCGCCACCGTTCGGCTTCATGCTCTCCCAGAAGAACGTGTGGTTCCAGACTTGAGCCGCGTTGTTGAACACGGGTCCCGAGCTGGATTTGATGATCTCGACCAGGCTCTTCGACTCTTCCGGCTTGCCGGCGATCAGCCCATTCAACGTCGTCGCGTACGTCTTGTGATGCTTCTCGTAGTGGTAGTCGAACGTTTCTTGCTTCATGACCGGCTCGAGCGCGGTTTTCGCGTACGGGAGCGGGGGGACTTCAATTGCCATTGCTGACTCCTTGGGTTCTCTTGTTTCCGGCTCGGAAATCTCGATGCAGAGCACCGCTCTGTCAACGGGCAAGCGCGTGTTTTGGCATTTTTCTCGAAGCAGCATGACAAAGCAGGCACCGCGCGTGACCCCGGCCGCCGACCTGGTGTCGGACCTGAGCAAAACCTCCCTGCTCGACTTGTATTACGACGTAGATGTCGCGGCTTTGTCGCCCCGGCTTCGCGATCGCTTCGTCAAACTGAGCCGCGACTCCGCGACCGACGCATTCCTCGCGCAAGCGGGCCGCGGACGCCATTCGTGGTGGCGCACCCAGCTGCACCGCTTGCTGCGGCAATTCATGTCCGACTTCGACGCGAACGGGCTGCTCGACATGTACCCGCTGTTCGTCGCCAGCACCGAACATTGGCGCTTGCTGCTGGGGCAACAACGCGTCGAGCGCCTGCTCGACGTCGGGGCCGGCTCGGGCAACGTCACTCGCACCCTGCTTCCGCTCGCCGAACACGTCGTGACCACCGAGCTTTCTCGCCACATGGCCGAACGGCTCCGTCGTTCCGGCCTGGAATGTCACGAGCTCGATCTCGCCGAGCGCGATCTGTCCGGCGCGCCATTCGATCTCATTACCTGCCTGAACGTGCTCGATCGCACCTCGCGCCCCAAACGGCTGCTCCGCCGAATTTACGATCGCTTGCAGCCGGGCGGGCGTCTCTTGCTCGCCCTGGCCCTCCCCTATAATCCCTTCTTCTTTCGCGGCAACACCACGCCCGAGCCGTTGGAACGCCTCGCTTGCGCCGAGCCAGGTTGGGAAGCGGCCGTGAACAGCCTGGTCGAGCACGAGCTCGAACCGCTCGGCTTCACGGTGATCGCCGTATCGCGCACGCCCTACCTTTCATTCGGTGATGCCGAAAGCGGCCTGTACGAACTCGACGACGCGCTGCTCGTCTGCCAAAAGCCAATCTGAATTTGGGGTTGGGTACGCGCGCTTCGCAGCAGCGCGGACCAGCAACTCACTTCAGCTCGCAGCCCGTAGCCCGCGCTTCTTGCACGAACCAACGCGCGCCCTGCTTGAAGCAAATCGTCACGGTTTTCTGACCATCGCTCGACGACGAGACCCGAAACTTGAAATCGGGCATCTCCGCCCGACCGTTCAACACCGTAACCGCACCCGCGCACTCTACGTCGCTGAATTGTCCGGTGTTGGTGGCGCCCTCGTAGCCGTTGGTCAGCACGTACAGCTCGGCCAGCGCACACGCGAACGGATGATCCAACGCCGGCCCCTCCGGATGCGCCGCGATCTGCTGGCTCAGCTCGCTCTTGCGTGCACTCAATCGCGCGTTGTCCGCCCGGACCGACACGACCAACGCGACCCACGTGCCAATGCACAACAGCGTCGTGAACGCCGCGCACAAGAGCCCCACCGTGGCACGCGTCGGCACTGGCACCCCGGCTTCGCGCGCCGAAGCCTGCGCCCGCTTGAAGGCCAAGAACGAGAGCACGTTGAAGATCGGCACACAGAAAAAAACGAAGCTCGCCAGGCCCCACAGCAACGCCCGGCTCGCCGCCTGCTCGGTGGTGCCCTGCAACTTCACCTTCAGGATCGCCACCTGGGCATTCATGGCCGCCTGCTCCTGGGCCCGGCGTGCTGCCTCCGCGCTGAGCGCGGCCCGTGCCGCCCCAGAAACGGTCCCGCAGTAGCCACACTGGTCCGTATTCGGAGGCAAACCCGCGCCGCAGCGCTCACAGCTAAACATGGCTCAGCCTTAGGCTAACCCGCCCTCGCTACCCCCCGAAAGCTGGGACCTCGCCCCGCCCCCGCCCGCCCGGAAACGCCTAAGTGACAAACCCACTAGACAAGGGCAACGGAGGCAACTACAGGAACTTCCACGACAAGCCGAAGTGGCGGAATTGGCAGACGCGACGGACTCAAAATCCGTTGCTCGAAAGAGCGTGTCGGTTCAAGTCCGACCTTCGGTACCACCCAATCTAGCTCGCACCAGCCCTGCCAGGCGGAAGAGCAAAACTGCTGGAGCAGATGCAAATGCATCGCGCTCGGTACCCTTTAGGTGCGCAAGCGCTGCCCGTTGTCGCGAACTGAGACACGCGCTCACTCGTCGCGCTCCGGCCACCCTTCCAGCCCGCTCGCAGACGTGCTCCCCTGATCGCGCGTGACGCTCAAGCCGCCCGATCGCTCCGCGCGTGCGCCAAACCCGCTCCCGATCGAGACGGTGCGAGATCTGTTGGGGATTGTGCGAGCGCTGTATGCGCTTCAGCGCCAGAGAGGCAATCACAGCTACGCTCGGCAACTGCAGGCTGCGGGTCGGCGGCTGCGCGCGGCCTTGGCCTTGGCCATCCGGAAGGGTGATACCGAAGCGCATGCGGAGGCTTGGCGATTGGCCGACGAAGCGATTGTCACGGTGGCGCGCGTTCAGGGCTCGGTGGGTGACGATCTGTCCCTCGCTGTGCGGTTGGCGTCCGATCGCGTTCAGCGACATCATTTCAGCGGTGATGATCGCGAGGCGCGGCGGCAAGCACGCATCAAGCGTGGTTGATGGAACCGCGCGTCACTCACAAGTGAGGGGCTGTCGGATACTTCATGCCACGGCAGGTGGGGTCGAGCGTGACAAATCCGAAACGTGGCTGATGCCCACGGCGCGTTGCCATTTGCCACCTTGAGCTTATTTTTGGGGCGTGTTTTGGTGTGATTATGGATCCATTTCGTCGCTGCGTTCAGGACTTGGAAGCCATCGATCGCCTGCTCGAACTTCCTCATGGGCATGACATTGCGTTTGAGATGTTCCGCGAGCTGCTGCCTTATTTGTGGCAGCTGAGCCCGCTGCGTGATCGCGATCCGTCGGGTGCCCTCGCCTGCTTGTTCGACTACGCCGAAGGCATGCGAGTTCGGCTCGGCTATTCGAAGCTCGAGTCTTCTCCGCCGCCGAGCGTGCCGATCTCGCACGTCGCCTAGTGCGCGCGAGTATGAGTGTTGCTTCGTTTTAGTAGAGCCCACTCGCCGTGCCGGTTGCGCGGCAGTGAAGGCTCTCCGTTGCAACCAACCGCTCGGGTAAGCGAGCCGCCGCTCGCTGAGCCGAGCCGCCCGATGCGGCTTCGAGCGAATCGATCGGGTTACCCGAACGACTGACTTCGGCTGCCCCCCACAGCGCGCCAGGGCGCCCAACGACAACAAGCACAGCGCGCCCCAGAATGCGGCGCGGTAGGATCGGGGACATCTGTAGCGGCCAGCCGCGGTAGCCGCACTAGTCTGAAAGATTGCGGCTAGATAGCTCGTGGCGCACGAGCGAACATGCGCGCGCACCGCTCCCGGGGAGCGGCCGATTCAAGCCAAAATTTGCGGCTCTGGGGCGAGCCTTGCGGATCTGGCGGCGGATCGCTGCGTTACATGATATGAGCCGCGCCATGCGTATCTGCATTCTTGGTGCAACCGGGCTCGTCGGCCGCGAAAGCTTGGATTTGGTACAGCGCGCTTGGCCCGGCGCGGAAGTCTCCTTGTTCGCAAGCCGCGATCAGAATCTCGATCACGCCGGCAAGTCGTACAAGGTACGCGGCGCGACCCAGCTGGAGAGCACGGACGCACCACGCGGGGATCTCGCTCTCGTCGCCCTCGACGACGACTACAGCCAACGCTACGTGCCGCGCCTGCTCGATCTCGGCTACCGCGTGGTGGACAAGAGCAATACCTACCGGCTCGATCCCAAGGTTCCGCTGGTCGTGGCCGGCGTCAACTGCCGAGAAGTGACCGATTCCGTGCGTCTGGTCGCCAATCCCAACTGCACCACCATCCCCTTCGCGCTCGCCACCGCACCCTTGAAGCGCGCATTCGGCCTGGCTTCAGCCACCGTCAGCACCTATCAGGCGGTCAGCGGCGCGGGCATTGCCCCGCTGGATGAGTTCTTGGCTGAATCCAAGGCGGGCTACGCGGAGCCGAACCGCTTCGGCAACGGCTTCAACGTCAGTCACTATGCGGGCAATGCCGTGCCGCACAACGGGAAGACCGACGAGAGCGGGTTCAGCGCCGAGGAGCGCAAGCTCGTGCAGGAGAGCCGCAAGATCTTGGATTTCCCGGACTTCGCGGTTTCGGCGCAGTGCTGCCGGGTGGCCGTCGCGGTCGGCCATTACCTCAACACCTGGCTCACCCTTTCCCGTGCAGCGGAGTTGAGTGAGATCGAAGCCGCGCTCGGGGATGCCAAGCAAACGCCGTTCGTGCGTTTTTACCCGGGCTCCTCCGGTGAGGGATTGAGCGCGCTGTCTTGCGTGCAAGATCGCGATCGCGCGCTGGTCGGTCGCCTCCGTCGCGACGCGCGTGATGCGAGCGGCAAGAGCGTGTGCCTGACGATGGCCGCCGACAACCTGCGCCTGGGCGCGGCCACCAACGCCATCCGCATCGCCAGCCGCTGGTTCCCGGGCCAAGACGTAGAACTCAACGCACCCGGTAACTGAGCGGACAAGACCAGCCATCCTGGTATAGGCTCCTGCTCATTCCGTGAGCTCGAATTCCCAGCGCAACAAGCCCGCCGCGCTCGGCTCGCTCCTCGCGAGTTCGCGTGAGGCGGCCGCTCGCTACGCGGGGACGGCCGTCGATCGCGAACAGTGGCGCCGGATTGTCGGCGAGCGGATCGCGGCGCGCACCGAACCGGGTGCCAAGCGCGGGCGTGAACTGACCGTGCACGTCGCGTCAGCGAGCTGGGCTCAGGAGCTGTCCCTGCTCGTGAGCGAAATCGTGGCCCGGCTCAAAGCGGCTGGGATCTTCGTCGATACGGTGCGCTTTCGGGTCAAGGAGATCGCCGTCGAGCCCCGGGATGCCGCGGCGCGCAAACCAATCTACCGCAAAGCTTCCCTGCCCGGCGCGTTGACGGACCAACTCGAGCGCATCCAAGACTCCGAGCTGCGTGAGGCGATCAGCGAAGCTGCGGCTCTGTGGCTAGCCTTGGACGAAGCGCCCGCCAAAGCACGTAATACGCTGCGGCCAGCGCCGCCGTCGACACCAGCGCCGCCGTCGACACCAGCGCCGTGGCGATCTACTTCAGCGCGACCAAACGCTCGAGCCCTTCGAGACGCTGAATCGCAAACCGCTCGTTCGGAGCGAACGCCTGCGTCTGGGCATGCAAGATCGAAAGGTAAGCCCTGAGCGCTGTCAAGTTGACCGCATCGACGCGCCGCAGCACCGCGTACATCTGATCGACGAGTTCGATCGGCATCGGACGGCGCAGGGCGGCATACAAATCGATCGTGTAATCCAGCCATTTGCCATGGGCGGTGGCATCCGCCAGCTTGCCAGCGTAGGTCGCGGCCTTGAGCACGACGCGTGGCGCTGGCTCGCGCCCGCGCTTCGCCTCGGAAAGCACGTTGTTCAGCGCGGTCGAGAGCACGCGCTCCGCTTCTTCACCGCGGCCCAAAGCCAAGACTTTATCGGCCACCCCACCGAGCAGTTCCAAGGCCTCGGCGCGTTGCGTGGCCTCCACTTCGGGCTGCTTCAGCTCGGCTTTGGTGTCCGCGCGAGGATCCGACACCGGAGGGAGTGAGGGTTCGGTCGGGACGTGCAAACTATGCAGCGTCTCGGCCATGCGGCGTTCGGCGGGCACCGCCACGGGCTGACGGGCGAGCGCACAGACCACGAATTGCTGCTTACCAATCTGCAGCTGGTCACCCGGCTTCAATGGCTCGCTGCCGTTGACCCGTTTGTTGTTGACGAACACGCCATTGGCGCTAGAAAAGTCCTCCACGAGGACACGCTCGTCGGTAACGACCAGCTGCGCGTGCTTGCGCGAGACCAAGCCGTCGTCGAGTACGAGGTGGCAATTGGAACTTCTACCAATCAGAATTTCACCCGGGCGGAGCTCGAAAGTGCGCCCTTGGTACTCGAGCCAGAAGCGTTGCGCACTGCGCGTCGGCTCCGGAGCTTGATCCATGCGCGGCATCGTGCGGCGAGAGTTCTGATCGGAATCCAATCCCGCTAAACGTAGCGTGCCTCCCGAAAGGCGTCGAGTTCGCTTTTATTTCGCAGCCGCAAGCCGCTCCAGGCCTTCGAGGCGGCTGAGCAGGAAGCGGTCGGCCGGCCCGAAGCGCCCGGTCACCTCGTGCAGCGCGTGCAGGTAGTCCCGCAAAACCGTCAGATTGACGGCCTTTACCTTGCGCAGCACCGTGTACAGCTCATCGACGACCGGGCCTGCACACATCCGCCCCACCGCCGCGTGTAAGCGAAAGATGTAGTCAACCCAGCGACCATTGGTGGTGGCGAGCGCCAACTTGAGCGCGTATTCGGAGGCGCGTTCGAGCGTTTCGCTGGCGACCGTCACGCCGCGTTGCGCATCCACCAACAGTTGGTCGAGCTGCTCGAACAACAACTTCTCGGCTTCTTCGCCGCGGCCCATGGCCAGCGCCTTGTCCGCCAAGATCCCGAGCAACCCAAAGATCGACGCGCGCTCGGTGGGCCCTTGGATCAGGGTATCGGCGACTAGCTCACGCCGCGACAAGAGCGTCATGGCCTGATTACCAATCGAGATCTGATCGCCGTGGGACAGCGAACGCTTGCCATGGATGCGATCACTATTGACGCGCACTCCGTTGCGACTGCCCAGATCGGCGAGCACCACCGCGTCGGGCGTGACGGTGAGCGTTGCGTGATTGCGCGAAACCAGCGGGTCGTCGAGCGAGAGTTGGCAGTTCGCGGCCCGGCCGATCACGAACTCGCCCGGAGGCAGCTCGATGTCGTGATCGTTGTAGCGCAGGGAATGCCTCATGCACCCACTGGCCCCGAGTTTCCCAGCGCTTCGATCCCAGCAAAGCTTTCACGATCTTCGGTGCGCGGGCCACCGAGCGAGCTCACGCTCTCGACCACACGACGCGCGGCAGGCGCGAGCGAAGTACGCTCCGACGGGGGCAGCGTGATCAAACGTCGACCGACGGCGCGCGGTGGCACACTGCCGAGTGAAGCGTACACGGACAGCAGCCATTTGCCCCATGCGGCTTCCCGGCGAGTGACTGCGAACGACGCCGCCGCGTCGGCCACCGCGTCCAACATCGGCCGTTCTACGTGCAAGCCATTGGCGATCCGCTGTTCGATGCCGAGCCGCGCGTGTGACAGAATGCGTTCGATATCGTCGAAGCGGCCCAGCGACTCCGCCCGGCGCAGGGCGTCGACCACGAGATCCAAGCCCCAATCGCGCGAGGAGCTGGGTGCGCCGGCCAGGGTGTCTTCTTCGTTGCGATCACTCGACCCGCACGCCGGGCATTCTACGAGCTCGAGCGGATATGGGTGACCGCACTCCGAACAATGGCAGATGAAGCCCGTGGTCCGGGTGCCGATGCCGGTCGGCGACGGCGCTCCTGCGCAAAACACCATCTCTTGCGTCCCAATCCGCACTCGCTCTCCGTCCCGCAAGACATGCACGCTTTGGAGCGAGGCCCCGCCGACCTGCACTCCGTTGCGCGACCCCAGGTCTTCGATCGTGGCTCGCTCACCCACGATGCGGATGCGCGCGTGCTCGCGGGAGACCAACGGGTCTTCGATCGTCACCTGGCAGGTCGCACTGCGGCCAATCACCGTATCGCCCTGCGGCAAATCGATCTCTTGAAGCAGGAAGCGGAGGCGGAATCGAGCCAATGACATGCGTAAGGTGGGGTTGAGAACGGAATCCTCAGAATAACCTGCCCCGCACTCGGGCGTCAAAGTCGCTCTCGCCCGCCCGAGACGGCAACCGAGAGCTAGCGCGTGTTATTCGGCTTTTACTCGAGAGGGCCCGGTATCAAAACGGGACTGACAAAACGAATGCAGCGCGCGGTTCGGAGACCCGAGCCGCACGCTGCGCTTCACTGGCTGCTTCTGACTCACCCGACCGATTGCGGGTCAGGCCTTGAACTTCTTGATCAAGTCGGCGAGCGCAGCCACGCCCTCGAGCGGGACCGCGTTGTAGATCGACGCGCGCATGCCGCCGACCAAACGATGCCCCTTCAGCCCTTCCATCTTCAGCCGTTTGGCCTCGGCCAGGAACTCTGCCTCGAGCTCGGGTGTCTTGAGCGTGAAGACCACGTTCATGGTGGAGCGCGATTCTTCTTCGACCGGGTTCGTGAACACATCGGGGCGCGAATCGATGGCGCGGTACAGGAGCGCGGCTTTTTCCCGGTTCAGCTTTTCCATGGCGCCCAAGCCGCCCTTGGCTTTCATCTCGGCGAGTACGTTGCGCAGCATGTAGACCGAGAATGTGGGCGGCGTGTTGTAGAGGGAATTGTTCTCGGCATGCGTGCGGTATTGGAAGATGACGGGAATGTCCTTGCGGCCCGCCTCGACCAAATCCTTCCGCACGATCACGAGCACGATGCCGCTCGGGCCGAGGTTCTTCTGAGCGCCGGCGTAGATCAGCGCGAACTTCGAGACGTCGATCGGGCGCCAGGCAATGTCGCTGGACATGTCTACGACCAGCGGCACGTTGCCCGTATCGGGGAAATCATGCCACTGCGTGCCAAACAGTGTGTTGTTGCTGGTCAGGTGTACATAGGCCGCGTTCGGGTCCAGCTCGAGCTCACTCGGCTTGGGGATGCGGCAGAACTTCTTGTCCTTTTCGGTGTTGCCCGCGATGCGCGCAGAGCCCAGCACCTTGGCTTCTTTCAAGGCCTTTTGTGACCAACCACCGGTCAGGATGTAGTCCGCGCTCTTGCCCGCCGGCAGCAAGTTCATTGGCACCACGGCGAACTGTTGGCTCGCGCCACCTTGCAAGAACAGGATGTCGTAGTTGTCCGGTACGGCCAGGAGCTCCTTGACGAGCGCGATGGCTTCGTTATGGATGGCTTCGTATACTTTGCCCCGATGGCTCTGTTCCATCACGCTCATGCCGCTACCGCTGATGTCGAGCAGCTCCTGCTGAGCGCGTTCGAGGGCCCCCAAGGGAAGGGCTGCGGGGCCTGCATTGAAATTGATTACACGTGCCATGATCCTCCGGCGCGGGCTAACCCGCCGCACACGAGGTAGCGCCGGCAATGCGTCGCGTCAAGGATGCCCAATCCGACTATTCGCGATCGCCGCGACCGCTTCGAGCGCAGACGGCGGCACGGCGCCGACGCGAGCCACTGCGTAATCGCCTTCGCCAACACGAACGACGGTGGATGGAGCGCCGCCCGGGCTTTCACCGGCAAGGACGAGCAGCGTGCCCGCTGCGATCGCTTCGGCAAATGCCGCTATTACCGCTTCGGATCGCGTAGCAGGCGGAGCGCCGGGAAGGTTCGCACTGGTCGCGCTGAGTGGGCGACCGAAGCGACGCGCGAGCTCCGCCGCCGGAGATGCGCCGGGCAAACGCACGGCCAGCGCGCCATCCAACGCCACGCGCGCGGCCACGCTGGGCGCAGCCGGCAACGCGATGCTCAGCCCGCCCGGCCAATGCGCGTCCGCAAAGGCTTGTGCCAAGCTCGGGATCGCCCCCGCGACCAACGGAGGCCAGGCCGAACGTGTGGGCAAAATCGTGGGCACGCCCTTGTCTGCACCTCGCGGCTTGAGCGCGAACAAGGCCTCGACCGCGCTCGGATTGCCAATGTCGGCGAGCAACCCGAAATACGATTCGGTGGCCGCAGCCACGACGCCACCTGCGGCCAGTTGGGCCAGCGCGGCTTCGAAGTCATTCGACATCAGCGGGGCCCCAGGGCGCGCGCCGCGATGTCGTGCCGGAACTGACGACCTTCGAATGTAATCGACTCCGCCGCTCGATAGGCACGCACATGCGCATCGGCGAGCGTCTTGCCCCGCGCGGTGACGCCCAATACGCGCCCACCGGAAGTCACCACTTGGCCGTCCCGTAAGCTCGTACCGGCGTGGAACACCTGCACCCCGGGTACCGCGGCCGCGATCTCGAGCCCGCTGATGACGTCACCGGTACGCGGGGCTTCAGGGTAGCCGCCCGCCGCCAACACGATGCACAGCGCATGGTCTTGCGAGACCTGGAGCAGCTCGGGTCGAAGCTCGCCGCGCGCGGCTGCCGCGAGCGCCTCACCGAGATCGCCGTCGAGCACCGCCATCAACACTTGCGTTTCCGGATCGCCGAAGCGCACGTTGAACTCGAGCAGAGATAGCTCGCCCTGCTCGGTGATCATCAGTCCCGCGAATAAAACTCCGCGAAATGGGTGACCGTCCAGGACCATGCCCCGCAGTGCGCGCTCGAAGATTTCGTGGCGAATGCGCTCTTGCAGCGCCGGTGTCACGAGCGGAGCGGGTGCATAAGTGCCCATGCCGCCCGTGTTCGGTCCGCGATCACCATCGAAGATCCGCTTGTGGTCTTGCGCCGCTGGCAACATCACGAAGCGCTCCCCGTCACAGATGGCGTGCATGCTGGCTTCGGCGCCGGGCACCCGTTCCTCGATCACCACGGTGCGACCCGCCGCACCGAAGGCCTCACCGCTGAGCATCGCGCGCGCCGCGGTCAGCGCTTGGGCGTGCGTGTCGGCAACCACCACACCTTTCCCTGCCGCGAGCCCGTCCGCTTTCACCACTGGAGCATCGCTGAACTCGTGGATGGCGCGCTCCGCCTCTTCCACGCTCGTCACCACTCGAAAGCGTCCGCTGGGAATGCCGTGCCGGGCCGCGAAACGTTTCATGAACGCTTTGGATCCTTCGAGCTGCGCGGCCAGTCGGGTAGGACCGAAGACGACATGACCCGCATCGCTCAAACGATCGGTCAAGCCGTCGCACAACGGCACTTCCGGGCCAATCACGATCAGATCGGGCCGCTCGCGCGCGGCGACTTCGAGCGCATCACCGACCACCGAACGCATGACCTTGCCCGCCAAAGCAGAGTGTGTGGTGCCCGCGTTGCCCGGCGAAACAACGACCTCACACACGCTCGCACACGCCAGCAGGCGCGTCGCGAGGGCGTGTTCTCGACCGCCAGAACCGATGACCAGGATCTTGTTCAGCTTCGTCATGCCGCGCGGATATCTGCGTGAGCCTCGGTGCTGTCAACCGCCTGTGGTGGCACGCGCTGATCCGTTGCGGAAAAGCTCTCACCCGCCCCTACTTCGGGCTCCGGACGGGACGGACGGGACGGGTGGGACGGGTGGAAGAGAGCGCGGGCGCGGGCGACGGAAACGGCGTGATGGCGCTCCCACCCCGTCACCAAAGCGCGTGAGTTGTTGGGAGAAATTCGTATACTCAAGGTTTCGCTCAGCCCCTCGTCGGGAGGTTCGTGTTGTCGAGTCCAATCGTCATCCACATGCATCGCCCGTACGCGAGCGAAGAAGAGTACATCGCGCATGAGCGCTTCAGCATCGAGCCCAAGTCGATGCTGCTTATCGATCAGCCGCCACTGCCACTCGATACGTCGGTCGTCTTCGACGTGACGCTCGACAACGGGCAGAAGCCGATTCGCGCCGAGGCCAAGGTCGTGGGTTACGTCGAACCCGAAGGCGATCGTCCAGGCGGTTTGCGCGTTCGTTTCCGGCGTTTTGGCTCGGCCACCAAAGCATTCATCGAACGCGCCGTGAACGGCGAACCCCCGCCGGCAGCGGCATCGGTACCGGACAATGCAACGCTCGGCGCGCCACTGCTCGAAGCCTCGTCCACCGCCGCGCCCGCGCTCGGCATCGCCGTGTCAGGCGCGGCGTCTGCGCTCCAAACCTCCGCCGCACTCCTCAGCACCGAACCGAGCGAGCCTGACCAGGCCAGCGGCATTCACACGAAGACGGCCGCGCCGGTGGTGGCGCCGGCGAATCGAGACGCCTTGCTCGCGCGCTTGCGTGGCCGGCGCGTGGGTTAGCTCCAAAAGTCTACTCAGGGCTAGGATAACCAGATGACTAGATCCTCAAAGTGCCTCGCACTGGGCGCCGCGTTCGGCTTGTGTCTGAACTGCGGTGGTAGCTCGACCAGCAACGGTAAAGCGGGCAGCGCCGGTGCGAACACCACCAGCGCAGGCTCGGGCGCCGGGCCAGGTCAGGACAACGGCGGCAACCCGGGCCGCGACGGCAATCTAGGGGGCAGCGGCAGTCCAAGCGGCAGCGGCAGCAGTGGCCAACCAGGCACGACTGGAAACTCCGGCGGCTCCGGCAACCCAGGCGGTGCGTTCAGCCCGCCGGTGATGACCAGTAGCGCGGCCGAGCTCGCCGTACTGATCGGGCGCCCGCCGAATTTCTTGATTGGCATGGGCAACGACCTTGCCAACGATCACAACCAAGACGGCGCATTCAGGTTGGGTACGACGCTGGATCTGCACTACGCCTATCTATCCGCCTACCTCAACGCGGACAAATCGTGGGGCAGCTGGAAGGACTGGAACGCGGAGGGCAGCTTCGTCAACATCATCACCGACACGGCCGACGCACACGGTGTGGTCCCGATGCTTTCGCTCTATTCGATGGCCGCCGCTGGCGATGGCGTGCTCGCTGGCCTGAGCAGTGACGTGTTCGAGAAAGGCTACTGGGGCGACGTCAAGCTGCTGTTCCAGCGGATTGGCATCTTCGGTAAACCAACGCTGGTGCACTTCGAGCCCGATTTCTGGGCCTATGCCGAGCAGCAATCACACGAAGATCCGACCACGATCAAAGTCGCGCTCAAGGCGAACGCGCCGGATTGCGCCGAGCTGAGCGAGGATTTAGTGGGCATGGGTTTTTGCATCATCAAGCTTGCTCGCATGTATGCGCCCAAAGCGTTGATTGGCTTTCACGCCTCGCAATGGGCAAATGGCGATCCCGCCGCTACCGCCGCGTTCTTGAAAAAGGTCGGCGCCGATCGAACCGACGTGATCTTCGCCGACTTGCTCGATCGCGACGCGGGCTGCTTCGAAGCCAAGGTCGACCCGAACTGTCAGCGCGGGGGCGAGTTCTATTGGGACGAAAGCAACACCAAGAGCCCCAATTTTCACGAGTACATCGCTTGGTCCAAATCCATCAGCAGCGGCGTGGGTCGTCCGATGGTTTGGTGGCAAATTCCATTCGGCGTGCCGAGCGACACCCCCGGCGGCACCGCCGATCACTACCGCGACAATCGCGTTCACTACATTTTCTCGCACATCCAAGAGTTCGTAGACGCGGGTGGCTTGGCCGCGACTTTCGGCACCGGCACCAGCAATCAGACCACGCCCGACAGCGATGGCGGTGAGTTCAAAGACGCCGTGGCGAAGTATTTCAAGGCCCCCGTGCCCTTGCCCAAATGATCGGGTTTTCACAGCGCTTGGCGCTCGGCGCGGCATTCGGCCTGTGGCTGCAAGCCTGTAGCGGTTCGAGCGTGAGTCCTACCGCTCAGGGCGGTGGCGGAGCCGTCAGCGGCGCTGGGACGATGAGTAGTGGCGGAACCCCTGGCAATAGCGGAACCGCCGCCGCCAGCGCTGGAGCCACGAGCAGCGCCGGAGCGACGAGCAGCGCTGGAGCCACGAGCAGCGCTGGAGCCACGAGCAGCGCTGGAGCCACGAGCAGCGCCGGAGCGACGAGCAGCGCTGGAGCCACGAGCAGCGCCGGAGCGACGAGTAGTGGGGGATCGGCTAGCGGCACCGGCGGCGCACCCGCGGGGACAGGCGGCGCGGCGGCGCTGGCCGCGAAGCTCGGTCGCCCGCGACATTTCCTGATCGGGATGGGCAACGACCTCGCCTCGGATCACAACCAAGATGGCGCCTTCAAGCTGGGGACGACGATTGATCTCCACTACGCCTACCTATCGGCGTACCTCAACGCGGACAACTCTTGGGGCAGCTGGAAGGATTGGAACGACAACGGCAGCTTCGTCAACATCATCACCGACACCGCCGACGCGCACGGCGTGGTACCGATGATCTCGCTGTATTCGATGGCCGCCGCGGGCGATGGCGTGCTCGCAGGCTTGAGCAATAGCGTGTTCGAAAACGGCTATTGGGGCGACGTCAAGCTGCTCTTCCAGCGGCTGGCCATCTTCGGCAAACCGGCCCTCGTCCACTTGGAGCCGGATTTCTGGGCCTATGCCGAGCAGCAATCGCAAGAAGATCCGACGAAGATCAAAGTCGCACTTCGCGCCAGCGCCCCGGACTGCGCCGATCTGAGCGAAGATCTGGTGGGCATGGGCAGGTGCATCATTCGCCTCGCGCGCATGTACGCGCCAAAAGCGTTGATCGGCTTCCACGCTTCACAATGGGCGAACAGCGATCCCGGCGCCACGGCGGCTTTCTTGAAGAAGGTTGGCGCCGATCAAACCGACGTGATCTTCGCAGATTTGCTCGACCGGGACGCGGGTTGCTTCGAAGCCAAGGTCGACCCCAATTGTCAACGCGACGGCAGCTTCTATTGGGACGAGAGCAACGCCACGAGTCCCAATTTTCACGAATACATCGCCTGGTCCAAAGCCATCAGCACGGGGGTCGGTCGGCCGATGATCTGGTGGCAGGTGCCATTCGGCGTGCCAAGTTCGACGCCGGGTGGCAGCGCTGGGCACTATCGCGACAATCGCGTTCACTACATTTTCTCGCACATCCAAGAGTTCGTGAACGCGGGCGGTTTGGGGGTCGCTTTCGGCACCGGGGCCGGCAACCAAACCACACCCGACAGCGACGATGGCCAATTCAAAGCCGCCGTTGCCAAGTACTACCAGGCGCCCACAGCTCTGCCGTGACGAGCGCTCTCGATCACGCCGGAGGCTCGGCCGCTGCTTCGCGGGGCACGCCTTCGATCGGCAAGTGGTCGAGCTTGATGCCGAGCTTTTCGCTCAGTTCGAAAATCCGAAGATCGCGATAGAATTCACAGAACACGATACGAGTCAAACCGCTGTTGGCGATCAGCTTGTAGCAGCCGAAGCATGGTGATGCGGTGACGTAGATGTCGCCGCCGTCGAGCCGCACGCCGTTGCGCGCTGCTTGCACGATGGCGTTGGCCTCGGCGTGCACGGTCCGCACACAGTGGCCGTCTTCCATCAAATGGCCGTCGTCGTCGCAATGGCTGAGGCCGCGAATCGAGCCATTGTAGCCGGTGGTCAGGATCATCTTTTCACGCACAATCACCGCCCCGACGTGCTTTCGGTCACAGGTCGAGCGCGTCGCGACGACGCGCGCGATAGCCATGAAGTATTCGTCCCAGCTCGCCCGTATACGCGTCGTCATGGTCGGCAGATCCTCCGCCTATCCGTATAGCCCGAGCTTGGAGGCGGGACGAGGCCCTTGACGCCTGGGTGCCTTGACCTCGGCTCGCACACGTGGCTTCGTTCGCTGGTGAAACGCGCCCGACTTCCGGCAGTATTTGCGCTCGCTCCGGCCCTGCCCGCTGCTCTCCTCTCTCTCCTCGTCCTGACCGCTTCCGAGCAACCCGCGCTCGCCGCTGGTCCCGATCCGGCCGCCGAGGCACAAACTCTACTGGCCAAGCTCGACGCACCAGAGACGCGCAGTCTGGTGCAAGCACCGGTGGCCAAAGCCAAGGCCGCCCAGCAGCGGGCCCAGAGCGCGCGCGGTGCCGGCGATCTCCAACACGCCACCGAGCTGGACGCGTTGGCGCTGACCTGGGCCAAAGTCGCCGACGATCTCGTACGCACCGCGGAGAGCGAGAAGAAATTGGCGGACGTCCAGAAAGCCGTCGCCGATCTGGAGCAGAAGGCCGTCCGCACCCAGGCGCTGATCGAGCAGACGATCGCGCGCCGCGGCCGCGCCGAGCTCAACTTGAACAACGCCGCCCCCGCCGGCTCCGCCAGCAAGAGCGACGCCGCGAAGCCCAGCAAAGAGCCGAGCAAGGCCCCGCCCGCCGCGAGCAAAGCCAAGCCCAGCCAGACGGCGGTGAAGAAATGATGCCGCGAGCTT